>Ga0116161_1005663_pt1 | contig 9980 bp, 6 predicted proteins | sample AD_JPNAS3_MetaG_FD_89877 | JGI IMG/M metagenome (GOLD analysis project Ga0116161, IMG submission 89877) | Active sludge microbial communities of municipal wastewater-treating anaerobic digesters from Japan - AD_JPNAS3_MetaG | ecosystem: Engineered > Bioreactor > Anaerobic > Digestate | place... | reverse complement strand
TGGGGCCACCGGGAGGGAAGGGACGGAAGGGACCCCGGCGACGCAGGGGGCAGGGGACCGGCGCATTATCGAACCGATAAATCGGTTCCATTGAATTGGCGGATGCGACCGTGGGTTGAAATGGCCGCCGGGGGCGGTCGTTTCAAGCCACGGCTTGGTTATCGAACCGCTGATGCGGAACGCAGGATTCCGGCCTGCGGCCGTCACCCTGCGCTTTATTCCGGTCGTCCGCTGCGCGGACTGGGGCATTCGCCCCCTTCGGGGACGGGGGGTGGGGTGGGCCTTCCCCAGGTTGAGCTGCGCTCCACCAGGACTAATCAAATTCCGCCTCTGCGAGGCGACCTCTGGCATCCCTCCGGGATACGGAAGAGGGATTGCCGGGTGACCGGTGGTATCGCTGCGCTCAACCACCGGCTACTTTCTGGCAACCCTGCGGGATGCCCAGATAAGGGAGTGTGAACGCCTCAATGGGGGGAGCGGGGCGGGTCAGATCTGTTCATCGAGCTCGGCGAGGGCGCGGGCGGAGGCGTATTCGGTCCAATCCTCGCGGCCGACGCGGCGGGCGAAGCCGTCGCGCAGGCCGAGGAAGATTTTCATCAGCAGCGGGATCAGGATCAGCGTGAACAGCGTGGAGAGGATGAGGCCGCCGACGACGGCGACGCCCAAGCCGCTGTAGAGCTCGGCGCCGGCGCCCTGGCCGAGGGCGAGCGGCGTCATGCCAAGCACGCTGGTCACCGAAGTCATGAAGATCGGGCGCATGCGGCGGCGGACCGCTTCCTCAATCGCCTCGGCGTGGCCGCGGCCCTCGCGCACCTCGCTCAGTGTGACGTCCACCAGCAGGATGGCGTTATTGACCACCACGCCGGCCAGGAGGATGTAGCCGAGCATGGTGATCACGTTCATCTGCTCGTCGAGCAGCCAGATGCCGAGGAGCGCGCCGGTCATGGCGAGCGGAATCGAAAACATGATGATCAGCGGATAGAAGAACGAGCGGAAGAGGGCGGCCATGAGGAGGTAGATAATGAGCAGGGCGAGGAGGAAGGAGCCGGTCATCGCCTGCATGGTGCGGGCCAGATCGTCGGCCGAACCCGACAGCTCAATGTTGTATTCATAGGGCAGCGTGGGGAGGAGCGGATCGATGATCCGCTGCTGGACGGCGTTGACGACGTGCTCGAGGGGCGCATCCTCGGCGACGTTGACGGTGATCGTGACCGAGCGGTCCTGTTCGAGGTGTTCGATCGTCACGGGTCCGAGGCCGCGGTTGACCCGGGCGACATCGGCCAGCTTGACCTTGGCGCCGCCGGGGAGGGCAAGGGTCGCCGCGCGCAGGTCCTCGGGCGAGCGAATTTCCTCGTCGGCGGCCTTCAGCTTCAGGTCGTATTCCTTGCCTCCCTCGCGGTAGAGCGAGGTGATGCGGCCCTCGACGAGGGCTTCGACCGTTTCGGCCAGATCGCTGCTGGTCAGGCCGAGATCGGCCAGGCGCTCGCGATCGGGATAGACCTGCAGTTCGGGGTTGTCCAGGTCGAGGGAGGGGCGCACCTGTTCGACGCCGTCGATCGCGCGGAGCTGACCGGTGATCTGATTGGTGAGTTCCTCGAGGCGGCGAAGTTGCGGGCCGCGGATGTCGACGGTGATCGACTTGCCGGTCTGTCCGCCGCCGAAGACCGGGACCTGAAAGATGATGGGGATGACGTCGGGGAACGGATACTGGGTGGCGGCGAAGCCGTTGAGCTGGCCGACGATCCGCTGGATGTTGTCCTTGGTCGCCTGGGCCTTCTCGATGATCGCGCCGAAGATCGGGCCATCGCGCAGGATGACGAAGAAAGTCCGCTCGAGCTCGGGCAGGGCGAGGACCTGGCGCTCGATGGGGAGCATCAGTTGTTCGGCGCCGGTCAAGCTGAGGCCGGGAGGAAACTTGAAGATGCCGAGGACGAAATTCTGATTGCCGGTGGGCAGGTATTCGGCTTCGGGGGTCAGGCGCAAGGAGAAAAGAAAGAGCACGACCAGGATGGCGATGATCGCCAGGCTGACGGCGAGCGAGCGCAGGCCGAGGCGCACGATGCCGAGGAACAGGGCGGAGGTGGCGCGGGCGATGCGGTCGAGAATGGGGTCGACTACCTTGTGCACCGCCACGGCGGGGATCTTCCACCAGCGGTCGGCTTTCAGTTCGGGGCGTTCGCCCACCGGCAGGCGGAGCATGCGGCTGGCGAGCATCGGGACCATGGTGATCGCGGCGAACATCGAGAGGCCGACGGCGAAGGAAATCGAGAAGGCGATGTCGCGGAAGAGCTGGCCGGCCTCCTCCTCGATGAACAGGATCGGGATGAAGACGGCGAGGGTGGTGAGGGTGGAGGCGACGATCGGGGCCCAGACCTCGACGGCGCCATCGCGCGACGCGCGCAGGATCGATTTGTGGAGCTCGATCCGGTGGCGGTAGATGTTCTCGATGACGACGATGCCATTGTCGACGATCATGCCGCTGGCGAAGGCCAGGCCGGCCAGCGAGACGATGTTGACCGAGCGCCCGAACGCGGCCAGGAGGACGAAGGTTCCGACCATGCAGACCGGGATCGTGAGGCCGACGATGAAGGTCGAGGCGACCGAGCGCAGGAAAAACCAGAGAATCACCGTGGCCAGGATGGCGCCGACGATGAGGTTGTCGCGCACCTGGTAGATGGAATCCCAGATGTAGTCGGAGGCGTCGTAGGCGACGCGGATCTGGAGGCCGCGGGGGGCGAGCGATTCATTAAGAACCTTGAGCTCGGCCTTGACGCGTTCGGCCACTTCCAGCGTGTTGGCGCCGGTTTTCTTGACCACGCCGATGGCGATGGACGGGCTGCCGTCGATGCGCACGACGACGTCCTGATCCTTGTAATTGTCGGCGACGCGGGCGACGTCGCGGATGCGGATCGGCCCGGCCGGCCCGGTCTTGATCACGGTTTCGCCGATCTGGCCGAGGCTGGAGTACTGGCCCAGGGTGCGGACGATGAGGCGGTTGGCGCCCTGGTCGATGTCGCCGCCGCGCAGGTTGCGGTTTTCCTGGCGCAGGGCCGCCGCGATTTCGTTGAGCGACAGGTCGCGGGCCGCGAGGGCATCCAGGTCGACGAGGACGTGGATTTCGCGTTCGGCGCCGCCGTAGCGGCGGACGCCGCCGACGTCCTCGACCCGTTCCAGGCGGGGGAGGATCAGGTCGTCGACCAGTTGGCGAAGCTGATTGACGGTCAGCTCGACCTGCGGGGCGACCTCGACATAGAGCCAGTTGACGGTTTCCTCCTCCTCGCGATTGACGGTCAGGATCTGGGGTTCCTCGGCATCCTCGGGGAGATCCTCGACGAGCTGGAGTTTCTTGTTCACGTCGAGGGCGGCGAGGTCCTTGTTCACGCCCCATTCAAACTCGAGGATGATCTGGGCGCTGCCCTCGCGCGAGGTGGAGCGGATGCGCAGCAGGTTTTCGACCGACGCCAGTTGTTCCTCCTGGGGGATCGTGATCTCCTGCTCGACCTCGGTGGCGGAGGCGCCGGGGTAGATCGTTTCGACGGTGATGAAGGGCCGCTCGATCGTCGGGTTGAGCTGGATCGGGATGCGGATGAAGGCCAGGTAGCCGAAGAGGATGGTCAGGATCATCCCGACGACGACGGCGGTGCTGTTACGGAGGGAGGCGTCGATCAGGATCATGCGGGGTCGCCGTCGTGGATCGTGGGAATCGGGAAACTGGGCCGGTTCGCCGGCGGGGGTTGAAATCGGGACGCGCGACAGGGGTCAGGGGTCGGGCTCATCCCGCGGGGGATTCCGCCACCGCCGTGTCGCCGGTGGGGCTGGGCGCGGCCCCCGATGCCTCGGCCCCCGGCGTGCTTGGCGCCAGCAGGTTGTGCTGCATGACGAGGACCGGCATGCCGTTGGCGATCTGGTTGCCGCCGAGGACGACGACCTGATCGCCGGGGCGGATCGGGCCGCCGTCGACGATTTCGAGCGCGACGCGTCCGTCCACCTTGGGGCCGGTGCGGACTTCGACCTCGCGGATCAGCGCGTTGGGGGTGGGCATCGGCGGCATGCCCGGGGGGCCGCCCGCACCCGGTTCGGCGGCGCCGCCGGGGCCGGGCCCGCCCTCTTCGGCGGGGGCGTGGGCCGGCGAGCCGGGGGGCGCGCCGCCCGCGGCCATGTCGGCGGGGATGGGGTCGGCGACGAGCACGACCAGCCGCTCGCCGCGGATCTGGATCGCCTCGCCGGGGACGGTGATCCGCGGCTCCTGTTCGCCGAGGCTCAGCATCACGCGGGCAAACAGGCCGCCGCGCAGCAGGTTGTCTTCGTTGGCGAGGCGCATCCAGAGCGGGAAGTTGCGGGTGTCGGCGCCCGACAGCGGGATGATGCGCGCGACTTCGGCCTGGAATTCCCGGCCGGGAAACCCGTCGACGCGAATCGTCGCCTGGAGTCCTTCTTTCACTTGACTGAGGTAGATCTGGGGCAGCTCGATGCGGACCTTGAGCGGATCGAGGACGGCGACGCGGGCGACGGCATCGCCGATGGCGACCCACTCGCCGGGCTCGCGGAGGCGTTCGACGACGACGCCATCGACCGGGGTGACGACGGTCGAGCGGCGGAGCCGGCGCTGGGCCTCGGCGACCTGGGCGCGGACGATCGCCACGTCGGCGCGGGCCGATTCGATTTCCTCGGAGCGGAAGCCGGCCTCCTGCTTCGCCAGTTCGCTCTCGGCGGCCTGGACCTCGGCCTGGGCCTCGCGATAGGCCGAACGCAGGCGCGTTCCCTCGCTTTCCGAAATGATCCCCTCGGCGACGAGCGGGGCCTGGCGCTCCCATTCGTCGCGGGCGCTCTCCAAGCGGGCCTGGGCGGCCTGGAGCTGGCGGCGGGCGGCTTCGACATCCTCGCCGCGGAAGCCGCTTTCGCGCAGTTCGAGCTCAGCCTCGGCCTTGCGCTGGAGAGCCGCCAGCCGATCCAGCTCGATCCGGATGGCTTCGCTGTCGAGGGTGCAGACGGTCTCGCCGGCGCGGAGGCGCTCGCCTTCCTCGATGGCGACTTCTTGGACGCGGCCCTCGACCTGCGCGGCCAGATCAATCACACGCCAGGGCTCGATCGTGCCGGTGAATTCGAGCCAATCGGCCACGTCCTGCTGCTCGGCGCGGTCGACCTGAACGCTGAAGACCGGCATCTGCGGCCGGGCGAGCACCGGAAACAGCAGGTTGATGAGGAAGACAGAGGAGGCAGTGAGGATACGGCGGCGGGAGGAAGTCGACATCCGCGTGCTCCGCTTCTTCCCCTGGCGAGGATGCACCTGGTTCTCCCCGCGACGGGGACAGACCGCGATATCTTAAACCAGCGGGCAAACGGCGTCAATCGGGCTGGTGACGGGGGTGACGGCGCCGCAAGGGCCCTGGGGAAATGGGCGGCATTTCTAACATGAATGGCACAGTATGCGCTATGGTCGCGGGGGGCAACGGGATGTGCGGTTAAGGCGGAAGCAGGCGATTTTGCTTGAAATTTCCGCTGCACAGGTTACAACTGTTGCCAACTTTGCTCGTACATGAGCAAAGCTCGCTCGGACTGGCTTGCCGGGCGAATGATTCCACAGAGGCCAGGTTAATTAACAGCCATGAGTGCCTTGAATCCACGTGGGCTTACCCGCGCCGGCGCGGTGCGTACGGCGGCGGTCATCCTTCTGGCGGTCGCGCTGCTCTCGACCACCGGCTGCTCCTGGTTCCGCCGGGACAAGGGTGTCGACGTCGATGAGCAGTACATCGAAGACGATACTCGCACGGACCTCGGCGCGGGCAGTGGCGCCACGACGGGGACCGTCCCGAGCGATGCTCAGGCCGAGGGCCCGCGTCCAGGCGAACTGCTGCCGTTCCCGGAGCTGCAGACAATCTATTTCGATTATGATCGCTCGAATATCCGGGCGGATCAGGTCGAAAAGATGCAGCGCAACCTGCAGTATCTGCTGGATCATCCGCAGGATAAGGTCTACATCATCGGCCATTGCGATGAGCGCGGCACGATTGAGTACAATTTCAATCTCGGCGACCGCCGTGCGAAGGAAGTTGCCGAGTTCTTCCGTCGCGGCGGTGTGGACGCCAGCCGCATCGCCACCGTCAGCCGCGGCGAAGAAGAGCCGGTCTGCACCGAGCATAACGAGAGCTGCTGGTCCCGGAACCGGCGCGCCGAATTCATGCGGATGTATTAATTCGCGCCATATTTTCGCAATTTCAATCCCGGGTGGAGGCCGATTTGGGCCCCACCCGGTTTTTTTTAATGGGGTGGCGGGGGCGCGGGTCCCACACCTGTGATGGTGCAATCGATGGGCGTCTAATTCCTCGCGTTACCACGCTGAGGCGGCGGGGAGGGTGGTCATTTCATCGTCGGTTGCAGGATTTTCGCGGGCGAGGAGCTCCACGGGGGTCACGTACTGACCCGGGACATACAGGTCGCGCGAGGCGATCAGCAGGTCGCCCTCGTTGACGCCCGAGAGGAGCTCGACGGTCTTGTCATTGCGCAGGCCGAGTTGGACCGGCATGTCGGCGACGGTCCCCTGGCGGACGATCTGGACGATCGGCCGGCCGTCGCGCTCCTTCAGGTAGTCGCGCTCGACCACCAGCGCCTGTTCATGCTGATCGAGAACCACGTCGGCGCGGACGAAGAGGCCGCTGGTGAACGCGGGATCCATTTCGTCCAGCTCGATCCAGACCTTGTAGGCATGGCTCTGCTGATCCTGGACGCGCGAGACGGTGCGGATGCGTCCCGGGACGGTGATCTCGCGGTGGGCGATGACGCGAGCCTGGACCTCCTGGCCGGGGGTCAGCCGCGCCTTGTCGCGGCCGTTGACCATGCAGCGCGCCTCGAAGTGGTCGTGGCTGATGATGCCGAACAATTCGGTCGACGGGCCGACCAGCGTATCCTCCAGCCGCATGATCTCCTCGTTGAGCAGGTCGCTCTGGGTCGATTGTTCGCGGAGGTGGCTGGCCAGGACGACCATGCCGCTGATCGGGGCGACGATCGGCACCTTTTCGCGCTGGCGCAGGAGTTTTTCGAGTTTCTTTTCTTCCTGCTCGAGCATGATCTGGCTCTGGCGCAGGTTGATCTGGGCCTGCTGGACGGCCAGTTCGGAGCGGTCGAACTCGATCTGGGTAATGAAGTTCCGGGCCTTGAGTTTCTTGTCGAATTCGAAACTTTTCTCCTTCTGGAGGAGATCGCGGCGGTCGAGCTCGATCTTTTCGCGCGAGATTTCGACCTGCTTGCGCTGATTTTCGATGTCGGCCTCGATGTCGCGGTCATCGATCTTGGCCAGCGTCTCGCCTTCCTCGACCATCGTCCCGACCTCGATCCGGCGGAGGAAGGTGAGGCGCCCCTCCATCATCGGCTTGACCATCGCCGACTGGCGGGGGGCCAGTTCGCCGGTGATCGAGAGTGTCTCCTTGATCGTGGCGCGGCGCAGTTCGATGACGGGGACATCGACCGGGGCATCCAGGCCCTGGATCTCGCGCACCTTTTCGCGCAGCGTCGCAGGGGCCTGCGTCGCGCCGTCGGCCGTGGGCGTCAGGCTGATGTCCTGGCCGCAGGCGGCAAGGAACGCCGCCAGGGCCAGCCCCGCGGCGACCGCCAGAGGATGAAAGAACCGGCGCTGTTGCATGCCAGAACCCCCGCGTACTATGTGACGATCTTGCGCGATTGGTTGCAAGAGAATCCGCGCGGGGGCCGGGGCGTCATTCGTCCGTTGAGGCGGCCCAGGCGCGGTTTCCGTCGAGATAGGTCGCGCGGGTGAGCCGTTCGTCGCCCAGTGCGATGAGGGCGAACAGCCGGTCGGCGGGGTCGCGGCTCGCGTTGGCGCGCGCGGCGAGCAGGGGATGGCGGGAGGGATCGATGACGATGAAATCGGCGCGCTTGCCGGTGGCGAAATTGCCGATCTGGTCCTCCAGGCCGATCGCCGCGGCGCCGGCCAGCGTCGCCAGGTCGAGCAGCTCGACGGGGTGGAGCGTGAGGCCCTGCCGGCGCTGGACCTCATAGGCCGCGAGCATCACGCGCCAGGGAGAAAACGAAGTCCCCGCGCCGACATCCGAGCCGAGGGCGACGGCCACCCCCGCCGCGCGGTAGCGCGCCAGCGGGAAGAGGCCCGCGCCGAGGAACCGATTGGCCAGCGGGCAATGCACGACGGTCGCCCCGCGCGGCGCCAGGCGCTCCAGCTCGCGCGGCGTCGGGTGCACACCGTGCCCGAGCAGTGCGCGGGGTCGGACGAGCCCGGCCTGCTCATAGAGTTCGAGATAGTCCAGCGCGCGGGGGTGGAGGCGGCGAACGCGGTCGATTTCGGCCTCGGTTTCGGCCCAGTGGGTCTGGACCGGGAGGTCGGGGCGTTCGCGGGCGAGGTCGCCCAGCGCGCGCAGCAGGCGGGGGGAACAGGTCGGGACGAACCGGGGGGTCAGCGCGATCTGGATTCGATCGGCGCGGCCGTGCCAGCGGTCGATGAGTTGGCGGATCTCGGGGATGTCGACGTGCGGCGGGCGCAGGAGGGGCGGCGGGGCGTGGCGGTCCATGCTCAGCTTACCGACGATCGCCCGGAGTCCGCGCGCGTCGATCTCGCGGAGGAGCCGGTCGGTGGCGTCCAGGTGGGAGGAGCTGAAGATCGCGGCGGCGGTGACGCCGGCGGCCAGGAGGGCCGTGACAAAGCGCGCCGCCGCCCGGGCGGCGAGGTCGGCGTCGGCGAAGGCCGCCTCGGCGGGGAAGACGTGGCGGTCGAGCCAGCCGAGGAGGTCCTCGCCCCAGCAGCCGATGATGTCGAGCTGAGGGAAATGCAGGTGAGCATCGACGAAGCCGGGCAGGAGGAGGGCGTGACCGTGGTCAATCACCGGTGCGTCGGGCCAGCGGCGGCGGAGGGCGTCGGCGGGGCCGCGCCCGGCGATCCGGCCGGCGGGGTCGACCGCCAGCGCCCCGCGCGCGATGACCTCCAGGCCGGCGGCCGGATCCTCGCCCGGCCGCGGGCGGCGCGTCAGATGCCAGAGTTCGCCCAGATGCAGCGCGGCGACGGGGGGCGCAGCGGGGGAAGCGGGGGCTGATGAATTCTTGGAGGGCGGAGACGTGGGACCGGATTCCCGTCGGAGATCAAAAAAGCATCGAATGAAGGATTATGGAATCGCTGTCGGGATCATAATAGGGAACAGGACCCGACGGGGGATCCTGCCCGGCAAGGGAGATCAATTCATGGGCAAAATCGTCGTCGAGGTAAGATGTGAGGTCATTCTTCATCATCTTATCCTCCCTTCGTAGCGTGTTTCATACGGTTCAGGCAGTTCGGGGCCCTCGTGGCCGGGATTGCACCAGTTCCGAGCGATAAATTTACGCTCTTTCGAGACGTAGATACAGAGGAGATGCCGGGGTGGGATTTCTTCCTTGAAGGTGTTGGGCTCTCCCTTCTTCCCCGGTAGATGGTGGTATCTGATCGGAGGGCTGCCCACATAAACCATCCCCTTGGTAAAGTTTATGTCAGGATCGCATTCCCCGAGCCGATTCCATCATTCTGTAAGCTATTGCTCCCATCGGTTTTTCGAAAATCAACGGCTTCGATTCGACGATGTCTGCTAACCGGGCGGGGCCCGGCCGACACGGCTTAGGGGAAGCTTGATCGGTGGTGGAGAGGACCGGTAGACTGGATGGGGTTACAAGGGTTGGGCCTTGCCGGTTGGCGCGGCCCGGTGGGCCCTTAGCTCAGCGGTCAGAGCCGCCGGCTCATAACCGGTAGGTCCCAGGTTCGAATCCTGGAGGGCCCACCACTTCTTACGGTAAGAAACACTCTCTGTTGCGCGCTCTTGAGCCGGGGGAACCCGGCTAAAATTGCTTTATGCAGCGTTCCCGCTAAAGGACTTGCGCCATTTTCACATGCCTTGGGACGGCCCATCCTTCGGACGCACCCCTTTTACCCCTCCACCCCACTTTCCCCACATTTTCTCTCCCTCGGACTCACTTTCTCTGAATTTATCGGACCC
>Ga0116161_1005659_pt1 | contig 9987 bp, 8 predicted proteins | sample AD_JPNAS3_MetaG_FD_89877 | JGI IMG/M metagenome (GOLD analysis project Ga0116161, IMG submission 89877) | Active sludge microbial communities of municipal wastewater-treating anaerobic digesters from Japan - AD_JPNAS3_MetaG | ecosystem: Engineered > Bioreactor > Anaerobic > Digestate | place... | reverse complement strand
ATATAAATTATTTAACTTGCGGGAAATTTAATCAAAATAATGAGATTTAAATTAAATTTAAACTTAGATCCATTACCCTACGGAAACACAATCCCTGTCAACTACCAATACGAACTATCCGGATGGATTTATCGTACGTTGGCTAGCGGGGATCAGGCTTATTCAACCTGGCTCCACGAAAATGGTTTTACCCAGAACCGAAAGCAATTCCGGTTGTTCACTTTTTCAAATCTGCACATTCCAAAATTTCAGATAAAGGGCGATCGTCTGATTATCTTATCCGATCAGGCTTGTATATACCTGTCCTTTCTCCCTGAACGCTCCACTGAAAATTTTATCAAAGGCATTTTCTCTTCCCAGTCTTTTGTACTTGGAGACCGTCTGAGCAAAATGCAATGTTTTGTGCAAAGCGTAGAACTTGTCGAACCACCGGCTTACGAACCGGTCATGACCTTTCGAACTCTTTCGCCCATGGTTCTATCGGGACATCTGGAAAACGGCAAGCCGACTTATATTTCGCCCGAAGATACGCGGGCAGCTCAATTGATCTACAACAATCTATGTGCTAAATATCAAGCCTTTTACCGGCAGCCCTATACACCTGTTTCGAAAGAAATTGTATCTATGAATGCAGAATCCCAAAACCAGAATAATTCATCAAACAACACCTCTTTCAAACTGCTTGCCCCACCCAAGCGCAAAAAAATAACCATCAAAGCCCATACCCCCCAACAAACCTTTGTCGTCGCTTACCACACCCGCTTCCAAATCTCATTGCCCAAAGAATTAACGCACATCCTCTACGAAACAGGTGTGGGCGAAAAGGGGAGCATGGGGTTTGGGATGGTGGAAAAAGAAAAAAGAATAAGCAAAAAAGAATAAATATATTTTAGTATGAAAGTTTTAGATTTATCAATTCTTGAAAAGATCCCAGAACCAAATCTAAAGGCAATACTGGAAATTGAACCCCTAGCTCCTCTCTCGATGGTAAGTGAGTTGCCTGGTTCTTACTACAAGACATTGAAGTGTCCGGATAAAAAAATGCTTTGCGGACTTTTTGAGAACATTTTGGGTTGGCACATCGATTTGGCCGACCGAAAAGCAATACTAAAAGAACTCGCCGTATTGAGGGAAAAACAGGCGAAAGAGAACCCTCAACTAAAGTTTATTGACAAAACAAAGGGATCAACGTATAGCCCATTGTTGATGGATTACTTTGATATTGTATTGCCAGTGATACCTGCTCTTAGTTTTTATGACGATTTATGGAGCAAAGCCCATCGAAGAGCTGATGCCGATGTTCATCCAAAAGGAACATTTAATTTAGATTATAAAATTATTCCAATTAAAAGGCAACAACCTCGGGATAAGGACAAACCTCAAAAGATAGACAGTACAGCATTGTTTGATTTTTTTAAAAGGAATGTAGATTCTTATCCATTGTATTATTCCTCACCGACATCACGTGAATACATTTTTACTAAAGGCAAATTTCAAATCCAACTTATAATAGATTCCATACTATATAAAATGCTTTGTGATAAGCTTTTGTCAGATAATATTGGCTATTTAGGCAACAGTGAAGGATGGATAGATTTAAAATTTGAACAACTATGATAGCAATTCATCCTTATATCAGATACGCACAAGCATTGGTCCTGATAGAAAACGATCTAAACAATTGTGAAGAAATTACAGGAGAACACATCATTGCTGGAATTGAAAATGGACTCAATTCTTTTAGGGTTTTTCCTATTGAATCTGTGGAAGGTAAAAGCAAAGTGAAATTTGATTTTATAAAACTAGAGAAAGGTGATACAAAACAAGGAGTATTTCTTGCTCCCAATGTTATTTCTTCATTCAAAGAGTCAAGGCATATATGGAAGAAAAGTCATTACTTACTAGAAGAGTTACCAAAGAATTTGTTAGATAAACTAGAAGATGTTTCCACTTCAATAGCTCCGGTAACAGGTGAATATTTAAGTTTCTCTTTAAATAAAAAAATAGTAAGAGAAAATCCCAAAATAACATTGAAAGAGCAAGGATTAAGTGCAATAACAACATTATCCCCTATAAAACCTTGTCTTCAATATAGGATCGATAAAAAAGGAAAGCCCGACATGTATAATGTGTGCATTATTCCTGACCTCCCATTAGATGAATTAAAAAGTTTCATTCAAGTTTTTAAAAGGCTAAGAAGTTTTGGAACTAATGGTGACTTAATGCTTGGTAATGTTCTTTCGAAACCTAAAGGGAAAGGAAAAACAAAAAAGATTATTTATGAAGCTAAACCGCCATTAATATTCAGGGGAAACTTCCCAAATCCTCCAAGAAGTAGTGCTTTAGGCAGCATTGCATTACTTGGGGCCATTGGTGAACTTGCTAAAGAAGCCCAAGATTCCGAGCAAGTAGAGTTAGTCCTCGAAAGTCTTAAGAATGCTACTATTTATCTTATCAAGTACGGGAATGCTACATCCTTCACTTATAATCATCACGTAATAGATTTAGCAAAAGCTGGAAAGCTAAGAACAATAGTTGATAGCATATATTACTCGGAATTAGCTCTACATGGGAATAGATTCAGAAAAGATTTAAAACCTGCTGAAAAGAATGCGCTTGTAAACGAATACCAAAAATTTGATTTGTTTACAAGTCGCTTCCTTCAATTATTTAATCATGCGACATTTAAGGATTTTCTTGCCTTCCGGGCTGAATATCCTAATGAAGTAACAATATTGTTTAACACATACTTTATAAAAATGGGAAAAATTGATCCAGCAATTGTGGAATCAGCAAGGGCTATGGGTAAATGGCTCAACCAAGTTGCATATTTTGCAGCAAAAGCTGAAATTAAAGAGAACTCGCAGAATTATAAAGAAGAACTTAGAAAAGCAAAATCGAAAGGTTTGACTGAATTCGAAAGTTCAATCTTTTGCGCCAAATCCGGGACGGCTTTAATTGCCCAAACGATAACCAGAGCTGGTCGTTTATCTACAACTGAAGCTCCAAATGAAGCAGCACTATTCATAGATAAAACCAATAGTGGCGATTTATTACTCGATGATGCGAAGAATCTACTAATTGCATACTTAAGATTAAATCCTTTCCAAAAAAAGATTGATCCACTCAGCGAGAATGACGATTTAGACGATACTGAAGAAACTGATGACCACAGCGAAGAATAATTAAACCAATAAAATACAAACAAAATGGAAATCAAAGGAATTTTAGTAACAGCACTTGCCCCGTTCGAAAACCATATTGCAAACGGTGGCGAAAAATTGTTAGGCAACGCATCTTCAATTAAAAGAAGGCCTGACGGACGAGTTTATGTGTCGGGGCAAATGCAGCGTCATGTTCTGTTTTCAGCAATTGATAGAATTAATTCAACAGATCCCGATAAGAGAGACACCTTCGTTTCAAATGGCGATGGTATCAGCAACTTAATCGAGAAAGATTTACGCGCTGATATGGGAGGCTTCATGCATCCTTCAAGAGGGGATTACTCAGGAAGAAGAACAGCTCCATTATCGGTAACACCTGCTGTTGCAATAAATGAAAGTGAAGTGGGGCGTGACTTATTGATACGTATAAAGAATAACATCAAAGGGGAACATGTTTATTCTGACGGCTACATTATCAGGAACGATAGTGACGCAGAAGAAGGCGGAGAAAACAAACAGGCTTTAGCTACAAAAGAGTTCAGTGAATACGATTTGATGCACATGAATTTCTTTTTGGATATTAGTGCTTTGAGTATCTCCAAAGCCTTTAAATACGAAAAGAGTTTCAATCTTGGAACCAATTATTTCAAACATGCTTCAGATCCGGAACGCAAACGCCGTGCGAGGCTTTATTTGGAAGCAACCAAATCGATGAACGACTATGCCAACCAAGCCCGCAATGCGGTTAGTGGCGAGCCTCAAAAAGTGTTAATTGTTTTCGATACCGTTTTAAGTCGCAAAGCAAGTAGATATTTCGTAGCAGGCGAGCAAGAGCAAAAAAACATTCTTGCAGAACTAAAAGCCAGAGGTGCAGAATGCTTCATTGGCGATGATACAACAGAAAAAAATGTTTACAAAGCCTATGAAGAAGCCTTAGCCTTTTTGGAGGCAAATACACTCTATGACCCCGCAGGAAAAGAAGCGAAAGTTGTAACATTTGAACAAGCCTTTGGCGGTGAGTAATTACAAGCATCCCGTATTAGCAAAACCTTCCGGCATTACCCTTGAGCAACATACTCAAGGAGTAGTGTCGGAGGGAAAACTTTTGCTGGAACAAATGCCTTTTGTTGTTCAGAAATACGAAGAACGCATTGGGAAAAGTTTAGCAATTCGTTTAAAGCGAGTATGCGAATACCATGATTGGGGAAAGAAAAATCCCAAATGGCAAATTGCGTGTCAAAAGGATTATGATGCTTTTCTTCAATGGCAATCCCAACATGGTGGCACATTCAAAGATTATTCAAAAACAAAGAATGCTGGCGAAAACATTCGTCAGGCAGGAGTTCGACACGAAATTCGATCGTTGCGAATGGTCGAGAATAAAAAATTGCCGTTGCCCCAGCAAGCTGCCATTGCTGCACATCATAGCAAATTAGGAAACAACTTTGAAGAGCGTTGGACGAATGAAAAAGCAACTGATCTCTGGAGAGCATTTAAAAGGGAAAGTAATCGTGTAATTGAGCAATATTCTTTGGAATACAGTGCAAAAACGCATTATGAATTTGCTGGGCCACGAGGTTTGCTTCGGTTAGTTGACCATCGGACTAGTGCCAAAGAAGATGGTGAGTTTGTTCCAGAATTTACTCAATTTAGCTATCAATTTCCTCACAAAGAAAAGAGGGGAGTTCAAAGATTGATTGAGCAACATTGGCAAGATGACTTAATACTTGCTCGTGCACCAACTGGTGCAGGAAAAACAGACGCATCTCTATTATGGGCTTCTTTACAAATAAAAAACAAACGTGCAGACCGTCTGGTCATAGCGATGCCAACTCGTTTTACATCGAATGCTTTGGCAATTAATGTTGCAGAAAGCTTATCTGAAACCGGACTTTATCATTCGAGTGCTTGGTTTACAAAATTTCAGGAACAAGTTGATGATGGAACAATTAAAATACAAGAAGCTGAAAAAATTCATGAATTTGCCCGGTTGCTGCAAACGCCAATAACTGTTTGTACTATTGACCATCTTTTGATGGCCTTGACATTGACAAGGGAAGACCATCATTTAATTGCGTTCAACATGGCCAATTCGTGTTTGGTAATTGATGAAGCCGATTTTTACGACGATTTTACACAAGCAAATATTCTTGTTTTACTAGAAATCCTTAAATATTGGAATGTCCCTGTTCTATTAATGAGTGCCTCATTACCTGAATCGGTGTTGCCTTCTTATCAAAAGCTTGGTTTTAAAATCGACAAGATAATCGAAGACACTTCAGATAATTCAAGAGATCGTTTTGAAATAAAATCTATCACAGAATATTCAGATTTGGAAGAGATCAGCGATCTGCTTGAATTATGTGTTGAGAAAGGGACTGCAATCGTTTATGCGAACACTGTTGATAAAGCAGTATTGTTTTATGACTGGTTTAAAAAGAGAAATACAAACCCAATTTTATACCATAGTCGATTCACAGAACCGCACAAGAAAGATAAAGAGCAGGAACTAATCAATGCTTTAGGAAAAGAAGCTTGGGAAAATAATTGTGCTAATGGAATAGCAATACTAACCCAGATTGGAGAAATGAGTATCAACATTAGCGCTGACATTATGATTTCGGAACTTTGTCCTATTGACCGTTTGATTCAACGTGCAGGCCGTCTATGCCGTTTCAACAAGACAAAGGTTGGTAAACTGTATTTGTTAGTACCACAAGTAAACGATTTGGTTTATCCTGCACCTTACGGTGAATACGATCGAAAGATTAAGGCATGGATTCCATGCGAAGCATTTGTAAAAACATCAGAAATCCTAAATACAACGTGTTACAGTGCTGAAAAACTTGTAAGTCTTCTTAATATTGTATATGCATCTCAAGAATCCTTTTCACCGAAAGCAATTAATAATGCTAATAGTCTAAAAGAAGCTTTTTCTTGGAACTGGCTAATTAATCCGAAACAAATAACAGCAACCGACGATACAGGTACCAACTTTTGGAAAAGTAGAAATATTGTACCTCAGGACACCGTTGTTGTCGAAAAACCAGAATCAAATTTTTTCTACAACTATTATTGTTTTCAAAATTGGAAATTGAAACATTCCTTGGAATTGCCTGTATATCTGATTGAAAAGTTGAGACAAAAAAGTATAATCGACTTGAGTGAAGTTTGGATTAAAGAAGAAAAAGAACACATATATGTAATAAGAGAAGGATTTTATAATAACACAATAGGTGTGAATCTCTCGGAAAGTATATATCTCTAATTTTAAATGCAACACATATGTGTAATTTTACCATTATAGTAGCTCAAATAAAATCAAACCATTAGTTGTTTTATATTTAAATCATGTTACCAAGACTCAACAACATTCATCCTGTCACTCTAACAAATAAATGGATCCCAACATGACTCTATAACCCAACCATGAACATCACCGGAACCCATTTCAATTATTATCAGGTGTGCAAACGAAAACTTTGGTTGTTTGCCAACGGTATTAATATGGAACACACTTCCGATCTGGTCTACGAGGGCAAATTGATTCATGAAACGACTTATCCGCAGCGTCCCGGGCGTTATGAGGAGGTTGAAATCGGAGCATGTAAAATTGATTTTTACGATGCCCGGAATAAGGTTATTCATGAGATCAAGAAAACTGATAAGATGGAAAGGGCTCACGAATGGCAAGTAAAGTATTATATATATGTATTTGAGAATAATGGGATAGAGGGAGTTAAGGGCATCCTAGAATACCCTGCCCTGCGTCAAACACAACAAGTGGAACTAAACGATTCCGACAAACTGCAACTAATATTAATTGAGGCCGATATCGAAAAGATAATCCGTACCGAACAATGTCCCGAGGCAATTCACTCTCGCATTTGTAAACAATGCAGCTATTATGATTTTTGCTTTGTCAGCGAAAATAAAAACGAAAGCTGATACGCAAAAGTATAGCCTAGATTATAATCACGAGCCATGAAAAAAACATATTACCTTTTTAATCCCGGAACCTTGGAGCGTAAGGATAACACCCTGAAATTTACTCCTGTTGAAAAAAGCGAAGACGGACAGGAAACTACCGGTTCCCCTCGTTATTTACCAATTGAAAATACCGGTGAATTATATGTTTTTGGTTCACTTCGAGCTAATAGTGCCATGTATAATTTTTTGGGAGCCAATAATGTTGCTGTGCATTTTTTTGATTATTACGAAAATTATACCGGATCTTTCATGCCTCGCGATTCTTTGCTTTCCGGTCGGATGCTTTTAGCTCAAACAGCGCATTATCAAGACAAAAGAAAACGGATTGTGCTTGCCCGGAAATTTGTTGAGGGAGCTGCATTCAACATGCTGAAAAACCTAAAATACTACAATAAAAGAGGGCGTGACATGGAGCCTCTAATTGCAACAATAGAGGGATATATGTCCAAAATTTCCGAGTCGGCCGAAACCGACGAATTAATGGGATTAGAGGGTAATATCCGAATGATCTATTATGATGCATTCAACTTAATTCTTAACGATTTTGAAATGGGCAATCGCACAAAGCAGCCTCCGGGAAACGAGGTAAACGCCTTGATTTCGTTTGGCAATATGATGTGTTACAGTCAGTGTCTGCGGGCAATTCATCAAACACAATTAAATCCCACTATCAGCTATTTACACACCCCGGGCGAAAGAAGATATTCATTATCCCTGGATATTTCCGAAATCTTCAAACCCCTACTTGTCGACAGAGTAATATTTAAAGTGTTGAATAAAAAGGAAGTACAGGAAAAACATTTCGATAAGAATTTAAATGGTTGTTTACTCAATCAAAACGGGAAAAAGATTTTTGTTCAGGCCTTCGAAGACCGTCTGAATGAAACCATCCGACATCGCAGTCTTAACAGAAATGTTAGCTATAAACATTTGATAAAACTGGAGTGCTATAAGCTCAGCAAACATCTTTTGGGCATGGAAGAATATAAACCTTTCAAGATGTGGTGGTAAATTCTTGTTTGCCGGCTTTTACTATATCGAATTATGTATGTAATTTTGGTTTATGATTTTGGAGAAAACAGAGTAGCCAAAATGTTGAAACTCTGCAGAAAATACTTAAGCTGGATACAAAATTCTGTATTTGAAGGTGAAATCAGTGAAGTAAAACTGAAAGAATTGAAGTACAAAGCAACATTAATAATGAACAAGGAAGAAGACAGCCTGATTATTTTTAAAAGCAGAGACGAGAACTGGCTTAACAAGGAAATTATTGGAAAAGAGCGAAGTAGCATAGATAATTTCTTGTAGAAATTGTCGATCAATATAAAATTCAGCATTAAAGAGCGAAAAAGGCTATTACAAAATCGCTCCATGTTCTTTGACATTTTGAAAATCAATTCATTACTATATATTGTCGATGCACGGCGTTTTTCATAGCATCGTGCATCGACAACCTTTTATAAAAATATATTACATTTGCAAAACCCCAAAGCCCTGAAAACAAGGACCAAACCAATCCTTTTTTGACGGCTTTTAATCAGACCAAAGTGGAATTGAAATTCTATTTGATTTGGAGAAACGACTGCAAGAAAACTTTTAATCAGACCAAAGTGGAATTGAAATCCGCGCGATTGCCTCTGCCTTTGGTGTTCCTGTTCCCTTTTAATCAGACCAAAGTGGAATTGAAATTGACTTGAAAGCCATTACTGAATCCGTATTAGCACTTTTAATCAGACCAAAGTGGAATTGAAATATAGGTTCATTGACAACTGGTGGTTTTGAGAGTAACCTTTTAATCAGACCAAAGTGGAATTGAAATAGCAGACAGAGTGGCAGCAATAGAGGCTGTGCTTCTTTTAATCAGACCAAAGTGGAATTGAAATAAAACGATGGATTTGATAATTGGTCGCAAATGAAATCTTTTAATCAGACCAAAGTGGAATTGAAATATTCTAAAACCTTTTCTTTATTTGGTTCGGGTAGGCTTTTAATCAGACCAAAGTGGAATTGAAATATGCAAAGAAGTATTGCAATGCAGGAAATAAGCGAAGCTTTTAATCAGACCAAAGTGGAATTGAAATTCGCTTTGAACCACATCAAAGTTAGTATTAGTCCCTTTTAATCAGACCAAAGTGGAATTGAAATGATGGATGCGCTGGCTTCTGGTGCTGCCACGAAGTCTTTTAATCAGACCAAAGTGGAATTGAAATAGCGGAAAAGAACCGAAAGATTGCCGAAATTAAGCGACTTTTAATCAGACCAAAGTGGAATTGAAATTTGTCTTCGTTGGGGTATGACGCAGAGGGTATGGCTCTTTTAATCAGACCAAAGTGGAATTGAAATTTGTTAAGGTTGATTCTATCGCCACTGATCTTGCTGCTTTTAATCAGACCAAAGTGGAATTGAAATTATTCAACCTTGCAGCGTGTTAGCGTTTCGTTATCTTTTAATCAGACCAAAGTGGAATTGAAATGTCGTTATTTCGCTTCGAGAAAATCAATTCAAGGTCCTTTTAATCAGACCAAAGTGGAATTGAAATTGCGGACTTCAACACCCCTATCGAGTTGGCAGTTACTTTTAATCAGACCAAAGTGGAATTGAAATGAGAGAAAGACAAAGCTTTCAACCTGTTTTATGACTTTTAATCAGACCAAAGTGGAATTGAAATTTCTACTAACGTAATATCGCAACAAAATATAGCGTCTTTTAATCAGACCAAAGTGGAATTGAAATGCAGTTGGCATAATACACTACTATAACTACACAGGACTTTTAATCAGACCAAAGTGGAATTGAAATATCTTATCGTTGTTGATACAGAGACGGCAGAAGT
>Ga0116161_1005647_pt1 | contig 10003 bp, 9 predicted proteins | sample AD_JPNAS3_MetaG_FD_89877 | JGI IMG/M metagenome (GOLD analysis project Ga0116161, IMG submission 89877) | Active sludge microbial communities of municipal wastewater-treating anaerobic digesters from Japan - AD_JPNAS3_MetaG | ecosystem: Engineered > Bioreactor > Anaerobic > Digestate | place... | reverse complement strand
TTTGCTCACCTGACAAAAAACTCCTGTTGGAGTTTTATTGTCGAGGTGCCGGGATTCGAACCCGGAGTCGCCTCGCTTCGCGCCACAGATGTCTACTAGACATCTGGAGCTTTTAAAAATTTTGTCGAGGTGCCGGGATTCGAACCCGGAGTCGCCTGTTCCCAAAACAGGAATGTTAGCCGTTACACTACACCTCGACAAAATTTTCAAAAATCTCCCCAAAACAGGAATGTTAGCCGTTACACTACACCTCGGTTAAACTCTTTTATATTATCATATTTATTAATAAAAACAACAACCTAAAAAGAAAAATCACTCATGGATAGAATAGAGTGATTTTTCTTTTTAGTTTTAGCTAAAGCTAAATTATTTAACAGCATCCTTAAGAGCCTTAGCAGCTCTAAATTTTGGAACCTTTGTAGCAGCCACTTTAACTTGCTCTCCTGTTTTAGGATTGCGAGCCATTCTGGCAGCTCTTTCTTTTACAGAAAAGATTCCGACACCGGCGATTGAAACATCGTCACCTTTTCTCAAGGTGTCAACGATAGAATCAAATATTGCGTTTACGATTTCCTCAGCTTGAACCTTGGTTCCACCAAGTTTACCGTGAACGAGTTCTACTAATGCTTGCTTATTCATATTACTTAGTTGCCGGTTTTCGATTTTTAATTTTAATATTACAAAAATTAAAAAACTAGACCAGAACTTACTGAATAATTTCGACCGTTTTAAACGATCCCTAATAAAATAGGTATAATACTATTATATACTAAGGGCATTTTTAAGCAAGGACTTTTAGTCTTTGACAAAAAGAGAATTTGTGTTTAACAAAAATTACCTAGCGTATTCTACGACTCTATTTTCTCTTATCATTGTGACCCTTATTTCGCCTGGGTAAGTCAATTCTTGCTCTATTTTCTTAGCTATATCTCGAGCCATTTCTTTAGCTTCAAGGTCTGTTACCTTATCAGGAGTCACAAATATCCTTATTTCTCGGCCTGCTGATAGGGCATATGATTTTTCTACACCCTCAAAACTATTAGCCAACCCTTCTAACTCTTGCAATCTTTTGATGTAATTTTCAACACTATCTCTTCTGGCTCCAGGTCGTCCACCGGAAATTATATCAGCTGTTTGAACAATTACCGCTTCAATAGATTCATGTGGGCAATCATCGTGGTGACTTTTAATAGCAGTAATAATTCTTGGGTCTGCTCCAAATTTTTGTAATATTCTAACTCCTATATCTATATGTGTCCCTTGAACTTCGTGGTCTAGCGCTTTTCCAATATCATGAACCAAAGCTCCCGCTTTTGCTATTTGAACATCAGCCCCAAGCTCTTCAGCTAACATTCCAGCAATATGTGCCATTTCAATTGAATGTTGTAAAACATTTTGTCCATAAGAAGTCCTAAAATACAGTCGTCCAACAATAGCACTTATTCTTGGGTCTAAATTGAAGACGCCACATTCGTAAACAGCTTGATCCCCTTTATCTTTAATTATTTTATTAATGTCTTCTTGAGCCTTAGCTACAACTTCTTCTATTTTAGCTGGTTGTATTCTCCCGTCTAAAATTAAGTTTTCTAGAGCTAGTCTTGCGATTTGTCGGCGAACCGGATCAAAAGAAGAGATAACAATAGCCCCTGGGGTTTCATCTATAATTAACTCAACTCCAGCTTCTTTTTCAAAAGCTCTAATGTTTCTTCCTTCTTTACCAATTATCTTTCCTTTGATGTCGTCGTTTGGAATATTAACCAAAGTGGTCATCATTTCATTGGCCGTTGAGGAGGCCAAACGATTAATAGTGCTAGATAAAATATCTTTAGCCCGACGGTCCAACTTTTCAGCATTAAGAGTTTCCATTTTTTGAGTTCTAACCAATAAGTCCTCTTCATATCTATCTTCTATGTTTTTAAATAGTAACTCTTTGGCTTCATCAACGGATAGGCGAGAAACTTTTTCTAATTCTTTCTCTTTCTCTTCTTCCATACCATCAACTCTTTCTTTAATTTTTTTGATTTCTTCTACTTTTAGTTTAATTTTCTCTACTTCGTGGTCTATTTCAACCTGACGAGCATCCAAAAGTTCATCTTTTTTAATCAGACGGTTTTCTGTTTGCTTCCACTCTTCTTCTTTTTTCTTAGCTTCTTTATCAAGCTCTTCTTTGTGAGCCTCGGCCTTTTTCTTGGCTTGGTCTATTATTTTCTGGGCATCTTCTTTGGCGGCTAGCGTGATTTGTTTGATCTCTAGCTCCATTGAACCTTTCTTTCCCAAAGAAATAACTAGGCGCAAGTAATAACCGATGAAAGCACCCAGTGCCACACCGACTATTGATAAAATAATTGTTAAATTCATAGCGACTTTCTGCCGCTTTTAAAACACAGGCTTTATGGCCGAACAACAATATTTAGATTTTTCAAAAACGGTCGATAAATAAATGTATGGTTCATAAAAATAATCGTAACTGCATTAAAAAAGCGAACATTTCAATATAACTTCTAAAATTCGATACTAACATAATACTCTAAAAAGATAGTTTTGTCCAGATTTTGATTTTCTGTTGTTTACAGTTTAATTTAGGGTAGTGATTGCAAACAAACAGCCCCGCGGTAACCCGCGGGGCTATTACTATTTATATAAATCATGATCTCCTATTGTGTGAAATCTAATTAAATCTTTGTCTTTAAAAGAAAAAATTATTCTTGTATTAAAATTAACCGAAAAAGCCCAATAATTTTTTAATTTTCCAGATAATTTATGTGTTTTTAGCCTAATGTCAAATGAATCTTTGCGAAAAATTTTTTCTTTTTCTTCAGCCAAAACTTTAACTTCTTTGGGTAATTTTGAATATCTTTTAAAGAATTTTGGAGAGTATTCTATTTTCATAAATTACCTCAATTCTTTCAAGGACTTTAAGACTCGGCCATTTCCTTTTGTGAATTCTTTTTCGCTTTGCATTATCTCATTATATATTTGATTTTCTTTCCAAGTCCTTATGGCATCACGAAAAAACTCAGAAACTGAAGCATAATTTTCCTCTTTTATTATTTGCTCCACTTCTTTTTTTAAATTAGGGGGCATTGAAATATTTACTATTGATCTCATCTGTTATATTGTAACAAATTGTATTACTGAAAGTCAAATTTAAAAAATTAATTGGCAAAATTCTGATGGAAACAAACAGCCCCGCGGGTTACCGCGGGGCTGTTTGTTGTTTGATTTTTTTATTTTTTAATCTTGGGTTTAGATATTATTTCATCTATAATTCCATATTTTTTGGCTTCATCTGAAGTCATCCAGTAATCGCGATCAGAATCTTTCTCTACTTGATCCATCTTCTTGCCTGTGTTTTCAGCTAAAATTTTATTTAAGATGTCCTTGGTCCGAAGAATATGTTTAGCATTAATGGCAATATCACTTGCTTGCCCCTCGGCTCCACCCATAACCTGATGAATCATAACTTCAGAGTTTGGCAATGAAAAACGCTTACCTTTTTGCCCTGAAGCAAGTATAAGTGCCCCCATTGAAGCAGCGATACCGACACAAATGGTAGAAACATTACTCTTTATAAAATTCATGGTGTCAATAATAGCAAGACCAGCAGTAACCGATCCCCCAGGAGAATTAATATAAAGAGAAATGTCTTTTTTTGAATCTTCGTGATCTAAAAATAATAATTGGGCAATCACAACATTAGCCACATTATCATCAATCGGGCCACCTAAAAATATAATCCTCTCGTTCAAAAGGCGAGAGTATATGTCGTAAGCCCTTTCGCCAAATTGTGATTTTTCTATAACTGTTGGTATTAACATATCTGATTAAAAATTATCCTTTTAATAAGATTATTATAGCACAAAAATTATTTCAATGAGCTTTTTTATTTTGCCTTTTTGTGTTATAAGTATAGATATTAAAAGATAATTGACTAGTCTCCGGACAGTTAGCGTTGAAACGATAAGTTTCAAAACTAGAGTCTTGAGATTAGTCCTATATTAGTATGCAAAAAAAAGATTATGAGATAGAAATCGGTGGGCAGAAAATCACCGCCTCTTTTACTGATTTAGCCGACCAAGCTAACGGATCAGTTATTTTAAAAAGTGAAGGGACAGTAGTTATGGCCACAGCTGTAATCTCTAAAAGTGGAGAAAAAAACTTGGGGTTCTTCAATTTAACTGTTGAGTATTTAGAAAAACATTACGCCTCCGGAAAAATATTAGGAGGTCAATATAATAAAAGAGAAGGACGACCAAGCGATCAAGCTATTTTAGCCTCACGAATGATTGACCGAACGATTAGACCTCTTTTTGATCAATCTATAAAAAATGCAGTCCAAGTCATTATTACAGTTTTCGCTGTGGGTCAAGCTGATCCGAAAGTCTTAGGTATTAATGCTGCTTCAATAGCCTTACTTGTTTCTGATATCCCTTGGGCTGGACCGGTTGGCGCCGTCCATGTCGGAAAAACCAAGGGCCAAGAATCCATAGAAATAAATCACTATATTCCCAACAACAATGAACCTGCCTATGATATTGATTTGCTAGTTTGTGGAAAAGAAAAAACTATCAACATGATAGAGGCTATGTCTTTTGAAGCCAAAGAAGATGAAATTGGGGAATGTTTTGATTTAGCGTCAGCTGAAATATCTAAATGGGAAGATTTTCAAAGAAAACTCCAAGCAGAACTGGCTAAAGAAAAAATTGTTTTTTCTAAAACAGAAATTGACCCCGAGGACATTAAGCTTTTTGAACAAAAGATTAAACCTCTTTTAGATGAGAAACTTTTCTCCAAAGAAAGTAAACAAATTGCCGAGCAAGCCGAAAATGACTGGAAAGAAATATTAAAAGAAAAATACAAAGATGAAGAAGACGAATCCAAGAAGAGTGTCGCAGAAGATTATTTACATAAATATCTAGATCAAAAGTTTCATTTAATGGCCCTAGAAAAAGAAGCTCGAGCCGATGGACGAAAAATAGATGAAGTTAGAAAACTCTATGCCCAAGCTGGTGGTATCTCTGAAATATTACACGGTTCTGGGATATTTTACCGAGGAGAAACACATGTTATCTCTATTTTATCTCTCGGCGGACCAGAGGATAATTTATTGATTCAAGGGATGGAAGCTGAGAGCAAAAAAAGATTTATGCATCATTACAATTTCCCTCCATATTCATCTGGTGAAACCGGCCGAGTCGGTGGAGTTGGCCGTCGAGAATTAGGTCATGGATTTTTAGCTGAAAAAGCTTTAATTCCTGTCATACCCAACAAAGAAGATTTCCCCTACACGATTCGCCTTGTTTCTGAATCTGTTGCTTCCAATGGTTCAACCTCCCAGGCTTCAATCTGTGCTTCAACTATTGCCTTGATGGACGGAGGGGTGCCAATAAAAGAACCAGTAGCTGGTATTTCTATTGGTCTTATGCTTGACGAAAAAGATAAAGATAAATATGTATTACTAACAGATATTCAAGGCCCAGAAGACCACTATGGAGACATGGACTTTAAGGTCGCTGGAACAAAAAATGGAATTACGGCTATTCAATTAGATATTAAACTAGGGGGTATTCCTGTTAAAATATTAAAAGAGGGATTAGAAAGAGCTCGTTTAGCCAGAATGCAAATATTAAATACAATCTTAGCTGAAATTCCTAGTCCTAGACCAGAAATTTCTCCAAGTGCCCCAAGGATAATGACTACCAAAATAGCCAAAGACCAGATTGGGCTAGTCATTGGACCTAGTGGAAAAAATATAAATGGAATCAGGGAAAAAACCAACACAGAAATTACAATTGAAGAAGACGGAACTGTTTTTGTTACTGGTAAAACAGATGATGCCAAGCAAGCTGTTAAAATAATTGAAGATATGACAAAAGAGTGGAAGGTTGGCGAGCAGATAGAGGGTGAGGTTGTAAAAATTATGGACTTCGGGGCCTTCGTCCGTTTTGGTTATGAAAATGAAGGGTTAGTCCACATTTCAGAGTTAGCTCCTTTCCGAGTTGAGAAAGTTTCTGATATTATTAAAGAAGGAGATAGGGTTCCAGTTAAAATTATTAAATTGGATGAGAAAGGAAGACTTAATTTATCTATCAAAGAAGCAAACCAAGATTTTTTCAAGAAGAAGGAGCTCTAGATCTAATTATGTTTGGCGAAAGTCTAAATAATTAGTATGGACAACGAAAACAACAAACAAAAAGCTAAAGTTTTAAGAACTTACACCTCTGATATGGCTGAGGCTATTAGGCAAGACGAGGCTTCGGTCATTAAAATAGCTTTGGCAGAAAAAGCTCGCAGGGAAAGAGAAGCACAAGAAAAAAAAGCTGAGGGAACAAATTTTACTAAGACAGCTTTTTTGCTTGGTGGAATTTTGCTTTTAGTAATCGCTGGTGCAACTATTTATTTTTTGTTTTTTAGAAAAACTGAAGAAGTTGTTGTTCCGGTGGAAAGTAGGATTGAGTCATTTTTGTCTTACGATTCTAACCAAATTATTGAAACCTCTTCAATAGAAAATTTTATTCAGTTAATAACAACAATCAAGGAAAAAGAGGGTAGTCTATCTGGAATAATTAAAACTTTCTTTTTTGTTAAAGAAGTTGGTGAGCAAAAAGAATTTCTTTCACCAGCCGAATTACTATCCTTAGCCAATGTCAAAGTTCCAGATTCTTTGCTTAGAGCGCTATCATCAAACTATTTATTTGGTAAATATGAAATTAACCAAACCATCAAAGAGACTGCTCCATTTTTAATCCTTGAAGCAAACACAAATAACTACAATCAAGCCTATGCCTCTATGCTAAACTGGGAGGACACAATGCTTTCTGATTTATTATTTTTCTTTGAAATAAAATTACCAGAAGGCAAGTTAGCTATTTCCTATGGAAGTTGGGGGGATTTAATTATCAAAAACAAAGATGTTCGTGTTTTGCGAGACCCATACGGCAAGGGTTTAATCTACTACTCTTTTGTTAACAAAAACAGTTTTGTTATTACCACTAGCGCAGAAGCCCTGTCTGAAATTATTGATAGAATCTTAACAAAAAATTTATAAGTTTGTTATTTCTAAACAAGGTGCTAAAATAATAGTCGAGATTAATTATTAAATAATCAATTTAAAAAATGGACACCGAAAAATATAAAACAAAATTACTTGAAGAAAAAAAGCAGTTAGAGGAAATACTAGGAGAATTAGGGGTTGTTGACAAAACAGGAGATTGGGAAGCTACTCCAGATAATGAAACGACCAATCAAGAAGTTCCAGATGAAGCCGACCTGGCGGAAAGATCAGCTGATTATCACGAAAGATCAATCAAATTAGACTCACTAGAAGAAAGATTAGAAGACATCCGAAAAGCTTTGGATAAGATTGAGAGTGGGGATTATGGTATTTGTGAGGTTTGCGGAAAAGAAATTGAGGCCGATCGCTTAGAAGCCAACCTCTCAGCCATGACTTGTAAAAATTGTATGAATAAAGATTAAACAAAAAAACCACGAGCTATCGTGGTTTTTTAATAATAAAATGTCATTTTCTAAAACATATGGAGCTCAAACCCATTTTCTGAAAGGAAAAATTGTTTCTGTTGAGGTAGATATTACACCGGGATCTCTCTTTTCTTTTACGGTTGTTGGCTTACCAGATAAGGCGGTAGAAGAATCTAAAGACCGAATTGCTTCCGCTTTAAAAAATTCTGGTTTTAAATCTCCTAAAAACCAAAATCAAAAAACAGTTATTTCTTTATCTCCAGCTGAGTTAAAAAAGGAGGGACCTTATTTTGATTTAGCTATGGCCTTAGCTTATCTTTTATCTGCCGATGAAATATCTTTCAATATTGACCAAAAAATATTTTTAGGAGAGCTTTCTTTAAATGGAGATTTACGCCCTATTAGAGGAGCCCTCTTATTGGTCCAAGAAGCCAAGCGTTTGGGTATTAAAGAAGTATTTTTACCAATTGAAAATGTTAAAGAGGCTAGCTTGGTTAAAGATATTAAAATTTTTGGAGCTAAAAACTTGAAGCAAGTTATAACCCACCTAACAACAAATAAAGAAGAAGAGAAGATAATGCCCGCGCCGCCGACAGAAATAAAATATAAGGAGAAAAAAAGCGCTATTGATTTTTCTGATATTCGGGGACAAGAAAGCGCTAAAAGGGGCTTAGAAATTGCTGCGGCAGGTGGTCATAATATTGCCATGTCTGGACCACCTGGGACTGGTAAAACAATGTTGGCTAGAGCTTTTTGCCAAATATTACCAAGTTTAGAAATTGAAGATTGCATAGAAATAACTGGAATCCACTCAATTGCAGGAACTCTTGGTAATACCATAATAACTGAGCCCCCTTTCCGTAGTCCTCATCACACATCTAGTTATGTTTCTATTATAGGAGGTGGAACCAACCCCAAACCAGGAGAAGTTACCCTGGCCCACAAGGGAGTTTTGTTTTTAGATGAATTCCCTGAATTTGACAAAAGAGTTTTAGAGGCACTGCGTCAGCCACTTGAAGATAATTTCGTCTCTATTTCTAGAGCCAAGGGATCAACGACCTTTCCTTCTAATTTTATTTTAGTTGCGGCCATGAATCCTTGCCCTTGTGGCTACCGAGGTAGTAAAACAAGAGAATGTACTTGCAGTGCTTCTCTTTTAGAGAAATATAGACGAAAAATTTCTGGGCCAATTATTGACCGAATTGATATGTGGGTTACCGTTGGAGATGTTGATTATCAAAAGCTATCTAGTAATAATAGAAGCGGGCAAGATTCTGAAACAATTAGACAAAGAGTTATGCTTGCAAGAAAAATTCAAAGAGAGCGCTTCAAAAATTCTGCTCGGCAAATAAAAATTAATAGTGATATGAATGTTAAGGATTTAGAGCTTTACGCTCCGCTTGATGAAGAAACTAGAAAAATTTTAAATGAGAGTGCTCAAAGATTAGGCCTATCGGCTCGCGCCTATCATCGGACAATTAAGTTAGCCAGAACTATCGCCGACCTAGAAGAGAGCCCAAATATTTATCAAAAACATATTTTAGAAGCCTTGCAATACAGACCAAAAGAAAATTAGCCTCAATCAAAAATTACCCAAACTGCGCGATCGCGTTAGGTAGGCAAAAAAAGAAAGTTAAACTCTATTCGCGGTCGCGAAGCTGGGTTATATTTTTGAGTAGTCCGACTACTCAAAAATTGAGTAGTCGGACTACTCAAAAACTACTCAAAAATACCAAAAGTGACAAAAATGAAAACAGCCCGGTTGGGCTGTTTTTATCTAAATCAAATTATTTTAAAACGGAGGTTTCATTTTAGAACCATTAGCATTTTCAATTTCAAAGTGTAGGTGCGGACCAGTAGATCGTCCAGTATTTCCAAGTGTCCCTATCTTTTGTCCTTGGGTAACTTTTTGGCCAACAGATACATAAACTTTTTGCAAGTGAGCATAAACCGTCTTAGTCCCATTGTTATGTTTAATTACAATATAGTTTCCATACCTACCACCACAACTAATATTTCCGACGGTACAACCACTTACCACCTTAGTAATTTCTCCACTAGCCGCTGCCATAATTGAATGTCCACTTCTTCCGTCTATGGCAAGATCTACTCCATAATGGAATCCTCCTTTTCTTGGACCATAAGGGGAAGTGACCCGGCCTCCAATAATTGGCCTAGCGTAATACCCAGAATCAACTTTGGTGTTTGAAGACTTTGCCCCAGAAGAAGATTTACTACTGGAAGCTTGCTTGATTATTCCGTTTGGCACAAATATAACATCTCCAATATTTAGAACACTATCTTTTGATAAGCCATTGAAAATAAACACATCCTCACTTCGGGCATCATATTTTCCAGCAATTTTATTAATTGAGTCTCCTTTTTGAACAAAATGTTTTACTCCAGTCACTGGTAAAATATTCAATTTTTGGCCAATCATTATTTTCTCCCCTGAAATATTATTTTCCCACCTAATTGTGTTGGTGGAAACATCAAACAATTCTGCAATCTCTGATAGGGTATC
>Ga0116161_1005622_pt1 | contig 10042 bp, 19 predicted proteins | sample AD_JPNAS3_MetaG_FD_89877 | JGI IMG/M metagenome (GOLD analysis project Ga0116161, IMG submission 89877) | Active sludge microbial communities of municipal wastewater-treating anaerobic digesters from Japan - AD_JPNAS3_MetaG | ecosystem: Engineered > Bioreactor > Anaerobic > Digestate | place... | reverse complement strand
TCCCTTTCTGGAATGACAATGTTAAAATTAAATTGGTCCACTATGACCAGAAATATTGTAAAGCCTGGAAAAATCTAAAGGAACACTAGTAGAATGACCAAAATCTTACCTAATCATATCTCCGATATCCTTAATCTATTCCATGATATCGTCTTTACCGGAACAGATGGCGAAGAAACTTTTGATCAATTCCTGTCACTAGAACAAAAAGAATGTATATCTCTAGCTCTCACTACCTATTATCAATGTCAAGAATGCCAAAATTATCACTCTAAAATCCTCGCTAATCTTAAAAATACTAAAATAGATACACTTAATAAACATGTGTCATCAATGATCCTGTTCCTTAGAACCGATATCAATAATATCTCAACACCAGAATTAAATAGATGGCTGGAAACCTGGGATCAATTGGCAACTAAAATTATTACCAAATACCATGATCCAATTATCCCAATGCTAGTGGCATTCTCAATTGGTGTCGCTAGAAATGATAAAACACTAATTAATATGTTCGGAAAATCTATTAAAAAATTAAATAATTATCCACAAATTATTAAAGAAACAATCGCTGTTACTCTGTTTATGAAAACTGCGACATCATCTAATAGAATAACTAATACTATTGATAAATTATTAGAAATAAAATGAAACTATATCCAAAAGATAAACCACTGGATAAAAGAAAATTTATTAGGGAACTTCGTAATGATAATGATCTACTAGATATACAAAAAGAAATTATTAGGAAACACATTAATTCAGTAGTAAATCAATCTCCAATCAACGCCGATTCTATAATATTTGATGATAATATAGATACTAAAAGTCAATAGAACTTCGTATCTCAAATAAACTAATATTCAATTTAATTCTAGCACAATAGGAACTTCGTAATAGTATTATCAATAGTAATTCTAGCATAATATATGTTAAGGTATTAAGAGAATGAAGATAAAATATAAAGAAATTGTAAAAATTGACACATTAACTGTAAACTTTAGTTTACACTTGTAAACCAAACCTTACACATTAACTGTAAACTTTAGTTGACACTTGTACCAGATGTTTCATATTTGAAACAATATATAAAGGAAATGTAAAAATAATATAAAGAAATTGTAAAGAAATCATAAAAGACTGCCAAAATGGCAGTTATATATTAGGATTTGTAATTGACAGTTAAAAAGCGACACTGGAAACGATATAAAGAGAAAGAATGTCCAGTATGTCATGAAAAACATCGTGGTCCAAATACATATTGTTCATTATCCTGTAGTAACAGAGGGAGAACAATAACACCAGAACATAAAGCTAATACATCTAGAGCAATGTTGAGATATTATCGAAATACTCCTGAAGGTATATCTAAAAGACAGCAATTTGTCAATATGAATAATGGATTAAAAATTATTAAATCAGAGGATTTAGATGTAGCATTACCAGGATTATATGATCCAGACTTTGATTATGATTATTAATTCTTTATATCTGTCATCATAATCGAGAAATATCTGTGAAATAGCAATGATAATGGTGTTATATGTGTATAATTTCGGAGGTATATAGAATAATGTAATAGAATAGCAGTTATTGATCGATATTAGGACAGGTACGGGCTGGTATCAATAGATAAATTGATTTAGATTAATATAGGAGTTATTGATATGAATAGTCATTTTCGGCGTGTGTTTATGTATTGGATATTGTTTATAGTAGTAATAGTTATTGGTACTATGATTCATTGAGCAAGATGTAAAGAATGCTAAATAGGTATAGTGAAGAGAGCTATTGAATTATTTCCCAGGTATTCCCGGTATCTGATAGAGTAAATCCGGACTAGAATCAAGATCAGTAAAGAGATAGTTTTCAAATTTCGTTATAACCAGTGAATAGATAATCGATTAGACATTATAGTTTTAACATTTGAGCGCGCCGGTAACTGTTAATCAGTGTAATATTACTCCGATCACGGGCTAAACTTGTTAGAATAACAATAGAAAATCAATATCTTTATTGTGACAATTAGAATTTCATGGTTATCCATTTCATTTTTTAGATGAACTTAGTGGCAGTATTTTTTAGTCCTGAAAAAACAGATAGAAATCAATAGGTTATCTATAACAGGTCTAGTGGTGATTAGTAATGAAATCAATAAGTTACAGAAATTGGACTCTGAAATCGTTGATATCAGGAGAATGATCCTGGGAACTTCGTATGTAATCCAGAAAAACAGAGCAATTGATGTAAGTCATTGATTATTGGTAGATAAACACTAGGATAATCAATAGGATACAACAGATAATGGTCTCGGTAGGAACTTCGTAGGAACTTCGTAGGTCATTGATTTCATTAGTGAAAAATAATTGTTGACAGGGTTCTGGTGGATGCTTATAATGATTCCAACATCAAAAGCAACCCACCGGAGATTCCCATGATTGAATTACTAGATTCCTCTATATACAACAATACCAATATCTGGGTTGATCAGTATACCAATACCACTTATGTTGGTAATAATCCGAATCATTCTGATTCCTGGGTATTTGGTTTTGATGATACCTGGAAAATTCTAAATGCTTCCTTTGATTCTAAGTGTCAATTGGTGGAATCCTGGATCAATAACAATGGACAGAATGTATTGAAATCCTGTGGTATTGAATAGATGAATAATATTGCTGTTACTGAAATCAAAACCAGAATCAATAATTATCTATTGAATTCTCCTGATTCAGAGAAAAATTCTAGAGAAACTATGATCCAATTTTTAGAAGAAATTCTAATGAATACCGATAATTATCATGGATTTCAATATCTCTCTAAATTTGATATGAATAAATCCAATTCTGGTATCTCTGTGGGTATTAATTTAATTGAATCTACTGATTTTGATAAACAATTTATTAATACCGATCAATCCAGAGTCAAATATCTATAACAGATATTCGTCTATTAATGATAATAGACGAATAATTGTAACAAAATCAATAACATAGATAATTTCAGAGATAAGAACTTCGTAACTTATTGATTTCATTAGTGAAAAATAATTGTTGACCTGGGTAACAGTTGCTGGTAGAATGATTTCACTGACCTAATCACCCACCAGAGAATCTAAATGTCTTACCGTGTTATTAGTTTACCAGATAATTGGAATCAATTTGGTCCCCGTGATGGTCTAGAAGGTCCATTTAGTTTTAATCGCCGGGTTCTCTATTATGATCCTAAAATGGGTCTTTATTATGATCCATTAACAGATTTCTATTTGTCCAATGACGAATTCTTTGCAATCAAAGGAGATTTCTAAATGAATGCTAATCTTATTGATTATCAGCAATTAAAAGCTGATCTTGAATTCAATTATTTCAATTTTGCAAATCCTGGAAATCGAATTCAAGATTTGCAATTAAATCATTTGAATTGGGAATTGGTGGATCTATTAATTAATGGTAATTGCACAATTCCAATTGACAGTACAATGACACTACAATACCCATTGCGACAGTAAGGTATACAGGACAGCAGATGACAGTCGAAATGACAGTGAGAATCATTCTCATTCAGATGCTCCTGGGTGGCGTCTCAAGTTTTCAATCTATTTTGATTTAATCTATTTTATGTTTTTATTCAAAAAAGGTTTTTATTTGGTTCCATCCGGTTACTATTTGTGTCATCTAAAGGGATGAGACTCTTGTTTTAATCTCTTTCAAAAAAATTGCGCCAGAAATTTTTACGAAATTTTGAGTTTTTACGAAATTTTGAGTTTTTACTTTTTTCCGAAATTATTTTCAAACAAGTTTCTATAAAAAAATTGCGCCAGAAATTTTTACGAAATTTTGAGTTTTTACGAAATTTTGAGTTTTTACGAAATTTTGAGTTTTTACGAAATTTTGAGTTTTTAGTTATTTTCGGATTTTTACACAGTTATTACTAAGTAGGAGAATTGATGAATATTGAATGTTATATAGCGATCATAGATTTACTGGAAGAGTTAAAGATTAATTTTCAGTACAATCAATTAACTGAGGACATTGATCGGATTGATGAAAAGATTAAATTATATCGTAGTTTAATTAGAGAGGAGTTGTTACGAAGTTCTACGGAGTTTGTAGATGAATAGTAAAGAATCACAGATGATGATAATTAATATGATATTGATGATAGTTGGACCATTTATTAGTATCTGGTCTATAAATTTGTTATATCACGAAATGATATAAAATTGTGATAAAATGTTATAACTTTATAATATAAATATGATAATGTTAAATTGAAAATATATAAATAATATGAAAGCAAAACAGGTTTTGAATCATCTACAAATTACTAGAACAACACTTTCAAGATATGTTAGAGATGAAAAATTAAGAGTTATTAAATTACATAACGGCCAATATGATTATTTAGAAGAAGATGTTTTTTCACTTAAAACCAATTCTTCGCCCAGAATTAATATAACTTATGCAAGAGTTTCTACCCATAAACAGAAACAAGATTTAATCAACCAAGAAGAGACTTTATTACAATTTGCCACAATTAATGGCATTATCATTTCTAAAACATTTTCTGAAATATGTTCTGGAATGGATTTACAAAGAAAACAATTTCAAATAATAACTCAATTAGTAATGTTACATAAAATAGATAAAATTTTTATAACTTATAAAGATAGATTAACAAGAATTAATTTTGATTTTATTTCAAAGTTGTTTTCTGAATTTGGAACGCATGTTGTGGTACTAAATGATTCAATAGAAAAAACTACTGAACAGGAATTTTTTGAAGATTTGGTTTCTATGATTCATTCGTTTTCTATGAAAATGTATTCGAAGAGAAAAAAGAAAAAATTAGATTTAGTTGCACAGGATTTAGAATTGGAGGTTTCAATTTAATCGTGGCTTTGAAAACCATTAGGCTTACTAGTTATTTTCATAATAATGAAAAATTTAATATGATTCAAGAAATTGATTCTAAAATTAAATTTATTAAAAATAATATGAGCCAATTCATCCACAAAAATATCGAAGCCCTATTATTCAATAAAAAGGAATTCTTAACGAATTATAAACAGTTCAAAATCGATGACGTTTCAGCTTGGGAAACCCAATCGTTATTTCAAGATGTCATTAAGCTCTATGAAAACAAAATTAAAAAACTTAATCAAAATAAAGATCTGTTCATTCAAGAAGAATTTAAGATTACTTTTTATAAAAGAGCCACAAAAAGAAATAAAACTGGTGATGTAAAAGAAAAAATAATAATAAAGAAAAGAACTAAATTATCTAAAACAATTAAGTACTTATCGTTCTGCGATTTCAATAAAGAACTACCAGAAAAAGCTAAATCTTTACTAGAACCTTACATTGAAAATGGTCTTAGTGGTCGAATTATCGAATTAGCCCAAAGGGTTAAGAAAAGAATTATCAATCAACTTAAAGTTATCGAATTCCAAACCGGTACTTATCGGAAATCAACATCAGAAAACGGTAAAACTAAAGATTCTTATATCTTTAAAGATGAAACCAACCGCCAATTCAAGTGGTGGTATTGTTACAAGCTCGGTAAAGAACGGATCTATTTACCATTACAAATTAACAAAAAATATCACGGTGAAATAGAATCACTAATACGATTTAAGGCCGAATGTTACATTAAAGTTACTAAAAATAAAATTGACATCTTAACCACCAGAAATTTTGAAGGTCATAGTTTTAATAATTTTACAGACATCTTGGGCATCGATGTCAATGTAAAGCATAATTTTTGTTATTTATCAGATGGTATTGAAATCGACTATGACCGGAAATGGGTAGGACAAGCCGTTAAGGAATTAAAGAAACATGATAGCAGTAGGATCAAATCAGAAAAACAAAAACAAAAAATTGCAAAGATGGCTAGAAGAAATGAATGGTACTTTAAGAAATTAATTTCGGAAATTTTAGATGAGATAGTCGTCAATGGCTATTCTGATATAGTAATGGAAGATTTAAATTTAGCTTTTGGTGCTACTTTTATAAAACACCCGGATTTTGATATTAAGTATTCCCGTCTAATTAAGTTACTGAGACTTAGTAATGTTAAGAATTGGTTTATTGAACAAGCCAATAAGCGGGGCATTAGAGTTCATTTAACTAATCCCGCATACACTAGTCAAACTTGCCCTGCTTGTGGTTGTATTGATCGGGAAAATCGTAAAACCCAAGAACAATTTGAATGCATCGATTGTGGTCATACCGGTAATGCAGATCATAATAGTGCCATTAATATAAAAAATAGAATTTTCTTAGATGTTCTAAGAAATCAATTACACAATGAACTTGAAGGAATCTATAGTCCAAAACGACAGCGTAAGGAAACCATTAAAGCTATAGTTCAAACATATTATCATTGTGTATAAAAATAAGGTTTGTATTTATCATTTAACCGTTAAACTATATTAATTTTACAATAGATTAACATATAGTTTATTAAAAATCAGATAATGGAGGTAAATCTCTAATTCTATAACAGATTTTCTAGATTCAGAAATTCTAATTACTTTATACTTGTAATTTTCCGGATGGAGTTTCTGGTCTACTTTAAAATTTTTATCATGAGACGACGAAAAATAAGAAATCCCCAGATCTTCTTTTGGGGGTTTGTTTTTAGATGTTCTAACACCATAGTAGTGTTTTTGTTCTACTATATTGGTGATACGATAAAGATAGTTAAATGGGCCGATAGAATCGGAAGAAGGTGAAACACCATAAATACGTTTGCTGGACATTAGTAGTCTCCTGATTATTAGTTGAAATGTCTAGAGTAGATGGGGACGGCAATCCCGCGATCTACACCTATTTAGCAAAACTGAATTTTTGGTTGTCAGCACAAAATTAATTTCATGTTAACGTAAATATTTTCTTGACTTCGGTCTTCCCCCGTAGTAATATAATCCACTCGTGATCCTTTTATAAACCTTTTGGAGAACCCTATGTTATTTTTTATTAGTCATAATTTTAATGAGGTGTATTGATTATGGTCTTCGTATCCAACCCATATCCTGAGTGTCCTGATGAAGAATCAATTTTAGAGAACTGCTGTGTATGTAGAAAAAGCTGCAACACCTGGTACAAACCGAAAGATGTTGCGATGTGTCCTGATTGTGCTAAAATTGTAAAAGAAGCAGACATTCCCGACAAATTAGACTGGATCATTAAGGAGCAATTTTTAGATGAATTATGATGAGGTATATCGAATATTTGGATTACTTGATAAATTTCCGATTGAGGTACAGAATGAATTTTTCCGTCGATTATTATTAGAGTATTGTGATCAAGAAGAATTAGTGAATCGATTATTAAGTTTTGTTGTATATCATCAACAAAATTTCGGGGAGGATTTATGATACGTGGACGAGGTAGGCCGAAAGTTAATCGAGAGAATCCTGCGGTATCATCGTGGGTAAATTTAGAGGAATTGGAAATGATTAGATATTATTTGATAGATCGTCGTGGCATTGATTCGATTGTTATTAAGGGATCTGCTGATTCGGTAGTACAATTTTTTGCTGACAAGAAGGAATCGCAGTATTTGGTGATTAAGGTTGGTGGGATTGGGGATCGGGTATATACTGGGAATATAGATATATTATCATTAGAGAGATTTTGATGAACAATTATCGGGGCCACAATCCAGTTATTGTTAATATCAGTAATTGTCGGATCAATTGTGATTTTGATTGGAATCAATATGGTTATGGCAATATTGACATTAAATTAGTGGATGGTAAGATTGATGTATTAAATTCCAATTTAAGTCGAGAAGATTGTCGATTAGTATTGATGGGATTAGTAGACAAGATTGTTAATGAAGGTAATTTTTTGGAGTATCGAGATGATTAATTTATTTGTGATTGATTTTAGTTTATTTGATTTTTGTTGGGAAATATTCGGGCAGAAGATAATGGAGTTAGATGAATGATTAGTATCAAGAGTTATTGGCGGATATTTAGATTCAATATTAGACGATTCATTGAAGGCATCAAGTTTGACATTCGAACTGAACAATTGATTATGGCTGCGGCAGATAATCTTGATAACAGCAATAGCAAGATTTATGTAGAGAAAGGTGATAAGATTTTAGAAATTCGGGAAGTAGCACAGAAAAATTATCAAGAGCCTATTGGAGAAAATTTAGAGAAAGGATAGGATTAAAAAGTGATAGCTACTAATTCAGATTTTAGTAGCTATCACTATGGATTAAACTATTAATTGCTGATATTGTTCCGGAGTTAATAATCCAAATCCCAATTCTTTATAAGTCTTGCCAATACAATCAGGTCCAAATGTCTCTTGGAGTTTTTTGCATTGAGTGTAAGAACATTTATTTACTGGATTTTCGTTATTGCGTTTACACCAATCAAACAGTTTACTATAACTATTTCTGGTTCCAGTGCCGTTAATGAATCAAAAATTCCCCAAGGGGTTTGTTTATAATACTTAAACTGTGGATTAGTACATCCAGATACAAATGAGACTAGTTTCCCCGACAAATAATCTGGATGGTTGCAAGATATTCTAGATATAATTCCTTCTGAATTTTTAACAACTACGGTTCCTTTCGTGATTGACATCAAAGAACCATCGAGAAATCTGTCATCTGTATTAGAAATATTGAAGATGTGTCCTTCAGAATCTTTGACGGTAACTTGTCCTTTAAATAGCGAAGTTAGAGAACCATTGAGAAACCTTTCATCTGTTACCGAAATAGAAAAACGATTACCGACAGCATCTTCTGCGGTAATTTTTCCAGTACGATCAAATTTTGAATTGGTTTGTTTGGATTGATTATAGAAATTTGGATTTATTCCCACATTAAATTTGTTGTGTAGATAAACTTCAATCTCAGAAACAGTTTGTCTAGATTCAGAAATTCTAATTACTTTATACTTATAATTTTCTGGATGATCCTTTTGATCTTGAATAAATTCTTTATCATATGACGACGAAAAATACTTTGTTCCTAAATCCTCTTTTGGTAAAATATTTTTAGATGTTCTAACACCATAGTAGTGTTTATTTTCTACTATATTGGTGATACGATAAATGTAATGATAGGGTCCAATAGAATCGGATGATGGCGAAACACCATAAATATTGATGCTGGACATAATAGTCTCCTTAGATTGTTGTTGAAATGTCTAGAGACAGTGGGTTTTGCCGAACCGCGACTGTCATTCCTATTTAGCAAAATTAAAATTTACAAAATTTTGCTTGACAACACAACTCTGTTGCTGTAAACTACAGTTTCTTTAGTGAACTTCTGGTTATATTATATGTCTCGTCATCGCAAAAACCGGCAACACATAATAAAATCCACCACATATGATCGTCGGGGTAGGATAATAGCAACAGCATATAATTCTTTCTCACGAACACATCCAATTCAGGCAAAATTAGCTGCAAAAGTTGGACAACCTGCAAGAATTTTTTTGCATAGTGAAATAAATGTCATACTTAAAAGTAGGGGTCGCAAAATTTACAAACTCGTCGTGGAAAGATATGATTCTTTGGGCAATTCAAAAAACGCCTGTCCATGCAAAATATGTCAGGAGATGATTCGTATATCGGGCATCGAGCGCGTTGAATATACAGTAGGATAATTATGATTATTGAAGAATTGATCAATGAGTATTGGGGATATCCTGGAGAATCTTTTTATGTTATTCGGTTCATCGAAAACAACCAGACTTATTTGTATGGAAAGAGTAATACCAATTCTGCTGGAGTAATAAAGAAGCGGGAAATGAGGAATTGGTTAGAACCCACTGAAAACCAGATTACTGAAATCAACAAACAATTGAGTATTAGACATGATTAATAAAATTTTAGTTGAATTAGCTGCCAACAATTCTCGCAATTACAAGATTGAATTATTGCGACTACACAGGAACAATGGATTATTGAAAGATGTTATTCGATTAGCATTAGATCCATTTATTTTATTTTACATCAAAAAGATTCCTGAATATGATCATTGTAGTAATGAATTAGATTTGCGGAGT
>Ga0116161_1005617_pt1 | contig 10045 bp, 9 predicted proteins | sample AD_JPNAS3_MetaG_FD_89877 | JGI IMG/M metagenome (GOLD analysis project Ga0116161, IMG submission 89877) | Active sludge microbial communities of municipal wastewater-treating anaerobic digesters from Japan - AD_JPNAS3_MetaG | ecosystem: Engineered > Bioreactor > Anaerobic > Digestate | place... | reverse complement strand
TTTGCTTGGGGTGCAAAAGGTCTCGGGTTCAAATCCCGACGCCCCGACCATTTTTTGAATCCTGTTTTTGTTGGGAAAGCCCAATAAAAGTGGGTTTTTTTGTTTACCCGCCGGCCGGTATTGCACTGGCCGCCGACTGGCGCTCGAAAGGAATGACTATGAAAAAATGGATATTGGCTGGTACCGTGGTGTTGACGGGCATGGTCATGGCGCGCCCGCCGAACTATGATGAGGCAAAGGTGGCCCCCTACACGCTGGAGGATCCGCTCGCATTTGCGGACGGACGCAAGTTGGCGTCGACGGCAGAGTGGCCCGCCCGACGTCGCGAGATACTGGATATCTTCGCCCGAGAGATGTATGGGCAGCCGCCACCGCCGCCGGAGGTCGTGAAAACCGAATTGATCGAGGAGGGAGAGACCCTCGCGGGCCTCGGTATTCGCCGCCAGTACAAGATGTGGTTCCGCTCTGACAAATCGGGGCCGGTGATTGATTGGGTCGTGTTCTTGCCGAATCTCATACAGGAGACAAAGGCGAAGAAGAGTGGGAGCGTCCCTGTCTGCGAGAATACGAGGAAGGTGCCCGTTGTGTTGTTCCTCAACTACCGCGGGAACCATGAGCTGGCTACAGATCCGCAGATTGTCCTCGCCGAAGGTATGTGGTTGCGCAGTGGCAATGTAGGCGGCCATGTCTGGCAAAAATCGGAATTGGAGAAATCACGCGGCAAATTACGCAACACCGACGAAGCATCGCTGTTTCCGCTTGAAACCATCCTCGCCCGGGGATATGCCGTGATGAGCGCATGCTATGGGCAGGTCTCGCCTGATGTGGAGGAACGCGACGTTAAGAAAGGCACCCCTCGCGAAATGGCCTACACCGGTGTTTTCACCCTGTGGCCGCCACGCGATCCCGCGAGGGACGACAATACGACGGCACTGGGCGCATGGGCCTGGGCACTCTCGCGCGGACTTGACCTTGCCGAACGTATTCCGGAGATCGATGCGAAGAAGTCCGTGGCCACCGGCTGCTCACGTCTGGCAAAGGCTACCCTTCTGGCCACTGTCCGGGACGAGCGTTTCGCCGTATGCGTTCCCAACCAGACAGGTGGCGGTGGTGTGCCTCTCGCCAAGCGCGACTTCGGTGAGAACGTTTCCACCGAGATGAACATGTTCCACCACTGGTACTGCAAGGCTTACGGCAAATACATCGACAACGAGCAGGCGATGAAGTTCGACCAGCATCTCCTTGTGGCGGCGGTTGCGCCGCGCCGTATCCTCGTTCAGGGATATAATCAGGGGTGGTTCGACACGAAGGGTGAGTTCCTCGCTTGCCGTGCGGCATCTGCCGCATGGGAGTTCTTGGGGCTTCCGGGTTTGCCTGCAGGCGATTTCCCTGCCAACTACGACACCGGCCGCATCGGCACCCATCTTGGTTACGTGCGGCGCGGCGGTCAGCACGGCATCTCAGGATACGATTGGGTATGGATGCTTGACTTCGCCGATGTCGCGTTCGGCAAACTCCGCGACGCGCCATGAAACCGGGAGTGCCATCAGCAGACGCGGACGAATCGCTCGGTGATCGCGCGGATTTTGGGCAAAAGCTCGTTTGATCCGTACCCGTTCACAGCGCAGCAGGCACACTGCCCGTGCACGAAAACGAGAACGTGTACGGGGACGAGGACGAGTACGTGTGCGGGGAAACGATTCCGATTCTGACAGCGATGCCTTAGGCCGGGAGGGGAGGGGCAAGCATTTGCTTGCCCGGACGAGCAGACGCTCGTCCCGTCATTTGATTTCATGATGTTTTATGGTCCGAAATCGGGAACCCGGAACCCGAAACCAAGCACGATCACGGGAAATCGGGTCGTTTCCCTCTTGCGGACTTCCGCTGTTTAACCACCGTCAATACAGCAGGAACGCGCCCTGAACGTTTCGGTCTGCGGACTTGCACTTGCGGGGTTGGCTCAATCCCGATATAGTAACGCTTTCTTTTTCTCTACAGTAGTAAGACGGACGATGGTAATGGAATTCGATGAGGTAAAAGAGCGTCTGGAAACGATGCGCGAGAAACTCGACGAGATGCGCGGGTATCTCGATATCGCGAACCGGCGCGCCCTGCTCGCGGAACTTGAGGAAGCGGCTGCCCGTCCCGATTTCTGGAACGACCCGAATGCGGCTCAGGAGGTGATCGGCAAGACCAACGCACAGCGTGCGTTTGTGCGGCCGTTTGACGAGTTGGTCCGACAGATCGAAGACGGTGAAGTGATGCTGGAACTGGCGGTCGCCGAAAAGGAGGGGGAACAGCGGCAACAGGCGTTGGCTGAACTGACGAACATGTTTGGCAAGGCGGACGTAATGTTCTCCAAATTGCGTTTGCAGTCGCTGCTGGGAGGCAAACTCGACGCCTGCAACGCCTACCTGACGCTGCATTCCGGTGCGGGCGGTACAGAGTCATGCGATTGGGCTGACATGCTGTTCCGCATGTATCGGATGTATTGCGAGGACAACGGTTTTGAGATGGAGGTGCTCGACTCCCAGCCGGGGGATGAGGCAGGGTTGAAATCGGTGACGTTCCTGGTTTCCGGACCGTATGCGTATGGGTATCTCAAGGCCGAACGTGGTGTTCACCGGCTCGTGCGGATCAGCCCCTTCGATGCCAACAAGCGACGGCACACGTCGTTCTGTTCGCTGGATGTGGTGGCGGAACTGACTGATGAGATTGAGGTCGAGATCAAGGAAGAGGACTTGCGTGTGGACACCTACCGCTCCAGTGGCGCGGGGGGGCAGCATGTGAACAAGACCGACTCCGCGATCCGCCTGACCCATATGCCCACCGGGATTGTGGTGGCGGTGCAGTCCGAGCGGTCGCAGCACAAGAACCGCTCCAAAGCCATGAGCATCCTCAAGGCCAAGCTGTACGAGTATTATGAGGATAAGAAACGCAAGGAGATGGAGCGTTTTTACGGCGAGAAGGGGGAAATCGCATGGGGCAGCCAGATCCGTTCCTACGTGTTCCAGCCCTATACGATGGTAAAGGATCACCGCACGGATGAGCAGACCTCTAACGTGCAGGCGGTGATGGACGGGCGGCTTCAGCCGTTCATTGAAGCCTATCTCAGGCAGAACGCCGTGAAGGTGTGAAGAAGGGCCCGCCCCCTCCGGGGGGGGCGGGAATAAACGAAAGAGGAACCGGAACACCGCACGTTTAGAGTGTAACGTTCAGGTTCCGGGGAGACGCATGCGTATGACATTCGGACAGGCAAAAGAGGTGTTGGCACGGCACGGCCAGATGCAGGTGATGCGCTTTTGGCGAAGTTTGGACCGTGCCGCGCGTGGCGCGTTACTGGCACAGATCGCGTCGATCGATTTCAGTGAGGTTGCGCGCATGCGGAAACTGTTGGCGCAGGGAACCCGTGCCGTTCCCGTCACGCCCCGTCCCGCACCGGTCGTGACTTGGACCCGTCGGATGCGTGCCGAAGCCCTTGCGAAGGGGCAGGAGCAGTTGCGTAAGGGACGCGTGGCCGCTTTGCTGGTGGCGGGTGGCCAAGGATCGCGTCTGGGGTATGAGGGCCCGAAAGGCGCCTACGGGATCGGTCCGGTGTCGAATTTGCCGCTCTTTTACTTCCATGCCCGCAAGCTCGTTCGGCTTGCGCGCCTGTACGGCAAACCCGTGCCTTTCTATATCATGACCAGCGAGGCGAACGACGCCGCAACACGCGCCTGTTTCGAGGATTACAACTATTTCGGGCTCCACCCCAATGACGTGGTTTTCTTTAAACAGGGTTTGTGGCCAGCGCTGGATGAGGCGGGCCATCTGATTCTGGAGACGCCCGGACGAATCTTCATGAGTCCGGACGGTCACGGCGGCACACTCACCGCGTTGGACCGCAACGGTTGTCTGCAAGACATGGCCGCGCGCGGGATCCGCAATGTTTTCTATTTTCAGGTGGATAATCCCCTTGTGGAGATCGCCGACCCGGCGTTTGTGGGTTTACACGTTCTCCGCCGCGCCGATCTCTCGCTCAAACTCTGCCGCAAACGTTCTCCTACAGAAAAGATGGGGGCGGTCTCTGCGCTTGATTCCGGACGCTTCGCCATGATCGAATATTCCGAAATGACGCCGAAACAGGCCGCGCGGTTCCGTTACGGCAGTCCCGCGATCCACATCTTTTCGATCGCATTCCTCAATCGGGAGGCACGGAAGAACCTGCCGTTGCATCTGGCCCATAAGAAGATCGCCTGTGTGGATGAGGCGGGACGCACGGTCATGCCGGACGCCCCGAACGGTTACAAGTTCGAGAAATTCATTTTTGATGTGTTGCCGGACGCGAAGACAGTGGTGAATCTGGCATTTGACCGGGAGGAGGAGTTCTCGCCGGTCAAGAATGCGGTTGGCGAGGATTCGCCTGCCACATGCAGGATGGCCCTTCAGGCGAAGTGGCGGCGGTGGCTCGCGAAGGCGGGTGTGATCGTGCCGGAGTCGATCCCGGTCGAGATCGATCCAGCGTATGCGGGAGGCGCGGAGGAACTTAAGAGGGGCTTGTTGGTGCAAGATATTATGATATAATTGATTTGAAGGGAGTCGGTGTGACGACATGGGTGATACCTAGAATGGAGAAGCAGCGGAGAATCAAGAGTTCTCTCCGGCACATGGCTTTGGCGGACAGGCGTGTGGCGGCACGAATACAATCTTTCCCTGACAGCTTCCGCTTTTTTTGTGGTCTCCGGGAAACCGAACGACAGATAGGGAATGCGGTACCGCCCGTTCTGGCTTGGCACGTCGCCCGCGCTGTCGCGGCGATATTGCGGGAGGGCTCATCTTCACATGATTGACATTGAAACCATATTGAACAAAGCGTGCGACATTTTAACTGAAGAAGCGCGCATGACTGGTTTCAAATCAAGTCCTTTATTTGAACAAAGGGTTCGTAATGTGCTTGCGGCTTTAATGCCGGACAATTTCGGAATAAAAGTCGACATGTCTCCGCCTGCGCAGGCGTTTCCGGATGGAAACCATCAGAAGTTTTGTTTTTGGATGAACAGATGAAGGAGAGTTGCAAACGATGAGACCAGTAGTTTTGATTGTTCGTGACGGATGGGGGTTGAATCCGCGGGAAGACGGGAATGCGGTGTTCGCGGCGCAGACGCCGGTGATCGACCGTTTGAAGGCGCGGTACCCCTGGACGCGGCTGGCGTGCAGCGGCGAGGCGGTGGGTCTGCCGGAAGGTTATCAGGGTTCAAGCGAGGTCGGGCACCTGAATATGGGCGCCGGGCGCGTGGTGGTGCAGGAACTGAAGCGGATTGATGACGGGCTGAGCACGGGCGAGCTGTTCAAGAGCGCAAAGTGGGCGGCACTGATCGCAAACTGGAAAGAGCACAAAAGCGCGTTGCACTTTATGGGGCTGCTGCAGGACGAGGGTGTGCACGCGCACCAAGAGCACCTTTTCAAGCTGATGCGGCGGGCGCGGGAAGAGTATCCCGAAGGCCGCATAGTGGTGCACCCGTTCTTGGATGGGCGCGACACGCCGCCGCGCAGCACGCTCGAGTATCTGGCGCGGTTGGAGAAAGAGATGGCGGCAGTGGGCAACTGCGTGATCGGCACGGTGCAGGGACGGTATTATGCCATGGACCGCTCGAAGAATTACGCGCTGACCGACACGGCTTACGCCTGCTTGACGGCGGGCGAGGGGCGCAAGGCGGCTACGGCGGCAGAAGCGGTGCAGGAGTCGTATGATAAAGACCAGACACCGGATAACACCCCGATGGTGGACGAGTACATCCCGCCGTATGTGATCGGCGAATATGCGGGGATGAAGGACGGGGATTCGGTGATGCACTTCAACTACCGGCAGGACCGTGCGATCCAGTTGTCGCAGGCTTTCGTCTGCGCAGATTACGCGGGTAAGCGCGCGTCGTCTCCCAGAGTGCGGTATCTGGGGTTCACCCGTTACTGGAACGAGTTCAGCGAATACCTGCTGGGGGCGATGGGCGGTGACGGCGGCATGGACAACCTGCTGGGCGAGGTGATCGCAAAGGCCGGTCTGCGGCAGTTGCGTATCGCCGAGACGCAGAAGTTCCGGCACGTGACCAGCTTTTTCAACGGCAAATCCACAAGTCCGTATCCCGGCGAGGATCAGGTGGACGTGCCGAGCCGCTTTGACCCGGCGACTTTCGCGAGCCACCCCGAGATGGAGGCGTACAACGTGACGGACGAGCTGCTCAAGCGGTTGCAGGACAACCCGTATGCGTTCGTGGCGGTGAACTACGCCAACTGCGACATGGTGGGGCACACCGGTGACTTTGAGGCGACGCGCAGGGCGGTTGAGGTCGTCGACGAGTGTATCGGGCGGCTGCTGCCGCGTCTGTTCGAGCTTGACGCGCATGTGCTGATCACGGCTGACCACGGCAATGCCGAGCAGATGAAGGATTACGAGACCGGCGCCAACAAGACCAGCCACACGCTCAATGAGGTTGAGTGCTTGTATGTGGCCAAGGACTCGGCGGGGGTCAAGCTGGTGGAGGCTGGCAAGCTGAGCGACATCGCGCCGACGGTTCTGTTCTTACTGGATCTGCCGGTGCCGCAGGAGATGACGGCAGGCAACCTGATCAAATCGGCAGGGTGAGAGGCTGTAGGTAAGAGGTAAATGGTGAGTGGTGAGTGGTAGGAGCGCGCGTAAACGCGCTACGCAGGACGGCAGGATTGGTAGCAGCGGCGCCGGGATAGGGGAAGGCGGGAGCGCGGGCGAACGGGACGGCTCGCCGAGCCGTCCGCGGCGGTTTCGGCGAAACCGCCCTACCGGTTGTAACACGGCTTTGGTATGATAGAATGGCCTTTGCGTGAGCTTGTGGATTGGGGGATGGCTTGTTTTTATGGGATAAATGGAAAAGGAGGGATGACGGGGGCGTCATGCGGATTGTTTTTCTGATAGCGGTGTTTGTTGTCCAGAGCGCTGTGGCTGCGATCAAATTCAGTAACAGTTATTACAGTCCGCGCAACCGGGAGCGGCCAATCCGCAGGTCAACGTCGCTGATAGTCCTGCACACGACGGAAGCGCCTTCAAGTAGCGCTTTGCGTAAATTGCGCGACTTGGGGGAGTGCCACTACTGCGTTGACGAACGCGGGATTGTCTACCGCATCATCGATCACCGGCGCGAGGCATACCATGCGGGGCGCAGCATGTGGAACGGACGCGCCAACGTGGATTCGTTTTCGGTCGGTATCGAGATGTGCGGGTACCACAACAAGCCGTTGAACGCAGCGCAATTCCGCTCGCTGTCGGCACTGATCGGCGAGTTGCAGTACATATACAAGATCCCGGATCATCAGGTGCTCACGCATGCGCATGTGGCGTACGGGGCACCAAACAAATGGCATCGACGGAGTCATCGAGGGCGGAAACGGTGTGGCATGCTCTTCGCGCTGCCTGCGGTTCGTGCGCGGCTTAATCTCAAGTCGCGTCCGAAGAGCGATCCGGATGTTCGTGCGCGGCGGCTGGTGGTGGGGGATGCCTATCTCGCGAATGTTCTGTACGGTTCGACGTCCGTGGGGCAGGCAAGTGCCGTGCCGACCCTCCGCGCGGCGGAAGAGAATGTGATCGCCAAGGGGCGTAGCGCTTGGGACATCGCGCGCGATGCGTACAACGATCCCACCACGCTATACCGGTATCCCGACGGATCGGTCAAACGCGGGAATCAAATCGCCAATTTCAAACAGATCCCCGCAGGCACGCGAGTCACCGTGCGGGCGGATGTGCGGGAAAACCGGTCGGAGACGTATCAGGTGATCGGGGTGAACGGTCGGGCGCAGGATATCGCGGGCGAGGAGGCCCGGAGCGCGTCAACGGTGTATGTCTATCCGGACGGCACCTATGCGCGCGGCAGTCAATTAAGCGCTGCGTCGGTTCTGAGGCTGCCCTACGGGACTCGTGTGCTGACCGGCTACGCGATTGGCGGGCCGGTTACGGCGAGCCGCAAAGCAACGGACATTTGCGGTAACCGCTGGCGCTCCGCCGAGACGTTTTTTCTCATCTCCGGCGCGTTGGTTCCCGGAAACAAAGTGGATGACAGCCGGATTCCCGTCGGCACGATGCTGTTCTTCAAGAATTGAGCGCTTCGGATTGAAGTGTCGCCGAAACAAGATCGAAGATCACTTGGGGTTCGGCCATACGGCCCTTGCCCTGCGTGCCGCAGGCAAGGTCGCCGGTCCCGGCATCCGCCAGGCGCACGCCGCGCGATGCGAGGAGGCCCAGATTGGCTTGTGTCGCCGGATGTTCCCACATGCCGGAATTCATGGCGGGCGCGATAACCAGCGGCGCGCGTGATGCAAGCGCGGTGGCGGTCAACAGGTCGTCCGCCAGCCCGTAAGCGAGTTTGGCGATCACATTGGCGGTACAGGGCGCGATGATCAGGATGTCGGCGCGCTCCGCGAGCGAAATGTGTCCGGGCATCCACGTTTCCGGCTCGGCGAACGAATCCGTCGGAACCGGATTCCGGGACAGCGTGCGGAACGTCAGCGGCGAAACGAATCGCATGGCGGCTTGTGTCATCACCACATGCACATCGTTTCCGGCCTTCACCAGCAGCCGGGTCAGTTCACAAGCCTTGTAGGCGGCGATCGAACCGGTCACTCCAAGCAGTACGGTTGCCATACTCCTCTCCTTTCCCGAACCTTTGGCGCGAAGCGCCTCAGATGAATCCCGCCCGGACATTGATGATGTCACAAATGCGCCGGAACGTCGTTTTGAGATCGTCGTTGGTCACCTGATACATGTACTCGTTGGCGCGCGCTATCTCGGCTTGCGCGTTGCGGATCCGTTTCTCAATCACCTCCTGGCGGTCCGTGGCACGGCCTTGCAGCCGTTCGGTCAGCACCTCCAGCGAGGGCGGGTTGATGAAGAGATCCACGTACCCTTGCCGCAATGGGTTATCTGCAGGCAGGCCAGCCACATGCGTGCGGATCTGGTGTGCGCCTTCAACATCGATGTCGAGCAACATGCACTGGCCTTCGCGAAGCGTGTCATACACCGGTTCTTTCAGTGTGCCGTAATAGTGGTCATGCACGGTGGCGTACTCAAGGAACCGGTCTTCCGCGATCATCCGTTTGAAGGTTTCCATCGGGAGGAAATAGTAGTCAACCCCGTCTTCCTCATCAATGCGGGGTTCGCGGGTGGTACAGGAAACGGAATAACAAAACTCTGGATAGTGTTGCAGCAACAGGTCACATAAGGTGGTTTTACCCCCGCCTGACGGTGCGGACAACACAAGGAATAGCGGTTTCATCACGATTCTCCTTCACAAAACGCACACAGTGTACCCGCTTACAGGGCCGGATCAAAGTGCAAATATTGGATGGGACCTCGGTTTCCGGTTCCGTACCATGAAACACAAGAAACAGCAGTCCTGCGGTTTCCCCTTGCCTTTCCGCCATCGAATCCGTTACAGTACCACCGTTTCCCCGCTCGGGTGGTGGAATGGCAGACACGCATGTTTGAGGGGCATGTGCCGCGAGGCATGGGGGTTCGAGTCCCCCCCCGAGCACCACTTTAAAGCTGCGCAATGTAATGAAAAAAGTTTTGGCGCTCATTAATGTAGTAACTGCAATCATCGTCATATGTCTGATGGCATTGGCATGGACGACATGGCCTTCAGGTTCCATTGATAAAGATGCCGTAATCATTGGAGGAACGGAAGGCCCAACGGTAATCTGGTTGACTACAGGCAATGTTGCCTATGTTGTCCCTATGCTCTTCTGCGTTCTTCTATTGGTAAACGCTTATGCGCTCTGTAAATCAACGAATTCGGGCGGAGTCCGCAACCCAATTTAGTCACACACAAAGGTTTGGCAGAGTAAGCGTTTTGTCTGTAAGTCCCGTCAGACGACTTGAAATGGGGTAGGGCGTATGCTATCGTTCAGTAATCGTGTGGCAGGATGCTTGTTTTGATTGATTGGGAGTTTACAGAATGGCGAATGAACTGGATGAAATGAATGCGCCTGTCAATCAGCAGGGGCGGGATATCAATGTGATCGAAAAGCAGATCCCCGTGAAGGT
>Ga0116161_1005616_pt1 | contig 10046 bp, 13 predicted proteins | sample AD_JPNAS3_MetaG_FD_89877 | JGI IMG/M metagenome (GOLD analysis project Ga0116161, IMG submission 89877) | Active sludge microbial communities of municipal wastewater-treating anaerobic digesters from Japan - AD_JPNAS3_MetaG | ecosystem: Engineered > Bioreactor > Anaerobic > Digestate | place... | reverse complement strand
GGAGGGAAAGCAGAGATCGATCTAGAATACACGACAAACTGCGTCAGATGCTTCCTGGCTGTATGCACACTGAATGCATGTTTCGCACAGGCCCGGGACAACTAGGAGGGATTCCCGCATGGCGCCGCCCAGATACACAGCTCGTGACTTGGTGTTCATCGCCCTGATGGCGGCGGCGGGGATTGCAATAAAGCCGTTGGTCGTGCCAGTGGTACGGATCGTGGCGATCCCCCTGGGGTTGCCCGGCGGTTCTCTGGTCGGCGGCATCTACATGATGTGGCTGATTCTCGGGCATGCATTCGCCCGAAAGCCGTGGGCGGCCACTCTGGTGGGGTTAGTGCAGTCCATTCTGGCCTGGGTAATGGGCGTTCCAGGGCCTCAGGGCCCCTGGATGCTGGTCATGTACGTGGCGCCTGGAATAGCTGCCGATCTCGTGCTGCGTCTTGACTCGGGCGGCGCGAGCGCGGCTGGGACTGCGAGTAGGGGTGCGAGTGCCGGTGCGAGCGCAGGTGCGAGTGCCGCTGGGACTGCGAGCGCGGGTGCGAGCGCGGGTGCGACTGAGAGTGCGAGTGCGACTGCCCTATCGCCTGGAGCGGCCATGCTGGCCGGCGCCGCGGCCAACACCACTGGGATAGCCCTCATGTGCCTCATCGTCTATCGGATCTCGATTCCGGTTCTGGTGCTGTCTATGGCAGTGGGGGCAATGTCAGGTTGTGTCGGCGGCGTTCTCGCGTGCGCTATCCATCGCCGGGTGGCGCGTATCGACAGACAGACGCACGGAGGTTGACTGCATGAAGGTATTCGCAGTATCGGGGGTGCATCACTCCGGCAAGACGACTACCATAGAGCATTTGATTGGGGAGCTTGTCAGTCGCGGGTACAGCGTGGGCACAGTGAAGAGCGTGCATCGGGAGAAATTCTCCATCGACCGGGCTGGAACCAATACTGACAGGCACCGCATGGCCGGCGCCACAGCTGTTGCAGCTGTGAGTGACGCGCAGACCGCCATCATGTGGTCGGACAGGCTTGACTACGACGAAATCTTGCGGTTCTACTCCACTGACTGGGTCATCATTGAGGGAGCCCACCGCGAACCATATCCGCGCATAGTTGCCGCTGGCACAGAACACCATATCGAGCAGCGCTTCGATGGACGCACGTTTCTCATATGCGGATCGGTTGCGCAGAAGCTTGACTCATGGCGCGGAGTGCCCGTGATAGATGCTACTACGCGGGCAAAGGAGGTAGTTGACCTGTTGGAGCGCAATGTCCCCGAGTTTGAACCTACAGGGCAGGGCAGCCTGGCGCAGGGTCGCCTGAATCAGGGTGAGGGGCGTCCGGAGCCTGGCCCTGAAGAGCAGTTCGAGGCCGAAGTCAGTGTTGACGGCGAGCAGCTGCACCTGGCTCCATTTGTGCAGGACTTCGTGTCGCGGACAGTGCTTGGCATGCTCTCATCGCTGAAAGGATATAAGCCCGGAGACGAGTTCAAGATCGAGATCAGGCGGTTCTAGGCATATGCTGCCGCAAGAGCCTGGAGTGCCGCAAGAGCCTGGAGTGCCGCAAGAGCCTGGAGTGCCGCAAGAGCCTGGAGCGTCAGAAGAATCCCGAGCGCTCCGGGCCTTGCAGGCGTCTCGAGCGCAGGGTGTGCGGGAGGACCTGCAGGTTCTTCTGCACCTGAACCCGGCGCCGCCGGCACAGGCGACACTGCCCCTGTTGACCGCTGCCATCAGGTCCGCAAGCGTAGTTCTCGCGCTGGCCGACCGCAAGAGCGACACGCTACTGCTCAGAGTGAACTCAGAAGACCATGACCAGCTCTTGGTACTCAAGGCGTACGACGAGATCCACCCTGGGCAGGGCGAGAATGCGGGCCGCGCCGGCAGGGAGGCATGTGCGCTGTTGCGGTTGGCACAGGCCGGAGTGTGCGTTCCCGGGCTGGTCGCATCGGGAACGCACGCATTGTTGCGCCACTATGTTCAGGGCCCGACGGCAAGGGATCTGCACTGGGACGCGGCGCTCGCCCGTCAGCTGGCGGAGTGGGTTTTCCGGTGCCACGAGGCGCTGGCGGTCGAGGGGATCGACGCCGCTCGGGCGTGTCGCGCGGCGGAAACGTCCCGCGTCGCCGAAGCGACAGACGCCGGGCAGCACACTGTGCACCGCGCCAAGCACCGTGCCGAGCACCGCGCCAAGCAGAGTGGCCTCGGGCGGTCGTGGTTGGTGGGCGATATGAACCTGGGCAACTTCGTGCTCGATGTTGGATCCGGAAGGCTTTGCGGAATTGACATGGGCGACACCCGGATCGGCGACCCGCTAGACGATGTGGGCGAGGCGTGCATGCGGATCGTCGGTCGGAGGCCCGGATTCACCGCTGACAGGTGGGAGTGTGCTGTGGCTTTTGCCTCTTGTTACGGCAGTCTCGTCGGAAGCGCTGAATACGTTCTCTCGAAAGTCCCTGAGCGAGCGTCTGCGTCGCTTCGGCAGATGGCCGTGTGGCGGAATGACCCCTTCATGGCCGAGGTGGCGGATGCCTTTCCGTTTCTCTGGGACGAAGCGCTTCGTTCGTTCAGGGGGCTAAACAAGAGGGGCCATTCGACCGATAGATAATGCGGATGGAACGGAGGGCGAGGTATGAAGGCGGAATTCGTGAACCCTTTTGCGTCTGCAGTGGTGATGGTGTTCCAGAAGGAATTCGGGATGAATGTCATGCGCGATTCGCTTGCGCTCCACCAGGGACCGCTCAGGGGCGCGGACGTAAATACGATCATAGGTGTTACCGGCCAGCTCGAAGGTCAGGTCATATACACCTTCGACGAACGAGTAGCCTTGCGCATCGCTTCCGCGCTAATGGGCGAGGCAGTGGAGGAGCTAGACGAACTGGCGAAGAGCGCGGTGGCTGAACTGGGGAACATCATCACTGGTAATGCTGCTATCGGGCTGTCGGAGAATGGGTACAACTGCATACTGACTCCGCCGACCCTGCTTACTGGCAAAGAGCTTATTGTAACAACTTTTACGCCGGTTCTGAATATTCCTTTCTCCACCGATTTCGGAAGCGTGATAGTCCATGTGGCGCTTCGAGAAAGACCATAGGCCTCACCACTGAGAAAATCTTGCCCGGTTCGGGAAACAAATGCACCTATCGATGAAAGACGCTCCACGGAGGGAGCGTCTTTCGTCTGCTTCGGCTGGGTGTCCACCAATGCGAAGACTGCGATCGACAGGCATCGAACCCAGCTACGCCTGGGTATGATGGTCGGGGCCGGCCAATGGAGCGCCTTGGCATACATCTTGCTTCAAGTAGACAGCGGGCGCATGTTACTCGCGAGTCACCGGTAGCTGTTCGCTGTTCGCTGTTCGTTGTTCGTTGCCTTCGCCGCAAGTAGTTGCGGACGCACGATTCCACACGGGAGAAGGGAGGGTAGGTGTTGATACGAGGGATCTATATTGCTGCGTCGGGCATGGTGGCGCAGGAAGCAAAGCAATCGGCGATTTCAAACAATCTCGCCAATGCGTCGACTCCGGGGTTCAAGCGCGACATCGCGGTTGGGGAGTCGTTTTCCGACATAGTCTCCGGGCTTGCCAGGTCGCCCGTAGGTCGCCTGGGCATGTCGACTGCGATTACGGCAGTATACTCCGACCTCTCGCCAGGCTCGATGGCCAGCACGGAGAACCCGTTTGACCTAGCGATAGAGGGCGACGGGATGTTCGAGATCCAAACGGACACAGGCATCAGGTACACACGGACCGGCAACTTCAAGCTGGATGCAGAATCATACTTGGTTACCCGGGACGGGCACAGGGTAATGGGCGTCGATGGCCCAATCAGGGTGGATGGATCTTTGGTAGTGCAGGACGACGGTGGAGTCTACTCGGGCGGGGAGTTCCGTGGACAGCTGAGGGTCATGATCCCAGCGGCCGACGATGTGCTGGTCAAGGTGGGAGGAGGACTCTTCCGAGAGCGGGACGGCATAGCAGGCGCGGCAGGCATGGTTCAGGCGCAACCGGGGGAGGCCAGGGTGATTCAGGGTGCGCTGGAGTCGGCCAACGTGAATGTGGTACGCGAGATGGTCGACATGATTGCGGGCTACAGGACGTACGAAGCGGCGCAGCGCGCGTTGCTTTCGCACGACGCTTTGCTGGACAAGGCAGTCAATGAGGTAGGCCGGGTAGGGTAGGGCAGGGCAGTGCAGGCAAGGTGAGGTAGGGTAAGGCAAGGTAGCGCAGGCAAGATAGGGCAGGGCGGAGCCGAAAACCGTAGGAAGTGCAGATCAGGGCAACAAGGGGCTACACGATTTCAAATGCGGCCGGACCGCGCACGCGGGGGCCGCGGGCTGCTGATTGACTGACGCAGCCCACAAAATGAGGAGGTCTGTATCGCCATGATGAGGGCGTTATGGAGCGCGGCCACCGGAATGCTTGCTAAGCAGCTTGATATGGATGTCATCGCGAACAACCTGGCCAACGTGAACAGCGCGGGTTTCAAGAAGAGCAGGGTGGATTTCCAGGATCTCATGTACCAGACCATCAGAACGGCAGGCAGCACCGTCGCCCAGGGGTCCAAGGTGCCCACCGGTATCCAGGTGGGCCTGGGAACTAGGGCTGCCGCAATTCAGAAAGTCTTCTCCCAGGGCGACTTCATTCAGACAGAGAACCCCCTCGATCTCGTTATCGAAGGAGACGGTTTCTTCCAGGTGCTCTTGCCCGACGGTTCGACGGCATACACTCGCACGGGCGCATTCAAGGTCGACTCCGACGGGCGAGTAGTGACCTCGGACGGATTCGTCATGGAGCCTGAACTAGCTGTGCCGGCCAACGCTGTCGACATATCCATCGGCACTGACGGCACGGTCACAATCCAGGTTGCAGGTGAAAATACGCCTACCGAGCTCGGGCAGATCCAGCTAGCTCGTTTTCTAAACCCGGGCGGGTTGATGTCTATCGGTCGTAATCTCTACAAGCCGACCGCTGCCTCCGGTGACCCTGCGGTGGGCACCCCGGGGCTCGAGGGCATAGGCACTATCGCTCAGAAGTTCCTCGAGATGTCCAACGTGAAGGTAGTAGAAGAGATGGTCAACATGATCATCGCGCAGAGGGCCTATGAGGTGAACTCCAAGGCCATCCAGACTTCAGACGAGATGCTCGCTGCTGCTAACAATCTGAGGAGATAATGCAAGGCTGGATCGGCAGATGGTGGGATGAGAGATGAGGCGCGCTGGATTGTTGCCGGTACTGCGGCGTGTGTGGACATGTTGTGTGCAGCTGTGCCGTGTGCAGCTGTGCCGTGTGCAGCCATGCCATGCGCAGCCATGCCGTGTGCGGCCATGCCATGCGCAGCCATGCCGTGTGCGGCCATGCCATGTGCAGCCAGGTTGTGCTGGACTGCTTTGGATCGGGCTATGCTGTATCGGGCTATGCTGTATGGGGCTGTGCTGGGCTGCGCCATGCCAAGCTGCGGAGCAGGCTGAGCCGCCTGTCGACTTAACCATTGAGTTCGCAAGCCCGGCCTATAGCGCGGGCCCTCAGATACTCCTAGGCGACATAGCCCGCGTCCATGTGCTCAACGATGTCTTGCGGGCCAGGCTCGTTCAGTTGGAAGTGGGCGCGGCGCCGATTCCGGGCGGCACGCGCAAGGTCAGTATAGGCCAGGTGCAGGTGAGGATGAGGCAGCAGCGAATCGACCCGACTGCGTTCAGCTTCCAAGGTCCTGCGGAGGTTTCGGTGACGGCAGTGGCTGAGCGGGTTTCTGCGAGCAGTATTGAGCAGGCGGCGATCGAATCGGTGTGCGCTGATGCCGGGTACGCCCTGGAGCCGGATGGTGTGAAGGTGATCCGATTCGATTTTCCGCGGGGAATGACAGTGCCTCCCGGCCCGGTGGCCTTGGCGGCGTCGGTAGTGCCGCCCGGGGCCGACGCGGCGCTCGTGAGGGCCAATGTCAAGGTAGCAGTAGGCGGGGTCGCTATCCGCACTGTGCCGGTGTGGATGGAAATCATCGCCCCGCCGGTAGTATCGCGAGGAAGTAGTGTCCTGCTTGTGGCGGCCGGCCCAGGGGTGCACGTGACTGTGCATGCCACAGCACTGGAAGATGGCCGTCCGGGGCAGCGGATACGCGTGAAGAACACTGCTTCCGGCGTTGAGGCGGTTGGCCGGGTCGTGGGCCCGGGCACGGTGCAGGCGCCGTTGAGCGCCATGGGGGGAGTGCTATGAAGAGCAATGCGAGAACGACAACTGCCGCCCGGCTGATTGCGACAGCTATCGCAATAGCCGCGGCGACCTGCTGCTCGGCTACGGTCATGGCCACGTCTCTGTACGAGGCGGGATCGACGCAGCAGGGTCTTCTCGGCATGTACTGTGATCACAAAGCCAGGCAAGTCGGAGACTTGCTTACCATAATGGTTACCGAGGTATCGTATGCGCAGAACAAGACGGACACTCAAACCGAGAAGGGCTTGGGGGCCGAGCTCAGTCCGAGCGGCGCTGTGTTTGACTTTCTCAAGACCGTCAAACTGGACGCTGGCGCAGGGCTCAATTTGGGCAACTCGTCCAAGGGCGGAACTTCGACATCGAGGTCGGGCAAGCTGATCGGCACGATTACGGCCCAGGTAGTCGAGGTACTGCCCAACGGAGATCTGAGGATCCGCGGAGTGCGCGAGGTATCGGTCAATCGCGAGAAGGAGCAGATGATCGTGACAGGCATTGTCCGGCAACGCGACATATCGCCCGGTAACACGATTCCGTCTACCATGGTCGCCGATGCGCAGATTGCCTTCTCGGGCGGTATATACACAGGCGAGAAGGGCGGCATCTTCAAGACGCTCTGGGACGGGTTGGTCTACCTGTGGAACTGGATCTTTTAGCGGCAGCGGGGGTGACAGCATGGAATCGTTTCCGATCATGTCAGGTAGCGAGCTCAAGCGTTCGCCGGGGCGGTTGACCAATCAGGCAGTTGCCAACGTCCTGGCAATCCTGCTGGCGCTGGTATTGATGATCCTGACTGCGTTGATGATGGCTTCAGGAAGGGCGTGCGCCGCGGAGGCGCAGCCCGAAGCCTCGGGCGTGACGGTGCGCATCAAGGATATTACGCGCGTCTATGGTGTTCGTGGGAATCAGCTTATCGGATACGGGCTTGTCGTGGGGCTCAAGGGAACAGGGGATAGTCGAAATGCCCCGTATACAGCGCGCAGTATCGCAAACATGTTGGACAAGTTCATGATCACTGTGGACCCGGCGGAGATCAAGTCCAAGAACATCGCGGCAGTCATGGTTACGGCCGTTCTCCCGCCGTTTGCGAAACCAGGAGATGTGCTCGACATTGTTGCTTCCTCAATTGGTGATGCAAAGAGCCTGTTAGGCGGCACATTACTCCTTACGGAGCTGGCAGGATTGGACAGCAAGGTCTACGCAGTGGCACAGGGGCAGATCGTTCAGGGCGCAGATGGCATGACGACGGTGGGCCGCATTCCATCAGGCGCCACAGTCGAGGGTTACGTGCCCATGGAGATGGTCTCTCCAGAGGGGTACATGGTTCTTTCGTTGATTAACCCGGACTACACCACTGCTACGAGGATCGCCGACGCAGTATGCGCCCGATTTGGAAGCGGCAGCGCCGTCGCGGTCGATGGTGGTTCAGTGCGCGTGACCGTGCCCGCGAGCCTCCGCCAAACGCCAACGCCGTTCGCCGCTGAACTGGGCGAGCTCCAGGTCAAGCCGGATGCGCCGGCGCGGGTGGTCATCAACTCTCGCACAGGAGTAGTCGTAGTCGGCGCTAACGTGAGGATTAGCCCGGCGGCGGTGTCGTACAACGGTTTCAGTGTGCAGGTGGGATCAGCGGCTGATGCGGCAGCCGGCAGCACAGTCGTGCTAGAAGCCGGCTCCACGATTCAGACGTTGGTAGCGGCGCTAAACGCAGTGGGCGCGCGCCCACGGGACATCATGAGCATCATGGAAGCCTTGAAGGCCTGCGGCGCTCTTCAGGCGGAGCTTGAAGTGATGTGAGAGGGAGGCGCCTGAGGTGGTTCAGATGACAGGGGATATTGTGACGGTCCATGACGTGGGCAAAGGACTGGCCGGTGTTGGCCGCGGCGACCCCAGAGGCGCGGTCAGTTCAGGCGTTTCCGGCGGCGCGGGAGACTGCGCTGACGACCCAAGGCTGACTCAGGCCTGCCGGGACTTCGAAGCGATATTCATAGAGACGGTTCTCAAGTCGGCCCGAGCCGGGCTGCCCAACGACGGGCTGTTCTCCTCTCACGAGCAGGAGATCGTGAGTGGAATGCTCGATGCGGAGTTGGCTCGGGCTATGTCGCAGGGCCGCGGTATCGGGCTCGCCGAGTTCATCCTGAACGACGTCACGGGAAGAGAGAAGCGGGTGAAGACGAATGCCGCTGGATAACTGCGTAAGGTGCGGGAAGCTGTTCAACAGGCTGTCGCGGCCTATCTGCCCGGATTGCGCCAGGGAGGAGGAACGCCAGGCCAGCGTGGTCATGGGCTTTCTCAAAGACAATCCGAGCGCCACTATTGAGGAGATATCCGAGTTTACGGGAGTTGACAGCCAAGTCATACTGCGACTCATCCGCGACAACCGGCTGCGGGCCGCCACTGCCTGCTCCCTGCCTCGGAACTGCAAGGCATGTGGCGCTCCCATAGACGCTGGTCAGTACTGCGGCCACTGCCTGAGGAAATTCGGCCAGGCTTTGACGGGGAAGGGCTCCGGAGGCAGCGGCGACCTCCGCAGTGAATTGAGCGATGCTGATCGGGCCAGAATCTCGCGGATGGTGACCCCCGAGCGTAGGCGCAGCGGCAAGAAACCGTGAGCACGCAACATGCGCATTCGCCACATACAAGACGGTCTAAACTAACCGAAGCGCCATGCCGATAACAAGGTTAGAACTTCGGTGAGGTGATAGCCTTGAAGGTTACCGGGAGTCGGGGATTTGACCCGGTGAAGCTATATTCCCAGACCGCAGGCAAAGCGAACAGGGCTGAACGGCAGGGCGAGGCCAGGCCCGACGAGGTGTCAATATCCGACGAGGGCAAAGTGATGAACCGCGCCATGCAGGCCCTGTCCTCCATTCCTGAGGTGCGGGAGGAGAAGGTCCAGTCGGTCCGCCAACGAGTACAGGCGGGCACTTACGAGGCTTCCGGCAAGGAGATAGTGAGAAAACTCTTCAGCCGGGCCGTGCGGCGGGGTGACCTGGGTGGAACACGCAACAGAACTGATGAGAATACTTGAGGAGGAGCTGAGCCTGTGCTCAGAGCTCCTGTATGTGACGCGGGCGCAAAAGCCCGCGATTGTCTCTGGCGACGTTCTCGGCCTTGCAGAGCTGGTGTCTAGAGCCGAAGAGACGATCCGGAGATTGCGAAACGTTGAGGTCTCATTGGCGGAGCAAGCTCTCGGATTCGCGGCCGAATCCGAAGGCAAGCCCGCAGACGATCCGGAGGCGGCTGTGGTTGCCCTTATCGCGTCGCTGGAGGACACACACAAGGCGGAATTCCAAAACACCAAGGCTAGGATCGCAGGGCTGCTGGGCGACATCGCGACGGCCAACGCTGTAAACGAAGGACTTCTGCGCGATGCTCTGAGTTACATCGACAACACTGTCAGACTGATAGCAGGAGCCGACGACGACAACTCCATCTACAGCCGTCTTGGCATGCTTGACAAGAAAGCCTCACTGGCGGCTGTAGATGAGACGGCGTGACGTCTAGGAGGGTGGAGCGCGGATGTTGAGGTCTTCTTTCACCGGCCTGGAGACTGCCCGCCGGGCGCTTTTCGCTCAGCGGATGGCCATCGACGTCACCGGGCACAACATCGCCAATGCCAATACGCCGGGCTATCGCAGGCAGCGTGCGGAGATGGTCGCAACGCCTCCCGCGCCCGGCCCGATGCAACCGGGAACGGGAGTCAAGGTAGCCACTATCGAACGCATGCGCGACCACTTCGTCGACATGCAGATTCGCCATTCCCGTGCGTCGCTGGGGCGCTTTGAGGCCAGGAACGATTGCCTAGAGCAGTTGCAGGAGGTATTCAAGGAGCCCAGCGAAATCGGGCTTTC
>Ga0116161_1005606_pt1 | contig 10058 bp, 6 predicted proteins | sample AD_JPNAS3_MetaG_FD_89877 | JGI IMG/M metagenome (GOLD analysis project Ga0116161, IMG submission 89877) | Active sludge microbial communities of municipal wastewater-treating anaerobic digesters from Japan - AD_JPNAS3_MetaG | ecosystem: Engineered > Bioreactor > Anaerobic > Digestate | place... | reverse complement strand
GGCGTTGTCGGCGTTCTGACGGGTCATCGACGACATCTCCTCGAGCGACGAGGAGGTCTCCTCGATGGAGGCGGCCTGCTCGGAGGCGCCCTCGGCCAGCGACTGGCTCGCCGAGGAAACCTGCCCCGAGGCCGAAGCGACCTGGTCGGCGGCCTCGTTGAGGTGCCTGACGGAGCGGGTAACGGGCACCGTGATGCCGCGGGCGAAGAATGTTACGGCAAAGACAGTCAACCCCAGGAAGATAGCGCCCATCAGCAGGACGACGTTGCGGATCATGTGGGCCGAGGAAAGAAATTCCGCTTCATCCTGCGTCATGGCGACGCTCCAGGTCGTGTAATCGACGGGGGCATACCCCGCGATCTTCTTTACGCCCTGGAAGGTGTAGGGGTCGACGCCGGCGTTGCGGGCAATCATCCTGCCCGTGATCTCCTTCATGCCCTCGAGGTTGGCGGCATTGACCTCGAGGATGTTCTCCTTTTTCGGATGGGCGACGAAGAGGCCGCTCTTGTCGATCATCCAGGCGTAGCCCGTTTGCCCGATCTTGACCTGCGCGATCCGCTCGCAGAGGAAATCGACGTTGAGGATGGCCCCGACTATTCCGACGAACTCGCCGCCCGAACCGTAGACGGGCGCGCTGACCACGGAAACGGGCTTTCCGGAGGCGCGGGACTTGATTGCGGAGCCGATGAACGCCTTGCCGCTCTTGGCCTCCCTGAAGTAATCGCGGTCCCCCACGGCAATACCCTTTGTCTTGCCGTTGCTGCCGTCGGCGATGATCGTCCCGCCTGCATCGGCCACGAACACGGACTCGTAGTCGCTGCCGCTGTGCTTCATCACTTTGGCGAATTCCGTCGAGAGCCGTTCGATCTCGCTCGAGGCGCCGGACGCTCCGTCCCTGGAGGATTTCGATGCCGCCTCGATGACGTAGGGCTGCACCGCCAGGTGGGAGGCCACTTTCATTTCTTCTTTCAGGCCCACTTCGATCATGTCGGCGACGTTCCTGGCGATCTGCACGGCCTGCCCCCGGGCCATGTCATCCAGGGCCCCCGTCGCCTTATAGAGCGCAAAGCCCCCGATGACCAGGATCGGAACGAGAACGAGCATGATCCCGCCGAAGGTTAACTTGAAACCGAGAGTCCTCTTCTTCATCTGCCGTTACCTCCCCGTAAGGAAAAGAATGATTGAATCGATCGAATTGAATAGAGCTGAAGAAACCGATCACTGAATCGTAAACTGGAACGTCCCGAGCACCCTGTCGATGTCGAGAAGGATCTTGACGCCCCCGTCCGTCTTGGCCATTCCCAGGATGAAATCCGTATCGAGCTTCACCCCGAAGCAGGGGGTGTTTTCGATATCGACGGCACGGATGTTCAGCACTTCCGAGACGGCGTCGACCACGATGCCCATCGGCACCGCACCCGAGTGGCCCCGGATCTCCACGACGATGATGCAGGTGCGCTCCGCGTACGCCGTGGCCTCCAGCCCGAAGCGCAGCCGCAGGTCGATGACAGGGATGACCTTCCCGCGCAGGTTGATGACCCCCTTGACGAAGTCGGGCGTCTGGGGCACCGGGGTGATCGGCATCATTCCGATGATCTCCCGGACCTTGAGGATGCCGATGCCGTGCTCCTCGCCGGCCAGCGAGAAGGTCAGGTATTTCCCCTCCCGGCCTGCATTCGATGTGCCCCTGTCCTTTCCGGCCGACTCGGTCATCTCAATTTCTTGCATTTCCATGTATCATCTCCTTATGAATTCATCCTTTCCCTAATATCAAGAGGCGTGCCAGCGTGCCGGGTGTAGAAATCATGTAATAATTTTGAATAATTGAACGGATCGGCGGGAAGGCGGCAGGTTGGAAGCGGAGGCTGTTGTCTCGCAGCGCGACAAGATCATCAACGATCTATTCCCCGGAATGCGCGCCGGGGTCGGGCTCCTGCGGAAAATCGACGCTGTCTTGCCGCGCAAACAGCTGTCTTCTCCCGCGAAACAACAACCGGCCCTTCAATCTTTCAAATGGCTGCCGCGGTCTTGAGGAGCTTGTGTTTCTTCATGAGGCTGTAGAGTCGCGGTCTGGAAAGCCCGGAGACCGTGCAGGCAGCCTTGATCCTTCCCCCCGTAAGCGACAGGAGATCCTCCAGGTACTTCTTTTCGGCAAGCAGGACGGATGTTTCGCGCACATTCTTCCACCGGCCGATCTCCGGGGTGGATGTCTCGGGCGCTTCGAGACGGGATTCCCTTTTCCGCGACTCCATGACGGCATTCTTCTTGACCTCAACCCGGATCGCGATGGGCAGGTGCTTGATATAGAGCACGGGCTCGTGGAATGCCGCTGCGATGGATCTCTCCAGGGTGTGAACGAGTTCTCTCACGTTGCCCGCCCAGCGGTGCTTCAGAAGAACGTCGAGAACTTCAGGCGAGATTTCCTTTTGCCTGATCCCGAACTTCCCGCATAGCCTGGCAACATGGTAGGCCGCGGTCTCCCGGATGTCCTCCGGCCGTTCTCGAAGGGGCGGCAGCGCAATGGTCATGGTCTGAATCCGGAAAAAGAGGTCTTCGCGGAACTGCCGTTTCATCACCATGTCCACCAGGTTGCGGTTCGTGGCTGCAATGAGGCGGAAGTCGCTGACGGTTTCCTCCTTGTCGCCGATGGCTCTGAACCGGTGCCCTTCGAGGACCCGTAGAAATGTCTTCTGTATGTTCAGGGGCAGTTCTCCCACCTCGTCCAGGAAAAGCGTTCCTCCGTCGGCCTGTCGGATCAGGCCCTCCTGCGGGCGATCCGCCCCGGTGAAGGCCCCTTTGACATGCCCGAAGAGAATGCTTTCGACCAGTGTGCCGGGGAGCGCTGCGCAGTCGACGGCAACGAAGTTCCCGCGGGCCCTGGAGCTGTTCTTGTGGATGGCCTGGGCGAAGAGGTCTTTCCCCGTGCCGGTCTCGCCTGTGAGGAGCACGTTGGCTTCCATGACAGCGGCCTCGGACGCCTGCTCGATGCATGATTTCAGGGCGGGGCTGCTGCCGACGATGCCGTCGTGTTTCATCAATTGCGGGGGCCGCGCTTCCTGCCGTGCTTCCCGGTATTGCAGGGCTCGGATAAGCGGAAGTTTTATCTCGGAGAGGGATTCCGGCTTTTCGATGTAGTCCCAGGCCCCGCTGTTGATGGCGATTTCCGCCCCGTCGGGGTCCCCGTCGGCCGTGATGATGATGACTTCCGGCTGCGAGGGGGTATTGCCAATGGCAGGAAGAGCATCGAGCCCGTTGCCGTCGGGGAGCCTCACGTCGAGGAACACCACGTCGAAGGGGCTCGAACGGGCAAACCGGACCCCGCTCTTGAGATCAAGGGCCGCCGTAGGCTGGTGCCCCATCCTGGACACCATTTCTACAAGCAGGGAATTCAGGGACTGATCGTCATCGATTATCAGGACATTCGCCATAGATGCTCCCACCTGTCAGCAATCACTCATTTGGCATGGACAAAGCGATTTCCCGCAGCTTCATGATCGGGGCTCGGCTGCCGGGGTCTCCACCCGCGCGCCGTCCACGGCCGGCGCCCTGCTCACGACCCGTTTCCCTCCGCTATCCAGTACATCTCTGACGGTTTTGGCAAGAACGGCCCTGCTCACGGGCTTCACGATGTATCCGCGAGCGCCTATCCGTCTCGCCGTTTCCTCGTTGACCATCTCGCTGAACCCAGTACAGAGCACAACGGGGGTGTCCCTGCGGACTTCCAGCATCTTGTGGGTGAGTTCCGCCCCGGTCAGGTAGGGCATCGTGACGTCCGTAATCACGAGATCGATATCCTTGTGCCGGCTGCGGAAGAAGTCGAGCGCCTCCAGGCTGCTCGTCCGAGCCGTCACGCGGTAGCCAAGGGAGCGCAGCGCCCGCGCCCCGAGATCAGCCAGCACCGGTTCATCGTCGATGAACAGGATGTGCTCCACGCCCGTGGAGATGACGGTCTCTTCGCTCCTGTCGGGTTTTTCGGCGCTCTCCTCGGCCGGAAGGTACACGGAGACCGCCGTCCCCTTGCCCGGTTTGCTGTGGATGTCGATGGCGCCCCGGCAGGCCTGCACAATTCCGTAGACGACCGACAGGCCGAGGCCCGTCCCTTCCCCATGAGGCTTCGTCGTGAAGAACGGATCGTACACGCGCTCCATGACATCCCTGCTCATTCCGTGCCCGGTGTCGGATACCTGGAGCCTTGCATATAGTCCCTCGGAAAGTCCGCACGGGGCGGGGGAAGAACCGTTTCCGAACCGCTCCTGTGTCAGCGAAACGGAAAGTGTCCCCCTGCGGCGCTTCATGGCGTGCGCCGCGTTCGTGCAGAGGTTCATCAAAACCTGATGGATCTGGGTGGGATCGGCGCAAATAACCACTGGCTCCCTGCCGATTGTCGATCGTATGTCGATCGTCGTCGGGATGGATGAGCGCAGGAGCTTCAAGGCCTCTTTCACGATATGGTTCACCTGGACGGGACGGCGCTCCGTCTCCCTCATTCGGCTGAACGTCAGGATCTGGTTCACCAGGTCCTTCGCCCTCCTGGATGCAGTCAGGACCTGGTCCAGGCATTCGCGCCTGCTTTTTTCGTCGCTCTCGATGCCGGCAAGCTCCGTGAACCCGATGATTGCCATCAGGACGTTGTTGAAGTCGTGCGCAATGCCGCCCGCCAGGGTCCCCAGGGCCTCCATCTTCTGGGCCTGCCGCAGCTGCTCCTCGAGCCTGGCGCGTTCCTGCCCCGCCTGCTTTTGTTCGGTGATGTCTTCGATGACGCCTTCAATAAACAGGATCTGCCCATCCGCGTCCCTCACGGACCGCGAGTTGATCAGCGTCCAGATGGCGGCGCCGTCCCTCCTGCGGAATCGGGCCTCAAACCGCTCCAGCCTGTCCGAGACCGTGAGGATCTCCATGGCTCTCCGGCGGTCCTCGGGATCGTCATAGAGCTGCGCCCCGATATCCGTCACGGAGGCGATCATCTCCTCCGGCGAATCGTACCCGAACATACTTGCCAGGGCCGGGTTCACGGTGAGGTACCGTCCGTCGAGGGTGGATTGGTAAATCCCGACAATCGTGTTCTCGAAAATGCCGCGATACTGCTCATCGCTTTCCCTGAGACGCTCGAGATATTTTTCGCTTTCGACCGTCTTTGCCTCCAGGGCGGAGGCCATCTCGTCGAAGGACTTCGCCAGGATCCCGAGTTCTCCCTTGAAATGGGACATCTCCGTGCGGGCGGAGAGATTGCCGTCCCGGAGTTGTCGGGCCGCCTCCATCAGCCGCCGGACGGGGTTCACGATGCTCGCGCCGCCGAACAGCCAGGCGCCGCCGAGAGCGACGGCGAAGGTCAGGCCCAGCAGAAGAAGGTTGCGACCGAGGATTGCGGACGCCGGTTCCAGGATGCTTGCCTTGTCGGCCCCTACCGTGACGATCATGTGGGGTTCGGACGCGCCTTTGAGATACAGCTTGCGAAAGGCATGGATGCGATGAACGCCGTCGTTTCCGAGGGCTTCGTAGAGTCCCTCGCCGTGGTCGGAACGGATCTGCCTGAGGTTCTCCTCGGACAGGAAGGTTCCGGCGCCGGTCGCGGGGCCCGGGCGATCAGGGTAGCTGACGAGCCTCGCCCCCCGGTGATCGACGATGCTTATCCTGTACCCCGGGGGCAGATCGATCTTTTTAAGGAAATCCCAGTACACGTCGAGATCCAGGGCTGCGGCAAAGATAAGGCCGATCTCCCCTTTCCGGTTCAGCAGGGGATAAACGAAGTGGATCGTCGCATGACCCGTGTCCCCGTCGACGACATATTCCCCGGCGGAGAAGGACTTCGAGGCAAGGACGTCCCGGAAATACTTCCGTTCCGAGACGTCGCGTTCGCCTTTTCCCTTTGACGAAATGCGGACTCTGCCGTCCGGGCTGACGATGAGCAGTCGGCTGTAGATGTCGTTGTGGTCGTCTGCAGCGCGGAGGATCTTCAGACAGGTGTTTGCATCGTGCTCGTGATGGCGATGGACATCGGCGAGGGTCCGGAGGATCTGCTCCGTGGTCGCGGTCAGTTCCTGCTGCCGCTCGGCGAAGTGTCGGGTCAGCAGCAGAACCTGCTGCTCGGCGTTGCGGACCGCCTCGTCTCTCTGCTCCAGGCCAGTCCAGAAAATGACGCCCAGAGCGGGCAGCAGGGCGGCCGCCACGATGAGGATCAGGCGGCCTCGGGTTGTGTGCCGGAATTGCACGGTGTACGCCATCTCCCGTTGCGGATTGGAGATTCTGCAAGGTTCGGCCGTTCTCTGAGAGCGTGGAAGCGAGGAGGGCGAGCCATCAGGGCCGGCCGGATACGACGGGAAATGGCTGCAAGGAACATGCCCGGAGATCGAAAATCTCGACGATCCTTTCTCCAATGATCGCTGCCGTATCCTGACGACTCATACATCGATGGTGACACGGCTTGCCGGGCAGGATTCCGTTCCCCTGCCGCCGGAAGGGGCCGCACTGCCCGGTTGTTCTAGGATTTCGGCGGACAGCAGGTAGACGATGGACTCATTGGGGTCGCGTGCCACGACCGCGCTTTCGTCGCGATCATCGGTCGGCGGCCTGTCGAGCACCGGTACAGGCAGCGTGGCCATCGAACCGTTCCCGGCGGCGCCCCGGCCCACCCTGTCCGGAAGGCGCACAGCGTCCACCGGAAGAAAGGATCCAGGCGAAAGCAATGCCCCGTCCCGGGCGGAGCGCTCTACGAAAAGAAACGGCATAGGCCGGTCTCCGCTCCCCGCGTCGGACCGGCCGGTGGGCTTCTCCCGCAATGCGCGGCTGTTTTTCCGGGGCACGTCGGATGCGATGCAGGATCACGGCGGGGACGCAGTCGCCGGTTCCAGATAAATGACTCTGCTCTTGTCGTCGTAACTCAGCAGCTCCGCATAGCGGCCCCATTCCACGATCCGTTCGAGTTGCTGCCGGGCTTCGGCCGGGTGGAATTCAAGCCCGAGGGCGGCCTCAATGACATCCCAACGCTGCCGGCTTTTCTCGGAGGCGCGCAGGATGGAGGCCAGCCATTTGAAGAACGAGAGTCGCTTCAGACGGACCGCGAAGATCTCTTTGCGGCCGATAATGCCGGTTGCCGCAAAGGTTTCTCCCAGCGGCGTCAGCCGGATGTCTCCTTTCCAAACGGTCGCAAAGCCGAGCAGTTCCGCCGCCTGAATCAGGTTCAACAGGTGGTCGGAATTCATCTTGAGGTCCTCGGCGAGGGCATAAATGTCGTCTTGATGGTCACGAGCGGATTCCAGATGCTCCAACAGGCCCGAAAGATCGCTGATGTGAACATTCGGCAACCTTCGGGTCGGCCCCGGCGCCGCCGGCTCGGCTCCCAGCTCGACGTGATCCGGTTCCGTCTGGCCGGCCAGGAGCGAATAGACATTGTCCACCACGGCCTCGAATCCGCGGTCCTTGCGGTCGCGGGGATGCGCAAGCCCCACCTTGAAATCGGTCATCAGGCGGCCGGGGTCCTTGTCCATCACGACAATCCGGTCGGCCATGAAGACGGCTTCCTCGATGCTGTGGGTCACCATCAGGATGGCCCGGGTCGGCAGTCTGCCGCCCGTCCAGAGTTCGAGCAATTCCCTTCTCAGGGTTTCGGCGCTAAGAATATCCAGGGACGAAAATGGCTCGTCGAGGCACAGCAGTTCCGGCTCGACCGCAATCGCGCGCGCAAAGCCGACCTTTTGCCGCATCCCGCCCGAAAGCTCCCGGGGATAGGCGGTCTCGAATCCGTCCAGGCCGACGCGATCCAGAATTTCCAGTGCCCGATCGTTCCGTACGCGGGCAGGCAGGCCCCTTGCCTCCAGCGCGAGCTCGACGTTTTCCTGCACCGTCAGCCACGGGAACAGGGCAAAGGTCTGAAAAACCATCGCGGCGTGAGGGTTGACGCCGGTCAGGGGCCGGGAGCGATACAACACCTTGCCGCCCGTAGGCGCCTGCAGACCGGTGATGATCCGCAGCAGCGTGCTTTTCCCGCAGCCCGAGGGGCCGAGCAAGGCGCAAAACTCGCCCTCTTTCAGTGTGAGGCTGAAATCCTCGATGGCGGTGAACTGCCGCTCCCCGACCGTATAAACCTGGCTGACGTTTTTCAATTCCAGAAAAGAATCCGGCTTACCCATGATGACTCAATCCATTCGATATTTCTCTTCTGCAGTTCGGTAAAACCGTCTCCAGACCAGCCGGTTGGCGACGGTCACGGCCAGGATCATCGCCAGGGTGGAGGCCAGGAGAAGGGGGTAATCCCCGGCGGCTGTGGCCTGCGCGATCAGCGAGCCGACGCCGACCGTGAAGAAGGTTTCCCCTCCGAACCGGACATATTCGGCGACGATGCTGGCATTCCACGCCCCCCCGCCCGCCGTGATCGCTCCCGTGATGATATACGGAAACAAGGAAGGGAGGATCAGGGTGCGCCAGCGGAGGCGGCGGCTCAACTGCAGAAGGGTGGCGGTATGCTTCAGATCCTGGGGGATCGCAGAGGCCCCGGCGATGACGTTGAAAAGCAAATACCACTGGGACCCCAGGAGCATGAGCAGCACGGCGGCCATCTCCAGTCCGCCCGGAAGCTTCAGGACAAAAAGCAAAATGATCGGGAACAGGGCCGTGGCGGGAATGGATGCCGTGATCTGGATGACCGGCTGCAGCCAGGCGGCGAGGCGCCGGTTGGTGCCGATAGCGACTCCGAGAGGGACGGTCCAGGCCAGGGCGATGATCAGGGAGACAAGGACCCGCAACGACGTGGCCAGAACGCCGAAGCCGATCCGACCCCAATCGGACCAGGGCACCCCGGACAGCAGCTGCGCCGCCTGATACGTCTCATACAGAATCGCCGAAAGACCCGCCAGGCCGATCCCGTAAAAGATGAACCGGCCCCCTCGTTCGAAGAACCGCCGAAACGTCATGATCCGGCCGGCTTTCCGTCTCGGCTTTCGCAAGTCCGAGAATCGGGTGAAAGGACCGGAAAGCCGGCCGCGCAGGTCGGTGAGAAGGTACGAGCTTCGCAGGGCCTTATAAAACCACGACGCGGGAGGGATATCCTCCTCCGCAGTCCCCAGCTTGAATCGACGGCTCCAGACCAGAAGAGGGCACCACACGATCTGATCCAGCAGCACGATTGTTCCCACCAGCGCTGCAAGCCCCCAGGCCAGGGCTTGAAGATCGCCTGCATTCGCGGCGGCTTGCAGGTACGACCCCAGTCCCGGAAGACGGAAATCCTGATTGCCGGTCATGAAGATTTCCGACGCCATCAGGAAAAACCAACCCCCGGCCCAGCTCATCATGCTGTTCCAGATCAGGGAAATCGCCGCAAAGGGCAACTCCAGCTTTCTGAATCGCATCCGGGGACTGAATCGGAAAATGGAAGAGGCTTCCTTCAGGTCCGCGGGAATGGTGGTCAGGGACTGATACCAGGCAAAGGTCAGGTTCCATGCCTGGCTCGTGAAAATCAGCACAATGGCCGAAAGTTCGAGGGCCAATCCCTGGGGAAGCACGGCGCTGAGGCCCAGCAGGACGACGGGTAAAAACGAGAGGATGGGCACGCTCTGCATGACGTCGAGAAGAGGCAGCAGAATCTTTTCCGCCGTCCGGTGCCGGGCCGCGAGAGAGCCGTAGATCAACGAAAAGAGAATGGACAGTGCGTAAGCGGCAAGCATGCGGCCCAGCGACCGGGCCAGGTAATACGGCAACACCTCCGGGGTGAGATGAATCTCCGGGCCTTTGATCCACTCGGGGGCGCCCATGGCCAGGCGCACCCCCGCGTACAGCAGAACCCCGATGCCGAGCAAGACCACCCCATCCCCCCAGCTGACGGGGCGAAGCATCGCAAGAGGCCCGAACTCCCGGTTGGTTTGCTGCATTGCCGGTTCCTGCAAGATCCGGAAGGACCGTCGAGGTCAGTCTGCCGTTCCGGAGAATACTGAATACATTCTGACGGGGAGGGGAAGGTTACACTCCTTGAGCAGGGTTCGGTTCGGGACCGCAGGTCTGGCAGAATCCCGGCCGCTTCCCCTGCTCGGGTCGTACAATGCGGTGATGCCTGTAGATGAGGCCGCAGC
>Ga0116161_1005605_pt1 | contig 10061 bp, 7 predicted proteins | sample AD_JPNAS3_MetaG_FD_89877 | JGI IMG/M metagenome (GOLD analysis project Ga0116161, IMG submission 89877) | Active sludge microbial communities of municipal wastewater-treating anaerobic digesters from Japan - AD_JPNAS3_MetaG | ecosystem: Engineered > Bioreactor > Anaerobic > Digestate | place... | reverse complement strand
GAAAGGCCCCCTCCCGCATCCCCTGCCGGGGCGACTGCCGCGGGGGGCGCCGGCTCCCTGCGCGGGCTTTTTGCCGCAGCCTGCCGCGTCCTGGCTGCCGGCCGCGGTTTCTTTTTCTCCTCGCGGATCTCGGGGCCACCGACCGGGACCTGCCCGGCGGACACGACGGGCGCCTGGTGCTGTTCCGGCGGGGCAGGGCTCTGAAGCCCGGCGGCCGGAGCCGTGGCCGTCTTCTCCGCCGACGGGGCGGGCAACGGGGTCACCGCACGCTTCACGTCGGCGCCTGGCGGAAGGGCCGCCTGCTTTCCTTTCAACAGGATGGATGCGACGGCGATCAGGCCGATGAGCAGGCACCCGAGAACCGCATAGGCGATCCAGCTGCGGTTCCGCCTCCGCAGCTGCCCGGCGGGGATTCCCGGCTCGTCCGCGTCGTCCGTTTCACCGTCTTTCTCCGGCTCGGCCGCGGCGGCCAGTTCGAACGATAGACTCCTCGGTGCACCGGCAGCCGGCGCTTTCTCCGGCGGCATCAGCTTCAGGGCCTCCCTCACCGTGTCCTGCGGGACGAGCTGCTCCCCCAGGTAGAACGCCCGGGACAGGGCGGCTTCGCAGGCCCTGTTGACCAGGCCGGGAATCCCCTTCGAGTAGGTGAAGATTTCCTCGACCGCGTCGGACGTGAACAGCTCCCGTTCGCACTGGGTGACCCGGAGGCGGTGCCGGATGTACTGCGCGGTCTCATCCCGCGTCAGGGGATCGAGCACGAGTCTCGCGCCGGCGCTCTCAAAGAGTCCCCGGTTGGCCTCGTCGTTCACCTGGTCGCGAAAGCGGTTTTCGCCGAAAAAAACAAGCTGCAGCAGCCGCGTGCCGTCCTCCGCGAGCCCGGAAATCTGCGACAGCTCGCGCAGGCCGGAACCGTTCAGGCGGTGGGCGTCGTCGACGATCAGGACCGCCTGCCTCCCCGACGCGGCAGTGCGGCACAGGAACTCCGAAAAGCGCTCGGCAAAGGATTCCCGCCCCAGGGGGTCCCCGCCGAGCCCGAAGGCCCTCTCGACAAGTTTCAGGAAGTCGATGCCCCTGTACTCCGCGAAGGGAACCACGACGGCCAGGGCCCGGTCGCCGAGCTCATCGACGACGGCGTTGGCCAGCAGGGTCTTCCCCGTGCCCGCGGCGCCCAGCGCCACGTGCACCCCCGCCCCGTCGAGAATCCCCCGAACCAGGTCGGCCAGAATCTCCTTGCGTTTTCCCCCGAGCCAGAGAAATTTCGCATCGGCGTCGGCCGTGAAGGGATTCTCGGTCATCCTGAAATGGGCCGGATACATGACGGACCAGAGCCTCGCGGGCTCGCGCCCGCGGACCGCGTCTCTTCCCTGCCCGGCCCGGCCTTTCATTCGCAGCGGCCTCCGCTATTCCGAGAACATTTTCTTGATGGCATCCAGGACGGGATTGACGACACGGGGCTTTTCGGGCGCCCGGCGCCTGGCCGGCTGGACCACCCGCGTGACGCAGTCATACTGTTCCCACCCCTTCAGCGGCGTGTTGAGGTCGACGGTCTTCCACTTCGGGTGGCCGTTCGACTTGAGCCATTCGAGATTGTCGTATACGATCTTGGCGACCTTGCCGACGTTCTCGCAGTTGGATCCCCGGAAGTCATAGGAGATGAGGACAGCCTTCACGGCGACGGTGTCGACCGCCTGCCCCTGCCAGCGGTAGGTGTCCGCCGGGATCTGCACGGGCGGGTAGAACTCGAGGATGCTCTTGTTCGTGATCGGCACCAGGGAGAGCTTATCCTCGGCGGCCACGTCCTCCGTGAACAATTTCACCGGGATGCCCGCGACATAGAAGAGGGCGTCGATGTCCCCCTTCTTCAGCAGCGCCAGGGCATCGACGGGCCCCACCGCCAGCATGTCGCGCGGCTTCACGCCGGAGGCCTCGAACAGGAGGCGCGAGGTGAGATAGATCCCGCTGCCCTCCTCCCCGATGGCGACGATCCTGCCGTTGAGGTCGTCAAAGTCCCTGACCTCCGCGTTGGCCAGCAGGTGCACCTCCTCGTTGTAGAAGGGAAAGACCATCCGGGTCTTGGAGGCGATCCGTTGCAGGACGGGGTCGTTCTGGATCTTGGAGACGAAGGCCAGGACGTCGGACTGAACGATCCCCATCTGGGTGTCGGGGGCCTTGTAGACCGAGAAGACGTTCTGCACGGAGCCCTGGGAGTCGTCCACGCGCAGCCGCACCCCCTTCTGCTTCACCAGCTCCGACATGTTCAGCCCGAACTGGTAGTAGGTACCCTTCTTGCTCCCCGTGACGATCCCCATGTCCTGGGCGTACGCGGCGCCCGCCGCGAAGACCAGCGCGGCCACGAGAATGACACCCCCGAGCGTTCTCTTCATACCCGTCTCCTCCCTGCTGTCGTCCTGTGCACGTCTGGCCGGGCCTTCGCCGGGGCCTGCGGCCGTCCCCCGAAATCAGAGATCGAGGAAGTAATTCTGGCAGGCATTCCCGAGGGCCTTGCGGTCGAGCGTCGGCTCCTTCTGGCGGTACTGGGCCATCCAGAGGACCTGCTGCAGGATGTCCCGCGGATAGCAGGCCCGAAGGGGTTCCCCGTATTCCTGTTCGACCAGCCGGATCAGCTCGTCGGCCAGGACCGGTTCGAAGCCAAGCTTGTGCTTTTCGCACAGACGCCTGAAGATCTCGCGAAACTGGTCGGGTTTCATGAAGTCGACCCGGATCTTCGTCTGGATGCGGCGCAGAAACGCCTCGTCCACGAGCTTGGCCGGATCGAGGTTGGTGGCGAAGATGACGAGCAGGTCGAAAGGAATCTCGATCTTCCTGCCGCCCGCCAGGGTGATGAAGTCGACGCGGCGGTCCAGGGGGACGACCCAGCGGTTCAGCAGCTCCTCGGGGCTCACGCGCTGCCGGCCGAAGTCGTCGATGATCAGGATCCCGTTGTTGGCCTTCATCTGCACCGGCCCCGTGTAGAAGCGGGTGGCGGGGTTGAACTGCAGGTCGAGCATCTCGATCGTCAGCTCGCCGCCCACCATCATGCGGGGCCTCCGGCACTTCACCCACCGGCCGTCCTGCTCGGGGCCCGCCGACTGTTCGAGGCGCTGGTGAAGGACGGCGTCGTAGACCGTGATGATCTGCCCGTCCACCTCCACCGCGTAGGGGACCCAGACGGTGTCCTTCTCGAAGAGCCGGGTGAGCGACTCGGCGATCGTCGTCTTGCCCGTGCCGGTGGGGCCGTAGAGGAAGATGCCCCGGCCGGAGGTCGCCGCGACGCCGATCTGGTGCAGGGTCTTGTGGTCGAGCACCAGGTCCGCGAAGGCCCGGGCGACATCGTCCGGGGTGATGCGGTTGTCGAGGACGCTCTGCGTGCGGGTGCGGTCGACATAGTCCTCGAGCGACACGGGCGCGGGGCCCGCGTACTGGTTCTGGGCGAGCAGCTCCAGGGCCCGGGACTTCCCGCTCGAGGACGCGACGATCCGGTGCGTGCCCCCCGCCATCCCCGTGACCTGGCAGAGCTGATCCGTCCGCAGGCGCTGGAAAAGCTCTTCGACGACCTTGTAGGAAAGGCCCATCCGGCGGGCCAGCTCCAGGAGGGATGTTTCCCCGACAAGGTAGATGATTTTGAGCGCCAGCTCCTCGAGCAGGTTCTTGCGGACGCCCGTCTCCTCGATGGAGCGGGTGATGGCGATGTTCGCGGGTGTCATGGACGGGGGGCTCCTTTCTGGAGGCTGTGAATGCCGTGCTCCGCCGGATGAAGAACCGGGCGTTCTCCCGGACGCGGAAAGGCGGACACGGGAAGGGTACCCGCCAGCAAGCCAGAGGGAACGGGCGCGATCACGGGGTTGCCGGAGCGGACACGATGGCCGCCTCGGTCTTTTTCAGATTCTCGCGCGCCCTGGCAAAGTAACTGGGCTTCAGGCTGATGGCCTTCTCGAAGGCGGCCTTCGCTTCCGGGTGCTTCTTTTCCGCCAGGTAGAGGCAGCCCATGTTGTTGTACGCGGCCGCCTCGTCTCCGCCCTGCCTGAACGCCTGCAGGGCCTCGTCGTAGCGCCCGACCTTGAAGAGGGCAAGCCCCAGGTTGTTGAACACCCTGCGGTTCGCGCTGTCGATGCGGACGGCCTTGACGTAGGCGTCGATCGCCTTCGGATAGTCTTTCTTCAGGTAGAGGGACATCCCCAGGTTGTTGAACAGCATGCCGGACTTCCCGTTGACGGCGATGCCCTTCTCGTACTCCGCGATGGCCGCGTCGTAGTCCCTTCTCCGGTCATACAGGTAGCCCTTGAGGGCATGGACCTGCCACAGCTTCGGGTCGGCCGCCAGGGCCTCGTTGAAGCATTCCATGGCCCCGCCGAAATCGCCCGCCGCCATCCTCACGCGGCCGCGGCCCTCCAGGGCCGGCGCGTACCGGGGATCCTGCGCGAGGATCTCGTCGAACGTCTTCAGGGCCTCGTCGTTCATCCCGCGGCTCAGCAGGAGCATCCCCCTCTTGTACCGCGCGCTCTGGAGCTTCGGCTCCTTCGCCAGCGCCTTTTCGTATTGCAGGAACGCCATCGTGGGGTTCCCCTGGCGGACGTAATTGTCCCCGATCTGCTCGAGCCCGCGGGCGTCCGTCTCGGGGATCTTCTTGAGCGCGTCTTCGCTGTTCCGGGCGGCCTCGGCGCTCTTCTGCATCTCGAGCATGCGCTTGTACTCGTCCCGCACGGCCGTGTCCTTCGTGCCCGGGGACGCGCAGCCGGCCAGGAAGGCCGCGGCAATCCACACCGCCATGATCAGGAGGACCGGATTTTTCCGGGTCGGTTTCATCAATTCCTCTCTTCCTTGAAGGCGTCCCTCCCGTCGGCCAGGTCCCGGCCCACGAGGACTCTCACCTTTACGCTGTCCCGGTCGAATCCGCCGACCTTCTTCATCTGCGTGATCCCGGGAATGGCCCCCTTGACCTGGAGGGCCGTGAACTCCGCATCGCCCCGGTAGTAGACGCCGGCCTTCGCGTACCCGTAATGATCGGCATTCGTGAGGCGCACGACGTTGAACCCCTGCCTTTTCAGGAAATGGCCCACCTCTTTCGCCATGCCGTTCACGCCGTTTCCGTTGGAAATCTCGATGCCGTCCCGTCCGGGAGAGACCGGGCGATCCTTCCCGGCGGCCGCATTCGACCCCTCGTCGGCCATGTACCGCTTCACGTCGGCAAGCAGGGTGGCCACTTCCGCACCCTTGCGGGCCGCCTGCAGGTCGGGATCCAGCGAAAAGGCCTTCCCGTAATGCTCGCGGGCTTCCTCGAAGCCGCCGTTTTTCAGGAAGTGGCTGCCCGCGGCATACTCGACGAGCGCCTGGTGCTTCGGCGCGGCGGCCACGGACTCAATGTCCGCTTTCCCGAGGGCGCTGTTGGCCAGGGCCAGGTTGTTGCGGATGCGGCTCACCTGCCCCCCGGCCAGGGTGTTTGCCTTCTCGAAGGCATCCGCCGCCTCCTCGTAGCGCTCCTGCAGCAGGTAGGAATAGCCGAGGTTGTTGTACAGGTAGTCCAGGTCCGGCTTGATCGCCAGGGCTGCCCGGTAGTACTCCTGCGCCCGCTCGTGCTCGCCCATCTGGTCCAGCGAGACGGCGATCCCGTTGAAGGCCTTCACGAACTGCGGGTCGGCCGCGATGGCCCTGTTGAAGGCCGCGATCGCCTCGCGGTGGCGTCCCCGCCCCTGGTGAAAGTCCCCGAGGAGGTAGTGCGCGTCGGGGTTTCCCCGTGCGGTCCTCACGGAGCCGACGAAGCGGTTCATGTTGCTCGCCAGGGTGTCCCGGCCGGGCGCCTTCGACTCCCAGGACTTCACGTAGCCGGAGAAGTAATTGACGAGACTGCAGCTGTTGACGGACATGAAGAGAACGGCGATGGCCGCAACGAGAAAAATGCGCAATGTCCTGTCCATGGTCGCTCCTAGCGTGTAATGATGGCGTGATAGATCTGGATGACCGCCGGCCCGATGACGACGACGAAAATGGCGGGGAAAATGAAGAAAATCAGCGGGACCATCAGCTTGACCGGTAGCTTGCCGGCCAGCTCCTCGGCCTTTTGATACCTCCGGACTCTCATGGCGTCGGAGTGAACCCGCAGGGCCTGGGCCACGCTCGTGCCGAAGCGGTCCGTCTGGACGAGCAGGGTCGCGAAGTTCCTCACCTCCTCCACGTCCGTCCGCACGCCAAGATTCCTCAGGGCGTCGGCACGGGCCTTTCCGGCGCGCAGCTCCAGGTTGAGGATCCGGAATTCGTCGCTGAGGACCGGGCTGCTCAATCGGATCTCCTCGGCCACGCGGTTGATGGCGGCGTCCAGCCCCATGCCCGCCTCGACGCAGACGACCAGCAGGTCGAGGGCGTCGGGGAATCCCTTGACGATCATGTCCTTGCGCCGGCTGATCCTCCACTTCAGATAGAGATCGGGCAGGTAAAACCCCAGCAGGGCGAACGCGGCGAGAAAGAGAAGCATTTCCAAGCGCAGAAGGGGCTTGCCCAGGAATGCCTGTGAAAAGAACGCCGCCGCGGCAAGGGCCGCCGCGAAGATCACCTTGGCGCCCCAGAACACGGTGGCGGCACCCGGCTGACGGATGCCGGCGTTGAGAAAGAGCTTCCTCAGGCGCGACCCGTCTTCGCCGTTCTCTTTCGGCTTGGCCACCCGGCCGGCCCAGGTCGACGTTTTCAGAAAAAAGCTCTTCACGGACCCGCCCGTCTCGGACGGATCGGGCGCAATGTTCTCCACGCGCGCGGGCTTCCCTCCCGTCTTGACCTTCTCGACCAGAACCGTGTGCTCCCTGCGGTATTTCAGGTAGTAGTAACCTCCGAACAACAGGAGCAATGTCGCCATAAAGACCAGGGCCGAGACGATGATTGCCATGTCTGCCATGTAAATCCCCTTTTTTTCAAACCTCGATGTTCACCATCCGCCTCATCACGAAGATGCCGAGGATCATCATCGCCGCGGCGGCGGCGAGCATGATCTGGCCCGCGGGCTCCCGGATGAGGACCTCGATGTAGGCCCGGTTCAGGAAGAAAATGACCGCGGCGATGGCAAACGGGAGAATGGTGAGGATCAGCGCCGATATCCGGGCCTCGCCCGTCAATGCCTTGACCTTGCCAAAAAGCTTGAATCGCTCCCGTATCAGGTTGCTGATCTTCTCGAGGATCTCGGCGAGGTTGCCGCCGCTCTGCCGCTGGATGATGACGGAGAGCACGAAAAATTTCAGGTCGGCGCTGTCGAAACGGCCCGCCATGTTGCGCAGCGCCTCCTCGTAGCTCACGCCGAAGTTGATCTCGTCGAGCGCCTTGCGGAACTCGTTCCGCGCGGGCTCTGCAAATTCCATGGCCACCATCTGGAAGCCGCCCGTGAGGGCATGCCCGGCCTTCAGTGCGCGGGCGATCATGTCGAGGGCGTCCGGAAGCTGGCGGTCGAAATCCCGCAGACGCCGCTTCTTTCGATAGGACAGGTAGAGCCAGGGCATGAACGCAGCCGGCGCCGCGGCCACGAAGGCCGCCAGCGAGCCCCGGCTCACGAGGAAGACCAGCCAGCAGACGCCCACGGCCGCAACCACGGACAGAAGGATGAAGAAGCCGAGCGGCTGCCTCGCGTCGGCCTGCTGGCGGAGGCGCTCGAGGCCGCCGATCGTCGGCGTCCCGAGATTCATGAGGACCGCGTTGAGCCAGGGGATTTCGCTCAGGGTCTTCTTCCTGACGATATCGACCCCGGCCGACCCGTTGTACCCGGACGCCGCGAGGGCGCCGATCTCGCGCTTCAGCCGGACCACCTCGGGGTTGAAGCGGCTCCGGATGAGCATGAGCAGCGCCTGGGTCAGCGCCAGGGCGGCGATGAAGATGCCTGCAAAAAGGATGAGATCCATAAGCGGGTTCTCCTCCGGTCAGATTTCGAAGGACTTGTCGATGTCGAAAATGTTGTAGGGGATCGGGATCCCGAGGGCGGCGAAACGCTCCATGAACTTGGGCAGGAAGCCGCGCATGGCGAAGCGCCCTTTCACCCGGCCCATCTCGTCGATCCCGGTCTGTTCGAAGGCGACGATCTCCTGCATGGTCACGGTGTTCCCCTCCATGCCCGTGATCTCCTGGAAGCTCACGACCTTGCGGCTGCCGTCGACGAGGCGCGAGATGTGGACGATGACGTGGATCGCCGAGCTGATGTAGCGCCGCACGGCCTCGTTGGGGATGTTGAGGCCCGTCATGGCGACGAGCGTCTCGAGGCGCAGCAGGGCGTCCCGGGGCGAATTGGCGTGGATCGTCGTCAGCGAGCCGTCGTGGCCCGTGTTCATGGCCTGCAGCATGTCGAGCACCTCGGCCCCGCGCACCTCGCCCACGATGATGCGGTCGGGCCTCATGCGCAGGCTGTTCCGGACGAGATCACGCTGGGTGATCTCGCCCCTGCTCTCGACGTTGGGGGGCCGCGTCTCGAGGCGGACGACGTGCTCCTGCTTCATCTGGAGTTCGGCGGAGTCCTCGATGGTGACGATCCGCTCGTTGGGCGGGATGAACCGGGAGAGGACGTTGAGTAGCGTCGTCTTGCCGCTGCCCGTTCCCCCGGAGATCACGACGTTGAGCCTTGCCCTGACGATGCCCTTGATCAGCTCGCCGATCTCGGGAACGAGGGTCTTGAGCGTGAGCAGGTCGTCCAGCTCGAGGGGGTCCACGGCGAAGCGCCGGATGGAAAGCGCCGGCCCGTCCACCGAGACGGGGGGCACGACGGCGTTGACACGCGACCCGTCGGGCAGGCGCGCGTCCACCATGGGCGAGGATTCGTCGATCCGGCGCCCCACGGCCGAGACGATGCGGTCGATGATCTTCTTTAGGTGGTTGTCGTCCTTGAAGCGCGTCCCCGTGAGCTGGATCTTCCCGTATCGCTCCACGTAGACGTGGCGGTAGGAATTGACGAGGATGTCCGACACCGTCGGGTCGTGCATGAAGGGCTCGATGGGCCCAAGGCCGAGGACCTCGTTGAAGATCTCCTCGTGGAACTGCTCCCGCTCCTCGTAGTTCATCGGCGTGGTGGCCAGCTCCTCCGCCAGGATCCGGTCCGTCAGCCGCCGGATCTCCTGCTTGAGGAGGTGCCGGTCCAGCGAGTCGATGAGAGAGAGATCCAGCATGTCCACCAGGCGGTCGTGGACCTTGCCTTTCAGTTCGTTGTACTCGTCGGTGACGAGGAACACCATGGGTTTTTCTTTCGGGAGAGCAGTCATGCTTCAGTCCTCTTTTTTCTTTCTCGTTGCTTCAGTTAATACCCCTGCAGCGCATGCCGCTCGGGTGTCATTCCCGCGAAAGCGGGAATCCATCTTCGCCAGTGTCATAATCGGCCCTGGTCATTGCGAGCGACCGAAGGGAGTAATAATGACGGATCGGCTCTGTTTATTCCATCGATAACCCCGTTCCCAACCGGGGTCCGTGGCTCGCAATGACATTGCGACACAGTCTCTCAAGGCAGAGGGTAGCCGGTTCTCAGTACAGCTTCATCCCCAGGAATGCCTTTTTCCCCCTGTCCTTCACATCCACCTGGCGCCTGCCGGCCACGGCGGCCGCCATCTCCGCGATCGCCTTGGTGATCTCGGCGTTCCCGTCGACCAGGGAAAGGGGCTTGCCCTGGTTGACGGCGTTCATGGAGAGCTGGAAGTCGTTCGGCACGATCCAGAAGGCCTTCTTGCCGATGCTCTCCTCGGCCTCCTTGAGGCTGATGATGGATCTGCGCTCGAACCGGTTGACGACCACCTCGACGCTGGGCTCGGGGGGATAGCCCAGGTTGCGGAACGTGTTCAGAATCTTTTTCACGTTGATCAGGCACGGGAGGCTCAGCACCGAGACAAGCAGGACCCTGTCGGAGAGCCTCAGGATCATCTTCGAGATGTCGTCGACGGACTGGCCGCTGTCGATGATGATGAAGTCGAACATGGTCCGCATGAAGCGCAGCAGCGTTTCGATGATCTGCGGCGTCACCGTGAACTCGTCGTCCATGCGGTCCGGGGAGGGCAGCACGCGGAGCCCCGAGCGGTGCCTGTAGAGGATGCCGGACAGGTACGTGGCGTCGAGCCTGG
>Ga0116161_1005600_pt1 | contig 10063 bp, 7 predicted proteins | sample AD_JPNAS3_MetaG_FD_89877 | JGI IMG/M metagenome (GOLD analysis project Ga0116161, IMG submission 89877) | Active sludge microbial communities of municipal wastewater-treating anaerobic digesters from Japan - AD_JPNAS3_MetaG | ecosystem: Engineered > Bioreactor > Anaerobic > Digestate | place... | reverse complement strand
TATTCCAATGGCGCCCCGCTGCGGCGGCTCACGCGGATGAAATTTTCGTTTGAAGATGCGGTTCCATCTGGCATCCCTCCGGGATGCGGGGGAGGAGGGGCCCGCTCCAACCGGGGATTATTCCAATGGCGCCCCGCTGGGGCGGCTCACGCGGATGAAATTCGCATCGACGAGGGACGAGGGAGCGTCAGTCGTCGAAGATGTAATCGGCGGCCCATTGGCGGACGTCGTGGCCGTCGAGGATGTGGAATTTGCGGATCGCCTTGAGGTGGTTGGCCGAAAAGCCATGGAGCGGCATGTAGATGATGTGCTTGCGGTAGATTTCGGCGAGGCGCTTGAGGACCTGGCGCGGCGGCCTGGCGGCGACGTAGGCGACATAGCGCTCGGATGAAAAGAGGATCCCGGCCGCCAGCAGGGCGTCGGCGCAGGTGCGGATCTCGTCGGGCAGCTCGAAGCGCCAGATGTCGGGGATGCCGAGCGCGGGGTAGATGGAGAGGATTCCGCCGAATTCCGTGCGCGCGATGCGCGGCCCGACGACGTTCTCGCCCAGCGGGGAGGCATAGAACGAGATGTCGCTCTCATTCTGATTTTCGGCGTAGAGCGTCGCCCGCCAGGAGCCGAGTTCGCCGATCGGTTCATCCTGAAAGACGAGGACGACGGCGCTGACCTTGCCTTGCGGCTGCGGCGTCGTCTGGACGAAGAGCTTGCCGGTGTGCCAGTTGCGCATCGTCTCGCGGATGTCGAGGCCGTCCAGCATCGAGGTCGTGAATTCCTGGACCTGGCGGCGGTCCTCGCTGACGACCTGCAGGGCCCGCTTGCGGACGTAGTCCATGAACCGTTCCTGCCGCTCGTCCTCGGGGGGCCAGGAGCAGATGCCCCTGCCGGCCGAGCGTTGCCACTGTTCCTTCCAGCGGGCCTTCAGTTCGGCGGGGGGGCGGCGGCGGAAGCGCAGTTGCACGAGTTCGGAGGGCGGTTCCTCCTGGCGGGGCCGGAGGCGGAAGCGCTCGCGGCGGCCTTCGAGCAGGCCGCGGCCGTTGCGGATGCGGAAATTGGGCAAGGCCTCGTCGTTCTTGCGCTGCGGGGGGTAGCTGCGTGCGATTTCGAGGACTTCGCAGCCGAAGTCGCCATCGACGACGCCGCGCGCGCCGAGCACGATCTCGTAGAGGTCGGGGCGGAGCCCGCCGCGGACGAGGGCCATGTTGCGCGTGAACTGGAGCAGCGCCTTCCATTGGGTCAGCGTGATCGTTTCCTTGTAACGCTGGCGATACTCGTGCTCGGCGAGCTTGAAGATCGTCTGGAGGGCGGCGAATTTGTCGAAGCGGACCTCGCCGGTCAGCTCCAGTTCCTCGCGGCTCTGCTCGAAGAGCCAGGTCAAGTAGGGGATCTCGCCCAGGAGGTGCGAGAGCGAAGCGGGCGACACGTGGACAAGCCGCGCGTCGGGGCGCTGGGCGACGATCGGCGGATCGCCGGGGCCTAGGGCCGCCGCCGGCGGATCGATGTGATCGGCCTCGAGCAGGCGGCGCACGCGCGTGAAATGACCGAGCCCCAGGACCGCCAGGACGCGGCGATGGCGGGCGGCGAGTTCGCGCAGGCGCAGGGCCATGTGGCGCTCGCGGGCGAGCGAGGTCCGGTCATCGGGGCGCGTCGCGACGAGGGGCGCCACGCGGTCGACAAACGGCTCCAGGCCGGTCAGGTCGAGCATCGTGTCGTCGGGCAGGTAGCGCCATGGTTCCTGGAGGCCGGCCAGGTCCAGATCGATGAACTCGAGGGGGATCCCGTGTTCGCAGGCGAGGCGGACGGCCTCGATCAAGCCGTCGCACGGGTCGATGGGGAGGTAGGAGAGTTCGCCCGGGGCGCCCTGTTCCTCAAAGACGACGGCGGAGATCTGGGGGAGACGGAGCGCGCCGCGGACGATCCAGGAAGCGAGGGTCGCGGGCAGTTCGACGGCGATCACGTCGGGCCGCCAGGCCAGCGCCTCGCGGCGCACCTGCTCGGCGAACGTCACCTTGCGGTGGATAATGGGGGTCAGGCGGATGTTGTGGAAGTACAGGATCGACACCGCGGGGGCAATTCTCCTTCCGCAGAAATCGGCGTTTGGATCTCGTCGTTTGCGCTCTTGATCGCGATCGATTCGGTGGGTTCTGCCGTCCCTACGGGACTCTTTGTCCTTTCCTTCGTCTTTCCCGCCACTGAAGTGGCGGGCTGAAGTCTGGCGTCCCTGACGGGACTGGCTTGGGGATCAGTCCGGCAGGGCCGCGGCCGTTCGAGTCGGTTGTATAAGGTCCCCCATTATCCGCCCTGTGCTGAAGCACCGACCTCCTTACCTGCAAATTCGACTCTCAGAAGGGATATAAAGGACGTAAGGGACACAAGGACGCGTGGAGGGCATGGCATGGGATTTCAGGCTGCCTTTCAGGCGGGGTCGCCGAGTTTGTCGCCGACGCTGACGCCGCGGCCGGCCACGAAGGCCTGGCCATCCATGCGGTTTTTTCCCTCGGGTTTGAGCGCCGTCACCAGCAGGTGCCCGCTGCCGGTCTTGACGGTGAAACCGAAGCCGCGCTTGAGCGAGGTGACGGTGCCCGGCTCGACCTTGTTCATGACGCCGAGCTGGGCGGCCTCGTTGCTCCAGAGGGGTTCGGCCTGGAGCAGGGTGAGGCGCTTGCGGCCGCCGAGGAAGGAGTAGGCTCCCGGCCAGGGGGTGAGCGCGCGCAGGCGGTACATGATTTCCTCGGTGGAATCGCGCCAGGGGATCAATCCTTCCTCCTTGCGGATCGGCGGGGCGTAGGTGGCCTCCTCGTCGTTCTGGGGCGTGGAGTCGATGATGCCGGTGCGTTCGGCCTCGTCGAGGACGCGGAGGAGCATGTCGGCGCCGATGACGGCGCAGTTGTTGAGCACCGAGCGGGCGTCGTCGTCGGGAAGGATCTCGACGCGCTGCTGGGCGATGATCGGGCCGGCGTCCAGTTCCTCGACGAGTTGCATGATGGTGACGCCGGTCGTATCGCGGCCCTCGAGAAGGCAGCGCTGGACGGGGGCGGCGCCGCGGAATTCGGGGAGCAGCGAGGGGTGGATGTTGAGGCAGCCGAAGCGGGTCGCTTCGAGGAGCGGGCGCGGGAGGATCTGGCCGAAGGCCGCGACGACCGTGACGTCGGCGCCGGACTGGCGGACGCGCTCGTCGATCGGCTCGCGGCGCACGCTGACCGGCTGGATGATTTCCAGGCCGTGGGCGGCCGCCAGTTGATGGACGGGCGAGGCGACCGGTTTCAGGCCGCGGCCTTTGGGGCGGTCGGGCTGCGTTACGACCAGGACGATCCGGTGCGGGCTGGCGATGAGGCGTTGGAGGGCCGGCAGCGCGAACTCCGGCGTTCCCATGAAGACGACTTTCATAATCGGTCCTTGCCCGACGGGGCTGGCTGCGGCGCGTCCCCGGTGCGTGGTCCGGTGCGGGGGGCGCGAAGATGCTCCATGATAGCGAATCCGGGCATGGCATTGCCAGCAGGCAGGATCGGGGAGGTGGGGAGGGCGGGGCAAATGGGGTATCCGGCATCCGTGAATCGGGGGATCGGGGAGGAATGTATTTTTCGATTTGGCCTGCTGCGGGAGATCTGGTATTTCTGTCGGAAAAGCAAGTGCCTCTGGACTCGCGAACGAGGGATAAAATTGCGGGTGCTCGAGGGGTGAGGACGAGGGACGGGAGACGAGAGACGAGTTTTGGGGTAGACCGTTGGGGGCGAGGACGAGAGACGGGAGACGAAGTTTTGATGGGAGAGAGACGACCAGATGCCCGACAGGTCCATGGATGATGAGCGCGAAGACGCAGGTATTATCGGTTGACCTCCCGCAGGTTCGCCTGCTGCTGGATTCCCGCGACGCGCAAGGGGTCGAGCGCACGCTGACGGCGCTGGCCGGCGCGCTCAACTGGCATCACCCGTTTTCGGGCGTGGCGGAGGCCGCGCGCCAGGTCCTGCTGGACGGCGAGCCGACCGTACCACAGGCGGGGCTGATCTATTACGGTCTCGTGTTGCAGTGCGACCACCAGCCGCTGGGCGGCGAATGGCTGGCGGAGTTTTATGAGCGGGCCGCGCGCCAGTGCCCCAAGCTGAAGGTGGAGGCGGCGCACTGCGAACTGCTCAAGGGCATCATCTTCGGGCGGACGCCGCACCTGCTGCCGATGCGGAGCCAGGAGCAGATCACGTCGTGCTTCATGACCGACGAAGAGGGGCTGGATCTGGCGGCGGCGCTGGCGCGCAACAACGACTTGCAGCAGGAAGCCGACGAAGACGTCTACGAAACGATCTATGACCACCTGATCCCGACGCTGAGCCATACGATCCCCGAAGGGCATGGATTTTATTTTCTGACGATGTAGGGGCGGGCCAGGGGGCGCGCTCGGGGCCGGGTCAGTCGGCGTCGGCAAGGGTGTCGACGCGGCGATAGCCCCAGGCCGAGTGGAGCCAGGCCGGGATGGCGGCGACGAGGTCGGCCGGATCAAGCGGGCGGCCCGCCGCCTCGCTCAGGGTGATCGGCCGGCGCTCGGGCTCGCCGCAGGGGATGATGGATTGCCAGGGGGCGAGGTCGTTGCAGACGTTAATGGCGATCCCGTGCATCGCGACCCGGCGGTGGATGGCAATGCCGATGGCGGCCACCTTGCGGCCGTCGACGAACAGGCCAGGTTTTCCCTTTTCGAGTTGGGTCGCCACGCCGGTCAGGTTCGCGATCCAGTCGCTGACGGCGGCGAGCAACAGGCGCGAGAGCCATGCCTGCGCCAGCAGGCCCCCCTGCGTCTTGACGATCGGGTAGATCACGAGCTGGCCGGGGTTGTGGATCGTCGTCTGGCCGCCGCGGTTGATCCGGAAAACCGGGTAGCGGGCGGCGGTGAGCAGGTCGGCTTTCGAGCCGCGCACGCCCTGGGTTACGACGGTGGGATGTTCGCCGACCAGCCAGGTGTCCGGGGTCCGGTCGGCGACCCGGCGGGCGTGGAGCGCGTGCTGGCGCGCCAGGACGTCGCCGTAGTCGCGCAGGCCCCAGGGGATGAATGCGGCGCGGGCGGCATCGGCCAGGACGCGCTCGGGTTGGGGCCGGTGCGGCGGGGAGGGGGTGGCGGCGTCGGTGGCGTCGGGCGAAGGCATGGGTCAGGGTTCTCGCCCGATGATCCCACAGGGAAGCGGCCGGCCTCCCGCAAAAAGTGCGGAGTGCGGAGTGAGGGGTGATTGAGCGGTGGTTGAGCGAAGCAATGGTAGCGGTACGTGGGAGGGGGCTGACACGGGGGCCCATGGAAAGCCGGCTCACGAGGGCTTCGCGGAGGGCGACGCAGGGTTCCGGCCCGCGGCCGTCACCCTGCGCTTGATTCCGGCCGATCGTTGCGCGGACTTGGCATTCGCCCCCTTCGGGAACGGGGATTTTTCGCGTCGGTGTCCCCAGGTTCCGCTGCGCTCCACCACCGGCTACCATCTGGCATCCCTGCGGGATGCGGGGGAATGACCGGCGAGGGGGCGGTTCCACACCAGTGGACAATCGGGGCGGGGGGCGGCAGAATCCGTTTCCGCGATGCCGAGCGCTCTTCCGCACTCTCCGACCGATGCATGTGACCCGGCGCGGCCACGCCGCGAACGGCTCGTCGCGCTGCTGCTGCTTCTGCTGCTGGTGCTGGTGTTCTGGTATCCTTCGGGGGCCTATCCGTTGCAGGCGCTGGCCGCCGACGCGGGGTTGCTGCTCCTGACGGTGGGCGCCGCGGCGGCGGCGTTCCGTCAGGCGCGGGGACGCCTGCTGGCATCGCTGGGGACGCCGCCGCTGGTGCTGGGCCTGGCGTTCGCGCTGTGGGGGGCATTGCGCTGGAGTTTCTTGCTGGTCCCGGCGCCGGGGCGCACCTGGGTGGTGGGGCTTTTGTGGCTGGGGGTGAGTTTGGCGTGCGGCGCGGCGCTGATCGCGTGGAGCGGCCCGCTGGGGAATCTGTTGTGTTATCTGCGGCGGGGTCTGGCCGTCGCGGGGCTCGTTTTCGCGGCGTATGCGTTCTACCAGTATTTCATCCTCTATCCGGCGTCGCTGGCGGTGCTGCGGGGGGAGCTGCGCGGCCCGGTGGCGGATCTGATGACGCAGAGCCAGCTTCATGCGCTGGAGCTGCGGCGAATCGGCGGCCGGCTGGGCGATCCGAATCTGTTCGCCTGCTGGTTGGCGGTGCTGGCGGTGTTCGGTGCGGGCTGTCTGGCGCCGGGGGAGCGGGCGGCCTGGCGCGCGGCGGGGGGGCTGTCGGCGGCGGCGTGCGCGGGGGCGTTGCTGCTGACGGGGAGCCGCGGGGGGCTGTTGGGGCTGGTGCTGGGGGGGGCGCTGGCGGGCTATTCGGTGGGGCGGCAGGTGTGGCCGCCGCGGGCGCGGCGGGCCGGGCTGATGCTGATCGGGCTGATCGGACTGCTGGCCTGGATGGAGGCGAACCCGGCCGGCTGGGCCGGCGGTCCGACCGCCGCCGCAGCCGAGGCGCAGGCGCAACCGGAGGGACGGTCGCAGCTGGAAGCGCCGGCGCCCGAGGAGGGCGGCTGGCTGGAGCGGCTGGGCAATATCGAGACGATCCGCGAACGGCTTTATTACTGGCAGATCGCGTTGCGGGTGTGGCAACGGCAGCCGCTCGTGGGGGCGGGACCGGGCGGATTTTCGCTGCTCTACCCGACGCTGAAGCCGTCTGCCGCGCGCGAGAGCCGCTATGCGCACAACTGGTTATTCGAGGCGCTGTCGGAATTGGGGCTGGTGGGCGCCGGGCTGCTGAGCGCGTTCTGGGTGCTGCTGGCACGGCGGTATCTGCGTGTGGCGCGGATGCCGCGCGGCGGATCGCTGCCCGAAGCGCTCTGGCCGCTGATCGCGCTGGCGGTGTTGTGCGCGGCGGGGCTGGTGCAGTTCGTGATGCAGTGGCGCGAGTTCCTGATCCTGATCGGCGTGCTGGCGGGGCTGGCGGGGGGGGCGACGCGCCGGGCACTGAGCCGCGAACAATTTGATGCCAGGACCGCGCTGACATGGGGCGCGGGTTGCTGCGTGATGCTGCTCGCGATTCTGATGACGCCGCGGCTGCGGGCGGCGACATATTATGAATGGCGGGGCAAGGACCTGATGCAGGCCGGGGACTACGCGGCGGCGGACGAGGCGTTCATGCGGGCGGCGGAACTGCTGCCCGACGACGCCGGGCTATGGGTGAACGTGGCGGCGGCGAAATCGCGGACGAAGGAGCGGTCGACGGCGTGGCCGTATCTGTCGCGGGCGGCGGAGTTGAACCCCTATTCGGCGTCGGTTTGCGCGGCGCAGGCACGCTGGCTGGCCGAACGGGGGCGGCTGGTGGAGGCGATCGTCAAACTGGATCACGCCGTGGAGCGCTACCCCAGCAACGTGGAATATCGGCTGGAGCGGGCCGCGCTGCTGATCCAGGCGGAGCGGCCGGAGGCGGCGCGGGAGGATCTGCGGTTCATCGCGGAGGAGCGGCTTCCGCTGTGGGAGTATCAGGAACCCACTTATGAGGCGTTGAAGAGCGCGCGGGGGGCGCCGTGAGAGCGGGGGCAGGGGATGTGAGGGACATCGGGGGTGAGGGAGGCCGTGGGGTTGATCAAGGCCATGCATCCCAGGAATAGACCGTGCCCTGATTGCGGCTGAGGGACTCGGAGCCGCCATAAACCAGGGCGGCGGGGGCCTCGGTCTGGTCGGGGAGTGCGCGCCAGAAACGCAGGGGGTCAAAGAAATCGGCGGCGCGGGTCTCGCCGGACTTGATCTCGATGGCGGTCAAGTGCGATCCCTGGTCCAGAATCAGGTCGATCTCATGGCCGGTCGAATCGCGCCAGAAATAGAGGCTGAGCTGCTCGGCGCGATGCTGGATGTCCTTGAACAGTTCGGAGATCACGAAGGTCTCGAAGACGGCGCCGCGGGCCGCATGAAAGCGCAGTTCGTCGGCCGACCGGATCTGGAGCAGATAGCAGAGGAGCCCGGGGTCGAGGAAGTAGAGTTTGGGCGATTTGACGAGCCGCTTGTTGAAGTTACGAAAGTGGGGCCGCAGGAGCAGGATGAGGAAACTGGCTTCGAGGACCGAGAGCCAGCGGCGGGCCGTCGAATGCGTCACGCCGCAGTCGGCGGCGAGCGAGGAGATGTTGAGGAGCTGTCCGCTGCGACCGGCGCAAAATCGCAGGAAGCGACCGAATGTTTCCAGATCACCGACGTTGAGCAGTTGGCGAACGTCGCGCTCGATGTAAGTGCGGGTGTAATTGGCGAGCCAGTCCTGGGCCGGCAGCTGCTTATCGTGAATCCGCGGATAGAAGCCGCGCCACATGACGTCGAACAGATCGTCGCCGGTTGTGTGCGAGCGCGGCAGCGCGCGACCGATTGATCGGGGCGCCAGGGATTCGCGGTCAAGCAGTTCGGAACGGGTAAACGGCCACAGATGAAGAATGGCGGAGCGCCCGGCCAGGCTCTGGCTGATCTTCTGCATGAGGAGGAAGTTCTGCGAGCCCGTCAGGATGAAGCGGCCGGGCGTATCATCGGCATCGACATTGGTTTGAAGGTAGGAAAATAAGTCGGGAACGCGCTGGACCTCGTCCAGGACAGCGCCCCGGTCGAACTGACGCAGGAAGCCGCGCGGGTCCTCCAGAGCGAAAGCGCGCCGGTCGGGATCCTCCAGTGAAATGTAGGGGTGCATGGGGAAGGTGGCGCGGACGAGGGTCGTTTTTCCGGATTGACGCGGGCCGGTGAGCGTGACAATGGGATAGCGTTGGGCGGCTTGGCGCAAGGCGGAGGTGAGGTGACGCTGGATCAATTGGCGGCCTCCATTTGTTTACATTTTGAATATTCAAAATTCAATTTGCAAGCCCCGATTTGAAAAGCCGTGGTTCGGCCTCGCCCTTGCGGTGTGGATCTGATGCTCCGTCGATCGGTCTTGGAAACTGCGGGCGGGCGCGATAAGGTTTGCGGCGGAAAGGCCGCGGCATGAGTCAGGAGACCGACCCCACGCCCGCCCCGGAACTGCCGCCCGCGCGGCACGCGGCGCGGCTGACCGAGCAGCGCAATCCGCGTTCGATGCGGATCGACCGGGCGTCGATCCGCGAGGCGCTGGCGATCATCCATGCGGAGGATCGCCGCTGCGTCGAGGCGGCCGAGGCGTGCGCGCCAGAGGTGGCGCGGGCGATCGAACGGGTCGTGGCGAGCTTCGAGGCGGGCGGGCGGCTGTTTTATGTGGGGGCGGGGACGTCGGGGCGGTTGGGGGTGCTCGATGCGAGCGAGCAGCCGCCGACGTTCGGCGTTGCGCCGACGATGGTCCAGGGGATCATCGCCGGGGGGTATGAGGCGCTGCATCGGTCGGTCGAGGGGGCGGAGGACGATCCGTCGGCGGGGGCGGCGGCGATCGCGGAGCGCGGGATCGACGCGCGCGATACGGTCTGCGGGATCACGACGGGGGGGCGCGCCCCGTACGTGCTGGGGTCGCTGGCCGAGGCGCGGCGGCGCGGGGCGGGCACGATCCTGCTCACGTGCACGCCGCCGCTGGAGGGCGAGGAGGAGCTGGCCGACGTGCAGATCCACGCGCTGGTGGGGCCGGAGGTGGTGACCGGCTCGACGCGGATGAAGGCAGGGACGGTGACCAAGCTGATCCTGAACCAGATCACGACGGTCGCAATGATCCGGATCGGGAAGGTGTATGAGAACCTGATGGTGGACGTGCGGCCGACGAACCGCAAGCTGCTGGACCGGGCGGTCCGGATCGTGATGACGCTGACGGGTCTGGGGCGCGAGGGGGCGGCGGAGTTGCTGGAGCGGGCCGGGCGCGATGTGAAGGTGGCGCTGGTGATGCAGCGGGCGGGGGTTGGGGCGGAGGAGGCGCGGCGGCGGATTGCGGCGGCAGGGGGGCATGTGGCGCGGGCGATCGCGGCGACGGGAGCGGGGGAGTAGGAAGCACGAAATTCGAAATTCGTAATAAAGTGGATCCGAAGCCGTGTCGTCGCGTTGCGTGGCGAAGGTCTGGCCGCGCGTTCCAAGAAGACGGCGTGAGCTCGCTCCGATCGGGGGTGCGGCGGATGGGGCTGACATGGGGGTTTCCTGGGTGGGATGG
>Ga0116161_1005599_pt1 | contig 10064 bp, 7 predicted proteins | sample AD_JPNAS3_MetaG_FD_89877 | JGI IMG/M metagenome (GOLD analysis project Ga0116161, IMG submission 89877) | Active sludge microbial communities of municipal wastewater-treating anaerobic digesters from Japan - AD_JPNAS3_MetaG | ecosystem: Engineered > Bioreactor > Anaerobic > Digestate | place... | reverse complement strand
TGTCTGTCACGACCCTGTTGTGGGCAGTGGGTGCGACGCTGCAACTGATTGTGTTGCGTTGGGCCAACGAAGCCTTGGGGCTGAGTCTGGCGCACGCCGCCTATCTGCAAGGCGTGACGGCGCTGGGGGTGATCGTTGGTGCGGTGCTGGCCAGTCGCTACGTGCGCCTGGACCAGGCCACCCGTTTGCTGCCCGTCGGCATGCTCATCGGTCTGCTGGTGCCGGTGATGCTTGGCGTCAAGAGCGTGCTGCTGGCGGTGGCACTGCTGACGCTGGTAGGCGCTCTGGCTGGCTTTTTTGTGGTGCCCATGAATGCCCTGCTGCAGCACCGGGGGTGCACGCTGCTCACCGCCGGACGCTCGATTGCGGTGCAGGGCTTAACGAGAACGCCGGCATGCTGCTGATGCTTGCGGCGTATGCGCTGGGCACGGCGTGGCAGGTACCGCTGGCATGGTTGATCTGGGCCTTGGGCGGACTGATCACGTTGGGCATGGTCTGGCTTGAGCTTGCCCATCGCGCAGGCGCAGCACCCCCAGCCGACGCATCAGCCGATCTCGGGCTGCATCGCTGATGTCTTCAAAGTTTCAAAAAAACATCACAAAACTGTTATCAACCCAACCTAAGCTGCCACCATGAGCACAACCGAAGACCTGCTTGTCGAAGCCTACACCGCGCAACCCGCCAGCTTGCGTATCGCGGTGGTGACCGAGACGTTCCCGCCCGAAGTCAACGGGGTTGCCATGACGCTGGGCCGAATTGTTGACGGTCTGATGCGACGTGGTCACTCGGTGCAGTTGGTGCGTCCGCGCCAGCCACGTGAACATTCAAACGCGGCCATCCTGGGAATCGACGAAGTGCTGTCGCCGGGTGCCCCGGTACCAACCTACGGCGACATGCGCTTTGGCCTGCCGGTCAAGCGCCGTTTGACCCATTTATGGAGTGCGCAGCGGCCAGACATTGTTCACGTTGCCACAGAAGGACCGCTGGGCTGGTCGGCAGTGGCTGCAGCGCGCAGGCTGCACTTGCCGATCACCAGCTCCTACCATACCAATTTTCAGAGCTACACCCGCCACTACGGCCTGGGTCTGTTGAAAACAACGGTCGAGAACTACCTGCGCAAGCTGCACAACCATACACAGACCACCATGGTGCCGACGCGCACCCTGATGCTGGACCTGCAAAACCGCGGTTACCACCATGTCAAGCTGCTGGCGCGTGGCGTCTCCAACACCCTGTTTTGCCCGACCAGGCGCTCACCTGCGTTGCGCCGCAGTTGGGGCGTGGAAGACAGCGACCTGGTGGTTTTGCTGGTGGGACGGCTGGCGAAAGAAAAAAATGTTGGATTGGTGATCACGGCTTACCGCGCCATCGCCAGCTTGCAACCCGGCGCGCGACTGGTGTTTGTTGGCGACGGCCCGCTGCGCGCGGCCCTGCAGACTGCCTGCCCTGAGGCGATTTTTGCCGGCATGCGCCAGGGCGAAGACCTGGCCGCACATTACGCCAGCGGTGACTTGTTCCTGTTTTCCAGCCTGACAGAAACCTTTGGCAATGTGGTGCCCGAGGCACTGGCCAGCGGGTTAGCGGTAGTGTCGTATGCCTGTGCCGCCGCGCAGGAACTCATCACAACGGATGTCAACGGCGTACTGGTACCAGTCGGCGACGAGTCGCAATTTATCAGCGCCGCTGTGCGCACAGCCCAGAACGCCTCGAACCGCGACGCTCTGCGCTCGGCAGCGGCACCCAGTGTGGCGCATCTGGGCTGGGAGTCTATTTTTGACACCTTTGTGGAACACCTGCGGCGTGTACTGGAGAGCCAATGCAGCGGCTTTCCCATCGGTGCCCCACAGGTAGCGCCGGGCTATGTCAGACAAGCCAGCGCATAAGCGCCTGGCCCATCCGGATTCTTGTGCCCTCCCCCAGCCCGGCAGCCATCACAAACCCCTTGGGGGCCAGCAAGATGACCGTTGACCCATGCTGAAACCAGCCCATTTCCTGTCCTTTGCGCAGTTTGACCTGGCAGTCAAAGCGCTTGGGGCCCTGGTATGTCAGATGCAGCAGCACATCGAGAAAGTGCAGTCGGATGCTGGCCACCAGAATTGCCGCCACCGGCACCAGGGCCAGGCGCTGGCCCGCGCATGGCCCGGTGCCCACAAGGGTGGTCCGGATCAGCGCCCGCTCGTTGCGGCAAAACAATCGCTCCACCCGGCGCAGGGCAATCGGATTGACGTTCCAGGTGTCGCCGGAAAAGTAGCGCACCTGCTCGACCACGCAGTCGTAGGGTGCGTGAAAACGGTGGTACATGCTGGAAGTCAGGCGCAGGGTGACAAAGCTGCCGTCCTGCCAATCTTCAACACGCTCGTGATCGCCCAACAGTTCATCAAGGGTGTAGGGCATGCCCTTGGCCTGAAAGACCCGCGTGCCCTGAATGCGCCCATGGGCGCCGATGATGGCATCGACCGGGCTGCACAGTGTGTCGGCGGCATCGTCCAGCGGGCGTGTGCCGTCGCGCAACTCGCGGGTAAAGCAATCGTGCATGCTGGTGAAGCGGGTCTTTTTGGCCTCGCTCAGATCCAGATCGGTAAAAAACTTCCAGGCCGCAATCGAGGCATCGCGCACCCAGGGCTGCTCAATCTTGCTGAACCACCCCATGAAGCGCGTCAAGGTGTTGCGCGGCAATCGGTTGGTTAATAAGAAATTGATGTCTTCGTTGGCCAGGATGGCGTGAATGTATTTGCGAATCTGCATGGTAAGACACGTCCCGGTGGGGTCAAAAAAAAGGTGAATTGAGATGACTGAAATGACATCAATGGGTGCACTGTTGCCTTACTTGGCAGGCGGCATCGGCGCGATCTGGGGGCTTGCCAGGGCGAAGCAGCGCATCGAATTGTCGCTGGCCAAGCACCGCTCGCTGGCCGGACACCCGCGTATGGCGCGTCGGCTTGCGGCCTGGCTGCCTCGCTATGCCTACACCCTGGAGCAGGCGCTGGCAATCGATGCTGCACCAGCCGAGGTGGTGGCGCAGCGACTGGCAGCAGTTGAGCGGCTCGGCTCGACCTTCAAGACCCGCTTTGCCAAAAGCCTGGGGCAGACCGCCGCTATGGCCAACAGCATGTCGGACCTGCAGTTTGTCGGCACCTACCGCACGCCGTTCCAGTTCAAGGCCATCGTCGATCAAGGGCTCAAGATCGCGTCTTTTGTCGCCAGCACCGAGGGCATCAGCGTCACCGATCTGGATGGCAACGTGTTTTACGACCTGACCGGCTCTTACGGCGTCAACCTGTTTGGCAACGACTTTTACAAACACAGCATTGATACCGGAGCCGACCTGGTGCGCCCGCTTGGGCCAGTGCTGGGTGCCTATCACCCGGTGGTGGCGGACAACGTGCAAAGGCTCAAGCAACTTCCGGGCATGGATGAAGTCAGCTTTCACATGTCGGGTACCGAGGCGGTGATGCAAGCGGTCCGGCTGGCGCGCTACCACAGCGGGCGCAACAAGGTGGTGCGGTTTTGCGGTGCCTACCATGGCTGGTGGGGCGACGTGCAGCCCGGCATCGGCAACCCGATGACCGCGCGCGACACCTTCACATTGGCTGAAATGGGTGACGCTTCGCTGCGGGTGTTGCGCCGGCGCAAAGACATTGCCTGCGTCTTGATCAACCCGCTGCAGGCGCTGCACCCCAACGGTGCCGCGCCAGGTGATTCGTCGCTGCTTGACAGCAGTCGCCGGGCCGGTTTTGACCGGGCCGCCTACACCGCCTGGCTGCTGGCGCTGCGTCAGATCTGCGACGAACGCGGCATTGCGCTGATCTTTGACGAGGTATTCGTGGGTTTCCGGCTGGCCGCAGGCGGTGCACAAGCATATTTTGGTGTGCGCGCCGACCTGGTGACTTACGGCAAGACCCTGGGCGGCGGCCTGCCGATTGGCGTGGTGTGTGGCAAACACGCCTGGATGAAGCGTTTTCGGGACGAGCGACCAGCCGACATCTGTTTTGCGCGCGGCACCTTCAACTCGCATCCGTATGTGATGGGCGCGATGAATGCCTTTTTGCAGTATCTGCAAAGCCCTCAGGGCAATGCGCAGTACCAGGACCTTGACGGCATCTGGAATCGCCGCGCGGCGCACCTCAATCGCGCCTTGACCCAAGCCGGCGTTCCGGTTCAGGTGGCCAATCTGTCGACCATCTGGACCGTGCTGTACACCCAGCCCGCCTGCTACAACTGGCTTTTTCAGCATTACCTGCGTCTGCACGGCCTGGCGTTGAGTTGGGTTGGTACCGGGCGCATCATCTTCAGCCTGAACTACACCGATGCCGACTTTGAGGCGGTCTGCACCCGATTTGTCAGCGCCGCTTTGGAGATGCAGCAAGACAGGTGGTGGTGGCACAGTGGACGCAGCAACAAAGAGATCAAACGCCGGATACTCGGCGAACTCATCGGTGCCAGATTCAAACGGCAGGCCTGACACACTGCGCACCTGACAAGCGCCGCAGAAGAAGCGGCAAAGCCGGTGCGCCGCAAAGCCTCAGGCCTGACCGAGGGGCTTGCGTGGCTCAATCAACTCGCCACGCAGCAGCGCCAGCGGTGCCTTGTGATAGAGGTAAATGTCATGAAACGGGTCGGTAAGGATCTTGCTCATCCAGACCAGTCCTGCCATTGGTCCCTTCAGGAAAAACAGGTGCAGCGTGCGAAACAGCAGACCACCGACACCAATCACGAGCCAGATCCTGCCGGTGTTGTGCACAAAGCCGCTCACTGAGCTGTGCGGTGTCAAGGTCCCCCAGGCACTGGGATCGAGCAGCAACAACAGTGGCGAGGCAAGCCAGACACTGAGCAGCACCACCTTTCGGCGCAAGTTGTAGCCGACCTTGATGGCTTCCTTGTGCGCATTGGTGGCCTGATTGACTTCGTCATAGCCCAGCGGCTCAAAAAAGAAGTGGCCCGCCTGACGGCTGGTCATCGACACCAGCCAACCGATGAGTGCCGCAATGGCCGGATCAATGAACAAAAAGATGTAGGCCACCAGAAAGCTGATGGCACTGACAAAGTGCAAGGACTGGTTGACTCGGCTGTGGTGGTAGTACCGATGATCGTCCCAGCGTTGAATGGCCAGTTGGTCGAAAAAAGTGTGCATGACAAAGTTCTCCTTTGCGCACCATTGGAGCGGAGAAAAATGGCAGAAACGTGACAGGGGCTGTGACATCCGCATGAAAGCGGGCAAACCTCAGGCATCACCGCCAAACAGGTCTCGCGTGTAGACTTTATGCGCCACGTCGTCAAGCTCGGCGGTGCGCCGGTTGGCCACGATCAGGTCGGCTGCCTGCTTGAACTCGGCCAGGTCGGCAATCACCCGCGACTGATAAAAGTGTTGCGCTTGCAACGCTGGCTCGTACACCACCACCTCGATGCCCCGAGCCTTGATGCGTTTCATGATGCCTTGCACGCTGCTGGCGCGAAAATTGTCGCTACCGGCTTTCATGGCAAGACGGTAGATGCCCACGATGCCGGGTTGGCGCACAACAATGTCGGCGGCCACAACGTCTTTGCGCGTGGCGTTGGCATCAACCACCGCCCGAATCAGGTTTTGCGGCACCTCGGCGTAGTTGGCCAGCAACTGCCGGGTGTCCTTGGGCAGGCAATAGCCACCGTAACCAAAGCTCGGATTGTTGTAATGCTGGCCAATGCGCGGGTCAAGGCAGACACCATTGATGATTTGCCGGGTATCGAGCTTGTGGCCCATGGCATAGCTGTCGAGCTCGTTAAAAAAAGCCACCCGCATGGCCAGATAAGTGTTGGCAAACAGTTTGATCGCCTCAGCTTCAGCGCTGTCGGTCAATATCATCGTGACATCTTTTTTGACCGCGCCTTGCAGCATCAACTCGGCAAACGCCTGGGCGCGCTGCGAGCGCTCCCCGACCACAATGCGGCTGGGGTACAGGTTGTCGTACAAGGCTCGACCTTCGCGCAAAAATTCCGGCGAAAAAATCAACTGCCCGGTGTTGAATTTTTCTCGCATCCGGGCAGTAAACCCCACTGGCACAGTTGACTTGATCACCACCAGTGCCGACGGGCTCGTTGCACAGATGTCATGTATCACCTGTTCGACGCTGCTGGTATTGAAATGGTTGGTTTCTGAGTCGTAGTCGGTTGGGGTTGCGATCAGCACAATATCAGCCTTGCTGTAGGCCAGTGCGGGGTCCAGCGTTGCCAGCAGATCGAGCGACATGCGTTGCAAGTGGTCCTGCAATTCGACATCTTCAATCGGCGACTGACGCAAATTGATCATCGCGACACGCTGTGCAACGATGTCATGCACGATCACGTCGTTGTGCCGTGCCAGCAAAACGGCATTTGACAAGCCCACATAACCTGCGCCAACAACGGTGATTTTTGCCATAAGTGCCTCCAGTTGCCGATATTGCATTTGGTTTGTGAAGCACTCATGACATCTGCTCAGGTTGGCAGGCAAACCCGAAGCGTCATGAAAAAGTCACAAATAACCCGGCCAAGTATCGGGCACACCTTCACGCCCGCAACGCATGGGCATCGGGCCTGTCGGCTTGCTTCGCAAAGCCCAATTGCAACCTGGATCTATTTCGAGTTTGACAGAACCAGGATGCCACGCGACCCCGGCAACCCAGTACCCTGGGATGCAGGCCAGTTGATCCGGACCAAAGGCAGTTGGGCGAGGCATTGGTGAGGTCCGGTCGCGCCGGGTTTTCGGCATTTTTTGCGGTCTAATTCGGTTACCGGCGCTTGATCGGCGCTGACCCTGAAAGGACAGCCATGACCAACCCGGCAGGCTGGTTTGTCATCTTTCTCGACAAGCTCGGCCGCATCGAAGTCCTGTAACTCATCCCCGGCGGTGGCTACCGCCCAAGCCCTTGAAGATTGATATGCACCACACCCTGCCCCGCCCTCTTGACCCCGGAGAAGCCTTTTTCTTCATGTCAGACCACATTGCCTGCATGAATTTTGTCGTGCTGGCCGAGCGCAACGGCCACCTCGACCCGTCCCGGATTCAGGGCGCGCTTGACCTGATCCAGCAGGAAAACCTTTTGCTGCAAGCCAGGATCTGCTGCGCTGAGGAGGCTGGCCTGCGCTTTGAATCGGCACCCGGCCTGCCGATTGAACTGTACTGCCACCAGGCAAGCGCAGACAACTGGCAAAGCTGGATCGAGCTGGAGCTTTCGCGGCCCTTTGCCGAAGGCACCGCACCGCTGATGCGATGCCTGTATCTGGAAGTGGCAGCACCAGCTTGCTGTGTGCTGGCGCTGACTTTTCACCATGCCGTTGCTGACGGGCGCTCTGGCACCGAGCTGCTGCGCCGCACCTTGAGCCTGCTGGCGACAGACGCACTGCCGCCATCCTCGGGCGTTGCCGCTGCCCTGCCCGCGATGATCAATGTCATGCCGACGCGCTTTCGCTGGGCCGATCAGCCTGACGCAGCCAAGCTGTTGCGCAACACGCTGATCGCTGATTACCGCCGCCACGGGGCCTTGCCGCCAGTGCCGTGGCTTGACATTGGGGCCAGCGAGCGAATCCCACGGCTGATTCGGCGGAGCTTCGCTGCCGATGTCACCCGGCGGCTGATCAGCCAGGCCCGCGCGCAAGGCACCAGCGTGCACGGTGTGCTTTGCGCAGCGCAACTGCTGGCCCAGCTCAAGCTGCGGCCCGGTGACGAGCCGGGTGCGTTTTTTCTGTCCTGTCCGGTTGACATGCGCGCGCACCTGGAGCCGGTGCCGCCACTGGTGCCAACCGGCCTGTTTGTGTCGATTGTTTCAGCCACCTTTTCGGTGACACCAGATACCGAGGTGTGGCAACTGGCACGCGAGGTCACCCAGCAGACCCGCTTGCAGCTTGACCGGGGCGAAGGCCATTTGTTTTTCAACATGTTCGGGCTGGACGGCACGCCAGTTCTGCCTGATCGCATCGCGCCTTTCCAGAAAAAGTTGATGGCCTCAATGCCCAACACCATGGTCAGCAATGTGGGGGCGGTGGCCACGGTGGCCGACGACCCTGCCGTCGAGTCGATCTCGTTTGCGCTGTGCCCGATGCCCTACCAGACCCTGTTCACGGCGGCCAGCAGCTACAAAGACCAGTTGATTCTGAACGTGGGTTTTGATGCCGCCAAACTGACCGAGGAAAACGCCCGCATCCTGATTCAGGGTGCCTGCGACATTTTGGCTGCAGCAGCGGATGTGGCCTGAGCCTCTGGTGCAGGGTGCCTGGTTGATGCGCCCGGCGTCGGTGCCGCGCTAAGGATGTGGTCAGAAATAACTTCCCCTATTTGCACCGGCGGACTTGGGCGCACGCCGTCGTTGCAAGACGCTTGTTTAGCGGGCTAAACAAGCGTCTTGCGCCTAAGCCGTGCATCCCAACTCCTTGGTGCAAAACGGGGAGTTATTCCCGACCACATCCTAAGCGCACCACAAATTCGCCGTTATGCGTTGACTTCGCTGGTCAGGGCAACCCGCAGTTGTTCAATGACCGGTGCCCAGCCGACCTGGCGTGGCTGGCGAAACAGGCGCAGCACCTCTGGGTACCAGGGTGAATCGGTGCGCTGTTCCAGCCAGCGCCAGTCGGTCATGACGGCTGGCAACAACACCCAGCAGGGTTTGCCAAGGGCGCCAGCCAGGTGCGCCACTGCCGTATCGACACTGATCACCAGGTCGAGTTGCCCGATGACAGCCGCCGTGTCGGCAAAATCCTGCAGACCATCAGCCAGGTCAAGCAGCGGCTGGCTGGCTTGGTGGCGCAACACATCGCGCTGGCCAGGCCCCTTTTGCAAGCTGAAAAACTGCACGCCGACAACCGCCCAAAGCGGTGCCAGGATGCCCAGGTCGGGCAATGATCGATGCGCATCGTTTTCAAAATCAGCATTGCCCTGCCAAACCAGCCCAACCCGCAGCACCGGCCCAGGGCAAACGCGCAAAAGCTCGGCGCGCCAATGGTCGAACCGGTCGGCCGGTGCCTGCAGGTACGGGATGTTCGCCACAATGGTGTCAAACCGTGTTCCAAAGTGGCCGGGCAGGCTCAGCAGCGGCACCCAATAGTGCCAGGTGCGGCCTGAGGCCTCTTGGTCAAGACCGATAACTTCACCGACACCGTCCAGGCTTTGCAGCAACACTTTCAGGGCCGGATGACACAGCACATCGACCCGGCTGGCTCCCCGGCTGCGCACCAGGGGCAGGTAGCGGCAAAACTGGATCATGTCGCCATGACCGGCCTCATAGACCAGCAGCACCGGGCAACCGGCAAGCGGCTGACCCTGCCAGCGCGGGCAGTCCAGGCGGGTTTCAATGGCCCGGTACCAGTCGCGCCATTCCAGATGCTGCCAGCCTTCGTGAAACCGCCCCAGGCGCAGCAGCAGGAAGGCCAGGTTGACATGGGCAGCAACATGCCTGGCATCAAGTTGCAGGGCGGTGCGCAGGCTCTGCTCGGCATCCTGGTCGCGAAATGTCTGCGCCTGCAGCGCACCCAGGTTGCACCAGGCACCCGGCATGGCAGGGTCGGCCAGCAGTGCCAGCCGATACGCAACTTCTGCTGCATTGTGAAACTGGCGGCCTGCCAGAAAGGCACCAAAATTCACCTGAATCCGGGCGTTGCCGGGCTGCAATTCACTGGCCATTGCGTAGTGCTGCAAGGCATCTTCTGGCAAACCCCGACGCTCCAGCAGCCAGGCCAGATTGGCGTGAGCTTCGGCCAGATGCGGGGCCAGTTGCAAGGCATCGCGCAGCAAGGCCTCGGCTGCTTCAAGCTGACCGGCCTGCAGCACCACACTGCTTTGCATGAAAAGCGTTGCCGCGCCGGGGTCCGGTGGTGCCATCGGGGTGCAGTCGTCCAGCACCGAAAGCCTGGTGTCGGCAATTGCCAAAGAGGAAAAGGGTCGGTCATGCATGCGGCACTGTAACCAATTGCAGCCGCTGCGAAAGTTGGCACAGCCCCGTCGCCATTGGCCTGCTGCAACACCACTGGCGCAGTTGCGCCATGCCTTGTGAGGGATACTTGCGCCGACCATCACAAGGGCGAACCCATGGGCATTGAACTTTCAAAAGCGGACCGCG
>Ga0116161_1005598_pt1 | contig 10069 bp, 8 predicted proteins | sample AD_JPNAS3_MetaG_FD_89877 | JGI IMG/M metagenome (GOLD analysis project Ga0116161, IMG submission 89877) | Active sludge microbial communities of municipal wastewater-treating anaerobic digesters from Japan - AD_JPNAS3_MetaG | ecosystem: Engineered > Bioreactor > Anaerobic > Digestate | place... | reverse complement strand
GGCGGCGCGTCTGGGTAGGGCGAAAGCCGCGGCTCCAAACCTGCCCGCGCAGGTTTGGACGGCTTGAGCAGGCCATGCCTCTGACATGGCTGCGCCCTGCGTGTCGCAGCAGGCTGCGAGGGGAGACGACGACGCACAGCTCCTGCCCGCCAGGAGGAGCTTGCGCCCCAGGCGCGTTGCCAGCGGTTCAATCGGGTGCGTAGCGCTGTCACCCAATGGGTGAACCCCATCGAAGCTGAAAAAGTCAATATTCATGAGGACTTACCGATGAAAACAAGTGGTCAACTGAGGAATCCGGGAGCATGGTCAGATTATGCGTTGCTGGTTCAAAAAAAAGGCTCACCGAGGTGAGCCTGTAGGTCGCCCGCAAACAGACTACTTCTTGGCTGCCGGTTTGGCTGCGGCCTTTGCGGCAGGCTTGGCAGCAGCAGGCTTCGCCGCAGCAGGCTTGACCGCTGTGGCATCACCTACAACGGCATCTGCTGCAGGCGCTTCAGCGGCGGACACCACCACCACTGATACCACCACCGGGTTCTTGTCGCCGCCGCGGGTGACGGCCTTCACGCCCTTGGGCAGTTCGATGTCGGACAGATGCAGCGAACTGCCCTTTTTGAGGCCGCTCAAATCCACCTTGATGAATTCCGGCAGATCGCCCGGCAAGCACAGTACATCGAGTTCGCTGAAAACGTGGTTGGCGATACAGCCCTCAGCCTTGATTGCCTGGGATTGGTCGTCGCCAAAGAAGTGCAGCGGCACCTTCATGTGCAACTTGGTGGTGGCATCGACACGCTGGAAATCAATGTGCAAGATGAGTTGCTTGAAGGGATGAACCTGCACATCGCGCAACAGCACGTTGCTTTCTGCACCGCCCACATCCATGGTCAAAATGCTGGCGTGGAAGGCTTCCTTTTTCAGGGCGTGCCACAACGCATTGTGGTCAACTTCAATCAATTGAGGCTCAGCCTTACCACCGTAAACGATACCGGGCGTGCGACCGGTAATGCGCAGACGGCGGCTCGCACCCGTACCTTGCTTGGAACGCTCATAAGCGACAAATTTCATTTTCTAACTCCTGGTAGGGCCGACCGCGACCAGTGCGACCCTGATTTAAAAAAGCCCGCCGTCCAGAAGCGGACCTGCGAGCTACTCGGCATTCTGCTCAGAACAGGTTGTTCTGGTCAGAAAACAAACTCATGACCGACTTGCCCTGAGCAATGCGGTGGATGGTTTCGGCGATCAGTGGTGCCACATTGAGCTGCCTGATCTTGGGACAGGCAAGGGCGCTTGGGCTGAGCGGTATGGTGTTGGTGACAACCACCTCGTCAAGTGCCACACCATGGGTAATACGGTCGATGGCCGGGCCCGAAAAGATCGGATGGGTGCAATAGGCATAGACCATTTTTGCCCCGCGGCGCTTAAGTACCTCGGCCGCCTTGACCAGCGTGCCGGCGGTGTCAATCATGTCGTCCATGATGACGCAGTTGCGGCCATCGATCTCGCCAATGACGTGCATGACTTCACTGACGTTGGCTCTGGGGCGACGTTTGTCAATGATGGCGAGATCACAGTCGAGCTGTTTGGCCAGTGCCCGTGCCCGCACAACGCCGCCGACATCGGGCGACACCACAATCAGATCGTCGTAGTTCTTTTGCTTGAGGTCGCCCAACAGAACCGGCGAGGCGTAGATATTGTCCACCGGAATATCGAAAAAACCCTGAATCTGGTCAGCGTGCAAATCCATCGTCAACACGCGCGCCACGCCTACCGCCTGCAGCATGTTAGCCACCACTTTGGCGGTGATTGGCACCCGGCTTGAGCGCGGCCGCCGATCTTGCCGCGCATAACCAAAATAGGGAATAACGGCACTGATGCGCTCGGCTGATGCACGTTTGAGCGCATCAACCACGATCAGCAGTTCCATCAGGTTTTCGTTGGTCGGCGCGCAGGTACTTTGCACCACAAAGACATCACGCGCACGCACGTTTTGCCGGATTTCAACCGTCACCTCGCCATCAGAGAAGCGGCCTACAGTGGCGGCACCCAATTCGGTTTTCAAGTAACGCGCGATATCGGCCGCCAATGACGGGTTGGCATTGCCGGTAAAAACCATAAATTCAGGGGGTTGATCGACCTGCATGTAGATCCCAACTAGTTAGTCGCAAACGCATCGACATGTCTGATAACAACATGCATGGAAATTTGGCAGGGGAGGAAGGATTCGAACCTTCGCATGCTGGAATCAAAATCCAGTGCCTTAACCAGCTTGGCGACTCCCCTACGCGGGTAAAACGCGAAGCGCCTTACCGAAAAACCAACCTATACCGCCCAGCCGACAAGCGGATGAACCGGCAAACTGCTGCAAACCTTAAACTGAAACGACTCAGGTAGGCCGTCAGGCACAATGTCTTGCAACAGTTTCGCAAATACAGCGCTCCCGGAACCCGTCATTCGACCAGTCAATCCCTGTCGGCCCAACCAGTCAACTGCCAGGTCAATACCGGGACAGAACTGCCTCGCGATGTCTTGCAAGTCGTTGCGACCAAAACCGTCAACATCTGCAGCGAAGCCTGCGATTATAGTGGGCTCGGAATCTCTTTTCAGAAGCGGGTCCGAAAAAATTCGGCCCGTTGCCACCCCTTGCGCCGGTTTGATGACCAGGTAACGCCCCGGTGACACGGCAACCGGGGCCAGCTTTTCACCAATGCCTGTCACAAAGGCGTTTTTGCCGCCCAGAAAAAAAGGCACATCGGCACCCAACTGCAATCCCAGGGTAAGCAGTTCTGCCAGCCCAATCTTCAGATTCCAAAGCCGATTCAAGGCCAACAGGGTCGATGCCGCATCAGATGAGCCACCGCCCATGCCCGCTTGCGTCGGGATGCGTTTGTCGATGACGATGTGTGCGCCTTGCCGGGTGCCGCTGACCTGCTGCAACACGCGTGCAGCCCGCAGCACCAGGTCGTCGTCTGGCAGCGGGGTACTCAAGTCTTCCCGGCTGAGCTGGCTGCTGCTGCGAAGCTCAAAATGCAGGATGTCGCACCAGTCAATCAGCAAAAAAACGGACTCCAGCAAATGGTAGCCGTCCGGGCGACGGCCAACGATATGCAGAAACAAGTTGAGCTTGGCAGGCGCACAAACATCGTGAAGTGATTTCATGAAGGTCATTTCAAATCAGCGGCCGTTGAACGGGTCTTCCAGCACCAGGCGCAACTCGGCCGCTGGTGTCGGCAGCAGTCGCCGGGCGACAATTTTGCCTTGACTGCGGTTGCTCAAATCGACCTCCCAGCCATCTGCATTGACGGGTTGTCCATCGAGCCATGCAAACATCGCGGCAACCGGCACAGGCGTGCCAAGCAGGTGTTTGATCAGTTCGTCAAGGCCAGTGAACTCGCGGGTTTGCCCCTGTGCCCGCAGGGTTGCCCAACCTGTTCGCCAGTCAACCACGGCTGCGGTGCTGCCCAAGGGGGTAAACAAAAGAAGTTGCCCCTGTTGCATCGCGCCGACAAGCTCGAATCCGGCAGTCAATGACTGGCCTGGCAGGTCAGCGTCGGCTGGGTCGCCATCGACACGCACTGACAATCTGCCGCGCCAACTTGAAGAGTGAATTGAGCTTCTAGCCCCCGTCGGTACTGCGCATCCAGCTATGCTAAATATAGCAAACAGGCCCGCCAGAATGACGACGGTGCGGCGTTTGATCACAGCGGGATACGCAATCGTCTGATGGTTTCAACCAGGGTATCATTGTCGGGATTGATCTTGACACCTTCTTTGAAGATCTGTATTGCCTCATCTTGCCGGCGAACAGTCCACAGCACCTCGCCCAGATGCGCTGCAATTTCTGCGTCAGGCTTGCTCTTGAAGGCGCTTTGCAGCAGGCGCAAGGCTTCGTCATTGTTGCCGCTGCGAAACTCTGCCCAGGCCAGACTGTCGGTGATGTAGGGGTCGCCCGGGGCAAGTTCCAGTGCCTGGGTTATGAGCTGTTTGGCTTCGGGCAAACGCAGCTTTCGATCCGCCAGCGAGTAGCCCAGGGCGTTATAGGCGTGCGGGTCTTGCGGCTTGGCGGCGATCAGGCCGCGCAGCAGACGCTCCATCTCCACCAGATCGCCCAGCTTTTCATTGACCATGGCCAAGTCATAAGCCAGGTCGGCATCATCTGGACTTTGCAACATGGCAGCCTTGAGTTCGTCACGCGCCCGGTCAAACAACTTTTGATCCTTCAAGATCTGAACCACGGCGGCGCGCTTGAGGGCGGCATCTGGCTCGGCGCGTTCCACCTGGCTGTTGATCAGCGCCAGGGCTTCCTCAAGCCTGCCTTGCTGCGCCATGATGCTGGCGCGGCGAATCTGGGCACGCAGCACGTCGTCCGGGTTATCAACCCGCTGCAGCCAGGCATCCGCCTTTTCAGGCTGCTTGCGCAATTGCGCGATCTGGGCCATCGACATCAGCGCCTGCGCTCTTCCGCGTCGGATTTCTGGCGCTTGTTGATCAAGCGGCTGGCCTTCCACCAGATCAAGATAGCGCTGCAATTGCTGTTCAGCCAACGGCAGTTGTTTCATTTGAAGCGCCAGCGCACCGTCGATCAGCCACGCATCAGCGTAACCAGGCGAGCGTGTTTTGATGATCTCCAGCTCGGCTGTGGCTTCGTCCGTGCGATGGACATCCAGCAGGGCCTTGATGTAGGCCATGCGAAACTCTGGCCGCGCGTGGGGCAGGTGCTGTTTGACCAGGTTTTCTGCCGGTGGCAAATCGGGGCTCATCAGCGATAGCGCCAGCAGGGCGGCGTGCTCGGACTTGTTGTCGATCGCGAATGATTTGTTGGCTGCACTCAGGGCCGCAGGTTTGTCGCTGGCAGCCAGCCAAAAACGGCCGACAACAGCCACGCCGTGGCACCAACCGCCTTGTCGTTGAGGACACCCGCCAGCGCACCTTGCACCGTGCTGGCAGCAAGCCGCCGATCACTGGCGCGCAGGTAGTTGCCGGGCAGTGCCCATAGCAAGTCGCGCAGCTCCCCGGCGGGGGTTAGTGCGATTTCGCGCTTGAGCGGCTCAAGCGTTTCTGCCGTGCGATTGAGTCCGAGCAAAATTTGCCAGGTATAGCGATGGGCTTGCGCGGATGCCGGAATCGCCTGGCTCCAGGCTTTGGCGGCCTTCAGGGCCGACTCGCCGGCCCGCGCCTGAATTGCAATCTGGATTGCTCTTCTGTAAACGGCCGGGTCAGCCGTCTTTCGGGCAGCGTCTAATAACAGCGCGAACGCAGCGTCTGGCTCTTCGGACCGGGCATTGAGTTCGCCTACCAGCAATTGGTAAAAAAGCAGGCTGTCCATGGCCGAACTTTTAAAACCAGGCTCGGATTTGGCGGGACTTTGGGCATGCAGGCCAAAGGCGAGGCTCAGCAGCAAAGGTACTAAAACAGGTTTGAAGCGCATCCGCCCATAATAATCCACGCTCATCAATATATTTTTCGCATGCCTGAATTACCCGAAGTAGAAGTGACCCGGCGCAGTTTTGTTCGCGCCATTGAAGGTGCGCAGGTGCTCGCCGCGCAACTGGGCAAATCGCTACGCTGGCCATTGGGCTGCGAGCCAAGTCTGCTGGTGGGGCGTTTTGTCCGCACCGTTCACAGGCGCGGCAAGTACCTGCAGATTGAACTTGATCACGGCTGGCTGCTGTTGCATTTGGGCATGTCAGGTAGCCTGTGCTTTGCTGCTGACCTGCCGCAGGCGGGCATCCACGACCATTTTGATCTGGTGACTTCACGTGGCACGCTGCGCCTGAATGATCCGCGTCGCTTTGGTGCCGTGATCTATCTCGATAGCCTGGCTGACCCGATGGCGCACAAGTTGCTCGGGCATCTTGGGCTCGAGCCGCTGTCGGATTCATTCGGGCTGGCTGAGTTTCATGCGGGTCTGAAACAGCGAAAAGCGGCCATCAAACAGGTCTTGCTGGCCGGCGATCTGGTGGTGGGCGTGGGCAATATTTATGCCTCAGAAGCCCTGTTTGCGGCTGCAATTCGCCCGACGGCCAGTTCTGCCAGTCTGGGCCGGGTGCGAGTTGCGCGCCTGCATGCGGCGATTTGCATGGTGCTGGCGCGGGCGCTGGAACAGGGAGGCAGTACCTTGCGCAACTTCTCCAGTACCGACGGTCAGACTGGTCATTTTCAGTTGGATGCAATGGTTTACGGGCGGGCCGACTTACCATGCAAAGTCTGCGCCAAACCCATCAGGATGATTCGGCAAGGTCAGCGTTCCACTTTTTATTGCCCAAGCTGCCAGAAGCGCTGATTTGCATTTTCGAGGGTTAACCGGCGCAAGAGTGCTATATTGATTCGCTAGGCATGTATTGGAGATACCTTGGGAACTTCATTCAATGAGAAATTTGACCAGCACGGCGTATGGCGGCGCGAGTTTGCGTTGCGGCTGAAATTGCTGGCGCAGTGGTTGAAGGACCAGGACATGCTGGATGCTTCAGTGGAAGACCGGCTGCATCGGCTTGAAGCCCAGATTCGGGTTGACAAGGTCATGGTGGCCTTTGTTGCCGAATTTTCACGGGGCAAGTCCGAGCTTATCAACGCAGTGTTTTTTGCCGATTATGGGCAGCGCATCATGCCAGCGAGCGCCGGGCGGACCACCATGTGCCCGACCGAGATGGGTTACGACCCGAATGTTCCACCTTGTCTGCGCTTGTTACCCATTGAGACCCGTTTGCAACCGCAGTCGCTGATGGAGTGGCGTATGGTGCCCGAAAAATGGGAGCGCACCGAGCTTGATGTCAACAACCCCAAACAACTCGCTGAAGCATTTGCCAAGGTCGCTGAAACCCGCCGGGTCACCCTGGACGAAGCGCGGGCGCTGGGCTTTTGGCAACACCTGACGGCACAACACAATGCCGCGCCGGATGGCGGCGCACTCGTTGATGTGCCCAGATGGCGACATGCGCTGATCAATATCGGCCACCCGCTGCTCAAGCAAGGCCTGATCATTCTCGACACACCGGGGCTGAACGCGATCGGGGCAGAGCCTGAACTCACTGTCAGCCTGATTCCTCAGGCACAGGCAGTGGTGTTCATCCTGGGGGCAGATACCGGCGTGACCCAATCCGATCTGTCCATTTGGCGTGAACATTTGGTAGATGATGACCAGGATGTGACAACCCGGTTGGTGGTGCTTAACAAAATCGACACCCTTTGGGATTCGCTGGACAGCCCGCAAGAGGTGCAAGCCCAAATTGACCGGCAAAGGCGCGATTCGGCCCGGATTCTCGGTATTTCCGAGCAGCAAGTGGTGGCGATATCTGCGCAAAAAGGCTTGGTCGGCAAGGTCACCAACGATGCCGCCCTGCTGACCCGGAGTTGCCTGGGCGATCTGGAGGATGCCTTGAGCCGGGGCATTATGGGTCGGCGACAAAAAATACTGGGTGCAGCCGTGGCGCGCGGCATTGCCGCGCTACGCAGTGAAACCGGACGGGTGGTGCATATCCGTCGGCGTGACCTGACCGAACAGTTGATTGAGCTCAAAGGCTTGCGCGGCAAAAATCGGCCGGTGATCAAAAATATGCGCTCCCGCATTGCCCAGGAACAGGCCGAGTTTGACGCCGCGGGTGTCAAGATCCATGCCGTGCGATCAGTTCATCTCAAGTTGTTGCGTGAGATCTTCAATCTGCTGGGTCCGGTCAACCTGAAGCGCGAAATGGCGCAGTTGACAACATCGCTGAATCAAAAAGGTTTCAAGCTAGGCATAAAACGGTCATATGGCGAAACCTTTGACGGTCTGCGGGCCAACCTGCGGCTGGTGCATGCCAACGGGCTGGAAATTCACACCATGCTGGTGGCCGTGTTTTTGCAGTTGAACACCGAATATGGTTTTTCGTTGCAGGTGCCCGAAGAGCCCCAGGTTGACACCTATTTGGCTGAACTGGATTTGATTGAACGCAGTCACCTGCAGTACCTTGGCATCGGCAATGCCTTCAGGCTGGCGCTACCCGAGTTTGCACAGCAGGTGGTTCGGGCCTTGTCAACGCGCTTGCGGGGAGTTTATGAAACCGCACTGGGTGACATTGAAGCCTGGAGCAAATCGGCTGCGTCGCAACTCGACTCGCAACTGCGCGAGCGCCGCAAGAATTTTGTCCGCCGTCTGGAGGCCATTGACCGCATTGAGCAGGCTTCCAATGGCCTTGACCAGCGCATTGCAGAAATTGATCAGCGCAGCGTTGAGATTGATCAAGTTGAACTCAAACTGGTTGAATTGACTGATTACCTGCTGCTAATGACCGCGCCAGAGCGTTTTGGCGTGGCCGCGGACGATGCCTCTGCCTGAGCCCTGGTCCGGTGGTTTTTCTCTGTCTGGCGCCCTTCTGCGGTGGCAGCGGCAACACGGCCGACAGGATCTGCCCTGGCAAAACACGCAAGATCCGTATCGCGTCTGGCTGTCTGAGATCATGCTGCAGCAGACCCAGGTGGTCACGGTGGGCGAATATTTTCAACGGTTTCTGGCGCAGTTTCCTGATGTCAGGGCGCTCGCTGAGGCCTCATTGGATTCGGTATTGGCGTTGTGGGCAGGTTTGGGCTACTACAGCCGGGCGCGCAATTTGCACCGCTGCGCACAGGATGTGATGCGTTTGCACGGCGGGGCTTTTCCGCGAAGTGCCAGCCAACTTCAAACCTTGCCGGGCATTGGCCCGTCAACGGCGGCGGCGATTGCATCCCTGTGTTTTGCTGAGCGGGTGGCGATTCTTGATGGCAACGTCAAACGGGTGCTGACGCGCTTTCTGGGTTTTGACGCAGACTTGGCGCAAGCGGCCAATCTGCGACGACTATGGCAACTGGCCAATGAATTGCTGCCGCAGGATGCACTCGCAACTGACATGCCGCGTTACACCCAGGGCATCATGGACCTGGGGGCAACGGTTTGTACCGCCAAAAAGCCCGACTGTGACGTTTGTCCGCTTCAGGCCCATTGCCAGGCCAGGGCGCGGGCGAATCCCGGGAAGTTCCCGGTAAACACACGCAAACTCAAGCGAAGCGCCCAGTCGATCTGGATGTTGTGGGCGCAGGCGGATGACGGTGCACTGTGGCTTGACCAGCGCCCAACACCAGGGGTCTGGGCTGGCTTGTATTGCTTTGCGCTGTTTAACGACCGTGCTGAATTGCTGTTGGCCGTGCCAGGCATCTTGTCGGCCCAATTGCGTGACGAATCAGCCTTCAAACATGTGCTGACGCACAAAGACCTGTACCTGCATCCGGTACGGGTTCTTTTGCCGCGCACCTGCCAGCCAGTGGCCCGTGGCGCATGGATCGACGCGCATCAATGGCCACAACTGGGGCTGCCGAAGCCCATAAGGAAACTGTTGAACGGTGAACCTGGCCGCTAACGGGCATCCATTTCACGGTGTCGCTTGAGGGTGACCCAGCGCGCCGCGAACGAGGCGGCCAGTTGTTCCACCAAATAGACCGAGCGGTGCTGTCCGCCGGTGCAGCCAATTGCCACAGTGACATAGCTGCGATGATTGCGCGCCAGCGCTTCAAGCCAATGGGTCAGAAAGGCGCGGACATCGTCTTGCATGCGCTGCTCATCTTGCTCCTGCCTCAGGAAGTCAATCACTGGCGCGTCCATGCCGGTCAATGCACGCAACGCAGGCTCGTAGTGCGGGTTGGGCAGCATGCGGACGTCAAACACATAGTCAGCGTCGCTGGGAATGCCGCGTTTGAAGGCGAAAGACTCAAACACCAGGGTCAACTGCTCGCCGGGGGCTTCGATGAATGCCGTGACATAGCTTTGCAATTGCGTCGGGCGAATCATGCTCGAATCAATCACATGGGCCTGACTGCGCAGGTCGCTCAGAAGTTCACGCTCGAGTTCAATCGCTTCGGCCAGCGCGTGCCGCTGGTCCAGCACATGACCGCTGTGGCTTCCCTGGGACAAGGGGTGACGCCTGCGGGTTTCGGAAAAGCGCCTGATCAGGGTGTCGGTGCTGGCATCCAGAAAAATCGAGTCAAACTGAAAACCTGCCGCCTTGAGTTGCCTGAACTGTGCCGGTAGCAGCGGCAGCGAACCTGCGCTGCGCACATCCATCGCAAT
>Ga0116161_1005594_pt1 | contig 10077 bp, 9 predicted proteins | sample AD_JPNAS3_MetaG_FD_89877 | JGI IMG/M metagenome (GOLD analysis project Ga0116161, IMG submission 89877) | Active sludge microbial communities of municipal wastewater-treating anaerobic digesters from Japan - AD_JPNAS3_MetaG | ecosystem: Engineered > Bioreactor > Anaerobic > Digestate | place... | reverse complement strand
TATTAACAGGAGCATGGCTGTTTTTTGCCGGGTACTGAATTTTGTTGGATAAATCCCTTTACTCAACAAAAAATTTTCCCGATTTTACACAAAACAGGGACTTTATGGACAGACACTAATTAAGTAATTACAAATTTAGTGCAGAAGATTTGTTCATGCAGCTTAACGGTTCTGGGCTTGCTTTTCGTGCCGGAATTCGGAGTGGTTTCGGGTCCGAACTCTTTCGAAATTTCAACCATCGTGACAAGGGTTTCCTCTAATGTGTCGTGCAACAGCGCCAATTTTACAGCTAGCTCTTAATTAAAATCAGGCTTGTTTTGATAGGTCACAAGAACTTCATCGCCACATTGCTCAGGTGCACAACACAGGGCAGATTTGAACCGTGGATGGTTTGATTTTTTTCAGCATCTCGGGCAACGGCAAATTGATTGCGTGTTGATGTATTGATTGTATTTCCATTCATTTGATTTTATTTATTCACCCGATATGATAGTTTTATTTAATAAGTTTACATTCTCAAAAATGAAGAAAAATGATAAACAGATTGTATTCTACCATAGTGGCCATATCTTTTCTTGCGTCTTCGCAGGGGCAACCCATCCGGTATTCTCCGCATTTTGACATCAGGGAACTTGCCTCCGGTGTATGGGCTGCCATCAACAACGATCATTATGGCCACGCCATCTGCAATGCAGGCATCATTGACCTGGGGCAGGAGGTATTGATCTTCGACCCCTTTATGAATATTGATGCGGCAACCGACCTGAAAGCTGCAGCACAAAAACTGACCGGCAAACCGGTAAAATATGTCATCAACAGTCATTATCACAATGACCATATCCGGGGCAACCAGTTGTTTAAACCTGAAGCAAGCATCATCAGTACCTATCAGACGAGGATTGATCAGAACATCAACGAACCGAAAGAAAGAGCTGATGAAATGAAGAGCGCAGATAAAATCCTCGCTTCATTGCGCGAGCAATATAAGTCCATAAAAAATCCTGAAGAAACCGAACTGCCATTGTGGATTGCCTATTTTGAGGGTATCACCGCCTCAGCACCGCTTCTTCAGTTGGTGGTACCTGATGTTACATTCAACGGAGAAATGTGGATTTACGGCAGTGCTCGCGATGTTAGAATCGTTGAATACAAAAACGGCCATACGGCCAGCGACTGTATGTTGTTTTTGCCCAAAGAAGGCATCGTCTTTACCGGAGATTTATTTTTTGTGCTAAGGCATCCTTTTTTCGGAGACGGAAACCCCGATGAATGGTTCAGGCATCTGGAACGAATGGAACGAAACGCCGGCTACTCCATTTTTGTTCCGGGACACGGACCGATAGGCGGAAAAAATGAAATTGCCGAATTGAAAAATTATATCAGAGACCTGCAGAAAATTGTGAGGGATGGTATTGATCAGGGTCTCGCTGATGAGGCTATCCTGAAATCACCGGTACCTGAGCCATACAAGCCATGGAAACTAAGTCGCTTTTATGCCGAGAATCTCAACTTTCTTACCCGGACCATGCGAGGTAAGTGAGAGGGGAGTGACGTTGTATCGGGGGCGTATCTTTTGGTATGCCGCATAACGGGTACGCATATGGCCTGTGGCGGTTTGCGAGGCACGTCACTATCCACCGAGACAAATCTTAATGCGGAGTATAATATCTCAAGCCTGCGCTTCCCCACCATTGGTTATATGCGATGTTGTGTCCAGTTAATTAATAGATAGTAATGTATTTAGTGTCGATTCTAATTCTTTAGACGGTTCCGGTGCATTGGAATCAATAATCTTTCCTTCTCTATCTATTAAAATATATTTAGGCAAAAAGTTTATCGAAAATCTTTTCCCAAATTCAGTTCTCATCCCATTAGGTATGAATAGCTCTCGTACTTCTCCTTTCAAATTTTTATTTGTAGCTATATAGTTTTTCCATATATCAATCGATGAATCTACAGATATGGCAATAAACTGAATGTTATTGTTGTTTTTATAGTTAGTTGCTAATTCATAGAAATGTGGTTTTTGAGCAATACATGCCCCACACCATGTTGCCCAAACATCTATTAGTACTAATTTGCCTGCAAAATCAGATAATTTTATTGTTTGATTACCAGTGTCTTTTGCCAGAAAGTTGTAAGCTTCCATTCCTTTTTGTGATGCAAAGTGAAATTCGGTAATCCTTTCATAAATCTCACGGTAAGGATTATTTTTTTGTTCTTCAAGAATTTTACGCATGATGACAGAATCAAATAATTTATTGTGTCTTTCCCAATAAGAGGGACTCGCAACTAATTCTTTAATATAAATAGCTATCAAATAGTTAGCCAAATCAAAATTATTTGTGTGTAAATGGATAAAATCAATAAAATCAGAAATGCTTTCTAACTCATTATGCTTTCTTAAATATTCTATTTCAAATTTGTACAGTAGGTTGTGAGGCAGCGATTTATTGTAGATGGAATTATTATCAATTTGAGGTAGAAAGTCCCAGTAGGAGTGATTAGGGGTTAAGTTCCTAATTATTCTTCCATAATAAAAAAGAAAAGAATAAACCCTTGCGGAATTTTGAAAATCAAGAATTCTCCTTTCAGTGGATGTTAAGCTACTACTATAGCAATTAATCACGCTATCCCTTTGATTGATAAAGGAATCAAAGAGGCTATAGACGTCTTTGGGGTCTTCTGTTTGAAAAATGAATTTTTGGTTTTCCCCAATGAACGAATTAGTTATGTATGTCAGCGGCGTTGCCGCCGCTTTCCCCATTAAGAACTGTACATGCGACTTTCACCGCATACAGCTCCGATAATTCAAAATTTAGTTCTCACAAAACTAAATCGGCTCATCCGCTCCTTTGCAGGAAACGATTTCCGATAAAGTGCCCTTTCGGGATGTACGTGTTCGGTTGCTTTTCTGCTTCCGCTTCCAGAAGTAGGCATCCCAAGTCGGGTCATATGGATTGGCTTCACACCTCACTTTTATATGCCGCCTAATCGGAATGTCCGCCAGCTTCATAAGTGTAAAGATAGCATCATTCTCGCCATCTTTGTGCTTGAAGCCAAAAATCCAATCCCGATTACCGACCTTGATAAAGTATTTGTCCTTTATCCATCTTCTCGATTTGTTCGTATGCCTCCGATAAGACCAACGCTTTAACTGATTGGTTAATATATGGTCTATCTTGCTAAACGTAGTTTTTGACACCACACCGCTGTAGTAATTGCCCCAGCCCCGCAATACGGGGTTAAGGGCTTCTATCAGCTTTTGCTGCGCTACCGCCTTGTTCTTTCCGAACACTACCTCATGCAGCTTTTCAGTGAACCGTTTCAGACTTTTAGGAGATGGTTTGATGAGCAATGTACCGTTGTACTTCCGAACATTGAACCCCAAAAAATCGAAGCCCTCACTAATGTGCGTTATCAGTGTCTTTTCTTCGGATAGCGTGAGACCACGCTTCCCAAGAAACTCAATCAACATGCGCTTTATTTCTTCCAGTGTTTCCCGTTTGTCCGCCGTGACGTTGAAGTCATCGGCATAACGTACGCAATTCACTTTCGGATAGTAAAGCCTACCGTCGATATAGCTCACCTTGTACCTCTCTTTCATCATCCTTTCCATGCCATCGAGCGTAGCGTTGGCGAGTGTCGGTGAGATGATGCCGCCCTGCGGAGTACCCTTCACCGTAGGCTGTAACAGCTTGTTGAACACCACTCCATTCTTCAGCCATTTCTCTAAGATGTACTTGTCGATTCGTACGTTATCGAGAAGCCATTCGTGGCTGATGTGGTCGAAGCATCCCTTGATATCGCCCTCCAATATCCATTGGGGAGAACAATCCCTGCTTAACCATCTGTGTAGGGCGTCTATAGCGTCAGCCGTACTTCTGAACTTTCTAAATCCATAAGAGTTGGCGTCTGCCGTTGTCTCCGTAACGGGTTCCAAAGCCATCAGATAAAGAGCCTGCATGGCTCTGTCTTTCATGGTCGGAATCCCGAGCGGTCTCATCTTCCCGTTCTTCTTCGGTATGTTGACCCTTTTCAGTGGGAGGGCTCTGTACCCTCTCCGTTTCAAGGAACACACTGCGTTTATCTTCTTGGCGTTGGTATTCCACAATACATGGTCAACCCCTGCCGTACGTTTTCCTTTATTGGTTGTCACTTTCCTTACCGCCAATGCCTTGGCTTCAAAGGAAGTGACAAGAAGATGCTGCAAGGCTTTCACCTTATTGTATCTTCTTTCTTTCTGAGCCTTTGCTATTCGGACTTGTAGCTTCCTTACCTTGCGCTCGCATCGTGCGAAGTTGATTCCCTTCCATGACGTCCTGCATTCGGCTGAAGATGCACACTCGGCTTGCGCCTCGCTCCTTTGCTGTTTCTTCATACTTTAAGTTCTACCATTCGTTTCGCAAAGAATTACCCTGTGGAAGTCTGCCCGCTTTCGCGCGGGGTGACGTTCAAACCCCTATCCATAATATTACATCATGGCATTCGCTTTCTCCACAATCCTTTACCCGCACTCCATTCGGCCGCTCTTACGATTGGCTTACCCATCCACAGTTGGCTGATGGGAGAAGTACGGGCTTACCAAGTTCCGCACAAGTAACTGACGACCGACTTAGAGTCCGCCCTTCCACCGGCAGTGCAACATCCGTGTAGCACGAAAATAAAGCGCACTATCCTGACTGCTTGCCTTTTGGCATGGCTCGTAAACATCCGTGAGCCATTTCTTTGTCACGATGGTGAAGCGGTTCACCTGCGTTACTCATATCGGTCAGCCTTGCCATTCTTCACCTATGATGTTTAGGCTGGAACGTCGTTGTCAAGAGGGCTCCGCACCCGACCGTTGCCAGTCACGCACGCCTCTTTAGGCTACTATTGACGGAACAATAGGTTCAGACGCCATGCTGAACAATTACTTGTGCGACTTCTTGTCGCACTTACTAATAAAAAGATACTGAAGCAGCGAATCAGCCAAATAATTACTTTTTAGGTTACCGCTGGAATCGATTTTTAATGATTTGTCACTGTTAGGAGAAAGGATACCCAGATGAAGATTATTATCAGAATTGCTTAAACTGGCAATGGAAACTACAATCGGTTCATTTATTTTTATCAATGTGTCAGATACAGTATAAGGTAAAATTACAATGGGGTCTTCTGTAATTAAATCTCGTATCACAAGTGAATCACTTATTTTACTTTGATTTTCAATGAATATTCTGACTTCATTGTTATTAATGCAGCTTCCCAATACTATTAGAATAGCAAGGTAGATAAGTTTTGAAAATTGCTTCATTGTTTTTGTTTTAATTGGCCACAACGGCTGGCGGTATGTTTTGTTTGCGTGCCCGACGCCAGGAGGGCTGGCGTGGTTTTTGCCCATCGCGGCGCTTGCAGTAATCTGTCTTTTTGTTTTTCAGGTTATCGCGCCGCTGTCACAAGTTTGCTGGATGTTACAAATCTATCCTTCTGCACATCGTGTTATAGACAGCGAGCAAAAACCATGACAAGCAAATGAAATATACCGACCTGTTATGCTTAGGCTTATTTATTATTCTCAAGGCTAATGCCACTTATATTTTGTTTTCCCTAGTGGATCAATTTTAATCTTGTCTTTGAATAAATGAATTGAATTCCACCAATCATAATAGGCGCTGGCAGCCTTTTTATGTGATTGGTCATCAAAAACTATCTGTAATTCAGGAGCATCTCTTAAGGCAAGAACAGGATTTTGTGAAGGGAATCTACCTATTAAAAACTTACTATTGGTTTCAACTGCTCTTATGGATTCAACTGTCCACAAAACAAACATACCAAGTTTACATTCTTGTTGCCAGAAAGAGGAAATTGGATTACGGGGAAAGTTAGTGATGATTGTAGTTTCATTTCTGTATTCAAGTAAAGCAGATATGTCAGCGGTGTTAAATTCTGGTAAATCAAATGATTCATATGTGCCTGAAATTAACTGATCTATATATGTGTCTACATCAGGATTGTCTGTATGTTTTTCACATCCAAGCAGTCCAAATAATGTAACTAATATGAATGATCTGAGAAGTATCTTCATGGGTTTAGTGGTTGGTTTATCAACTTATATGCTACAAAAACTGTTCCATTTGATTTATTAATTCTCTGGACGACTTAAGCTTAAGCATAACTTACTTATTTGTATACCAAAGGTAAACAATAATTGCTGATTCAGGTGGTTATTGTGTGGCTGGGATAAATTTTTATATTTTGTACAGCCGGAAAATCAGAGGCTTATAGGCAGAACTGTAACCCTTGTCAACCACATGCCTGTAGATATTATCCACCACATGATCATTGTTTATCTCCCCGACTGGCCGCTTACCTGCCTCTTGCAGGAATAATCTGATCATATGGGCATAGGTTCAGGTGGTACCACCTTAAGGTGCTAGAGGCGTAAGCCTCTTTGTAATCGGGAAGCAAAAATGCAGTAAAATTGGGAAGTGCAATGCAGTAAAAATGGGAACAATGATACAGTAAAATCGGGAACAATTATGCAGTGATAAGTTATCTTGATTATTAACCTGTGCTACCTTTCAGGATTTGATAAAAAAGACTGAGATGGATGCACGCCAAAAACGACTTATCATTATGTATCATGAGATTCAAAGGCTCCGTAATGTTGAACATTTTTCCATTCAGCGCATTGCGGATAAATTAAAAATCAATTTCCGGACCGTTAGGAAGATCCTCCATATGACGGAAGAAGATTATGACAAATTTATAGAGAAGAAGTGGGCAAAAGGCCGCCTTCTGGATCCCTACCGTGATTTTATTATCAGCTACCTTCAGCAGTATCCGGATACTCCTTCGGCAGTCATGCATGACAGGCTTAAGGAGCGGTTTGATACACTACCTAGGGTTGATCCTAAAACAGTTTACAACTATGTGATGACGGTTCGCCGGGACCATAACATTCATATGGTCAGTTCCAGTGAAAGGCAGTACTCGGCAGTCCCGGATCTTCCTGCGGGCCACCTGGCCCAGGTTGACTTCGGAGAGAAGAAGCTCCGTCGAAGTACCGGTGAGTGGGTTAAGGTATACTTTTTCGTTATAGTTCTTTGTTACAGCCGTCACAAGTTTGTTCTGTTTCTTGACAGGCCCTTTACCTCTGACGATGCTGTTATAGCCCATGAGAAGGCATTCGAGTTTTTTGGTGGCATCCCCCGCGAGATAATCTATGATCAGGACAGCGTTTTTCTTCACCGTGAAAACGGCGGAGATTATCTTATGACAGATGTTTTTCATCGCTACCAGGCCAGCCGGGGGTTTAAGGTTACCTTTTGCCGGGCTGGTGATCCCGAGAGTAAAGGTAAGGTTGAGAACTCGGTTAAGTTCGTCAAGCACAACTTTCTTTTTAATCGTACATTCATAAATCATAATATCCTTAATGATCAGGTCCTGGCCTGGCTTGAACGTACCGGTAATGGCACGCTGCACAATACCACCCGTAAAGTGCCACAGGAGCAATGGCTTCTTGAGCGTCCCTTTCTGCGGCGCTGGATACCACTGCTTACAGCAGCAAGAACAAATGGTCATAAGGTCATTAAAACAAATACTATAAAGTATCGGGGCAACAGTTACTCGCTTCCTTTCGGTACTTACCGCAACGATGAGTCAAGAGTATTTGTAACAGAAGAAGGTAATGAGTTGGTTATAAAAAATGCTGCAGGCAGCATAATAACGACTCATCTGATCCCGGATGGAGTAGGCCATAATATTATAAATACCAATCATCGCAGGGATACTTCCATTAAACTTGATGTTCTGCGTGGCAAGGTAAGGGAGTTTTTTGGCCACTCCGGTGAGATAGATACATTTATCGATAAGATCAACAAGCTTTATCCCCGCTATGTCCGTGACCAGCTTACGGCGGTTCTTACTGCAGCAGAAAGAAGCGGGCAGCAACATGCAGGGATAGCCCTTGAGTTTTGTGTGCGTAACAGCCTGTTCAGCGCAAGTGATTTTAAATCGGTTCTCCAGGGCCAGAAGGCCGGCAGAACCCACCTCTCTACAGTGGCACGACCAGTCATCAAGCCCCTGGGAGATGCCAGGACACAGTTGATAGTGAACATAGAACCCGAGCGGAGTGACATACGGGAGTATGAAGTGATTTTTAACCAAAGCCTTTGATGCCATGAGTCAGTACATACCACTTATCAGGCGTCAGGCCTCGCGCCTTCGCCTTTCGGGTATCGGCGGGAACATACCCAACCTCATCCGGGAGGCAGAGCAAAACTCTCCGAGTTATGATGAGTTCACACATAGTCTGTTCGCTTTTGAGATAAAAGGCAGAGAAGCCAAACAGCTGATGATGAGGACGAAGCTTGCAAGACTACCATTAAATCATGATCTTGACAGCTATGACTTTAATTTTTCCTCCGGACTATCGGCCTCACAGCTAAATCAACTCCGTGAGCTCAATTGGCTGGATCAGTGTTACAATATTATGTTTAGCGGACCATCGGGAACAGGCAAAACATACATCTCTGCCGGTCTGTGCTACGATGCCCTGCAGCGTGGATACAAAGCATACTTCCGTGGCATGAACGATATACTGGCCACCCTCAGGCTGAAGGAACTTACACCTACTGCCGGCAAGGAGTTTAAAAGACTCTCAGAAGCTCAGCTTATTGTTATTGATGATGTTATGACACTGCCTCTTGGAAGGGAAGATGGCAACAGGTTCTTTGTATTCTTAAATCAAATCTACGAGACAACTTCTTTCATAATCACAACCAACAAATCACCGGCTGAGTGGGCAAGATCAGTAGATGACGAGACCCTGGCAACAGCGCTGCTTGACAGATTGCTTTACAAGTGCCAGTTAATCCAACTTCAGGGCAAGAGTTACAGAATGCAAAACAGAAAGACAATTTTTTAAACATTGATGAAAACTTGCAAGAAAATAGGCATACTTTTACACCAGAGTCACTGCATAATTGTTCCCGATTTTACTGTATCATTGTTCCCATTTTTACTGCACTTCATTTTCCCGAAATCACTGTATTTCTTTTTCCTGTTTACACTCTTTTTTCATTATATGGCTTCCTGATCCTGAAATCTGAGCTGATTATCACGATTATTTCAGAGAAACCGCCATCCGGTTCAGGACTTTTACAAAAATTCCCGGCAGCTGCCGCCAGGCGCAGGTTTTTCGAATTTTTCTAGCCTTTATCGTCCGGTGTTGCTTTGATCTGTGTAAGATACAGAGAAACAGCTGATTAATAATTTAATTATCACAATGATTTTCGAACGCTCTTTCAGTATCCGGAAATATTTTGTTGTAATCTGAAATATAATTTCTACTTTAGGCAACTTTAAATTCATTTGAAAATTTATATAACAAATTTAACTCTATGTTACTTCATCAGCAGTTTGTCCGGATGGCAAAGAAATTCTCATCCAAAATTGCCATAAAAGACAGGACGACCAACCAGTCACTTACCTTTTCAAAGGCATTGATCGGAGCTCTGATCCTGACTTCAAAGTTTAAGAAATATGATAAGGGATTTATCGGTATTATGATACCGACTTCCGCGGGCTGTGCCCTGGCATCCGTTGCAGCTCTTATGAGCGGCAGGATCCCTGTTATGATTAATTATTCAACAGGGGCTGAAGCCAACGCCAGGTATGCCCAGAAAAAATGCAGGTTTAATACAATCATTGCCTCAAAAGCCCTGCTGGACAAGATTGGCTGTCCGGTAATCGAGGGAATGGTTATGATTGAGGATCTGATGAAGGGTGTTACTACTGCCGACAAGCTTAAGGCTGCTCTTAAATCAATGCTCCCCGTAAAATTGCTGCTGAACACTATACATAAAGGGGCTGAAGATGATTATGTTGTCATGCTTTTTACCAGCGGAAGCGAAAAAGACCCGAAGGCTGTTCCGCTTACTCACAGGAATATAGTTTCAAATATCGAGAGCTTCACCAAGGTTATCTCCATAACCTCATCAGATATCATCCTTTCAAACCTGGTCTTCTACCATGTCTTCGGACTGACAGTGGATCTGTGGGTTCCTCTCTATCTTGGCATGACCATGATTA
>Ga0116161_1005558_pt1 | contig 10123 bp, 11 predicted proteins | sample AD_JPNAS3_MetaG_FD_89877 | JGI IMG/M metagenome (GOLD analysis project Ga0116161, IMG submission 89877) | Active sludge microbial communities of municipal wastewater-treating anaerobic digesters from Japan - AD_JPNAS3_MetaG | ecosystem: Engineered > Bioreactor > Anaerobic > Digestate | place... | reverse complement strand
TTTAAATTTCCTACTTCTGAAATTTTTAAGAATCTCTTTTAATGCCTTAGGATTGGAAAAATTTTCAATACCAGGAATACTTCGCAATTCTAAATCTACATACTCTTCCTCACTTACTCTTGGGACAATATCTATAATCTCCTCATCGCTAGCATCTTCATTTCCTAGATATATCTTTGAGCCTTCAGAGACAAATACTCTTTCATTTACATCTTTAATCTTTTTTCTCGTTTGAGAATCTACTACTGCCATCTCTTCAATCTTTTCTCCCAAGAGACTAATTCGCAGAACATTATTTGTACTAAATGGCCATACAACAACAACATCTCCAAGAATAGATATCTCTCCCTCACACCAAACTCTCTCTACACGGGTATATCCCAAATCAAGAAGATTAGAGATATTAAATATGTCTCCTTTTTTAATTGTGAAGAGTCTCTTTTGCAGATTATCCCCACTATCTCGAAGAAAAACTTTTTTATTTAATATATTCCCGAGAAGTTCTGCAGAGAATTCCAAAAGGTATGGTTCTATACCAGACACTTTTTTAGTCCTTAAAACCTCTTCCTTTATCTCTTCTAAGTTTTTACTTAACCCTTTTGTAATATTTTCCACGCCATATTTTATCAATCAAACAAGAATATGTATAATTGAAAAGATAATATGAATATTAAAGATATATGTTCTTAGCACACGGTCCAATATCGTACCTTGCAAATGAGATTGTTCAGAAAAAAAAGATTTCTCATTTAAAATTCCATGAACAATTACTAGTTAGTATCTTGGCAATATTTTTTGGTATTCTTCCAGATATTGATTTGCTCATACTTCCAATGTTTTCCATCCCACAGTTTTCCCATCACAACTACTTTACCCACGCACCTCTTTTCTATCTCGGATTATGGTTACTACTAAAGCTCAATGTATATATATTTGACAGAATAGTTAACAAGAAAACTTCGGCTGTACTTCATCATGATTTAATGGATGTCATTCTAAATACCTTCCTCATAGCTACAATGATACATTTCCTTGCAGATACCTTAGTTGGAGGAATCATGTTGTTATACCCAATCTCAACTTTTAAGTTTACTATACTGTCCTCTTTCATGATTCCAAATCTCTTCCAACAGTACTTCCTACTCCCAGATTTCGCCATAGAATTGGTTCTCTGTTCACTTTTCTTCATACATATTTACAAGAAATTTTTTCTAAAGAATATTTTCTTTGATGTTCTTAAATATTTTTTCGTCTCTGCTTCTGCAGTATTTCTTTTTGTAACAGTTTTTTTCAGTACTCAAACCTACAACAAGAGTTATATGTACGACAATAATGGTAAAGCAAACTACGATGTAGATATGGACGGGTTAAACGACAAAAAGGATATGGATATAGATAATGATGGGATAGATAATATTGTCGATATCGATCTTAAGAAATTAACAAAGGAAGTTAAAGATATTTCTGAGAGTGGGAAATTGGCCTCCTTTGATACTGGTTCTATACAATATATGTTTGGTGGTTTTAATTCTTACAGGCTACTTTCTCAGGCATATTTTAATATTTCCTCTCCAATTGAGGGAGTTTTAAGAAATACTGAGAAAGAAAGAGAGTACTGGACTAAATTAGAGTATCCTGAACTCCTGTACGGTTATTTTAACGCAAATGCCCTATTAAAGGAGTTAGATTTAACTCAGGAGAGTGTTCTTAATATTGGGACCTTAATGTTTCTCTTAGACGAGAGCGACAAAGTTGTGAATATTGCTTTGGTTGTAGATGAAGATAGTGTTGGGGTTGTTCTACCACAAGACAGGCAGTTAAAAACGCATACACTGCAAGAATTGTTTGAGAGTAAATATACAAGTGTAAAAGTTACCAAATAATGTCTAGAAGTATTGCTTGTATAGCTTTCTGTATAGTTTCATCAAGGATTACTTCCTCTTCTTTTGAGAATTTCATTAGCACATAATCCTCTCCTTTAATACTTTTTTCTTGCCTATTCTCTACCCCTATTCTCACCCTTTTAAAGTTGTTTGTCCCGAGTCTGTCTTCTACACTTTTAACTCCATTATGACCATTTGGAGATTTTCCAACCTGTATTTTAAATTCTCCAAGAGCAATATCTAAGTCATCGTGCACAAGTACCATGTTTTCGGAGATATTCTCTATTTCTAGTTTCTTAACAATCTTACTTACGGCTTCTCCAGAGTTGTTCATAAAGGTCTTAGGTTTAACAAGTACTGCAACAATGGTAGAACCTCTTTTAACAAAAGATATCTCAGATTGGAAGGTGTCCTCTGCTCTCCATTCAGTAGCATATATGTCTTTTTGGTAAAGAAATTTGTCTTTGAGAGCCTCTAGAAACATAAAGCCGGCGTTGTGTCTGGAGTTTGCATATTCTTTGCCTGGGTTACCCAAGCCCACGATTAATTTCATATTTTCGAAGTTTACTTTAAATCTCTAAGTATATTCTCTAATATCTCCTCTTGTTTTACAAACATATCTTCTTTTTGTTTAGATATGTTATCTAGTTTCGTCTTGTGTTCAAATCCAAGTAGATGGAGAATGCCATGTACAATGAGTCGGATTATCTCCTCTTCATACTTTTCTACTGTCTTTTTTACATATTTAGGACATATGTATATTTCTCCTAGAAATCCCTCTGTATCAAGGTTAAAAGATAACACATCTGTAACATCATCTACATTTCTATACTCCTTATTGAGTCTTTGCATCTCCTTTTCATCTACAAATACAATATTGATTACAGATATGTCAAAGGAGTAAAATTCTTTTTTGAGAGAATTAATAACTTTACTTTTTAGTAGGGATATATTTGGCCAGTTGAATATCTCTAATTTCATTTGGTTAGTATTTGAGTAACAAGATTTTTAACTGTATTACCATCTGCTTTACCAGCAGTTTCTTTCATTACAGCTCCCATTAGCTTACCCATATCACTCATACTGGAGATATTTAATTCCTTAATCTTGTTATTTATGATTGTCTTAATATCTTCCTCTGACATTAGTTCAGGAAGATATCTCTGTAATATTTCTAGTTGGGATTTCTCTTTTTCTACAAGATCCACTCTTTCCATTAGTGTAAACTGAGCAATTGAGTCTTCAATCTTTTTTACTTCTTTTCTGAGAATTCTTTCTTCATCTTGTGCAGTCATTTCACTCTCTTGAGCAATTTGTGCATTTTTTATTGAGGCTAAAGCCATTTTTAGAATGTCACTAGCATTTGTATTTCCTTCCTTGAAGAAGGTAAACATATCTTTTCTTAGATCATCTGTGAGAGACATTTGTAAAAGCGTTAAAATTAAGATTAATTTTTAGCTCTTCTTGCTGCGGTTCTTCTTCTTCTTTTCATTTTTGCCCACTCTTTTCTTTTTGCAATATCTCCTAGAGAGTCTTTTACTCTGTATGCTTTTTCTCTGTATGTTTCGAGTATCTTTTCTCTAAGGACTTCTCTGTGAAGTCTTTTAAGGGCACTGTCTATATTTTCGTTAGAATGTACGATTACTGACATAGTTATATATATTTATTATGTATGCTCGGTGATTATATCATACCTGTTTACTTTTTTACTATCTTTTTCTCAAAATTTCTCTTTCTTCTTTCATCTTGAGAATCTTGTATAGTTACGGAGAGTTTGTGAAGACTATTCTCTACTCTTCTAAAGCTTGTATCTATTCTGTGTAGATTAAAGCCTAACAGAAGAAGTATTATTCCAGCGACAATCTTTGCAATTGTACTGTCAAAGAGTCCTGTCTGAGGTATATCCTGTTCACAATCTACAGTTACCTCTAGGGTATCCGAGAAATCTTCCTCATTTTCTCCTGTTGGATATGCCGTTACAGTATTCGTATATGTACCAAATGCTGTTTTAGGTATGACCAGAGTGTATGTGTAGGTTCTCTCTTGCCCTGGAGCGAATGTCCCTCCTCCTTCTGGACCATCTATGGTCCAGGTTATTTTCCCACTACCAAAGAGTCCTTCTTCAGATATTGTTCCACTTATGTATGATGCAAGGACTTTACTGTCTAGTACATCTACAATCTTCTCAATGTTTCCTGCTCCTTCACCAGAGTTCTTTACCTTTATGGTATATCTTACCTGGGCGTCACCGCTTTCAATACATTGTTCTGCACCTGTTTTCGTTATGCTCCACTCAGGGTATACTTCTGGTACATCTTCTTCCAGAATCTTGAAGGTAGTGCTTAGTGTACAGGCTGTACTAGAGGCACCTTTTTTGTCTTTCCAGCTTAGATTGAGTGTGTAATCACCGACAGGTAAACATTCAGTAGCTGTACTTAGTGGTTCATCCGTAATGATTAAGGAGGTTTCTGTTGAATTGTTTGTTATAACTTTTGTCCTTTTTACACTGTTTAATTTTGATACAACAGATGTTGCATCTATACCATCTTTATCTTTGGCTTTAGCCATATATGTTATTGGATCACAGTATTTGTATTTTCCAGTTGGTTTAGTTAACCATTCTCCACCATCACAGGTATTGGAAGATGTATCTTTCTTCTTACAATAACGATATATAGTAGAAGGATTATTACAATCCTTATGATATACTGTGCAGAATTTATCTTCTTGCTTCACACATCCACTTGCATCATGCCCACCCTCTGCTGTCGTTCCACAATCTTCATAGCCAGATGGACAAGCAGCAGGTTGACACTTTGGTGGATCACCACTACACCCATTTGAACCATTACATAGTTCACATGCACAATTATTGTCACTCATAACAACTTTAGGCCATGTACATTTTGTATTTTTACAATCTCCTTCTGAGGGGCCTCCTGGGTCCGTTTCTCTCACACAAGTTCCAGCAAATTTATAATCACATTTGGTTTTTCCTGCCCAAGGATCGTTTTTACACTTCCCAGTTTTAGTACCTTGAATGCCCTTATAAAAGGGACAGGTCTCTTCATCTACACAAAGTGTCTCATTACAACCACCAGTTTTACACTTCCATCCTGCTACACAACCATACTTTGGATTGCAACATGCCCCTGCCCCACCAGTGGCCTCACTATCTGTAGGTGCCACAGTCTCTGGTTGATTGGTTCTCCATAGTAGATATCCCCCACTACCTCCAAGTATTAATACAAAGAAGATAATAACTATTATCTTCCACTTCTTTGTAAGTTTTAATCTAATAGCCATGCTAACTAAACATACTCTTAATATTATCGATATTAACAATATCCTTTATCATTATAAATAGTACAAGAATCATTAACAAAATAAAACTAGCATTTATTATAAGACTCTCAACCTTTTCATTAAGATCTTTCCTTGATATACCCTCTATCATTAGAATTAAAACTCTTCCACCATCCAACGCAGGAATTGGAAGAATATTAATAATTGCCAAAGACAAAGACAAATCTGCCATGACACTAAGGAAAGTTATAACCCCAAATTGTTTAAAGTAATCTATTAGGAAATATATACCTACTGGCCCAGAAACAGAATTAGAAAGATCTGAATAATCTCCTGTCTGTTTAGCCTCCTTAAACATATCCCCTAATCTATCTGATATCAAAAACAGAGTATTTATTACATGAGCAAAACCAGAAAATGCTTTATTATTCTCATATGACAGAATTACATAGTAGTTAGAACCCAGAGATATACCAATTGTACCCTTATCGGAGACATCCACGAGGTAATCTTTACAAACATCTTCTTCACAGATGTTTATATTTACACTTTCACCCTTACTCTTTGCTAAAAGATCTTTTATCTCATCTGAATATGTAAGTTCTACTCCACCAATACTTTTGATTTCTCCCTGTGCAGGTATCTTTGCTTTCTGTGCATTGCCACCATCTACAACTTCAGAATATTCTACACCACCAACAATCTCTCTTGAGATTGTTCCACCTACTGGATTGAAACCCTCAAAATCGTTTGAAAGGGGAATCTTCCACCCCATAGATGCTATAACAATGAAATATACTACTACACAGAAAAGTATATTCATGGTAACACCAGCTAACATTACTACGACTTGTTGTATTTTGGGTTTGTTATTTAAGTTTCCTGGATCATCTTTTATCTCTTTGTTGTTTCCAGGATCTCCATCCCCCATTATTTTTACAAAACCACCTAGAGGAAGCATCCTAATACTGTATTCTGTTCCCTTGTATTTCTTTTTTAAAAGTTTAGGACCAAAACCCAATGCAAATTCATATACCTTTGCTTTGATTGCCTTGGCTACTAGAAAATGTCCAAGTTCATGGACAAAGGTAAGAACTCCAATTACAAGAACAAACAAGAGAACATTTAGGATGATGGATAGCATATTTAAAATGTACAGATTATATAGTTAGAAGATCTTTTTCTTTCTCTTCTCTTATCTCCTCTATTTTCGTATTGATCTCTTTTACAACCTTTTCAATTTCTTCCCTTGCTCTGTCTGCCTCATCTTCTGAAAGACCGGAAGCTTGCATATCATCTAATTCCTTCATATATTTCTGTCTTACCTGTCTTACAGCTACTCTCCCATCTTCAACTCTTTCTTTCATTACCTTAACATACTCTTTTCTTCTCTCTTCTGTTAAATCTGGAATCTTTACCAAAATTCTGTCTCCATCCCTTGAAGGAAGAAAACCCATGTTAGCATTAGTTACAGCTTTTGAAATGTTATCTACAATACTTTTGTCCCATGGTTGTATGACAATGGTCTTGGCATCCATAATACTGATGGTTGCGTAGTTTCTAATTGGAGCCATTGTCTCATATGCATTTACTGGTATTTCTTGCACTAATTCAGGTGTAGCTCTACCTGTTCTAATTTGAGAGAGTTCATCATTAAGATGATCTAGGCATTTTTGTATATCAACTTTAAAGAGATCTATATCCATACAAAATTATATAAATATATTATTTACAAATTGTATATCAACTGAGGTGTATTGTCTAGAAAGGGTCTTGGTTATTTACCAAACTCCCAGAGAAGCATCCTTCTGATTTCAAGAGGTTCTCCTAATTTTTGTGTAGCTTCATCAAGAAGGTTGGAGATTGTCTTGGTTTCGTCTTTAAACCATTTCTGTTCTAAAAGACATTTCTCAGAGAAGAATTTGCTAAGTTTACCCTCTACTATTTTCTCTCGAATATTCTCTGGTTTTCCTTCACTCTCTGCTTCCTTTTGGAATATACCCTTAAGCTTTGTTAACTCCTCTTCTGAGATACTCTCTTTGGAGATATATTCTGGTTTCATTGCAGCTATCTGTAGTGCTAGTTCATGTGCGAATGCTTTAAAATCTTCGTTTCTTGCTACAAAGTCTGTTTTACACTTAACCTCTACCAAAGCAACTAATCTTTGCTCTCGCCCATGTACATATGATTCGATTATTCCCTCACCAATCTCTACTTCTTCGTCTCCAATTGGGTCATTCCAACCCCTTTCATTGATTAACGCTACTGCTTTTTCAAAATCTTTTTCTGCTTCATCATATGCCAACTTACAAAGACCAATCTTTGCACCTGTTAAGTTTCTTAACCTGCTAATTACATCGCTTCTTTCATTGATATATTCTATGGCTTTTGCCATATCTCCCTCACTTTTGGTGAGTGCTTCTTTACACAATCCCATACCCGCGGAGGTTTTATTTCTTAAGCTTCTTATATCGTCAACTGTAATATTCATAGCAGTTTAATATTTAAATTATCTTAATGATTTTAGAATCTCTTTTGCAGCTTTTTCTCCTATTCCCTTGATATTTTCCAAATCTTTTTCGCTCTTTCCACTTAGATCACTTATGGTTTTGATACCACCCTCTTTAAGCGCTTTTAGTACTCTTGCTGAGAGTCCTAGATCTTCAATCTGTCTTGAATCTGCTTCTTTCTTAGCTTCTTCTGCAGCTACAATGTCTGCAGTTATGTCCTTTTTAACAACTCTAACAACTGTACCTTTAGATTCTGCTATCTTTCCCTCTCTTAGTGCTTTCATTCTTTCCCTCTCTTCGTTTGCCATCTTCTCTTCTCTTTCTTTTTTCTCGAGGAAATTTCTGTTCATTCTGTCTAGTACTGCTTCATGGTCTCTTCTTAGAGCAACAAGAGAATTCCCATATTTGGAGGTTCCGATTACTTCTCCAAGAACATTCATAATGAGGGTAATACTCTTTAGAGAGTCATCATTTGCAGGTATGGAGTATGTTATGAGGTCTGGATTACTGTTTGTGTCAATCATTGAAATGATTGGAATACCTACTCTGTTAGCTTCTCTTACTGCAATTTTTTCTACTTTACTGTCTATGACAATTATTGCTGCAGGAAGCTTGTCCATGAACTTAATTCCTTTGTAAATCATGTTCAATTTTGCAATTTCTTTTTCCATCATGAGGACCTCTTTTTTAACAAGATCTTTTCCACCCTGCGCAACTTCCTCTTCCATCTTTACAAGGTTCTGGATACTTCTTCTAATGGTTTCAAAGTTTGTAAAAAGACCACCTGGCCATCTTCTGTTTACATAGAAAGCGCCTTTTTCTTCTGCAATATTTTGAACTATTGAGGCTGCTTGTCCTTTTGTTCCAACGATTAGGATATTTCCTGTATTAGAAAGTTTCTCCAATTCTTCTACTGCTTTTTTTAGTAATTCTTGTGTTTTAACAAGATCAATGATGTGAATTCCATTTCTCTCTTCGTAAATATATTGTTTCATTCTTGGATTCCATCCACTTTTCTTGTGACCAAAATGGCATCCTGCTTGAAGTAGTTCTATTAATTCTGGGAGTTTAACTGTAGAAACTTTGTTTAGAGTCTTTGTTTCTTCTACGACTTTTTTTGTTGTTTTTTCCATTATTTTTTCCTTTTATAATATCTCTGGTGGGTGATATTTATATCATCCAGGAATTGTTCAGAGATATATGAGATATATATTAAACGTTAGGATTATACATATTTGGGAATACTTTTACAACCCTTTAAGAGATACTTTTCCAAGTATCTGCTCCTATTACAATGTGGTCTAGTAATTTAATCCCAACAAGATCTAATGCTTCCGAGAGTCTTTTTGTAAAGAGTATATCTTCCTCACTTGGACTAGGATCCCCAGATGGATGATTATGTGCTATTACTACCAAAGCTGCATTTAACTCTAGTGCTGGCATTATGATATCCCTCGGTAATACACTCACGATATCCAACGACCCCATACCCACTACTCTCTTATCCAGTACCTCAAACCTAGAATTAAGAAAAAGTCCAACTACATACTCCTGCTTTTTACTACCAATATCTCTTAACAAACCATACGCATCTTCAGAATCCTTCACAAAACTCCTCTCTCTATTGCACAGACCATACACCCTTCTCCCCAACTCCATACCTGCAAGAATACGCATAGCAGTTACAACTCCAACTCCTTCTACTCCATCAATATCTTCCAGACATATTTCCTTACCATCGCTCACAATCTTGCGTATTCTCTTAACAATACTCCTTGAAATGGAAAAGAAATCTTTTCCTTTTACACCAGAACCAACCAATATTGCTACCAATTCTGTATCACTAAGACTATCTATCCCTCTCTCAAGGTATTTCTCTCTCGGAAGCATAACAATATTCTAATTGATGATTGTGAATAAAGAATGAATTATTTCTTTTTCTTTTTAAAACCCTTTTTAATATATTTACACTTTGGATATGCACTACAACCTATGAATGTCTTACCCCATTTACTTCTTCGCTCCACCAAATTACCACCACACTCGGGACATTTCTCAACAAGAAGCAATGGAAGAGTTCCTTTACACTCAGGATATTTCTCACAAGCCCAGAATTTGCCATACTTACTATTTTTTAGTAGTAATTTACTACCACACTTTGGACATTTATCTGGTTTGGCATATTTTTTAAAATCTAAACTCTCTTCACCACCAGAGAGATCCTTCATTCCCTTACATTCAGGGAACTTGGAACATGTTAAGAACTTACCATATCTCCCCAATCTTACAAACATTTCCGAACCACATATTGGACACTTTTCTTCAGATTTAGAAAGGATTACAATATCCTCCTTATTTACATCCCCAAGAGCCTTCTCTATCTCTGCGACAAGAGGCTTGTACTGAGCATCTATAACTGGGATA
>Ga0116161_1005555_pt1 | contig 10131 bp, 8 predicted proteins | sample AD_JPNAS3_MetaG_FD_89877 | JGI IMG/M metagenome (GOLD analysis project Ga0116161, IMG submission 89877) | Active sludge microbial communities of municipal wastewater-treating anaerobic digesters from Japan - AD_JPNAS3_MetaG | ecosystem: Engineered > Bioreactor > Anaerobic > Digestate | place... | reverse complement strand
GAAGAGTTTACGAAAGGTGATGCACTCCTTCTGTAAGGGTTGTCGTGCCTAAATCCGGAATAAGAGACCTTGGAAAGCGCTTCCATACATTGTCGATTTCTATTCGGAAAAATGAGTGTAGCCGACCGTACAAGAAACATCGTGGATATGGATGAGCTACAAAGTCAGGTCTACCATTGTCCCACCATCAGGGTTCTTATTGTCATACCGCATTGGTATTTTCAATTTTGGATACCAGATAATCGACGACTCGTTTTCCGCTTTCACCGATATATTGCCATGCTTCTCTTTTTGCTTGGATCCGATTCCTCGACAACGCTTCACTCTCTGTGGTCTGGCTGATGATTTCACCAATGTTCTTAAAATCCTGAGGTGTAAGCTCGTACCCGATTTCCGGCAATACCTTTACCATCCACGGCTCCTCTTTGATGTCGTACGAATCATAGGGGCGGGCATCAAAGCCGTGATTGACATACAAAAAGGGACGATCAAACAGGAAAGCATAATCAAAAATAACTCCTGAAAAATCACTGATCATCACATCGGCTCGGGCAAGGGAATGGAGGTTTTCAGCTTCATAATCCCATTTCAGGTTCTTCACACCCGCATATCTCTTTTCCAAGCGATCCAGAACCTCCCCTTCGGACTGCTTTGACTGTGGATGGGGTCGCACGATAATCGTAAACCCGGTCTCTACCAGCGGATCGAGAAGGTTCTCACCGTATTTGGAAAGAATTCCGTTTTCACCCCATGAGGGTGCTACAAGAACGGTGAATCCTTCATTCTTCACGATGTTCAGAGTGTTTACTTTTTCCTCAAGCATGTCCAGATAAGTGCATCCGACAACGACAAGCTCCTTTTCGGATAGAGTCCGTTCTTTTTCCAACACCCTCAGATGAGCCTTTTGATAATCACCGGTCAGAAGAACCGAGTCGAAATAATCCAGCCCGAACAGCCGATAGGTGGTCGCGTCCGTTACCGCATGCAGGATATGGCTATAGTGCTTCACTCCCTTGGATCGCTTCAATTGCAATACATTCAGACCGGGAGTGGTCATCAGACACAGATCCGCTTCCAAGAAGTTCAATCGGGCAAACGCCTTGTTCCCCTGCCCGATGAACTCGCCCGTGATGAATTGATAGTTCTGTTCAAACACCGGATCATCATCACTGGAAGTGTAGAAGACCGTTGGAAAGGATCTCTTTTCCAACTCATCCAACACAGGCTTGAACACGTTCCAGTATCTGGTACCTTCTGAATAAATCACCAAAGGAACATGATTCTTTGATGCAATCGCTTTGCCTCCCGTAAAGAACACTTTCAACTTGATGACGGCGGTTTTGCCCACAAAATACAGGGCGGTCGCAAGACCGATGACGATTGAAAAAAGCATGCTCCCCGTTCCGGGATCTATATAGAAAATCATCGATTCGCTCCTTCCATTTCAATCGGTCTCCAGTTTTCCTCGACGTAGATATCTTCTCCAATACTATAACTGTTGTGTACATATGGTTGGTGTTTTGTTCCAGTATAGGTTCTCGGATCAAATGGTCCGTTGTACACGTTGACCCGATCCTTCTTAATCTGCTCATACATGTTTTTTCCCGTGAATGGATTTATCGAACCGGTAAGATCCTTGATCGCAAACAGCGGTGCATCGGCATTGGTCATAAATGTATCATCGATACCCAGTGGGCCGACTGTATCAAAATCCTTCATCAGTAAAAGTGGTACAAACCTATTGTAAGTATATCGATTTTCAGTAAAGTCAGCCATTCCTTCTGAATAGAGGTCTCGCCCATGATCTGCAACGACAATGATTCTTGTGTTGTCGTAGACCCCTTCTTCCCGAAGCTGGTCGAACCAAAGCCCGATTCGCTTCAACGCGGCGACGTTGACATAATAGTGCAGTATATCTATTCCACGAATCCCTTCAATTGCATCGTACGGGGTAGTCGAGTTCGTGATCGTCGAACGGGGCTCATACTCCGGTGTTTGCAATCGGGCCATGCTGTGGGTAGTGTTGTTACTGATGCCGATGAACGCATCACCTTCCGCATCAAATGAGGAAAGCTCCCGAAGATAATAGAGCTGAGAATAACTGTAAAGGAATGAATCAAGGGATTGAAATGATTCCGATGTAAGATAATATCGACCATCTTGATAGATGCTTTCTCTCATCAGGGGAAAAGAAGCTTTCAAGAACGTGAACATTGGCAGATATTTTTTGATCAAGGCATTTTCATGCTCCGGCTGCCAATCCAAGTGAGATGCATGCTCCCTTTTGTATACATGCACAAAGGGGCCTTCATGATGCAGCACCTTCATTTCCGGATACGGCTTGAATGGGGTGAAATCACCTTCCCACTGATAATTGCTGAACGGTGGATCGGTAAGGGTAACGGAGAACCCTGCATCCAGAAACAGCTTTGGCATTACGAGCAATGACTCGTTGTGCTTATCGACCAATAGTTCACTGTCTCGCTTATTCACCTCGTCAACCGTGTACTCATATCCACCCATCATCGGTGGTGCCCCATAGGTTGTCGTATCACCGAATGAAACCGTATTGGGATAGAACGTAAATCCCGACAGCTGCTCTTTCAACTCGGGAACTTCTTTGATGATTGAGGGAAAATATGAACTCATCGCGCGATCGAGAAAAATGTATAACACGTTTTTCCCGGTTTTGGAAAAATGGTACGCAGGTTCAACAGTTTCCACGAGCTCTTGGCCGATATCACTCAAATTCATTCTATATTGGCGATATTCCTTGTTGATAACAGCGCTTGAATACACAGCGCTGCCTAATAAGCCTGAAGCAAGAATGGTAAGAATCGATGCAACCATCTTTATCCGATTGTTTCGGATCAGGATTACCAAGAGCAGGGCAACTCCAAGAGAGAGTACAGGTGGAAGAATGAACTCAAGCCCATGGGCTTCAAGCAGAGCCACATTCTCAAACTGAAGCAGATGACTGATGGCCCCATAATCTCCCGGGAATATGAAGGTGTTGATCAACGAAGTCAAGGCAAACAGGCTCATACCCATTGCGAACAACGTTTTGATAGATTTATTGCTTATCCGATAGAGGAAGAGGGGCCAAACGATCCATAGTCCAAGAAAAAATGTCATCGTATATGCCAAGTATCCCAAAGGATTGTCGATCTCGCCGATCATCGAGAATTCTATGACGGAAGAGGCGATAAGATTGGAAGGAATCACCAGTCCGAAGAGCAGGAAAAGAATGATACTCGACAGATAGAACATTCTGTTCTGGATCTTTGGTTTTTCACTAAGCGGAGAAAGTGCCCGGAGAAGAAGGTTTCCAAAATTGACTAACAGAGGAGCAAAGACCGTAACCAAGCCAACTGCTATAAATATCACTTTCTTCGATAAGGACATTCCCGGATGGAGATGCCAAATGCTTGCGAGACCCAGAGGAACTCCGATCGCCATGAGTAAATACGCAACAAGCAGGGGCTTCTTCAGTGTATAGAAGACATTTTTTACCAGCGAAAACAGGTTGTTCAGCGTCCAGTAGAACACCAGCCCTGCCGGAGAATTGTATAAAAGGAGCAAGAACAGACCGGCCATTCCATAGAGCTGAGCTTTGTCACGAAACGCAAAGCCCCGAGTATAGATGATTCCCGATGCAATGTTTATCACGGTCATAAGAATCGGGAGCAGGTTTATCCGCATGCTTCCAAAGGAGAGAAGCTGATCGGGTTTCCCTAAATCCTTGATGAAATAGAATGAACTTCCCTGCAATGGCTGAAGATGTGATAAGAAGTGATAGGCGGCAATAAAAAACGGGACTTGGATGAGAAGTCCGACGGAACCCCTCAGAACATAGGCGGGATGATAGTTGTTCTGCCGATAGAAGGTGGAGAGCATCATAAACCGCTCATCACCTTTGAAGGTCTCCTTGATTCTTCGAATCCCGCTCTCCAACCGTTTTCGCTCATCCCGTTCTTTCTGTTGAATCTTTTCCGCCACATGGTAGAGCGGAAGGGTGATCACGGTGATGACGAGGCTCAGTCCGATGATGGCAAGTCCATAGGTATCAAAACTTTTCATGAAAAAGTTGAAAAACACCTCAAAGAGGAGCTCCAGAGGGGCGATAACTACCGTATATACAAAAGACATGAAACCTCCTCCAAGGTACATAGTGCCTATCGATCTATCATATATTCGTCCGGCATTCAATTTTTGTCACGATCGTTCCCTGATATCGTTCATCATGAAGAAGATTCTCTTGGTACTCGGTAAACTTTTCGGAACTTTCGTTGACATATTTACCGGGAATGGAAATTTTTACCCGCGTGTTTCTCAGAAACCACTCATACTCGATATCCAGATGTCCAATATCAATTGCATGAAACCCTTCGTGGGCTAAATCATACGAAAGGATTGTTGCGGTGGGGCCAAGAGCAATCAAGATGGTTTTCCCTTTGCCCCATTTCTTCGCGGCAGCAAAGATTTCTTCATAGCAATCAAAGGCATTTGTCGCAGGACAGAGAACGCGTTGGATTGATGCCGCCCCTTCCAAGAGATCATTGCCCACTCCAAAAAAGGTTTTCTCTCCTTCGATGATGAGAATCCGCTTGTCTCTCCAAATTGTTTTGAGTTTTTTGAATTTTTCTCCGGCTTGATTTCGATTTCTGTAAATCATATAGGGTCTTGTCAGCAAACTATCGCCAAACGTTGCACCTTGAGGAAGAAGATCGTTCCAGACATGTCGCTTTCTCAACATATGCCATCGCCAAAACCGCCGGTCTTTCCAACGAAGATGTGTTAATGAGCCAAACATCGCAGGAACACATATCAAACATCTGGAATCGTTGCTTTCCAATACTTCTTTGAGCCTGAGGGACATCAACGGAGAACTTTTTTGGAAGTTGGAGGATATTTTTCCTAAAATCCATAAGATCTCACCATCCCCAAACCGAGAGAGAGAACCGCCTTGCTCGGTGACGAAAGCCAATGTTTCATCAAAACCAAGGACATGAGGTTGGCGTATCCGTTTTTGCCGGATTGGGAAAAACAGTTCGGCAACAATTACGGCGAGTGTTACGACTCCTTCTCTCACACAGTTCAATACGTTGTTTCCCATCTTCAACCCCCAAGTATACAGCTAGTCTTTCTTCCTTCCAATGATGTTCCTGACTACTGAAACGATATCGGAAAACTCGGGTCTCCAAAACGATAATCCAAGATAGAGCAGATTGGGAAGAAGAGCACATAATCCAAACAATATTATCAGCGTAGCGATATGTGAGGACAGACGAACATACCTGCTGACGTTCCACGTTACCCATCCGATCAGAAGAGTACTTGCCCCCCGAGCGATAAAGTGGATGAAATAGTGATGAACCGGTCTCTTCAGTCCATAGCGAAACAGGATGTACGGCTCAAACCAGGAGCACGTCAACAGAGTGCTTAGACTCGTTCCGATGAACACTCCGATGACACCATACCGTCCTGCCAGCCAAATCGAAGCAAATAAATTGATCGATGCTTCAAAGATCGGCTTGTACCGATCGTGCCAAAAGAGACCCATCGAAGAATAGAAGGTGCGAACCGAGCTCAGGACTCCGGTCAGATAGAAATTGAGCACGATGACAAACACGGTACTCATGGGAAAAACATACATTGGACCGAGCCAAAGGCTGATGAACGGATTGAGCAATATGAACAGGCTGATGGAACAGAGCCCAACGATCCAGCCGATGAAGAAATCCAACGATCTGAAGGTATGAAAATGAACTTCCTCATCTTCTTCCACGACCAGATTTCCGATACTCGCCAGGATTGAGGTATTAAACATCCCGATTATGTTGGTAACAGCCATGACAAGCATGTAATAGCCACCGTAAATTCCGGCACTCGCCAAATCAACAAATCGGACGATCAGGATATTGTCCGTTCCGCTGACAACGATAGATCCCATTTTGTGCGACGTAAGCCCCAACACATTTTTCTTGATCCGTGTTACTTCATCCTTTGGCAGTTTCTCTCGTACAGGTTCGGTCAAGTATGGATAGAGTCGATCGATTCTTCGCTTGACGATGAGGTTTTCGATGATTGTCGTGAAGAGAACCACCAGAAGATAGAGCAGATATGAATGCGTGAGAATGAGCAAAAGGATCTGCAAGAGATACTTTCCGACCTCAAAGCCGTATCGATAGGAGCTGTCAATGTATTTCTTTTGGTCGGCATAGAGAATCAGGCGTTTGTATCCGAGGAAATATCCCAGTCCGGCATCGATGATATACAGCGCATAATAGACCTGCAGATAGGGAATATCCGGAGCTTCTTTCAGGATAATAAAAAGAAACGGGGTCAATAAAAGTCCGGCGACCAGCACGAACGATCCAACGATGTAGTTCGTCTTCTTGACGACGTCCATCAGCGATTTCACCATCTCCGTATCACCCGTGGCCAACGGACGATAGAGACTGTAGGTGATCGCGGTGCCAATCCCTAATTCAGCAAACGTGAGCAGGGAGAAGATGTTGAAAAACAGGCCGTTCAACCCAAGATACTCAATCGAAAGGAAGAGAACAAAAACTCTTCGGGCGACAAAGTTGAGAAGATATCCGAGCAGAAGCCCCGCAGCCCCTACTGCAACGCTTTTTTTTGAATTATCAATCCGAGACATATCTATTGTTGGCCGGGGAATGGAAGGCTCGAATGAACACTATGTTCTTCATACCCTGATTTCTCCTCTCAAATTATCGACCCGCCGGCCATGGTGTACCAAAGTCCATATGGTTTGGTTCAGTCTTTTTGGAGGGAACGCCAGCATAAGCAGAGGCAAGAACACAAAGAGCCCGTAGGAGAAGGGAAGGACATCTTCAGCCAACGAATAGATCAGCCAGATTCCCATCAGCATCACGTAGAACCAAGATACCTTCTTCAACCGATGCAAGGCGACCGCCGTTCCAACGAAAAAAATGATTGAAATCATTCCGTAGGTCGAAGTCATATACAAGTAGGAGTTATGCATCCCGATGTCAGGGGCTGATTCGGGAGCATAGCCAATCAGAAGACTTTTTATATCAACCGCTGATAGATATGACTTCCAGATCTCCAATCGTCCGTTGCTTGAAAACCCCACACTCGCAAATCGGGATGTTTTGATAAGCCTCGTAATGATTGCTATGAACACCAACGAAAGAAGTACGACCGCTCCGGCTAAAAAAAACCGCTGCGTCTTCGTTGCTTTTTTCCAATATGAGGATCCGATAATCAGGATATTGTGGACTACGAGTATTCCGGCAAGCCAGATCGCTACGACCAACCCGGCCCTGCTTCTCGAATACCATGCAACCCATACTGTTAAAAAGGATGGCGTTACAGTCAACCACTTCTTGGCTGATAGTTTCTCATTTAATGCAAGCAACGACTTTATTGAAATAAGGTATAGGGGTGGAGAGTTCCGGTTCATTGCAAAAAATGAGTTATCAACATTAATTCTCAAAACCAGCATTGAATACAGGAACGGAAGAAGTACAAACGCTGCAAGCAGTCGAAAAGTCCAATTGTTTACCTGCAGATACCGAAAACTCATCCCCAGCGCAAAGGAAACCAATATGACATGAAGGGTATAAAACCCGGTAGCACTCCCCGGATAGGTTACAAAACGAGGATAGAGAAATAAAAAACCTAAGACAAGTCCAACGAATCCATCCTGCAACGTGAGGTGTTTCCGCACCTCCCATGCCACGACAATGAACATGAGGAGAGAAAGGGGTATCGTTATCGCATACCGATACCTCCAGCTTGTAAACCACAGCCAGATACTTGTCGTCATTGTGATGACAATCATACTTTGCAGAAGAAGAGATGCATTTCTCTTCCGCATCTGCTCGTCCATATATCCATTCATTTTTGTACTCATAGCATGCCTTCTTTCTGATCAAAATACCAGTCTATCAGCAAAAAACCAACCCTTATACCTATGAACGATTGTAAAGCCGGGAAAACTGATCTACATTCCTAGATATGAGCACCGAATCCGAGATGATGTTCTCCGTGGTATTGCCCACCTATCGGGTAGCCCAATTCGTTGAACGGGTGATCATCTCCCTTCAGATCCAGAGCTTCAAAGCCTTTGAAATGATCTTTGTCGACGATTGCGGCAACGATGGGAGCATCGACATCGTCGCCAGATATGCCGAAAGGGATCCACGGATTCGCATCGTGACTCATGAACACAATCGAGGCACCTATCACGCCCGAAAAACGGGTGTCGAACATGCAAGAGGAAGATATATCATCTTTCTCGATCCGGATGATGAATTGGATGAGCATTGTCTGAACCAACTCTATGAACATCTCCATGGTTCACCCGCCTCGGTAATCTTCTACGGAGTAACGTTCACCCCTCCCCTTCAATGGTACAAATCACCGACAAGGTCATATCCTCTCCGGTCAAAAGATCGCCTGCTGGAGAGCATGTTCAAAAAATCTATCGGCGGATACACATTCACGACGTTGGGAACCCCCGGAAAAGCATATGATCGAAAGCTACTCCTATCAGTCTATGAGGAACTGGCAATCCCCGATGATTTTCGATATGTGTACTCGGAAGACAGTGTGGTGCTCTTGACAAGCGCAATGAACAATCCCGGCTTTCGTACGATAGATTATCGCGGATATATCTATCATCTGAACCCTTCTTCGATCACCCACAAAGAGCAGATGAGTTCACGATCACGATTTATCTCCGAACAACTTACGTACACGGTGGATATACTTCGAGAGCAGATCGGTCGTCATCATCTCACCAAAGCCGAGGAAGAGTTCTTCCGATTTTATATTCATCGACACACCAAGAGCGAACTCTCTTTGTTTGCCCGATTCGATTCAAGCGGCGCCCACTATTTCACATCCGTCGCTTCCGCCTTTTTTGCCCGGCCAAGGCTCAAGCACGTGGCGATGATGGTCTTCTTTGTGGTGACGCTCGGTAGAAAAAGACTCTAACAGCCTGAATACGCATTATTTTTACAACTCCCCTTCTCTCTTCTCCTCTCTGACAATGAATGCAAACCATTTACAAGGAGCATGTCATGGACAAGAAACAAGAGGAAACGAAGAAGATGGGGAAGACCCAAGTCATCATTCTTTCCACCTTCGCGCTCGTCGTCACCGCCCTTTCGGTGTTCGGGTGCTACGGATGTAGCTATCATCCGGTCACTCCCCCAACCCGGGAAGAGGCTCTCTCAATCGTCGAGCGGATCAAGGGAACCGTGTGGGAACTGGATGAAGCCGGAGAAGTGAAGACGATCGGTGAACTGGGCGGGAAGCTGAAAACGATCGAGATTCTTTCGACCGGGGTCGAGGGCGTGTCGCTCGACGTGGTGCTGGAGTTCGAAGGCTCGATGCCGAAGGAGGGCAAGCTCCTCTTCTTTGAAGAGAGCGGCTTCTCGTTGAGCGAAAGCGGCCTGCTCCTCGATGTGACGATCGTCTTCTCCAACAGCAAGGACGGAACCAACGAGACGATGACCCTGAAGGGAAATGAATCGAATTCCTATCTGTACTACTTGAAAATCTGACGGTTTGTTACGATAGTTGAATCAGAGGTTCGATCCGATGCACTCGGCAAAGGAAAGAACGCTTGATAAGGAATACGCCTATGGTACACTTCAAAGCTCAAAAACCCACGTACATGAACGGGGAGTATACCATTGTTACCACCCCGTTTCTGCAGGATATGCTTGATTCCGCATTGATCGCCAACATCCAGCATGGGAACATCGAGGCGGCCTACGAGGTCCTCGACCTTCTCATCAACCTCACCCAGTCGATGGAAGGGGCCACCCTCACTGAACATGAAGGGAAGATCATTCTTTCCAAGGTGAAGGCGGCGATGAAGCAGGGCGACCTCGCTTCGGCGAAACAGCACATGGTGGAGTTCGCCCTGCGGTAATCAGGCAATGATATGACGATCAAGGGTCCTTCGGGTGTTCGAAGGGCCCTTTTTTATTTCCCCGGGTGACGATGTTGACAGATGGAAAAAGGTGTGCAAGACTATATATGGAAGCGCTTCCACGACGCTTCTTCATTCTCATAATTCGTTACCAAGTCTTGGTGTAGGAACCAAGCATAAGGAGGAATATTCAT
>Ga0116161_1005548_pt1 | contig 10143 bp, 5 predicted proteins | sample AD_JPNAS3_MetaG_FD_89877 | JGI IMG/M metagenome (GOLD analysis project Ga0116161, IMG submission 89877) | Active sludge microbial communities of municipal wastewater-treating anaerobic digesters from Japan - AD_JPNAS3_MetaG | ecosystem: Engineered > Bioreactor > Anaerobic > Digestate | place... | reverse complement strand
TTGTGTTGTCCTTTGAGTTAAAATCGGCTTTGCTCGTGATCTTCCATACAATTTCATTCTTTTTTCCTATCTTTTAAATAGGTCATTAATAATCTCATAGAATATGCCGATTTTGACTTAAAGACAGCAGCCGACAGATTATTTACGCCACCATCGCTATTTATGTTGTCCTTTGAGTTAAAATCGGCTTTGCTCGTGATCTTCCATACAATTTCATTCTTTCCCCATATCTTTGAATAAGGTCATTAATAATTTCATAGAATATGCCGATTTTGACTTAAAGCCGACAACCGACAGATTATTTACGCCACCGTCGCTATTTGTGTTGTCCTTTGAGTTAAAATCGGCTTTGCTCGTGATCTTCCACACAATTTCATTCTTTTTCCTATCTTTTAAATAGGTCATTAATAATCTCATAGAATATGCCGATTTTGACTTAAAGACAGCAGCCGACAGATTATTTACGCCACCATCGCTATCCTTGTGTCGTCCCGCTGGGACTTTTATTATTTGTTCTTCTTGTCGCCGGGTTAAAAACCCGTCGTTAGTATGTATCGTTCCTAGCGGAACTTTAATTCGACTTCCTCTTAATCCTTAAATCCTTGTTTCTAAAACTAAATCTGCGTAATCTGCGCAATTTGCGTGAACTAATCCTAGAATCCCTGTTTTTTAAATTACAGAACATTTCTCACAGCAGCCGAAACTAGTGCATAAACCGCCATAGAAATATTCTTAAATGTTTCAGCTATTCATTTAATCCATCAAGAAAATTCCCTTTACCCTTGACAAATATATGCGTTGACTATTTTTGCCCTGAGACAATATAATTACTAAAATAGGATGATTCAATGGCTTTTGAACAAGAAATGAAGTTAATCAGCAGGGGTGTGGAAGAAATTATCACCAGGGAAGAGCTGGAAGCAAAATTCGCTAAATCTGTAAAGACAGGAAGACCACTCAGAGTAAAATATGGTATTGATCCTACCGGTTGTGATGTTCATTTAGGACACTTGGTTCCTATCCGGAAAATGAGGCAGTTTCAAGATTTGGGTCATATCGGAGTAATAATAATTGGTGATTTTACTGCTCAAATAGGTGATCCTACAGGTCGAGATGAAAGCCGTCCTCCTTTAACTTCCGAACAAGTGATAAAAAACAGTGAAAAGTTTATGGAGCAGCTATATACGGTGCTAAAACCGGAAAAAACAGAAGTCCGTTATCAAAGTGAGTGGTTTGGTAAAATGGGAATGAGCGAGGTTATTAAACTAATGAGTAAATTTACTTTAGCTCAATTTATGGCTCACGAAACATTTCGCCAGCGCTATGAACAAGGTTTATCCTTGGGAATGCATGAAATTCTGTATCCAGTTTTGCAGGGTTACGATTCAGTTGCCATTGAAAGTGATATAGAACTTGGAGCTACGGAACAAAAATTCAATATTCTCTGCGGTAGAGATATGCAGCGTCATTTTGGAATGGAACAACAGGTAGCTATTTTGTCACCAATTTTAATCGGCACCGATGGTGTGCAGAAAATGGGAAAATCACTTAATAACTATATTGCTATATTTGATTCCCCCAAAGATAAATACGGCAAAGTTATGTCTATCCCCGATGACCTTATTCTAAATTATTATTGCTATGCTACTACTGTCCCAGAAGAGGAAATAGATAAAATTAAGCTTGAATTGGAATCTGGCATTAATCCGATGCTTATTAAGAAACGCCTTGCTCGGGAAATTGTATCCCTATACCATAGCGCGGCTGAAACAAAAGAAGCAGAAGAAGCATTTGAAAAACAATTTTCAATGCGTGAAATTCCCGATGACATTCCCGAATTTATAATAGGCGAAAGCGAATATAAACTGGCAAAGCTTCTGGTGGACAGTAAAATTTGCGCTACCAACGGCGAAGCCAAACGCCTAATTCAAGGTGGAGCTGTTTCGGTGAATGGAAATAAGATAACAGCTTTTGATGCTATTATATCTCTTCAAGAGGGTGATGTTATCAAAGCAGGAAAACGCAATTACATAAAAATAAAGAAGATATGAATAACTCGAATGTAATATCACTACTACTTAATGTTGTTATAATCGCTCTGGTCTTTTACAGCATTATCATTCATGAATTTAGTCACTCTCTGGCTGCTTTTCTTTTAGGAGATGATTCAGCAAAAAGAGCTGGACGCTTAACCCTGAATCCTTTAAAACACATAGACTGGTTTGGAACCGTTATCCTGCCGTTGTTTTTATATTTTACCTGCGGTTTTATATACGGTTATGCAAAGCCGGTTCCATTTAATCCTTATAATTTTAAGAACTTTAAAACTGATTCAGGGTTAACAGGATTGGCAGGTCCGCTATCCAATTTTTTAGTGGCCATAGTCTTTGCCTTAATCTATCATCTATTCGGTTTCTCCTTTATAGTTCAATATATATGCACTTATGTGATATATCTCAATCTGCTGCTTGCCTTTTTTAATCTGATCCCTATTCCGCCATTGGATGGATCAAAAGTGATAGGTATTTTTCTAACGGATCAAGCCTATTATAAATGGACAATGCAAGAACGAAAAGGGATGATCTATCTTTTTGCCTTTATCATAATTAGCAGCTTGTTGGGATGGAATATTATTGGAAAAATCATAGTGCCGCCTGTGAATTTTATTATGAACCTTATGGGTGTGCACTAAAAATGTCGCGTGCTGATTATTTAGTATTCCCAGATAAAAAAAGATTAATATCCCTGTAAGTTAGGAGAAACTTGTGTCCATCGAACTTATTAGCAGCTTATATCTTGGGAAGGTACAAAGGGCTCATAATGTCCGTATTTGTTTAAGTGATATTGTGTAGCAGCCGATGCTCTTACAAAAGCTAATCGTGTTTAGAGGTGAACGATGAATAACATCGTTTCCCCCTAAATAAGAAAAAAAAAGATATAGGAGAAACAAAATGGAACTGAAGAAATTACAACAAATGATCGAAGAAAATGCCGTGAAAGCAGTAGATCTTAAATATTGCGGTTTGGATGGTAAATGGTATCATATCACTTTCCCTGCCCGTAATATTGCTGAAGTAATGGAAAGTGGTATACCTTTTGATGGTTCTTCCATACCAGGAATGACAAGTGTGGAAAGTGGAGATATGGTTTTAATGCCGGATGCTTCAACAGCGCAGTTGGATGCATTCAATGCAACTCCAACTCTCAGAATGATTTGTTCAATTTGCGATGCAGAAACCAGAATAGGGGTAAATAAAGACCCTCGCAGTGTTGCTCTCAGAGCGCATAAATATTTACTTTCTACGGGTATTGCAGATATGTCTACCTGGATTCCAGAACTGGAATTTCATTTATTTGATACGGTTCAATATTATTCCGATGCTTTTTCTTCTGGCTATAATCTTACTTCCAGTGAATGTAAAGATGCTCTTCCGGAAGATAATGAAGACCTCGATGCTCTTGCCCTGCAAGGGGTTAAAGGTTATCATATGGATACTCCTTTTGATCAGTTTTACGAAATCCGCCAGAAAATTGTGGAACTGATTGAAGAACAAGATATCAAAGTTCGCTATCATCATCATGAAGTAGGCCTATCTGCTCAAGAAGAAATTGAAACAGAACTACTTGCCTTTCCGAAAATATGTGATGATGTAATGGTGATGAAAGATATAATTCGTAGAACTGCTTTACAATATGGGCTAACAGCTACTTTTATGCCTAAACCGGTATATGGCCATGCTGGTAATGGAATGCATTTTCATATAATGCTACATAAAAATGGTAAGAACCTTTTTTACAAAAAGGGTGGCTATGCAGACCTCTCGGATGAAGCTATCTGGTTTATTGGAGGGGTGTTAACACATGGACGAGCCTTAGTGGCTTTTACTAATCCTTCCACAAATAGTTATAAAAGATTGCTGCCCGGTTTTGAAGCTCCCGTAAAGCTGTTTTATGGCCTCGCTAATCGCAGTGCGGCTATCCGCATCCCAAAATATGTTAATACTCCTGAAACAAAACGCTTTGAATTTAGAACCGGAGATGGAACCTGCAATCCCTATTTTGCAATGAGTGCAATTTTGATGGCTGGACTGGATGGCATCAAAAGACAAATTGACCCTGGTAAGTATAATTTTGGACCGTTTGATGATAATGTCTTTGCCTGGAGCGAAGAGAAAAAAGCTACTCTACTTTCAATTCCAGCCAATCTGGAAGAAGCAATGCAAGCCTTGAAAGTAGATCATCAATTCCTGCTGGAAGGAGATGTTTTTAACAAAGAACTAATAGAAAGCCATATCAATTTGAAGCTGAAAGAAAATGATGCAGTTTCAGCTCGCCCTCATCCATATGAAATGATGTTATATTATAATCTGTAATGAACTTGGAATAATTATTGCTTTTATTATAGAGCAAAGATCCTAATTTATCTAAAGGAAGTCCGATGAAGAAAATTATCACCTTATTGCTAACAATCTTGGCTGCAGGTTCAATGTTTGCCAATGCTTACGATTTTAATCAACCTCCAAACTTAAATTCTGCCTTTGCCTTAGGAGCCAGAAACGACTCCAATATGCGGGTAAATTTTGTCCTTCCGGAATATTCTGTTCAGGAAGAAACTTATGGAGAGACGGTTTATCATAAAATAATGCTACCTCTTTCCGGAACTCTTATGGAACCAGGAATGCCAGAATTACCTTCAGTTTGTACCTATATTGCTATTCCTCATAGAGGAGGGGTTAATATTGAGGTATTATCTACGCAGCAAACCGTTATTCCCAATTTTTTACCTTATCCTGTACAGCAGGGCAATAATTTGGAAAGCCCTAAAGGATTCGTTTTAAATAGTGATTATTACAATGGGAGTGGAAGTAACTATCCCGAAAGCTTGATTGATGTTAGCGCACCTTTTATTTTAAGGGACTTCCGAATAATTAATATTAAAATAAATCCCTTCTCTTATAATGCTCAAACTGGTGAACTTACCGTTAATCAGAATATCCAATTCCGCCTTAATTTTACAAATGAACCGGGAATAAATGAACTACTTTGTGAACCGGAAAATATATCAGCAAGCTTTGATAACATATACAACTCTATGATTTTAAACTATGCTGATTACCGTGATGCTGTAGTAGCACAAACCCCACCCCGTTATTTGATTATTTACGGCACAAATACCGATCCGAACTTTACAGATGCCTTAAATGGTTATGTTCTATGGAAAAAACAGAAAGGCGCAGATGTAATGGTGGCCAGCACAGCTACCAGTGAAGCTGGAAACTCAACTACCTCCATTAAAAACTATATCCAAAATAAATATAACAATCCTGCAACCCGTCCTGATTTTGTAGTCTTAATTGGTGATACATCAGGAAGCTATACAATTCCTGCTTTCACGGAATCGGGTGGAGCAACAGACTATAATTATACTTTTTTAGCAGGAAGCGATCAATTGGGAGATTGTTTTATAGGCCGTATTTCGGTAGAAAATCTCTCTCAGTTTCTGGTGGTGCTAAATAAAATATACCTTTACGAAAGAGATATAAATCTGGATACAGCCAGCTGGCTGAATAGAATGATGCTTTCTGGAGATAATTCTCCTTCTGGCATTTCTACAATGTATATTCATAAATATATAAAGGAAATGAGCTCATTCGTAAATCCCAATTATAGTTATGTAGAAGATTATGGTTCTTCTCCGAATTATACGGTAATCAATCAGGCTCTTAATCAAGGAGTTGGTTTCTATAGTTTCAGGGGTTATATAGATTGGGTTCCTCCCAATGAATCCTCTCTTTTTAATGGTTATAAACTTTTTCATACTGTAAATATAACTTGCGGCTCGAATAATTATGATTCAGCAGGAGAAGTAGAAGCTTTTGTTAGATACGGAACAACTGCAGCTCCTAAGGGTGCCGTAACTGGAATTGGAATGTGTACTTCCAGCACTCATACTACTTTTAATAATGCTGTACACGGCGGAATTTTTTCCGGAATATTTGCCTCTGATATGCGCACTATGGGTGAAGCATTATTAAATGGGCGGCTCTATTTGAATCAACTATTTGGAGTTTCCTCTCCAGCAAATGCAGTTAAATTTGCCGCCTGGTGTAATTTAATGGGTGATCCTACAATGGAAGTTTTTACTGGTATTCCAAATCACTTTAATGTAACCTGTGAAAGTTCAATTCCTTTGGGATTAAGTTTATACGATGTAGCAGTTCATGATAGTGTGGGAAATCCTGTAGAAGGAGCTGCTGTAGTTTTAAATATGGGGGGTATGATTATCGCTCGCGGTTATACAGGCATAGATGGAACCGTCATTTTAGTGCTCCCCTCCAATATGATTGCCGGCGAGGCAACTTTAACAATTAGCACGCATAATTTCAAACCCAAGCAGCTTATAATCCCTGTGATAAATATCCCTACTTTGGTTCCAGGAACTATAGCTATCGATGATGATGATATATCTCCCTCACAGGGTAATGGAAATGGAATTGCCGGTAGCGGTGAAACTATCGAACTCCTTTTTGGCTTAGTGAATACAGGAACTGATGCTATTAGTGGAATTAGCGGAACTATCAGTTCTAACAGCCCCTATATTACTATTGTTAATCCATCAATTAACTATTCTGATATTCCTGGGGGACAATTAGGAATCAATACTACTCCTATAGTAATTAATATTGCCCAAAATGCTCCCCACCAAACAATGTTACGACTATACCTGGATCTTACCGATTCCAATTCTACTAATTATCACATCTCAGAATATATTCAAGTGGAAGCTCCTTTTATGGAATTTGTTTCCTACCTTGTTATAGACGAAAATAATCAACATCTTGACCCAGGAGAAACCGCTGAATTCAGTATTACAGTTAAGAATGTTGGAACCGTTCCCGTAGAGAATGTTATGGCTACTTTATACACTTTAAACGATTTAGTGGGTGTTGTAGACGCTAATGCTGATTTTGGAACTCTGCCAACAGGAATTTCAGTAACCTGTGGAGTAGATCGTTTTTCTCTTATTGCTCGTTTGCAGGTTTTACCAGGGATGCTTATCCCGATGAAGTTAAAGCTATATAATAATGATGGATTTGAACAATATATCCCATTCACTTTTACAGTAGGCCTAGTTACTCAACACGATCCTCTTGGTCCTGATACTTATGGTTATGTAATATACGATTGGACTGATACCGCCTACGAATTTGTAGCTACCTATGATTGGCATGGAATTTCTCCTTCTGAAGGAGGTTTGGGAACTGCAGTAGCTATATCAGATGGTCACAGCGGTAGTAATGAAGGCGACCAAGTTGGCTCTGATGCCTTAGAAATTGTGGCTTTGCCTTTCCCCTTCCAGTTCTATGGTCAGCTTTACGATCAAATAACTATCTGTTCCAATGGTTTTATTGCTATGGGAGCTACTGAGAATGCTGAATTTAGAAATTACCGCCTACCTGGTCCTATGGGGCCCAATCCTATGATTGCCCCATTTTGGGATGATTTGGCAACTGGTTCAGGCAGTGGAATTTATACCTGGTTTGATAGATATAGCCATTGCTTCATAATAGAATGGCATAATATGATAAATGGAAAAGACGGTAGTTCTGTAGAAAACTTCCAATGTATTTTATATGACCAAGCTGCATATCCTACAAGTTTGGGTGATGGACCAATAAAATTCCAGTATCATACCTTTAACAATGTAGATTCTCAATCCGGAAACAGACATGGAAACTATTGCACTATCGGTATTGAAGATCATACAGGGAAAGTTGGTTTAGAATATACCTTCAATAATACCTATCCCACAGCTGCTGCACCCTTAAGTAATGGTAAAGCACTATTTATTACTAATATTCCCGTCTATCATGAAGCTGCTCATTTAATTCTGGAAGCAACTTATGTGAACGACCCCAATATGAATGGAATTTGCGAGCCGGGAGAATTAATAGATCTGGGTGTGAAAATTAAAAATACTGGTAACCTTATTGCAGAAAACATAGTTGGACATCTTAGCACCACAAGTGAATATGTTACTATCAATAATGCCATTGCGAGTTATTATCCTATCGAACCTGGATTTTATGGTGTAAATAGACAACCTTACACCTTCACAATATCTGGTTCCTGTCCCAATGGTAATGTTATATACTTCAATCTCTTGCTTACTTCTGGCGATTTAGAATGGAGCCGTAATTTCAGTTTTCAGGTCTCTGCTTCCTCTTTAAATTATCATTCCCATTTTGTGGATGATCACTTGAGTGATTTTAATGGCACTGTTAGCCTTGGAGAATCTTTCAACTTAGTAATTAATCTGGAAAATACTGCTGCAGTAGATGCTACAAACATTCAAGCAACTTTAAGCAGCACTATTCCAGAGTTGGTTATTGAAAATCCTATTGTTTTACTGGATAAGATTGGTCCCAATGATATCTATCAAACTACATATACAATAGATACTTCTATGCTGGATGCTTCAATTACCCAGATTCCATTTCTCTTTAATGCTACAGCAGGAAATGGAAGTGCTACAAGCACAGCCTTCAATATTCAGTATAATAATCCTATTGTGTATGAGGATTTTGATTTGAATAATGGCATCTTTATATCTGAGACAGGATGGACTTGGGGAATTCCAACACAGGTATCCCCCTTTTCCGGAACAAAAGTTTGGGCTACCAATTTAAGCGGAAGCTATCCTGATTTAGTAACCTACAATCTTTACACACCACAATATCTGTTGGCAGAAAACAGTCAGCTGCAATTTATGCATAATTACATTTGCGAATATGGATATGATGGTGGTAATGTAGCTATTTCTACCAATAATGGGAATTCTTGGAGTTTAATTTATCCCACTACGAATTATAACGGTAATAGCCTAAATGGACTAAGTGGAGATCAAGGTTGGACAGGAAATTCAGGTGGTTGGCAGACAGCAACATTTAATCTTTCACAGTATGCAGGACAAACCGTAATATTCCGTTTCCGTTTTGGCTCCGATGGATCAACAAGTGGTTCTGGATGGTTTATTGATGATTTTAAGATTAGCGGCGTAGATCTCAAAACAGGCTATTTATATGGAATTATATATCCAACTTCTGGGCTTGATCCTTCTCTGGCAACCCTAAAATCTAACCTTCGCCTTACTAGTCATCCCGATTCTGAAGGTAATTTTATCCTTCTCTTACCTTATGGCATTCATTCTGTAACGGCAAGTATGCCCTATCATCAATCATCTTCGATCACTTCAGTCATCATCTCTTCCAGTAATCCTGACCACTATACTGAATTTACCTTGATTGATTTACCTCGCCCACAAAACATATATTATTCAGGAAATAACGAAACAGGGGAACTTTATATCTATTGGACACCTCCAGAGGATACAGTTCTACCCGTAGTTGGCTATAAAGTATATCGTAAATTCAATACGGATCAGTTCTATCTGGTTCAAGAATCTGAAGAAACCACCTATCATGAAGTTCTTTCTTTAGAAGGAACTTATGTATATTACATTGTAGTGAAGTTCTTCAATGTGGATGGAACTCCCAGCCAATTTATAAATATACCCTTCCCCTTTGAAGATGTTTCAGATAATGAAATACCATCCCTTGTAACTAAATTGAATAATAACTATCCTAATCCGTTTAATCCTTCCACTAATATATCCTTCACTTTGTCCAAGCCAGGAAGAACAACTTTGAACATCTATAATATGAAAGGACAACTTGTTAACCACCTGGTAAACGAGGATATGAATCCTGGAATACATAATGTTGTATGGAATGGAAAAGATGAAAATGGACGCAATGTTTCCTCCGGAGTGTATTTATATCGTCTGGAAAGTGGAACCTATCAAGCAACCAGAAAAATGCTGCTGATGAAATAACCTAGTATATGCTAACAAAGGAAATTGAGTATAATATAAGTTAGAAACAATCAATAGCGAAAGTTAGAAGTCCTCACTGTTCAAACAACCCTTACCTATCCTGTAGGTTGTTTAGCAGTGAGGACTTCTGTTTTTGGAAAAGCAAAAGTACTTAGTTCAAAGTTTGTAGTTCAAAGTTCGTAGTTCAAAGTTCGTAGTTCAAAGTTCGTAGTTCAAAGTTCGTAGTTCAAAGTTCGTAGTTCGGTGAT
>Ga0116161_1005531_pt1 | contig 10172 bp, 6 predicted proteins | sample AD_JPNAS3_MetaG_FD_89877 | JGI IMG/M metagenome (GOLD analysis project Ga0116161, IMG submission 89877) | Active sludge microbial communities of municipal wastewater-treating anaerobic digesters from Japan - AD_JPNAS3_MetaG | ecosystem: Engineered > Bioreactor > Anaerobic > Digestate | place... | reverse complement strand
TACCGATACCGACCCCGACCCCGATTTGGATGAAACCCTGAAACCGTGAAACCAGAAACCCTGAAACCCTGAAACCCAGAAACCAAAGAAAGTGTCCCGTGGTTAAACAATCGATCCCGATACCGACCCCGACCCCGATTTGGATGAAACCCTGAAACCAGAAACCCCGAAACCATGAAACCCCGAAACCATGAAACCCTGAAACCAAAGAGCGTTGCTTTCAACGCTCTTTTTAAGGCGTCCGCGGGCGGGGACGCCCGCGCCGCTAAGGCGCTTGCGGACTCTGTCCGCCCGGCCGCGGCGGCAGCGGCGCGTCCGGGGCGCGCCGGACCGAGCAGTGCAGATGCGGCCCGGAGCGTTTCGGCACCTCGTACAGAACAAAGTCGAACCCCGCCTGCCAGGCCAGCTTCGCCAACTCGCTGAGCGGGAGCCCCTCGCAGGTCAGGTCCACGGCGCGGCCCTCGCGGTGCAGGGAAGAGGGGAGGTGGATGCGGTTCTTGCTGCTTGCCGCACGGTACGCCTCCTGCACCTTGAGCTTCCCGCCGCGGCGCTCCAGCAGATTGACCAGCCGCCGGAGCGGCACCTCCACCGCGCGGTGGATCTGGTGGTCGTCCTCATCGTCCTCCGGCCCGTCGTGATCGCTCTCGAACCATACACGCTCATCCTCAAACCGGACCAGATCGCGGGCAGGATCGAACTGCGCCAGATCGATCGGCCCCGATGCGTAAATCTCCTTGCCGCGCGGCAGATTGGAGTCCGGCGGAAAAGTGGCGGGCGCCTCCCGCACCGGGTTGTGCAGGTCCGGCGGCGGCACCGACGGCTTCTCTGCCTCCGCCGTCTCGGCGTCGTGCCCGTCCTTCCGCTTTCCGCACCCATCGAGGGCGACACAAACCGCCAGCCCGATCAGGCACACCCCTGCCGCAAACCCGCATGCCCAGCGCATCCAGATACTGAACGCCCGCGGTTCACTGAAATCCCGGAATGTCTCGGGCGGGGGGATGTTTTTCAAAAACTTCATGCGCATCCTCTTCGGAAACAAACCCTGAACTATACTGAAGGCGACTCCATAATGAAACCAAAAATAAGTGCCGCCTCCCTTTTCCGCCTCCCTTTTCCGTCTCCTGTCTCCCGTCTCTTGTCTCCCGTCTCTTGTCTCCCGTCTCGTGTCTCCCGTCTCCCGTCTCCCGCCACCCGTCTCCCGTCTCCCATGCCGCCAACCTTTCCCCTTGCGTCTTCGACAAAAAACCATAAAATGTCATCCTCAAATTCGATCAAGAAAGGTGCTGACGATGAGCGATTCTCCGCAGACCATGAAAATGTTGCCCGGCGACGAGATCCGGCAGATCATGTGGCGCTATGCCGACCGGTACGACATTCAAATGGCCGTGATGGGTGCCCGTTCCGTGGCCCGCGGCCTCGTGGCCCGCTTGGTGGCTGACGGCGAACGCGCGACGCACGAGTGGACCGAGGCGAAAAACAGTCTCTATCAGGCGTTCGACGAGTCGGGCATCACTGCGGCGGGACTCGACATGGAATACGGCGGCATCATCGAAGGGCCGCGCAATCTGGCGCTGAGCCTGATCGCCTTTGAACTCTCCTGGGTCGACGGCGGGGCCTCCACCACCAGCCTGATCAACAACCTCGGCCTCGGGCCGATCGTTGAGAAGGGCACGCCCGAGCAACGCGAGAAGTACATGCGCGTCTGCGCCCCGGCCCAGCCCGGCGAGGACCGCAAACCGTGGCGCGCCGCCTTTGCCCTCACCGAGCCGCTGCCCTATGTGGGCGTGGACACCGGCGTGGTCAGCGGCCGCGTGACCGTGGCCAAATGGGAAGAGGGGCAGGAGCCGATCCTGCATGTCGAGAAGCGCGGCCGCTTCCTGACCAACATGGCTGTCGCCAACGTGCTTACCGCCGCAGTCGATACCGGCGACCCGCGTATCAAATCCTCCTGCATGGTGATTCTCGAAGACACCGATCCGGGCGTCTTCGACCGCGGCGCGCCGACCCTCAAAATGGTCCACCAGCTTTCCAACACTCACGACCCGATCTTCAGCCTTGATGTCCCCGCCAGCCGTATCGTCGGCGGCTACACGGTCAAGGACGGCGTGATCGTGCCCAACCTGACCCACAGCGAGATCATCGAGGCGGTCTTCTCGCGGACGCGCGTTGGGGTCGGCCTGATGACCGCCGCCAAGCTGCTCTCCGCTGTCGAGCCGGTCATCCGCTACCATCGCGGGCGTTACCGCGGCGCGGCCGGCATCGAGGCCGGCGCGCCCCGCTACGATCAGGGCATCCAGATGAAGGAGGACGCCGTTCAGCGCCTCGCCGATGTCTGGGCCACCGGCGAAGCCGCGGCCTCGCTCGGGTTCGAGACCGCGCGCGCCTTTGACGCCCTCACGCCTGTTGAAAACCAGGTGCTCGCCGATTTCGCCGCCCAAGGCGTCTCCGGCCGCGCCCTGATGCGGGCGTTGCGCAAACCGCAGGCCGACGCCATCGAGCTGCTGGACCAGCTTGGCAAGCCCGAGGCCGAGCGCGACGAAGCCCGCGTCGCGGCGCTGCAGGCCGATCCGCTCGTGCAGTACGTCTGGCTCAGCGCGCTCTGCAACGTGCTCTGCCCGGCCACCAAGCTGTGGGACACCGGACACGGGGCCAACATGCTGCGCGAGGCGGTCAGCCTGATGGGCGGCTACGGCATCACCGAAGACTGCCCCGGCTTCCTTTTCTACAAATGGACCGACGCCCAGCTCGAGGCCACCTACGAAGGCCCGGAAGTGGTGCAGCGCCGCCAGATCAGCGTCACCATGAACAACGAGGTCTTCCTGGCCCAGGTCGCCCAATGGATCGCGGAGCTGCGCCGACAGAACGCCGCCGCGCCCGGCAACGGCCTCGACACGCTGGCCGAAGGCTTCGCGCTCTGGCGCTGGACCCTCGCCTTCATCCAGTCCGCCAAGGATGCCGAAGGCCGCGCGCTCTCGCAGAGTCAGCGCCACGGCGTGCTCTTCCCGATGGCCGACGCGATCTCGTGGCTGCTGGCCGCGCGTTCACTCGTCGCCGACATTCAGGAGCTCGCCGCCAAAGGCCCCGGGCACCCGGTGGTCGGGCCTGAGATCGCGGGGTACGTCAACACCTTCACCGATCTGGCGCACATGCAGATCGCGCGCGCCGTCGGCGAGACGGCCCGCATCTGCGCCGAGCTGGTTTACGGCTACGGCGCGGCCACGGCGGAGCAGTCGTCCGAGTTCCAGACGCTGCGCGCCAAGGCGGATGCCGCGATGGCCGGCGCGCGCCTCGCCAAAGACCGCGCTGGCCGCGCGCTCGCGCAGGTCATGATCCCCGAGGCCCTCGACTACCCGCAGTGATCCTTTCAGCCGGGAGCGCGGGCGTCCCCGCCCGCAATGGCGGATCAGTCCGATCGGACTGATCCGCCGGATCCGCCGCCTTGCCAACAACCCAAACGCCGCGGGTCGAATGTCGCGGGTCGCGGGTCGACGATACCGATAGCGATACCGATAGCGATACCGACCCCGACCCCGATTTGGATGAAACCCTGAAACCAGAAACCATGAAACCATGAAACCCTGAAACCAAAGCGGGCGGGGACGCCCGCGCTCCCGACTTTCCCGCGCTCCCGACTTTCTGCCCGCCTCCTTTTTAATTCCTCCTTTCTTTTTTCCGATTGCATTGATGCGCCTGCCGGGATGTGATATCGTTTTTCCCTTATGAAAAACAAGTGCCTTTGGGGTTTGGTGGCTGGCGTGTTGTCGGGGATCGTTCCGCATGCGGCGGCTCAGGTGGTTTCCAGCGTCGCCATGCCGGTGATCCAGCTTACCGGGACCAACGAGGTCGAGCTGGGCAAGATCACCTGTGAAGAGTTGAAGCTGATCACGTTCGTTTTCCGGAATCCCGGAAGCGTGCCGGTGGAGATCAAACAGATCACCTCGACCTGCCCCTGTATCCGGGGTTATCCGGAGCAGGCGGTCATCCCCCCAAACGGTGAACTCCCCATCACCGCTGAACTGAACCCCCTCAAGGTCAAAAGCGTCTTCAAGCGGGGCCTGTGGATCCACACCACCGATCCGCGGCAGGTTCGCATCCCGCTGATCGTCAGCGGGGAGGTCGTGCCGTTTTTCGAAGGCTTTCCGCAAGAGCCCGTGCAGTTCAGGCGGGGCGCGCCCGGCGAGGCGTGGACAAACGTGTTCCCCCTCACGGCCACGCTCACAAACCTCTCCCTCGGAACACCGGTCATCACAAAAAGCAAGGACATGCGTGTCACCGCCTCGGTCGCCGCGAACCAGGCCCAGGCGGGATCGTTCGACCTGACGCTCGTGGCCGTGCCGCTGGTTGCCGGGCGCAGTAGCGCCACAGTGGAGATTCCGATCGCGGGAAGGCCCGATCTCCCGAATCTGGATTTGCTGCTGTATGCGCGCGTCGGAACCGAACTGTACGTCACGCCCTCAAAGTTTCTCATGCTCCCTTCAGACCAGCCCCTTACGCGGGGGTATCTGATCCGTACGGGCGAGACCGAAGCGGATCCGAAGCAGGTGGCCTTCTCGCCGGAACGCGAGGGCGTGACTTATGATGTCCGCCCCAGCAAACGGAAAAAGGCGCACCTCTCGCTGCGCGTCACCGTCACTCCGGATGCGCTCGCCCGGCTCATGCGCGAGAAGGAGCCCAAGCTGCGCATCAGCTATCCCAATTATAAAGAGGCGGAAATCACGTTCATCCCCCACATGCCGCCGGGTCCGGAACAGAAATAAGCCGCGCCCGATAGCGATGCTTCCCGCCCGCAATGGCGGATCAGTCCGATCGGACTGATCCGCCGGATCCGCCGCCTTGCCAACAACCCAAACGCCGCAGGTCGAATGTCGCGGGTCGCGGGTCGACGATCCCGATACCGATACCGATACCGATACCGATACCGACCCCGATTGGGATGAAACCCTGAACCCCTGAAACCCTGAAACCAGAAACCATGAAACCCTGAAACCAAAGAGCGTTGCTTTCAACGCTCTTTTTAAGGCGTCCGCGGACGGTTCGGGGAACCGTCCCTGTCGATCGTCGCGGGTCGACGATCCCGATACCGATACCGATACCGACCCCGACCCCGATTTGGATGAAACCCTGAAACCCTGAAACCCTGAAACCCCGAAACCCAGAAACCCTGAAACCCTGAAACCCTGAAACCTGAAACCCTGAAACCCAAGCAGGGTTACTCCTCATCCTCAGGCTCGACATTCTCCAGGATATATTTTTCGAGCGCTTCGGGCGTGCTGTACTCTTCACCGGTGATGCTTTCGTATTCCTCGCGCGCCACATCGACCGCAGGGCCGTTCTTCTGGCCCTGAATGATGGTTTGCAGACTTCGCAGGACCACGTCCTCGGGAAGTCCGTTGAACTCCATCGCGATCGATTGCAGCGTATCTTCATCACGCGTGGACCTCATGGCGAGAGCCAGCATCTGAGCCTTGGCGTGGGGATCCTCGATCTCTTCAATGGCCATGATCCACTGCTGCAACGCCTCCTCAGAGACTTCGCTGTCCGCATCGCCAAGCATGACGGAGAGTTCGGGTAACGCCTTGACTCCGATCCACCCCAAGGTCGTGACCACATCCGAACGCACTTCGCTGCTTTCGGCCTTCAGCAATTGACGCGCCAATTCCAACGCGCCCCGCTCGTCCCCGTTATCCAGACGCTCTTCCATCGTGGCGGCAAGCTTCTGTTCGGGCGTCAGCGGAACCTCGTTTGTGGGGGAGGGCGACGCCAAGCGTTTGGCCTCCCTTTCGCGAGTCCGCTGGGCCGCGTTTGCCAGCGACGATCCCCCTCCCCGAACGCTCCCGCTCCGGACAGGTTTTCCCGTTGTCGCCCGCGCACCGCTGCCCGCTGCCGCCGTTTCAGCCGCATCCGGCACGGCAACCGTTTGTCCGCCGGAAGAGGCCCCGGGAACCCGGCGGTATTGGACGAACGCCGCGATTCCCGCCGCCAACACCAGCACCCCCGCCCCGACAGCGAAGACCCCCTTTTCCCGTTTGCCTACACCCATGAAGCCCCCCTACCCCGCTTTGCCCTTGCGGAATAAATTCGTGCCGTTCGGATACTCGAACCGCGTCCGTTCCTGCAACGCCTTCAGCCAAGGGGCTTGCAATTTCTTAAGACGCGTCTGCATGATTTCCCGCCTCAGTTCCGCGTCGCTCTTTTCCGCGACGGGATGCGCCGTCAGCAGCAGAATCCGTCCCAAATTGACCGTGGCCTGCTCCCTCGCAAGCGGAGAATCGATCCCCTTGCGTTCCAGAACCTTGATGATCACCAAACCCTCTTCCGTCTGGAACGGATCGGAGACCGCGCCGACCGGCAGCGAGAACGCCGCCTTCCGAACCCTCTTGTCATCGATTTCGATGGGGACCTGTTCCCCCAAAACCCCGTCGGGGACCTCCGTGTCCTCGGTCACCTCGCGCGCGACCTCAAAAAAGTCCTCCCCCGAACGGATCCGTTTGCAGATCGCCTCGCCGCGCGCCAGAACAATCCGGTTCGTCTGGTCGCACGACTCATTGTATTGCGCCATCGACTGCCTCGCCCACTCAACATCCGCTTCGGTGATCTTCAGCCGGTCCCCGAACTCCGCTTCGCGAAGCGCCAGAATCAGCGCGTTCTCGCGCGCAATCTGATAAGCGAGACGCAGTTCGGCTTCCGGTGCCCCGGCGAACCATTCGACCGGCACATTCTTGCTTGCGGCGAGCTTGGCCAAGCTTCTGCTGGCATCTTTCCAATGGGCTTCGGTCGCCTTCACCCCGCGTCGGCGCGCCTCCTGAACCAAAACCTCTTTGGTGATGAACTCCCGCACCAGAGTCCTGGCGCGCCGTTTCCGGTTCATCTCCAAGGACATCGGATTGGCGGAGGGGTTGTTGGCGCGGTACAGCGTGTCCAGCCCGGACAACATCAGGTCATAATCCGCGCGCCGGAACGGGGTGCCGTTCACGGACACGATGACCTCATCCGGCGTCATCTCGGAGATGAGTTTTTCCGTATCCCCGACCACGATTCCGGCACGGCCTCCGTTTCGTCCGCATCCGGCCAGCAGCATTCCGGACAGAAGGAGTCCCGACCACACCGCTCCCCGCCTCCTCACCCCATGGTGCCGCGAGACGGTTCTCCTCATCAATCCCCCTCCTGAATCGCCAGCAAGCGGATTTCCTCCGACTGCGTAAACCTGTAGGTCCGCGCCGTTCCGGGATATTCCGCCAGGCTCGAATACAGATAATGTCCGTATCCCACGGTCATTTCCGCGCCCCAAACAGCCTGCTCTTGCAGCAGAATCCCGTTGTACTGGATCATGTTGCTCTTATGAGCCCACCGCCTGACCGCCGGTTCCCGCGTGAGATTGATGTAGGTCGCGTAATCGTAATGCGCGCGGAACGAACCGCCCAGCTGTCCGCTCGATGATGTCAGGCGCAACTGGAACTGGTTCGGATTGGTCCCCGTGTCGTAATTGTAGAGCGGTTTTCCGGTCGCTTCGTCGGTTCCGGTCTTGACCAGGTCCCCGCGCGGGACGATGAACCCTCTCCCTCTCGCATTCGGCACCACTTCAAGCGGATCGGCGGACTCCCACGAAACACACTCCGCCTCTTTGGCGATTCGCGCCGTGAATGAACGTCCGGTCATCTCGTTAAGCGCCACCGTGCTCACTGTGTAGCGCAACAGGGTGCCCGGCTTTTTCATCTCGTCGACGAAAAAGCGGAACCCGTCGAAAACCGTGTGCAGCGAGGCGTACCGGTCATATCTTCCTCCGGCCACCCCGAGCATCAGATCGAAACCGGGGGCTTCCAGATTGTACACCGGAACGGACGTCGGCTTGAAACTCACGCATTCGAACGGGTACTCCTCCACGGCCGTGACGTCCCAAACGCCGTTTGCGTTCGCGTCGCCGAAGCAGAGCACACCCGAGAAGCGTCCGCCCTGATACGCAGAGGGCGCGGTGAACAGCACCGCATAAACCCGCGGCAGTCCGTTCACGCCCAACGTCCCGTCCCCCGGCCAAACGAACAGTGCGCCGCTCTGGGAATACGCCGTGCCGTCCGGGAGTTTGCCGGCGGCGCGGAAGGTTCCGCGCCTGTCCACGGTGATCGTCGCGTAGCCCGATCCGGCGGGCGCGCCCTCCAGCGGCCACACGATATCCGCCACCGGGAAGGCCACGGTATACGAGCCTTGCAGGCTGGCGAGCAGCTCGGCGCGCGCGCTGAGATCGGCCCGGAACATCCGGCACGAACGCGCGTCCTCATCCGTGCCGATCACCCCTTCGATAAGCCCGCTCTCCATGTGCAGTTCCAGTTCGAACGGAACCGCGGTCCGGCCCTGCACCAGCGAGCCGACGATCGTCGCGATGCCGGTGTCGATATTGATGTTGTGGTGCCGCGCGTTGCGGATCGCGAACGTCCCCGCGTAACCCGGCGCGTTCCGCGGGAAAATCGCCTTGCCGGAGATCTGGCCCCTGGCGGACACCTTCATCTCGAACGTGCCTGTGACGCGCTCGTCCGGATCCTCGTCATCCGCATCCGCCTCCACCAGTCCGGTATAGTCTGCCGCGCGCGTCACCATGGGGTCGGCCTCGTTAAGCGTCACCACCGCTTCCGGCCCGACCTCGTTCCCCGTCGTTGATGCCAGGGTCACGCCGAACGTTTCATCACCCTCCCACTCGATCACGTTCTTGATCAGCGTAAACGTCACGGTCTTCACGGCAGCCTCGCCGTCCGCCCACGTCAGCGTGGCCGGCGAAGGCGCGCCGTTGAAATCCTGCCCCGCCGTGGCCGTATGCCCGGAATCGGGGGTCAGCTTGTCCTTATACCCGATCTGCACCGTCGCCTCGCCGGTTGTGCCGCCCGTGCGCCGGACCTGGAGCGTCACGCTGCCCGCTCTCTCATTCACCGCCACAGCGTTCTGCACGAATTCGATCGTGCCCGGCGCGAAGCGCTGGTGATGGAGCGTGTAAAGGATATTGGTGTCCGCGGAAGTCTCGCGCCAGACCTTGATATACGCGGTTCCCGCGGCTGTCGGCACAAACTCGAATTCCGGCTCACTCGCCAGCACGGCGGGCCCGGCCCACACCGACCCTCCGCCGGCATCGCCATACACCGCGGCCTGCGGCGCATCCCCCTCGATCCCGCTCACATCCGAGAACCATACCCGGTAGGTCGCGCCGCTCACCACCGGAAGCCGATACCAGTCCGCGGAATCCGCATAGGGCTCATCGCCGCCTTTGCTCGCGAGCTTGAGGTTGGCCTCGGTCTTTTCCTGGTCGCCCCAGGCCAGTTCCGCCGCGCCCTCAGCCGCGTCGTTCTCCGGGTCATAGGCGTCTTTGGAGGTGTCCGCCGGCACCGGCGAGAAGGCCCCGACATGCTGCTCGAAAAAGTTCTGCAGCACCTGCAGCACCGTGGCCGGATTCTTACTGGTGCTGGGTCGCGGCCACTTCTGATCTGCGACCTTCACGCCGTCCTGCCACCACGTCAGGCGCGTCAGCGGCCATTGCCCTGTTCCGACCCACCGCCTGATGGGGGTTTGGGCAGCGGCCAAGGAATGTTCGTACACCAGAATAAACCCGCTGTTCGCGAAATACTCCCTCACGGTCTCATTCTGTAAGATCGTGTCAAAACTGCGGCAATACGCGCAGCCCTCTGTGCCCCACACCACAAACATCGGCGCGTTCAGTTCCTTGGCCTTGTCTGTCGCGGCCTCAAGATTGCTGTGCCACTGCCCCGGCACCACCGGATCGGCAGCCCCTGCGGTCGGGATCGCTGCCCGCGCCGCCCCCGCGAAAAGAGTCGCGCACGCCACTCCGGCACATACACCAGCAACTAACTTCATCTTCATTTGTGGTCTCCTAATGATCCGTCCATGGATAGCGTACCGAATCCATGGGCCGCATGCAAATAAAAAAAGGGCGGGGTTTCCCCCCGCCCTTCACTGAATCCGTCAGTTTCCCGACTTAGAAGTAGTCAGGCAGCCAATCAAGGTAGGCGCTTGAGTCTTTAATCAGCTTCTTCGCCTTCGAGGAGCTGTACTTGATCGACCAGGTTCCGAACGCAACCGTATCGACCGTGCTATCAGCAACCAGCGCACAACCACCTGTTTGGCTGTCGGGGTCGCAGATATACGCCGCGGCCTCATCGCAGGACAGCGCGTCG
>Ga0116161_1005521_pt1 | contig 10185 bp, 7 predicted proteins | sample AD_JPNAS3_MetaG_FD_89877 | JGI IMG/M metagenome (GOLD analysis project Ga0116161, IMG submission 89877) | Active sludge microbial communities of municipal wastewater-treating anaerobic digesters from Japan - AD_JPNAS3_MetaG | ecosystem: Engineered > Bioreactor > Anaerobic > Digestate | place... | reverse complement strand
TCCATCGCTTCTCGAACGGCCGCCTCGGCCGGCGTCTCGCCGGTTTCCACGTGGCCTCCCGGGAAAGCGATCTGTCCCTTGTGATGAACGACGTTTTGCGGCCTTCGGATGAAAACGAGATGGGTTTTTCCGTTCCGGGGATAAAGAAGGGCGAGGACCGCCCCGGGAAGACAGTCGCCCCCGGCCTCGACATAGGTTTTCTGGCCGGGCGGCGGGGGGAGGGGCATCATCCGAAGCTGGGCCGGAGGGCCCGGAAGGGGCCGTCGGAGCCGGTCCTTCAGGGATTTCAAAGCCTCGTTCATGAAAGAGCATTATACATCAGATGGGCACTCCGTTTCCTCCAAGCGGCGGAATCCGCCCGATGGAGGAACGCGGGCCAAGGAACCTAATCGCCGTGAAATACGTCTTAATCAATGCTTTCTTTCCCAAAATAGACAGGAGATTCCAAAATGAGCTTCCTTCCCTTGACTGAAAAGGCCCGCCGGCTCGGCGCTTGTCTTGCCCTTGTTCTTTTCTCGGCCGCGGCTGGATCCGTTTCGGCCCAAAGCCTCGATATTCCATCGAAAAAATGGGGCCTGAGCTTCGGCAATTCCAAGGAATTCACCGGTTTGCGGTTCAATTTCCGCGACCGCGGGGTGATCCGGATCACCGGCGTCAATATCACCCTGTGGACTCCCCGGACGCTCGGCGAGGAAGATGATTCCACCGTGACGGGACTGTCCTTGGGATTGGTCCCCGGGGCCGACCGCATGAGGGGAGTCCAGCTCGGCCTGCTCGGAGTCGCCGGCAATCGAAGCATCGCCGGAGTCTCGGCCTGACTTTTGGGCGTGGGGGCCGGCGAAGACATCTCCGGCTTCAATTTCGGCGGCCTGGGGGTGGGCGCCGGCGGCAGCGTCGCGGGGATCAATCTCGGCGGGCTCGGCGTGGGAGCGGGCGAAAATGTCCTCGGGATCAACATCGGGGGATTGGGCGTCGGAGCCGGCAAGAACGTCACCGGGATCAACATCGGCGGTCTGGGTGTCGGAGCCGGAGAACGCCTGGCCGGAATCTCCATCTCCGGAATCGGGGCCGGAGCGGAATCCGTGGCCGGCCTGGCGATCGCCGGAATCGGCGTGGGCGGCCGCCGGCTGAGCGGCGTCTTCGCCGCCGGGGCCGTAATCAAGCTCGTCGATGACGGCCGCCTGCGGGGCGTCGCCGTCAGCCCCTTCAACCAGCTCAAGGGGACGCTGACCGGCCTTTCCATCGGAATCGTGAATTACGCCCGCCGGATCGAGAAGGGAATCCAGCTCGGACTCGTCAATATCGTCCGGGAGAACAAGCCCGGCCTGCGGGTCCTGCCTCTCTTCAACACCGATTTCCGCTGAGGGCCGTTCCCCCGGCCGCCGGACGGGGGAAGGCGCGAAACCGGGAGCCCCTACATGTTCCAGCGGTAGGACACCTTGACCATGAAGATGTTTTCGCCGGGCGCCGTGAGAAGGTCGGAGAAATCCCGCCGGAGGTTGAGGATTCCGGAATTGGCATAATCCGCCCGGTTCTGGGTCCAGACCAGGTAAATGAGCGAGCCGGGGAGGTATTCCCAGCGGAAAACGACCGTGCCCCTCAGGGATTTCACGTTGAAGTCGGGATTGCCGAAGGTGAACGGGGAGGCCGGCCCCGTCCCATCGGGATCGATGGTATATCCGCCGCCGGCTTCCTCGACCGTTGAGCTGTTTTCGCCGTACAGATTGTATTCATACTTGGCCGGCCGGGCCAGCTCCTTGAACCGGCTGTAGGCTCCGACGGCGATGAAGGGCTGGAGGTAGGCCTGGAGGGACAGCCGCGGAGTGAACGTCCAGTTGAGGCGGATCTCGGCCGAGACGACTCTCTGCTCGAGCCGGGCGAAGACATACCGGTTTCCGAACGTGGGCGTCATCGAGGCGTCGGCGAAGCGGTCGACCCACTGGGTTTCGTTCGTCTCGGCGAGATATGACGGCCCGGCCGAAAAGCTGACGTTGGCCGCCGGCTTCCAGCGGAGGGAGAGCCCGGCGTTCCACGAACGGCCGTCCCGGCCTCCGTCGGTGATGCCCCCGCTTCCTTCGAGGACGACTTTCTTGCGCCCGTCCGTGCTGAGCATCAGGAACACGTTCCCCATGCCGGGCGTCCAGGTCAGGGGGCCTCCGCGCGTCTGCCGGTTGTTCAGAGACCCGGCCCCGGCGAAGAGCTGGGCGGAAAAATACCAGAAGTTCTTGAACAATCCCTCGGCGATGAGGATTCCTCCCTTGCCGACGTTGTGCCCGCCGAAATCCCAATTGGCGAATCCGCCGGCGCCGACGAGGATCTGCTGGAAAATCTTGCCGGGCTCGGTGAAGTTGAGGCCGGGAACGACGCTGACGTTGATGACGTCGGACGTTCCGGCTTGGTAGCCCGCGTCATTGGGATTGAATCCGGGCGAAAGCATTCCCAAGGAGGAAAGCCAGATGAACCGGCCGTTCTGCTTGGCGAGGTGGACGCGGGTCCCCCAGCCCGAAAGCGAGACGGCCGCCGGATCGACTTCGACGTGGGCCGCATCCGGCCTTTGATAATAGTGGATCGAGGAATTCTGGATTCGGAGGATGTTCTCGGAGCTCCCTCCGATCCGCGTTCCCCCGATCCAGCCGCCGAACACCCAGTCTTTTTTAGCGTCGAGGAACGACCATCCGTCCACGGCCAGGCTGAAGGCGTTCCGGTTGAGAAGGCCTTCGAGGGCCGGGTTATCGAGGTCCCGGACGACGCCCGTGGCCAAGAGCCCGATCCCGTGGCGGCCGCTGTCGATGTCCTTCTGGATCCGGAAGATGCCGTAATATGACAACGGCTCCACTTCTTCTCTGGAACGGAGGCCGGACAGGTCGATGTCGGCGTATTCCCGCGAGGTCAGGGCGTTGATGAACCCGACGTTCCAGCCGCCGATCTTGCCGGTAAGCTTGGCCGCCCCGAGAATCGTCGAGCGGTCGGGAAGTGAAACATATCCTTCTCCGGAAGGAGATCCCTGCGGCTCCCGGCCGATCCGGCGGCTGTAGAAAAGCTTCGGATTGGGCCAGTTGATATTGGCGTTGAAATAAATCCCGCCCCGGCCGAAGTCGTTGAAAATGGACGCGCCCTCGATGAAAAACGGGCGTTTTTCCTCGTAATAGGTTTCATAAGCCGTCAGGTTGACGGAGGCCGGATCGACCTCGACCTGGCCGAAATCCGGATTCACCGTGGCGTCGAGCGTCAGGTTGCTTTTTAAACCGGCCTTGAGATCGAAGCCGGCGTTGCCGGACGCTTTTCGGCCGGTTTCGAAGGGATTTCCCTCCTCGGCCGGGCGGAACTGGGCCTGGCCGGTGGCGTACGGAGTGATTTCCACGTGAACGCCGGGGGAGATGCCGCGGATGCCCTCCAGGCGAGCGAATTTGGAAACGAACGCCGTTTCGTTCTTCGGGCACCAAGCGAAGGACGCCGTTTCGTTTTTCCTCCGGATTTTCCGGCGGAAGTTGACGCCCCAGACGTATTCCTCCATACGGGAAAACCGGATCTGGTGGAAGGGGATCCTTATCTCCACGTTCCAGCCGTCGCCGTCGATCGCGGCTTTGGATTCCCAGACGCCGTCCCAAGAGCTGTCGTCGGCGATGTCGTTATTAAGGGCGAAGTCCATGATCGAGCCGGAAGGGTTCACGCAGAACATGTATCCCGTCCGGCGGTCGTAATAGGGATCGACGGCGAAGTAAAACCAATCCGATTCCACCATCGAATCCCGGCGGCCGAGGAGGCCCGTGATTTTATCCGGTTCCGAATCCCGGCACTTGGCGGCCACGTACAAGGCCTCATCGTCGTAGGCGACCCAGACTTCGGTCGTCTCCGTCGACGGTTGTCCGTCCTGCGGATCGTTCTGGGTGAAGCCGTTCGCTCCCTCGCCCTTCCAGGCGCTATCGTCGAGGCGGCCGTCGATCTTGACCGGTTCCTCCAGCCGGAAGGCTTGGACGATCTTCTGGCCCGGCTCCGGAGCGGGAACCGGCCTTTGTTTCGCCGCGGCGAAAACGACCGGCCAAAGGGCGGCCAGCACGAAAATCCTTTTGAAGTCTTTATTCATCATCTCCGGTCTCCTTGATGATCTTCCTCTCCGGAAGCCCGCTTCCGGCATTCGCCAGCCCGCGCCGGCTTTTTCCTCCGGCCGGGTGTCCTTCAATGTATACGTCGAAAAAGCGCGAAAAGTTCTCTTTTGCACCGGGGCTCTTCAGAAACGGAGAAAAATGCATTATGATGGGATTTCTTAAGGAGGTTAAACCATGAAGAAAGCCCTCCTCCTTTTGACGGCGGCGCTAGTCTGCGCCGGCCTGCTCCCCGGCGTGTCCGCGGATTCCCCGCCCTCCACCCGCGAGATGAACCTGCTCTGCTGGCAGGAGTTCGGCGAGCTCGTCCCGGCCCGGATTCGGACCGTGCTGCTCCCGACGGGATCCCTGGAACCGCACGGAGTCGTTCCCAACGGGACCGACAGCCTTGCCCCCGAAGCCATGGCCCGGGATATCGCCGGACGGGTCGACGCCCTGATCGCCCCGACGCTTCCCTATGGAATGACGGCCGACATGAAGGCGTATCCCGGCGCGGTCTCGATTTCCAAGGAGGCCTACGCCGCCTTCGCCCGGGAGATCCTGGAGAACCTGGCCGACAACGGCTTTCAGAACGTCATCATCCTCAACGGCCACGGGGGAAACACGGCCGTTTTAAACGAAGTCTCGTCTCTCGTGTCCAACGCCCGCCGGGTCCGGATCCTGCTGGTGAACTGGTGGACCCTGGCCGACGACATCACCAAGGACGTGTTCAAACAGGACGGCGGCCACGCCGGCAACAACGAGACGGCCTATATCCAGGCGATCGTCCCGAACCACATTCATCCCGAGCGCTACCGGCCGGAGATGGCCGCGCCGCTGCCGGCTCCGGCCGGGGCTTTCGCCGCCCACCCGGTGACGACGTCGATCCTTCTTTATCAGAAAGGCCAGGGATACCCGACATTCGATCCGGCCCAGGCGAAGGATTATTTCCGCCGGGTCAACGACCGGGTGGCCGAGCTGATCCTGGACGCCGTCAAGAAATGGGACGCCGCCGGCGTTTACGGCCGGGACCGGGACGGCGGCCGATGAGCCTCCGCTTCTATCAGGTCGACGCCTTCACTTCGGAGGTATTCCAGGGCAATCCGGCCGGCGTCTGCCCGCTCGAATCCTGGCTTCCGGACGGGCTCATGCAAAACATCGCCATGGAAAATAACTTGGCCGAAACGGCGTTTTACGTTCCAACGGGAGATCGCTTCGGAATCCGCTGGTTCACGCCGGCCGTGGAGGTGGATCTTTGCGGACATGCGACGCTGGCGGCCGCCTACGTTATTTTCCGTTATGACCGCTATCCCGAAAACGAAATCGCCCTCGATTCGCGGAGCGGGATTCTGCGCGTCCGCCGGGACGGCGATCTCCTGACGCTGGATTTTCCGGTCGACACGCTCCGGCCGGCCGCCGAGCCGGCCGGCTTGAGCGAGGCCCTCGGAGCCCGCCCCCGGGAAATTTTCCGGGGGAAGACCGATTGCCTGGCGGTGTTCGGGACACAAGCCGAAATCGAAGCGATGCGGCCGGATTTCGGAAAGCTCGGCCGGGTCGAGGCCCGCGGGGTGATCGTCACGGCCCGCGGGACCGAGGTTGATTTCATCTCCCGGTTTTTCGGCCCTCAGGTGGGCATCGACGAGGATCCCGTCACCGGCTCGGCCCACACGAGCCTGGCCCCCTACTGGGCGGAGAAGCTGGGAAAGACGGAAATGGAGGCGGTCCAGCTTTCCCGGCGCGGCGGCCGGCTGAAGGTGCGCCTGCGCGGCGACCGGGTGGACATCTCCGGCCGGGCCCGGGCCTACCTCGAAGGCCGGATCGAGATGGAGTGAGCCGCGGCGAAAAGGAAGGAGAATCCGTGAACAAGAACCCCGACCCGCAACGGAAACCGGCGGACTCGAAACCCTTCCGCCGGGCGATCGTCCGAACCCCCGGTCCGGACGCGGCCGCCGGCTTGACCACGGCCGGCTTGGGAAAACCCGACCTGGCCCTGCTCCTGGCCCAGCACGCCGCGTACATCGAAACGCTGCGCGGCCTCGGCCTCGAGGTCGAGGTCCTGCCGGCGTCGCCGGGCTTTCCGGACGCGTATTTCGTCGAGGACGCGGCCGTCGTCCTTCCGGAGATCGCCGTGCTCACCCGGCCGGGGGCGCCCTCCCGGCGCGGCGAAACCGCCTCCGTCGAATCAGCCCTGGCCCGGCACCGCCGGCTGGCCCGAATCGACCTTCCGGGGACGCTTGAGGGCGGCGATGTCCTCTGGGCCGGCGGGCGCTTTTTCATCGGGCTCTCCGTGCGGACCAATGAGGACGGGGCCCTGCAGCTGGGGCGGATCCTTGAGTCTTGCGGATATTCCTGGACGGCCGTTCCGGTCGAGAAAGGGCTGCACTTGAAGTCGTTCGTCAACACCCTGGGCGGGCGGACCCTGGTCGTCGCCTCCCGTTTCGAGGGCCGGGAATTTTTCCGCAGCTTCGACCGGATCGTTCTCGACCCCGGCGACGACTACGCCGCCAACACCCTCTGGGTCAACGGCACCCTGCTCGTTCCCCGGGGATTTCCCCGGGCCCTCGAGAAATACGCCGGTTTGGGACTTCCCCTCATCGAGGTCGACACAAGCGAGATGCGGAAGATGGACGGCGGCCTGACCTGTCTTTCGCTCCGGTTCTGAGAAGGTGAAAACGCCGGAGGCCCGGTCCGGACGGCGGCGCGCCGGGACGGTTTTAGCCGGGATGTTCCTGGCCCTCGCTCCCCCGGCTCTCGCGGCGCCCCCGCTTTTCGCTTCATCCGAAGGCCGGATCCCTCTGATCGACCTGGCCGGCGAGGCGGGCCGCCGAACGATCGTCGACCGTGAATCCGGGCAATACCTCGGCCATCCGACGACCGTTCTCCTGGAAGACGGCCGAACCCTCCTGGCGGTTTATCCCAAGGGCCACGGCCGCGGGCCCATCGTCGTCAAGCGGAGCCGCGACGGCGGCGCGACCTGGAACGGGCGGCTGGAGGTTCCGGACAATTGGGCGACGAGCCTGGAAACGCCCACTATCCACCGGGTCGTCGAGGCCTCCGGGAAAAAGCGGCTGATTGTCTGGTCGGGCTTGTACCCGGCTCGGCTGGCCGTCTCCGAGGACGACGGGGAGACGTGGTCGCCTCTGCGGCCGGCGGGCGATTGGGGCGGCATCGTCGTCATGGCATCCGTCGTTTCTTTGAACCGGCCCGGCGGATACTTGGGGCTTTTTCATGACGACGGCCGCTTTTTCCGCCGTGATTCCGGCCCGTCCGATCCGGCCGTCTTTACGATCTACAAGACGTTTTCCAATGACGGAGGCCTGACGTGGACGGAACCCGAGGCCGTCTGGAGCAGTCCGGCTCTCCATCTTTGCGAGCCCGGGGCTCTCCGTTCGCCCGACGGCCGGGAGCTGGCCGTCCTGCTCCGGGAAAATTCGCGCCGAAAGAATTCCCACGTGATCTTTTCGCGGGACGAGGGAGCCTCCTGGTCAACCCCGGTTGAGCTCCCGGGGTCCCTGACGGGAGACCGCCATTGTCCGAAATACGCTCCCGACGGGCGCCTTTTCGTAAGCTTCCGGGACATGGCGCCCGACAGTCCGACCCGGGGCGACTGGGTTGCCTGGATCGGCGCGTACGACGACCTCAGAGGCGGCCGGGAGGGACAATACCGCGTTCGCCTGATGAAGAATCACAAGGACGCCGATTGCGCCTATTCGGGCGTGGAGGTTCTGCCGGATGGCGCGATTGTCGCCACGGCGTACGGCCACTGGACGGAAAACGAAGAGCCGTATATCGTCAGCGTCCGGCTGAGACTCGCCGAGCTGGACGCCCGGCTCGGTCGTTGAGCCGGCGGCCGTCAGAGCGCGTCGATGATGGCGTTCAGCGTCGGGCTCGGCCGCATGGCCGTCTCGACTTTCTTCCGGTCCGGCCGGTAATACCCGCCCATGTCGACGGGCTTGGCCTGTGCCCCGAGGAGTTCGGCCGCGATCTTGGCTTCGCTTTCCCCCAGCCGCCGGGCGATCGTCTCGAACCGGGCCCGGAGCTCCGGATCCTTGTTCTGGGCGGCCAAGGCCTGGGCCCAGTACAAGGCCAGGTAGTAGTGGCTCCCCCGGTTGTCGATCTGTCCGACCTTCCGAGCGGGGGATTTGTTGTTTTCCAGGAATTTGGCGATGGCCTCGTCGAGAGTTTCGGCCAGGACCTTGGCTTTCTTGTTTTGGAAGACGCCGGCCAGGTGCTCAAGCGAGGCGGCGAACGCCGAGAATTCCCCGAGCGAATCCCACCGCAGGTAGCCTTCCTTTTGGAATTGCTGGACGTGTTTGGGAGCGGAGCCGCCGGCCCCCGTTTCGAACAATCCGCCTCCGCCCAGCAGGGGGACGATGGACAGCATCTTGGCGCTGGTCCCGATCTCGAGGATCGGGAAGAGGTCGGTGAGATAGTCCCGAAGGACGTTGCCCGTCACCGAAATGGTATCAAGGCCCTTGCGGATCCGGTCCAGCGAATGGCGCATCGCCTCGACCGGGGGAAGAATCCGGATGTCCAGGCCGGTCGTGTCGTGATCCTTCAAATAGCGCTCGACCTTAGCGATGACTTGAGCGTCGTGGGCCCGGTTGCGATCCAGCCAGAAGACGGCCGGGGCGCCGGTCGCCCGAGCCCGCTTGACCGCCAGCTTGACCCAGTCGCGGATCGGAATATCCTTGGCCCGGGACATCCTCCAGATGTCGCCGGCCTCGACCTCGTGTTCTAAAAGCGTCCGGCCGCAGGGTGTGACGACCCGGACGGTCCCGTCGAAGGGGATCTCGAAGGTCGTCGGATGAGAGCCGTATTCCTCCGCTTTCTGGGCCATGAGGCCGACGTTGGGGACGCTTCCCATGGTCGCCGGATCGAACGCCCCGAATTTCTGGCAATTTTCAATGATCTCCTTGTAGATCGTTGAGTAGCACCGGTCGGGGATCATCGCCATCGTCTCGTGGAGCGTTCCGTCGGGGCCCCACATCCGGCCCGATTCGCGGACGACCACCGGCATGGAGGCGTCGACGATGATATCATTGGGAACGTGGAGGTTGGTGATGCCCCGGTCCGAATCGACCATGGCCAGGGCCGGCCGCTCGGCGTAGACGGCCTTGAGGTCGGCCTCGATTTCCGCTCGCTTCGCCTCCGGGAGGACCTGGATTTTCGCGTACACGTCGCCCAGGCCGTTGTTGACGTTCACCCCCAGCTCCTTGAGCACGGCGGCGTGCTTGTCCAGGGCTTTTTGATAAAAAACCGAGACGGCGTGGCCGAACATGATCGGATCGGACACCTTCATCATCGTCGCCTTCAGATGGAGCGACAGGAGGAGACCCTGGGCCTTGGCCTCCTCGATTTTTTCGGCGTAGAATTTTCGAAGCGCTTTCCAGCTCATGAAGGTCGCCGAAAGAATTTCATCCGGGAGGGCGGTCAAATCCTCCTTCAGGACCTTGACCGTCCCGTCCTTGCCCGTGAGTTCGATCCGGATCGGCCGTTCCTTTTGGTTGACCGCGGATTTTTCGTGGCCGTAGAAATCTCCGGCGGTCATGTGGACCACGCAGGCTTTGGAATCCGGCTTCCAGGGACCCAGCTTGTGGGGATGCGTCTTGGAGAAGTTTTTGACCGAAAGCGGCGCCCTCCGGTCGGAGTTGCCCTCGCGGAGGACGGGATTCACGGCGCTTCCCAGGACTTTGGCATAACGGGCCTGGATCACTCGTTCCGCTTCGTTTTGCGGGCGTTCGGGATAGTCCGGGAGGGCGTAGCCCTTGGACTGGAGCTCCCGGATGGCGCCCTGGAGCTGGGGAATCGAGGCGCTGATGTTCGGCAGCTTGATGATGTTGGCCTCGGGCCGGGCCGTCAACTCGCCCAATTGGGCCAGGTGATCTTGGATCCGCTGATTGTCCCGCAGGTCATCGGGGAAATTGGCGATGATGCGTCCGGCGAGCGAGATGTCGCGCGTTTCGACTTCAACGCCCGATCCCTTGGTGAATCCCTGAATGATCGGAAGCAGGGAATAGGTGGCCAGAGCCGGCGCTTCGTCCGTCTCCGTCCAGATGATCGTCTGCTTCGCCATGATCCCTCCTTTTCCGCTTTATGTTCT
>Ga0116161_1005516_pt1 | contig 10188 bp, 6 predicted proteins | sample AD_JPNAS3_MetaG_FD_89877 | JGI IMG/M metagenome (GOLD analysis project Ga0116161, IMG submission 89877) | Active sludge microbial communities of municipal wastewater-treating anaerobic digesters from Japan - AD_JPNAS3_MetaG | ecosystem: Engineered > Bioreactor > Anaerobic > Digestate | place... | reverse complement strand
GATTGCATCCATTCATAACCCTGAGACCGTTTTCAAAGCATCGGCACAGACAAACAGGTCATGGCCGAACAGTGAGGACATCACCTTATCTTTAGTGTCGCAGAAATTGGGATTGCGCGTCAACACCGATTCGTAATCGGTTCGTGACAGGGATGTGCGAAGATCATACGTTTCTGGGTTCCATTACGGTGCCATCGCTATCGGGTTCGGGACCGCCGCCACCTTTACACTCGTCATTGCGGGCCGCTTCGTGGGCGCGACAGTCGATTCCGATAGCGATACCGATACCGATTTGGAGATTTGGATGGAACCGTGAAACACATGAAACCAGAAACCCTGAAACCTTGAAACCAGAAACCCTGAAACCGTGAAACCGTGAAACCCTGAAACCCAAGAAAGTGTCCCGTGGTTAAATAATCGATTCCGATAGCGATCCCGACCCCGATACCGATTTGGATGAAAACCTGACCCGCGCCCGTTTGCGTACCCGTGCGCGATGACTCCTCTTCGTGTTTCGTGTACGGGGACGTGAACCGCTCCGCTGTGCACGCACTCTGGCGCAAAGAGCGTCGAGGCCGCCGGTCTTCCGCATTTCCCACAGGTCGGGGATGCCGTTGCCGTCGCTGTCCGGGCCCACATTCAGCACCGACCGTGTGGACGCTTGACTTTTCACCATTCCCCCGCATACTGAAACCTGATGAGAGATGTGTTTTCGGTTCCGAATCCGGTTCGGAGCATGGGATAGGGGGTAACAATGAAAAAGACGGTTCTTTCCGCCTGCGTGTGCTGGGCTGCGCTGACGGGTGTGGCGGGCGGCAACGACTTGATCATCTGGGATGACGCCGGAGCCGGGGATAAATGGGATCTCGCGTATCCGGTCGGCAACGGGCGCCTCGGCGCCATGCCGTTCGGTAATTTTCCGAAGGAGAAGATCCTGATCAACGAGGAGACGATTTGGCATCGCGATCCCGCCAAACTCATGCCCGAGGAGGGGTTCACATATCTGGAAACCGTGCGGCGGCTTGAGGCATCCGGCGATTACGCGGGCGCAGACCGGTTTTTCGAAAAACAGTTTCAGCCAGACGGCACCAACCCGGACAGCTATCAGCCGTTCGGCTGGCTGGAGATCGAGTACGTTACCGTATCGCCCCTCCGCAAACGGTACCGTGAACTTGACCTGACAACCGGCATTGCGAAAAACGTCTATACTCTGGACAACGGTTCGGTAATCACCCAAAACGTTTTTGCCTGCGGACGGGATGACGTGATCGCGGTCACGATCGCTGCGGACAGCCCAATCCGACTCCGTGTGCGCATCGACGGCGGAACGGTCCGGGGCAGGGAGATCATCAAAGCGGGTGCCGCCACCGGACAGGACGCCACCCGGTACGTCGGACACATCCGTGTGCTGTCGGCCGACAGCATCCGTGCCGACGAGGGGTTTCTCGACATCGCGGGTGTCGGGCCGATCACCCTTCTTGTGGCAGTCGCCACCGATCTTGACCGCCGCACGGCCGGCGCCAAACTCCCTGAAGGCTGGCAGCAAAAAGCGGCCCGGACTCTGGATGAACTGGACGGCGTTTCGGGGGACGCGTTGCAGCGGAGGGCCGTGAATGAGCACCGGCAATACTTTGGACGCGTGGAACTGGATCTCGGCAAGACCGCTGATGCCATTCTGGCCTTGTCCACCCCGGAACGTCTGAAGCGGATCCAAGCCGGTAGTCAGGATGACCCGGACCTGATCGAAACGTACTTTCAGTTCGGCCGTTACCTGTTGATCGCCTCCTCGCGTCCCGGTTCTTTCCCCGCCAACCTGCAGGGTGTTTGGAATCCGCACGTCAAAGCGCCCTGGGGTTCGGACTTCCATCTGAACATCAATCTACAGATGAATTATTGGCTTGCGGAAACGACCAACCTGCCGGAAACGCACCAGCCTCTGTTTGATTTCATCCGGTATTGCCTGCCGTCCGGGCGCGAGATGGCGCGTCGCATGGGCATGCGAGGATGGTGCATGGGACATGCCACCGATATTTGGGCGAACGCGCGGGTCATGTCCTCGCGCGTGTATTGGGGGGGCTCTTTCTTCGGCGGGCAGTGGATGGTCCTGCATCTCCTCGATCATTACCGGTTCAACCGGGACAAGCGCGTGCTGGAAAATAACTGGGACATCCTGACCGATTCCGCAGCGTTTGCGGAGTCCTGGCTGATTCCCGACCCCGCGACCGGGCAATTGCTGTCGCGTCCGTCGAGTTCACCCGAAAACGCGTTCCGCTATGCCGCGGCTGACGGCGTGATGGCCAAGGCCGCACTTTCGTCCGGAACCTCCTTCGACCAGTTTATGATCCTACAGGTTTTTCATGATTATCTGGAGGCGGCGGAGATTCTCGGCCGCACGGAAGAACCCCTCGTCAAGACGATCCGGGCGGTGCTGCCCAAGGTCTACCGTCCGCGTGTCGCGAAGGACGGACGCTTGATGGAGTGGCGGCTGCCTTTTGAAGAGGTCGAGCCCGGACACCGGCATATCTCGCATGTGCTGGGCGCGTACCCCGGCAACCAGATTGATCTCGACGGGGATTCGGTCATGCGTGACGCGGTCCGCCGCACGCTGGAATTCCGTTTGAAGCATGGCGGTGCGCACACCGGCTGGAGCAGAGCCTGGACGATCGGTATCTTTGCGCGTCTCTCCGACGGTGCCCGCGCCTATGACAACCTGCATGCGATTCTCGCGAAATCGACGTTGCCGAACCTCTGGGACAACCATCCGCCGTTTCAGATCGACGGCAATTTCGGCGCCACGGCGGCGATCGCCGAGATGCTCCTGCACAGCCACAACGATCAGATCAACCTGCTGCCGGCCCTGCCAGCGAATTGGCCGACAGGGAAGTTCTCAGGATTGCGCGCGCGCGGCGATTACACTGTCAGCGCGGTGTGGCGGGACGGCGTCCTGAGGGAGGCGGAAATCCGCGCGGGGCGCAATGCGGCCGGACCGGTCCGCGTGACCTGCCAAGGCCGGACCCGGACGATCTCCGTGAAGCCGGGCAAGACGAGCACCTTCACGCCGGGAGGGTGAGACGGGCGTCTGCTCGTCCGGGCAAGCAGGCACTTGCCCCTTCCCTTCCTGAGATGTCGCCATCGGGATCGGGTTCGGGACCGCCGCCACCTTTACACTCGTCATTGCGGGCCGTTTCGTGGGCGCGACAGTCGATTCCGATAGCGATACCGACCCCGATACCGATTTGGATGGAACCGTGAAACACATGAAACTTCATGAAAATCAGGAATTCCCCCTGGCGTTCCCAAAAAACCCGAGCGATGCCATCCCGTGTGTCCCGTGGTTAAATGATCGATTCCGATAGCGATACCGACCCCGATACCGATTTGGATGAAACCCTGAAACCCAGAAACCCAGAAACCCTGAAACCCAAGAAAGTGTCCCGTGGTTAAATGATCGATTCCGATAGCGATACCGATATCGATACCGATTTGGATGGAACCTTGAAACCCTGAAACCCTGAAACCATGAAACCGTGAAACCCTGAAACCCAAGAAAGTGTCCCGTGGTTAAATGATCGATTCCGATAGCGATACCGACCCCGATACCGATTTGGATGAAACCCTGAAACCCTGAAACCAAAGAGAGTTGAACGTTCAACTGTTCTTTTAGGTTCCGCGTTTGTCTTATCTTAGCACCCGTCTTCCGTTGGAGCGCCATCCAGAATCTTGTCGGTCGAGCTGACGCCCAGGCGATCCACCCCCATGCGGACAAACATCGCGGCGCGTTCCCAGTCGCGGATCCCGCCCGAGGGTTTGACTTTGGTGCGGCCCGCGCAGGTCTTCAGCATGACTTCGACCTGCTCGACCGTTGCGCCGTCGCCGTTGAACCCGGTCGAGGTCTTCACGAAATCGGCTCCGGCGGCGATGGTGAGTTCGCAGGCTTTCGCGACCTGATCAAGGGTCAGCAGGCATGACTCTTGAATGACCTTTACCAGGACGCCTTGGGGTTTGGCCACCGCCACGACCGCTTCGATATCCCGTTTCACGTACTCGTAGTCACCCGAGAGGAACTTGCCGATGTTCATCACCATGTCCAACTCGGCCGCGCCGTCCTCGATGGCCAGCCGGGCTTCGAGCGCCTTCACTTCGGAACGGCTCGCCCCGTGCGGGAAACCGACCACCACCGCGACGGTTGTGGCTGAACCTTTGAGCAGGGATGCCGCAAGCGCCGCATCGGTGGGGCGCACGCAGAGGTTGCCGACGCCCCGGGCCCTGCACATCGCGGCGGCCCGGCGGATGTCGTTCTCCGTCATGGCGGGGTTCAACACCGCATGGTCCATCATTCTGGCCATTGTTGTTTGGGTGACGGGTTCAACGCGCATGGGGGGCTCCTCGGACCTCATTTCCCGGAGGCCAAACGGCTAAAATAAGATGGGGCAGTTTCCCCGAAACCGCCGCGGACGGTTCGGGGAACTGTCCTCACGGGCAAGCAGACGCTTACCCCTCCCGTTCCCGCACGGGCAACACATCACCTGAACAGGTTCAGGAAGGGGCAGCCGCCCTCTTTCAGGTCGATCACGCTAAGGGTGTGGACCTCGTCGTTCCGGGTGTTTTTGAGGCCCGGGAAGGACATGTCGAAGTTCACGACCAGCAGCTTGTCGCCCCACACCATCGGCTCGCACGGCTGATCCAGCAGACCGTCCGCGCCGTCGGTGTCCTCGTTCTCCCACAGCAGTCCCATTGTCCCGGCCTTGATGTCCCAGTAGCGTACCGCATTGCGCTCGGAGTCCGTCAGGATGATCCAGTTCTTCTTCGCGTAGTAACAGATGCCGTCACAGCACGGGAACACCTTCGGGTCGTAAAACAGCGTGGCCGGCTTCTCGTACGTGCCGTCCGGCTTCAGCCTGAGGATATAGAAGTGGCCGTCGCCGAAGTTGCCGGTGTAGAGGTTGCCGTCCTTATCGATGCACAGACCATCCGCGCCAGCAGCGTCCTTGCGGTGCTCCAGCGGCTTGGTCTCGGTGGTGCCGAGGCAGTAGGGGTCGTTCGCGGCCTGCTCTTTGGGCAGCAGTCGGACCGGACGGTCGCGGAACGCGCTGATCGGCACGCGGTACACACCGCCCAGATTTTTGCCGGCCACGTCAAAGAAGGTGTCCGTGAAAAAAATCGCGTTCCCCCGCACGCGCAGGGCGTTGGCGAGTTTGATGTTTTCGACCACCGGCTCGATCTTGACCGGCTCGCCCGCTTTGTCGATCACCACGCGCATCACGCGCGATTTGTAGTTCTTGTTGCTGAAATACTGGTTGTCGCAGTAGTAGAGGTTGCCGTCCTCACCGAACTCCATGCCCATGGGCGCGCCGTGTCCGGTTTCGGGATGGACGAGACCCGTCACGAAAATCGACCACTTGCCGGAACGCTTGTCCATCTTCAGGATCGCGCCGGGATAGGATTTGTCCACGAAATTGGGCGCCGCCAAGAAGATGTTGCCGTGCCGGTCCTGAGCCAACCCGTCCGGTGTGTTGACGTGGTCGCCGAACCGTTTGAACAGCTTTGGCCGGTACGTTTCGCACGGGGCGCAGGCCTCATCCGCCATGGCGCCGCCTGCGGCCGTTACGAACAAGCCTGCCAGCAGATACGTTGTCACGTTGATTCTCATCGCATATCCCTTTCCTTGTGCCGATGGCTGCGGCGGACCTCCGCCTGCCATCCGGATTAAACGTATCGAAATCTTACCAAGCCTCTCCGGGAATGGCAATCACCTCAAAAAACGTGTCACGGCATAGGGGGTTCCAGAGGAACGCGCATGACCGGAAAGCGGAATCAGAAACAGCAGTCCCGTGCTGGTTTCGGGTTCCTGGTCTTGGGTTTACCGGTACCGCGTGTATGTCGACTTGCGGCCTGCGGCATTTGACCTGCGGCGGGGGAGGCCTCTGATCCGACTGAACCCAGAAACCAAACCCTTCAGCGGTTCGGGAAACAGGAATGCGCCCCGATAGAGAAAAAGATCAAAATCGGGATTGATTTTTCCGGTGCTTTATCGCATATTTTCATCGTAATCATGACATGCGGGTGTGTCCCACGGATGTGGCTATAAAAAAAGGAAACAACCATGACGACTCAACGAAAGATGTCGATTCTCGCGTCGGTGTTATGTGCCGGAGTTGTTCAGACCGGATGGACCGCCACGTCGGCGTATTGGACCTTTCAGGATCAGGAGCCGGGCGTTTTGGCGACCACGCTGGTCAGTGAGGTCCACAGCGACGTGCTTGTCGGACAGGGTAAGTCCAACGGCTCAGGCCGGCTTCCCTCTCATGATGCGGACGTGCCGGCGACAAAAATCTACGACGGACTTTTCGGCCCGCTGCTCAACAGCAACAACACCGCCTCGCTCTATTTCACCAACGCGGTGGCATATCCGGCCCAGACCAATTCGCAGAACGGCGGTTACGTCGAGGTCGCGGACGTGCCCTCCCTGCTCTGCCCCACCAACTTCACGATCGAGTTTTTCGTGAAAATCGCCCGCGACGTGGACTGGCCGCTTCTGGTCGGCAAGGCACGCGAGCGCGGCGCAAGCTGGGCGATCGACATAGATCGAAACAATTCGCTGAAATTGCGCATGGATACGCAACCGATCGATCAGCCGGGAACGACCAACGGGTTCAACGAAAACCTGCTCGGCTCGAATATCCAAGACGGCAAATGGCATCATGTCGCCGTCACCTACAGCGCATCGAAGAAGACCGCGACGTTTTATGTGGATTATGAGTATGTGTCCTCCAAGGCGAGTTACGCCCACGAAGTCACGTATAACACGAACAACTATCCCCTTCTGATGGGAAGGGGCGCGGGGAGTTATCAGGCCTTCGACGGCTGGCTCGACGAGGTGCGCCTGAGCGATGTCGTGCTGGCCCCCCACCAGTTCCTCCGCACGTACGCGGTACCGGAAGACGCGCAACTGTACTATACGTTCGACGACGCGGCAACCGTGCCCAGCACCGCGACCACGCTTGTCTGCGAAGCCCATTCGCCTGCCATGGACGGGCTTACCGCGGATACCCGCCCGACCTTCAGCCCTGACATTCCGCCGGCGAGCACCACCCGGATCACGCAGGGATACAAGGGAACCGTGGTCAATGCGGACAACAGCTCTTCGCTGTTTTTCGTCAACACGGGGCTGCCCGGGAACACAGACTCCGCCTACGGTGGCCAAGTCGCCATTCCCGGCTTTCTGCACCCCTCCAATTTCACGGTCGAGGTGTTCTTCAAGATGAACCGGCATGTGAACTATCCCCTGCTTGTCGGCAAAGTCCGCACAGGGTCAAGCCCTACTTGGTCGCTCTCCCTGTCCGGCGCGGATGATTTGGTCCGCTGCCGGTTCGACACATACCCGGTAGACTGGAATCTGGGTGAGCACACCTATGCCGAAAATTCCCAGAACGGCTTCAACCAGTGTTTCTCTACGGGTGTCCCCGGTAACGATGGCAAGTGGCACCATGCGGCGTTCTCCTACGAGACCGCCACCAAGAACGTGAAGATCTACGTGGACTATGTGCTGAAAGCGAACGGCACCACCATCAACCCGATCGTTTACACGGACGGCGACATCCTGATCGGCATGGGCGCGGGCGAACGGGCCTTTGACGGCTGGATTGACGAGGTGCGCATCACGCCGAGGCTCCTGACTCCCGACGAATTCCTCTACACGCAGCCGCGGCTCGGCACGCTGATCACCCTTGATTAGCGGGGGTTGGGGAGTGCGGCGGCATCCCGCCCTTCGGATCCTCCATGCGGCCTCCGGATGGTTTCCCAAGACCTCGCTTGAGACAGGAGCATCAATCTAGTATTATGGTCGCGTCTTAATGAGGAGGCGCTCGCTGTCGGCGCGCTGCGTCGCGGCAAGAGCCTGAACACCTTTGTGTGCAACGCTTGCATGAAGAGCGGGCACGGTATGGAGACAAGCATGCGTGAGGGAACAACCCGGCGGGCGTTTCTGGTTCAGGCCGGAGTGGCGGGAACCGCGCTGGCCGGGGCGGCCGCGTTGACGGCGAAGGCGGGAAATCAGACAACGGAGGCAAGGAACATGGCGGAGAGCAAGAAGATTCTGGTGGCGGCGGACCCGTATGCGGTGTCACTGAAAGACGCCGTCGTGGCGCATTTGAAGGGTCAGGGATACGAAGTCACCGATTTCAGCACACGCGACGGCAAGGCGTGCCCCTATTTTGAAAGTGCGGTCGCGGTGTGCCGGGCCATGCAGGCCGGTCAGGCCCCGCGGGCGATTCTATTCTGCGGCACGGGCATGGGCATGTCGATTGTGGCCAACCGTTTCAAAGGCTGCACCGCCGCAGTGGTGGAGTCGGTCTACGCCGCGAAGATGTGCCGTGCGATCAACAACGCCAATGTGCTGTGCCTCGGCCAGATGATCTGGGGTCCCGACATGGCCAAGGTCGCGGTGGATGCGTTTCTGTCCACCCGGTTCACCGAGGGGCTGGAAGGCATTGCGGACTTCCTGCGCGATGCGTGCGGGAAGGTCGAGGCGATCCGGCCGCAGTAAGCCGCGGTACCGAAGCCCACCACCCGCGGAGCGGGAACAAACGCGGGGGATGCGGATCCACAGATTACGCAGATTGCACAGATGGGGCCAAGGTTGGCGTCTCCATCGCGGGGCTGACGTATTGAGATGCGGGCGGAGCCCGCAATCTCAAAGGCTGTGAGGCTTGTGAGGCTGTGAGGCTGTGAGACTGTGAGGCAGTGGTTAAACAGTCGATTCCGATAGCGATAGCGATACCGATACCGATTTGGATGAAACCCTGAAACCAGAAACCAGAAACCCTGAAACCTTGAAACCCAAGAGAGTGTTTCGTGGTTAAATAATCGATCCCGATACCGATACCGATACCGATTTGGATGAAACCTTGAAACCCTGAAACCTTGAAACCAGAAACCCAGAAACCAAAGAGAGTTGAAGGTTCAACTGCTCTTTTTAGGCTCAGCGCTCAAAGTTCGATGTTCAGGGTTCGAAATTCAACGTCAGTCAACAAGGTCGAAAACCCGCACGTAATCGACGATGAAGGCATCGCCTTTTTTCGCGGCCTCCTCAAGTTCGGGAACCCCTTTCCCGGTCATGCGGTTGTTGCGGTACCATTTCGCCTCAGTGGTGATCAGCACGAACTCGGGAACCTGCGAAACCGCCTCATCCCCTTTCGAGCCCACCTTCTCTCCCCGCTGTTGGCCATTGACGTATATCGTGTAGCCATCCGGTTCCCAGAGCATGCCGAAGACATGGTACTGGGTCTTATCGAGCTGTATGTTGGCTGACCCCTTCGGAGCGTTCTTGACCGCGCGTGGAGTCTTGAACCCTTTGTATTCTTTGCCGTACCCATTGTAATGGAAGCACGCCGGAATCACCTCGCCGGGAACGAACGATTCCATGATGTCGTGTTCAATGCCGGCGCGCGCGGGATCAAGACAGCAGCCCTGAGTGATGGTCTGCATCCAGAAGGCGCTCCACCATCCGGGTTCCTGCTGCAACCGGCAACGGCACTCGTAATACCCGTATTTGTGCTCGAATTTCGGTGGCGCGCGTTTTTCTAACAAGGGCCAGAAACTTTTCGCGTCGGGATTGACAGGATAATCCCAGAGCAGCTCGCCGGTTTGGAGTTGCGGCGAGACGAACTGACCGTTAGGAAGCTTTTTCAACATCAGGAAGCATTTGCCCTCCTTCACCTCCACGGCGTGGTCTTCCGGTGTCGCGAACCAATGCGCGCGCTGTCCCCAGAAGTTGGTGCGGTAACCCCACTTCGAGGTGTCGAGTTGATTCCCGTTGAACTCATCATGCCAAACGAGCTTAAAGCGCTTCCCTGTCGGCAAGAGCGACGGAGCCTCGCCCTCCACGACCGTTCGGGCGTCGCACACGCCTTTTTCCCCTGCCCCGGCCGCCATCATGGTCATGGCCAGCACACCGATCAAGCACGATTTTTTCACGCTTCCATCCTCCCTTTTTTGTGTCGGGGATCACGCGTATCCCTTTGGGTTTGTCCCGGAAACGGTTCGGAACCCTGAATAGGGGCCCTATTATCTCGGGGGGCTGAAAAGAGTCAATACCGATGTTTCAACGAGCGTCTGCCCGTCCTTGCCTGATGCGTCCCCCTTATCGGAGGCGTTCAACCGCAACGGTGTAGCGGAAACGCGCGGATG
>Ga0116161_1005499_pt1 | contig 10209 bp, 6 predicted proteins | sample AD_JPNAS3_MetaG_FD_89877 | JGI IMG/M metagenome (GOLD analysis project Ga0116161, IMG submission 89877) | Active sludge microbial communities of municipal wastewater-treating anaerobic digesters from Japan - AD_JPNAS3_MetaG | ecosystem: Engineered > Bioreactor > Anaerobic > Digestate | place... | reverse complement strand
TTCTCGCTGATTGTCAGCGTGGTGATTTTTGTCTGGGGCTGGCGGCTCTCGCCGCGCGAACAGGGTCTGCGCGTCGCGCTGGGCCTGATCCTGGGCGGCGCGCTGGGCAATCTGATCGACCGTGTTTACCTGCGTTACGTCATCGATTTTATCTCGGCTCACTGGCATTACAAATATGTCTGGCCGACATTCAACATCGCGGATTCGGCCGTCTGCGTCGGCATGTTCCTGCTGATCGTCGCCAGCTTCCGGATCCCGTCCGCGCCGGCAAAATCGGCGGACAGCCCGGGATCCACCTGAACGATCAGGGAAAAGCCCGGAATAAACAGGCAATCAGCCGTTGGAATTTCGCCAGATCGTGGGCTCTGAATTCAGGAAAAGGGTAATCGACGGGACAGATTATCCTCCCCGTGCGATCGAGCCAGGGGTATTCGGGGTTCACCCGCTCGCCCGTTCCAACGGGCGCCTACTTTCCACGCGGGTCGCGACATTCATCAGACTGTCGATGTAGGCGCAGCAGGCGACATAGTTGCCGCCATAACCCATCCGCTGACGCAATTCCGGACGCCCTTTGCGCAGACGCAGGAATCGGCTGAGGGCAGGATGCGTGCGAGGCGGGGGATCGCCCCTGGGCGAGGAAAGATACGCCCTGGCCAGCTTCTGGGTGGCCATCTGGAGATAATGCAGTTGCTGGCAAAGCGCGAAATCGGCTCGCCCGCTGATCCGCCGAAACATGCCATAACCGTTCAGTGCTTGCCGAAAGAAAGCACTGCGCGATGCCCCGGTCGGCCGCTCCCGTCAACAGGCGGGGTTAATCCGCGACGCCGTCGTGCCATGTCAGCGGCGCCAGGTAGACTCCGCCGCGGAACCAGCCGCAGTGGCTCAGATACCAATCGCCCCGCTCGTCGCGGACGACTTCGGCGGCATGCGCCGGGAGCGTCGCCACGCGATCGCTGAAATTCCAATGAAATGGGTCGCGGCTGCGCAGCACGTCGGTGGCGTCGTAGCCGGCGCGCCGGTCATTGTTGCAGATGAACAGGTAGAACCAGTCGCCGCGCTGGACGACGAAGGGCGATTCGGTCGGTCCGCCGAACGTGCCGCACTCCTCGTCGGTGTAGACGATGCGGCGCTCGCCCCAGCGGACCAGGTCGCCGCTCGTGCGGCAGGCGACGATGTGCCGCCCCCCCTCGGCCGGTTCGGTCGCCGTGTAATACATCACCCACTGTTCGCCCAGCCGGATCACGCACGGGTCGCGCGCGTCGAAGCCGTCGATCACGATCGGGTTGGCCGGGTGGCGCTCCCAGCGCCAGAGGTCGGTCGAGGCAAGCAGGTGAATCCGGTAGCGAGTGTGATCGTCGTTGCCGACGCAGACGAACATCTGGTACCGCCCCTCATGCCGCACGATATGCGGGGCCCACAGGTGAATTTCCCCATGGGCCGCGTCGGCGGTCAGCGCGTCCGGTTCGCGCCGCCACGGCGATTGCGTCAGGTGGTCGGCCGTCGCGTGCGCCAGATTCCGCGCCGGGTCGAGGGACCAGTTGAACGGCTCGAGATGCGTGATGCCGAACAGGTGCCAGCGCCCGGCCGGATCGCGCGCGAAGCAGTGATCGTTGATGCACCACGGCTCGCGCCGGCCGGCGCACGGGTCGTAGATGCGCCGGAAGGGTCCAACGCTCAGCGGCGGCGCGCCGGAGCGAACAGCAGCTGGAAGCGGCTCAACCGGCTTCATCAGCCAGCCCGTCGTTCCAGTACAGCGGGGCGATGTAGGCGCCGCCGCGGCCCCAACCGCAATGGGTGATATACCATTTGCCGTCGACGTCGCGGATCACCTCGGCCGCGTGCGCATTGAGCGTCGCCACGCGATCCTCCATCGTCCAATGAAGCGGATTGCGGCTGGCAAAGACATCGGTCGCATCGTAGCCGGACCGGCGGTCGTTGTTGCAGATGAACAGATAGAAGACGTCGCCGCGGCGCACGACACAGGGCGATTCGGTTGAGCCGCCGAACGTGCCGGTCTCCTCATCCACGAAGACGACGCTCCGCTCGCCCCAATGGACGAGGTCCTTGCTCCGCCGGCAGGCGACGATATGATTGCCGCCCGCCGGCTCGATCGTGGCCGTGTAATACATCAGCCATTCGCCATCCAGGCGCAGGATGCATGGGTCGCGCGCATCAAATCCATCCACAACCATGGGATTTTCGGCGTGGCGCTTCCAGTTGAACATGTCCTGCGACGTGAACAGGTGGATCTTGTAGCGGTGGTTGTTGCGCGCCCCAACGCACACATACATGTAGTAGGTGTCTTCATGCGTCACGACGAAGGGCGCCCACAGGTGATGCTCGTCGTAAGCAGGGTCGGCCGTCAGCGCGAAGGGGTGCTTGTCCCACGGGCGCTGGGCCAGGCTGGGCGAGGTCGCGTGGGCCAGGTTCTTCTCGTCGAGCGGGTTGAGCGGCTCGGCGTGCGTGATCCCGAACAGGTGCCACAGGCCGTTGCGGTCGCGCGCGACGCAGTGATCATTGATGTACCAGGGCTCGGCCTCGCCGTGACTCTGGTCGAAGAACCGTTCGAACGTGCCGGTTCGCAACAGCGCCCCGCGCCTGGTTGCTTGCGTTTGCTGGGTCGTCACCTGATGCATGATCTCCTCACCGTCTGAGCTTCGTCTGTCCCATGTCGTGATCGATTCAAGGTGTTCTGCCGTCCCCGACGGGACTGTTGTGCTGAAGGATCCGGCAAGGCCTGGGTCGTTCACCCCCCATTTTATTCCTTGCCATTCCCCGAATTCGGACCATCTCCGGCCACCCCTTTCTGGGGTTTGATGCGTCGGGAGGGCGACGCAGGGTTCCGGCCCGCGGCCGTCACCCTGCGCTCTCTTCCGGTCGTCCGCAAGCGATCGCGCTCCCGATCCCGATGCTTGCGTCCATTACCTTTCCTCCAGCCAGCGGGCGACGAACGCCACGTCGCGGCGGATATCGGGGGTTTCCAGGACCAGCGCGCCTTCCGGTCCAACTTCGAGTTCGCACCCGTCCAGTACCGCCGGCTCGCCGGTGCTGAGCCAGTCGACGCGCCAACGCCCTGCGCGCCGGCCGCGGAGGGTCAGCCGACCGCGAACCGCCTCCTCACCCGGATGATGCACGCCGAGGCCGTGGTAGGCCCAGCCGGCCACCCGCTCATCGTTGGCGACGGCCATGGCAAACGGCCCGGCCGTCGCGGCGGTTCCCGGCGCCGGCTCGACCTGCACCGGCTGGCGCGTCAGCCGGCGTCCGGCGAAATCTCCCGCGCGAATGAACGCCGCCGCCGCCGCGAAATCCCGATACAGATCCAGCGCCTCGACGCGGTCCCAGGCCCAGATCTGCGCCGCGCCGGCCGCGCCCGACATCAGCCCCGCCCACAGCATCGCCCGCGTATATCTGCCGTCGGCCTTGTCGGGGTAGGCCATGTTGTGGTCGCCGATCTCGCCCCAGAAGAACGGCCGTTCCGGATCGGCGCCGTCCGGGATGGCGCTCACGGCGCTCAGCATGTCGTGGCGGTAACAATGCCCCTGCAGGTAATCCATCGACTCCCACAGCGGATGTTCCGGTTCGGCGGCGCTCGTCGTCACCAGATGGCGGTGAACATCGACCGAGCGCAGCAGGGCGGCCATCTCGGCGTGCCATTCGGCGACGGCGTGGCCGTCGGCGCCAGCGAAGTGCTGGCCCAGGTCGACAAAGTGATCGATCCAGCGCTTGACCTTTGCCCCGAGGTAGCCGTTCGTATACTCCACCTCATTGAACAGTTCCCACGCCATCACGGCGGGGGAATAGCCCCAGCGGGCGACGATGTAGCGGTATTTGCGCCGTGTCAGCTCGAGCGCGCGCGGGTGCGTGAAGAACTCGGCCGGATGGGCCAGGAATCCGCCCCGCGCCCGCGACCACGGATGATCGTGCCAGTTGGAGTTGACGAACGTGCTGACCTGGCCGTGGTGCTGGAGGACGAGCTGGAAGCGGATGTTATGCTGCTCGGCCGATTCGATGATCCGATCCCAGCGGCGGGCGACCTCCAGATCGAGCTGGCCCAGCTTGTCGCCCCGCATGAACCAGTCCAGGTTCAGCCCGGCCCAATGCACCATCCAGACGCGCGACCAGTTCATCCCGGCCTCGCTCATGCGCGCGAAGCAGAGCGGAAACTGGTCCTCGGCGTGCCAGGCGACGTTCATCCCGAACGGATACCACGGTCGCGTCCCATCCAGGCCGAAGCGGCTGGGATCGCTTGCCAGCCGCCGGACGAACCCGGGGGCCGGCGCCTGCCGCACGCCGTAGGCCGCCGGCGTCTGCAGCGCCGCCTCGAGTTCGTGCCGGCCGGATGAGGTGCGGCGCGTCACGCCGGCGAGCCGATAGACGCCGGATTGCTCCGGCGTGAAGCGGATCCGCCAGACGGCGTCGCCGTCGAAGAAGGCCGGCGCCGCGAACCGCTCGCCGTCGGGCCGTTCGATCCAGCCATCGATTTCGGCTTCGAACGGGTTGCCGTCCACCTCCTGCAGCTCGAATCCCCACTCCAGCCGCGGGCTCGGCGCAACCCACGCCACCTCGGCGACCGTGGTCCCCAGGTCCACCGGCATCATGGCTCGCCCTCCCCGTGCTGGACGACGACGCGCGCCGTCTCGCCATCGTCGTCGGTCAGCGGCACGCGCAGATAATCCGAGGCGGGGTCATAGTCGATCTGGCGCGGCTCGCCGTTGACTTCGACGGCGCGCGGGACGCGGCCCCAGCAGCGCACGCGCAATTCGGTCGCGCCCGGCCGGGTGCGGCGCATCTCCAGGACCTGCCGTCCGCCGGCGGCGTCGTAGTCGTGGCGCGTGACGTAATAGTGCCCCACCGGCGCAGCCGCGAGCGGCGCCGCGCCGGTCACCATCGCCATCAGGGCGAAGCTGGCCGCTCCCTCCGGCGAATACCACTCCTTGAGCACGCGGGTGTCGTCCAGCATCCGGCGCAGGTGCGCGTGAACCTCCTCGGCCGGCTGATGCAGCAGCAGCGAGCGGACGACCAAGTGCGCCACCGAGTGCGAACTGCCGTAGTACCACCCGTCGCTCCGGACGTTGCCGTCGTCCCAGTTCGGATGCAGCGCGGGCACGCGCTCCATCAGCCACGGCCGCAGGCGCGCCTCGTCCAGCCCGTAGTCATGCAGGTAGAGCAACTGATCGGGATGGTACATGAAGAAGGCGTGGGTGACCTGAAAGAAATCGCCATCGTGGGCGAGGCCAACGCCGGTTGTTTCCGCCCAGCCGTCGGGGGCGAAGCCCGTTTCCGCCTCGCTCACCGGAATGCGGCGGCCGGCCGCGACGGTGTAATCGTGCGCGACGGCCCATTGCGGCGCGAACCAGCTGGCGTAGAGGTTCATCATCTGGAGGGCCGAGCGCGCCGCCGCGTCGCGCCACGTCGGCTCGTCGCCCACCATCCGCGCCATCCGCGCCATCCCGAGCATGCCCTCCCAGGCGAAACGGATGCCGTCGGAGTTGGCCCCCTGGCCCGTCACCATCGTATAGGTGCTCGCCGTCGGCCAGTCGAAAATGATCTGGTAATAGCGATACAGTCCGCGGATCGTGTCCCAGTTCTCGCGCAGCAGGGCGGTGTCGTCGAGGTGATAGGCCGCCTGCCACAACCCCTGGAGCATGTGGCCGATCGCCCATTCCTTGTCGTAGGCCGCGTCGGCGCACCAGAACCGGTCGTCCATCAGGAAGAACTGGCCGGTCTGGAGTTCCTTTTCGACCTTGATGTTGTCGGGGCTCAGGATGTTGCGCGCCACGCGGCGGCAGTAGTCGGCGATCGCGGCGTTCTCGCCGATGATCAGATGCGCCGGGGCATAGAGCTTCATCGCGCCGCTGTCGCCCGAATTGTCCGAGTTGATCCGCCGCGGGATGTTCCGCAGCCGGCCCGCCAGGTCCTGCTTCATTTGTTCGATGAAGGGATCGCCCGTCACGTTGGTCGGGATCAGCGTCCGCTCCAGATAATCCGGCAGCGGGATGCTCCAGGAGGCCGAATCTCCCTCGGCGGCGACGAGCGGTCCCCACAACGTGGCGTAGTCCAGCGGACGCAGGCCCGCACCCCATTCCACCGGGTAGCCGTGCGCGCGGGCGAGGGCGGCGACCGGCGGGACGGGCGCAATCGACCGCGGCGTCACGTCCCACTGGGTCGCCAGGTCCAGGTAGCGGAAGTGTTCGGTGAATGTGATGCGCCCGGCCGCCTCATCCGGCGCGGGAGTGGTCGTCACTTCCAGCGGATAGCGTTGCAGGCGGGCGGCCCACGCGCGACAGCGTTGCGCCACGTCCGCGGGCAATCCCGCGGCCCAGCCGGCCGTCACGTCGGCGGCGATCCGCTCGATCCCGTGGAGCGGCATCACCGCGACATGGCCGGCCGTGCCCGCGTGGCGGAAATTCAGGCCGAGCGATCCCATCCGGCGCGCGACCTCGATCCGCTCCGGCTTGCGCTCCAGCACCAGCAGCATCGGCGCATCGAATGCATCGGGCTTCCGATCCGCATGCCACAGCAGCAGCCACGGCTCGGCGGGAAGGGGCAGCGCGGCGCCCTCCTTCAGGGGCGCGACGGTCACCCCGTCGCCGTCCGCATAGGCCACATGCGTCGGACCGCCGCCCGGCTCATGCCAGCGGTAATGCTCCAAGCCGATCTCGTAGAGCGCCGCCGGGCTCACCCGCGACAGGTAAACCTTGAACGGATGGCCGTCGTGGCCCTCGAGCGGGGCCGTGTAGGTCATGCAGGTGGAGCTGACGAGTTCCAGGATCGGATGCCCCGCCTGGCGCGCGTCGATCTGGATCTGGCCCAGGGGGTAATCGCTGTTATCGAGCAGCGCGCGCGGCCACTGCAGCGTGTGGCGGGGAAACTGGACCCCTTCGATGCTGAACGCCAGGCCGCCGTTGAGTGTCGGGACGTCGATCACCGGCTCCTCGTTGCGCCGCGCCAGGTAGCCCCCGTAGACGCCCGCCGACCGCGCCGGCTCGGCGAATGAGAGCTCCTCGGGGATGACGACCCGGTAACGCGGGTCGATTTCCTCCAGCGGCCGGTCGTGCAGCGCGCCGGCCGCGGGCGGCGGATCCCGCCGCGCCAGCGTAATGGAAAACACCTTAAGGTAATCGCGCCGGGGCAGCCGCAGCCCGACCAGCGGCCGGGTCGGATCCAACCGGATCGACTGGAGGTAGATCATCGGCATTCGCGGCTCGGTGCGATGTTCGTGATAAGTGAACGGGAACCGGATCGCGACCTGGTCGCCGCGCGTCGGCCCGACCGACCAGTCGCTGATATCGAGCGCGGCGCGCGTCGTCGTGCCGTCGGCGTAATAGAGCGTCACGTCGCCGGCCTGGTCGCCGAACTTGCCCGAGGCGAGAAAATAGGCCGCGCTGTAGGGGCCGGCGGCGAACCCCGTCAGGCACTGTCCCTGGCTGCGCAGATGGTTGTTCAGCCCGTCGGCGACGCTCGGCATGGCGAACGGCACGCCGTGGTAGGTCGCGACCGGCGCGTCGGGCCAGTGTTCGGCCGGCAATGTCCGCTGCTGCCACTCGCCGGTGTGGAAGTCGCCGTCAAGCGGATTCGACTTCCAGGCCACGGCGTCGGAATTGAAGACGCCGCTCAGGTCGAGCAGATGAAAGCCGTCATGGTCGGTCCCGCCGATCGTGCGCCACGGGTCGAGCGGGCCGAAGGCATCGATCCACAGCGAACCGGACCGCGGACCATCGGCGCCCCGCGCGCCGCTCAACACCAGGTCCAGGCCCTCGACCTGATCCAGGTCGAACCGACCGTTCTCGCGCGTCCAGGTGACCAGCCGCAGCATGTCGAGCACGACCGGGATGCGCATCCACTCGCCCGGTTGGGGCCTGGCGGGGAAAACGGTGGCCTGCTGCCAGATTTCGCCCGAGCGCTCGCGCAGGTCGATCAGCAGTTCGACCGCGTCGGGCGCATCGGTGCGCGCCTGGAATTCAAAGCCATACAGATCGTCAGGCAATGCCCGCCCCTCCAGCCGGACCGTTTCGACGGCCACTGACTGGCCCCCCGGCGTCAGCCGGTAGTCGATCCGCAGGGACCCTTCACCCTCGAACGCGACCGCCTGGTCCCACGTCGTCGTCACGCGTTGGTCGTCGGCGTGGCGGCCCTCGCGGCGGACGCCGCGTCCCTCCAGACCCGCGTTGAAGTCGGCCAGCAACGGCCGCGGCGCTGCATGCGCGGCGGGGGGCGGGATCTCGCGCTCCCCCAGCGCCGCCCGCGGCCGCGGGCTTCCGCAGAGGGAGGTCAACCCGATCAGCGCGGCGGTCGCCCACATTGTCGGATGCTTCAACATGACGGGGATCGGGCGTCCTTGGGATGTTTCATGGGACTTGCCAGGCCGCGGACCTGCCAGGCCGCGAAGCGAGCCGATGCCGGTCGAACGGGGCCCCTTATTCGAGCCGGCCGGGAGCAGGGCATCTGGGGGCGCGCGGGCTGGAGCGACCGGCGCGGCACGCCGGCCGGGAGCGGTCCGGGGAGTTCGGCCCCGTTTCCTCCCGCGGCCGGCGCCCGGATCGCATCCAGACGCCGGCGCGGGAGCCAAGGGCCGCAAGGCAGGGATTTGAACGGCAACCGGGGCCGGCCGCGGTTCAGCCGGTGGTGACGATTTCGCCGTCGCTCACCGTTCCATTGGTCGGGTCATACGGATGGTGTTCCTGGGTACCCTCGTCGAGCGTGAAGCGGCGATCCGGGCCCGGGTCGTGGATATACCAGTGGTGATTGGGCTTGATCATCCCCGCGCCGACGTATTCCTGGAACACGTTGGGGTCCATGCGGGTGTCATGGGTCGGCATGCCGCGGCCAGGGCGGCCGCCGCTGCCCCCCTTGCAGGCGCCGAAGCGATACGTCGAGCCGACGTTGTAGTAGCTCGGCGTCGGGCCGTTCGGCGTCAGCGTCCAGTCCCAGTAGTTCTCGTAGGCCCAGAAGGGCGAGCGCATCGATTCGATCGAGGCCAGGTAGGCGACCGGCGTCGTCAGGCGCCAGAGGGTCGCCGCGACGGTCCGCCCCCGGCGGTGATCCCAGGAATTGAGGTTCCAGGGCTCGTCGTAGCCCCCCTGAATCCATCCCTGGTCGGCATAGCTGTAGATATTGGGGGGGTAGTTGTTGAAGTCAATTACGTAGCTTTCCAGCCCCACGGCCAGCGTCCGGTGATCGGCCTTGACGCGCGAGACCTTCGCGCGCACCTGGGCTTCCAGGAAGTTGGGCACGGCGATCGCCGCCAGAATCGCGATGATCGCGACGACGATCAGCAGCTCGATCAACGTGAATCCCCGGCCCGGGCCGTTCGCGGTGGTGTTGGTGCGTTGCATGTCCTTACCTCGCGACAAACATTCAAAGAGGGGGAGGAGACCCCGCCCGCGACGGATGAGCGGGGTCTCCGGCGGTCACGGTCAGTAGATCGCCCAGTGACGGGCGGCATTGGGCGGCAACGGGTCCGCCTCGGTCGTCACGACCCCGTAATATTCGGCATAGTGGTCGTGATAGATAGTGAACGGCGACGGGTTGGAGTTGTCGCTGTTCCAGACCTGGTATTGGAATTCCACTTTGGTCGCCGTGCGCGGGGCCGAGAGCGGCGAGCTCGGGTGCTCGCGCAGCGGCCCGTCGTTGACGCGCCAGAAGAAGCGCCACGTCTGCGTGTCGGCGTCGTAGTTGATGATCAGCCGCAACTTCTGCACCTGCGTGATCGGAGTCGGCACCAGCTGAACGTTCGCCGGATCCGGGTTGAAGGGGTCGTTCAGCTCGCCGAACAGGAAGCCCCAGCCTTCGCCGCGGCCCTCCTCATTGCCCATGTAGACGTTGCCGTCGCCCAGTTTTACGTTGAAGTGCTGGCCGATGCCGTCGGCGGTCATGCGCGGCTCCACGTCGATCACCCATTCGGCCGGTTCATTCACACCGGTCACTGTGTTAATCGACATATTCGGGTAGACATTGTTCTCCGGGCCCTTCGTCACGAAGAACGTTCCCTCGCCGGTGTAGCCGTGTTCGGTCGGATCGGGCATGTAGAGTTGGTCGGCATCCTTCTCGCCGATCGGCTGGAAGAAATCGCCAGTGGGCTCGGCGTTGTAGCTTGCCTCGCGCAGCAACGTGCCGACAGGGATCGGGTCGCCCTGGGTCGTGACGATGCCGTCGTAGACCCGCAGCTCCTGCAGGAAGACATCAAACGGGTCGGGGTTGGCCGGGTCG
>Ga0116161_1005492_pt1 | contig 10217 bp, 10 predicted proteins | sample AD_JPNAS3_MetaG_FD_89877 | JGI IMG/M metagenome (GOLD analysis project Ga0116161, IMG submission 89877) | Active sludge microbial communities of municipal wastewater-treating anaerobic digesters from Japan - AD_JPNAS3_MetaG | ecosystem: Engineered > Bioreactor > Anaerobic > Digestate | place... | reverse complement strand
TCGGCAGCGATTAAATCAATAACAGGAGAGGATGTGACGTACTCAGATGTTTCGGTAATCGGCGCTTCACTTTGAATTTGGTTGTCTTGATTATTATCTTGATTGTTTCCTTGTTCTTCATTTCCGAACAGCGACATTTGTCCGTCTTTGCTTTTTGCAGGAGCAAGTTGAACCCTTGCTATGGGTTGGTCGGGAGGCAGGGAAGTGAAAATATCACCAAATTTGTTGGTGGATAAAGTTCTAAATTCCAATTCATTGAATAAAGCTTTTAATTCTGTTTCGTTGATAGGCTTCACTTTTAAAGCATCTTCGTCGAAATCTACAGGTACATCTGTTTTGATTTCAGCCAAAAATTTAGAAAACAAAATTTGATCTTTATGTTCTTCGATTTTGTTTCTGAGTGCCCCTTTTACTTCATCTGTGCGTGATAATAGGGCATCTATGCTTCCGAATTCTTGCAGCAGTTTGATGGCTGTCTTTTCTCCCACGCCGGGGCAACCGGGTATATTATCCGATGCATCGCCCATCAGTCCAAGCATGTCAATCACCTGAAGATGACTTTCCAATGAATATTTTTCTCTTACTTCCTTTGGACCCATAATTTCATAACCACCCTTGAATTTCGGTCTGTACATAAAAATATGCTCTGAAACCAATTGTCCGAAATCTTTGTCCGAAGTCAGCATGTACACAGCAAAGCCCTCTTTTTCAGCTTTTTTGGCTACGGTTCCTATCACATCATCTGCTTCATAGCCAAGAATTTCAAGAACGGGAATATTGTAGGCTGCAAGTATCTCTTTGATATGAGGTACGGCGATTTTAATGTCTTCGGGTGTTGATTCGCGTTGTGCCTTGTAGTCTTCATATGCTTTATGCCTGAACGTAGGTCCCGGTGGATCAAACACAACTGCTATATGTGTCGGATCTTCTCTCTTTAGAATATCTTCAAGTACGTTTACAAAACCCAAAATCGCCGAAGTATTCAATCCTTTGGAGTTAATCCTTGGTGCTTTGATAAATGCATAGTACGATCTGTAAATAAGTGCGTAGGCATCAATTAAAAAAAGTTTCTTCATAATCCCATCTCTTAAAATCAATTGTATGTTGTCTTCATACAGACCGTAAAAGTAATTAAAATAAAATCATTTTTTTGACACATACCCACATATCGCACAAATTTGCTTACTTTTGCAATTTACACAAAAAATTATTCGATGGACATTATTGATTCCATTAAAGCAACTATCAGTGCAGAACTTGAACTGTTTGACAAAACCTTTGTTGCGGCTTTGGAGACTGATAACCCTATCTTGGAAGGGGTTTACGAATATATTTATCAACGATCCGGCAAAAGGCTTCGTCCCACTTTGGCTATTTTATCAGCTAAGTTGATGAGTAGTGAAGTCAATATGTCAACCATACACGGTGCTATCGCATTGGAATTATTGCACACGGCAAGTTTGGTTCATGATGATGTCATCGACAATACTTTTGAGCGGCGTAACAGTCAGTCGGTCAACGCACGTTGGGGCAACAAAGTGGCGGTTTTGTCCGGAGATTACATGCTGGCTGCGGCTTTGGCCCAGGTGGCGCTTATTGGCAACATCAAGATGCTTCATCCCATTTCTTTTGTCGGACAACAATTAACCGATGGAGAATTGTTGCAGTTAAATATTTCGCAACAATCTAAAATTTCCGAAGCTGAGTATTTTCGGATTATACAGAGAAAAACTGCCTCTTTGTTTTCAGTCTGCATGGAGGTAGGAGCTTTGTCTGTACACGCCGATTCAGCAAGCATTGATCACCTGAAAAAATACGGGGAATATCTTGGTTTCTGTTTTCAAATCAGAGATGACATTTTTGATTATTATCAAAATGCTGATATAGGAAAACCAACGGGGAATGATGTTGGCGATGGTAAAGTAACACTTCCGTTGATCCATGCTTTGGAGAATGCCGGTCAGGAAGAAAAAAAGAAAATTATCACCTGGATCAATTTTAAAAAATTCTCCCGGGAAAATATTGATTACATCACCCGTTTTGCATTGAAGCATGGCGGAGTAGAATATGCCCGGTCCCGCATGGAAGAATTTAGAGAGAAAGCCATTCGGGAGCTTGACGGATTCCCTGACAGTATTTATAAGCAGGCTTTGATAGATTGTGTTGAATTTGCCGTGACACGGACAAAATGATAAGAAGTTGAACGCGAAAAGCAGTGATAGAAAAATTTCCGAATTTTATAATTGAACGATGATAATTGTTAAAGATGTAAATAAAACTTTCGGTGACAATCATGTGTTGAAAGATATTTCCGCTACTTTCGAACCTGGAAAAACCAACATGATTATCGGTGCGAGTGGTTCCGGAAAAACCGTGTTGATGAAAAGCATCATCGGACTTCACCGCATTGATTCGGGACGCATCGAATATGACGGACGAAATTTGCCGGATATGCTCATGAGTGAAATTCGTGGTCTTCGTCGTGAAGTTGGCATGTTGTTCCAGGGTTCTGCTTTGTTTGATTCTTTGACAGTGCTGGAAAATGTGATGTTTCCGTTGGAAATGTTTGCAAATACTTCCAAAGAGGAAATGAAAGATAGGGCTGTGTGGTGCCTGCGGAGGGTTGATCTTCCCGAAAACTCGTACAATTTGGCTCCTTCGGAAATTAGTGGCGGTATGCAAAAACGAGTGGCGATTGCACGTGCCATTGCCTTGCAACCGAAGTACCTGTTTTGTGACGAGCCAAATTCAGGCTTAGATCCTAAAACTGCCCTGATCATCGACCGGTTGATCCAGGAAATCACGCATGAATTCAATATCACTACCATCATCAATTCCCACGATATGAATTCAGTGATGGAAATAGGCGAATACGTGATTTTTATCAATCATGGAGAAAAAGAATGGGAGGGGACCAATCGCGATATTTTTCATGCAGACAATGAGGAGCTGAATAATTTTGTGTTTGCATCCAATTTATATCAAATGGTTAAAAAGGCGAATGTATAAAGTAATGCCCTGAGCTTGGTTGAAGGGTTTTAATGTTCACATAGTTCATATAGTTTAAAGTTCATGAAGATAGTTTCTTATAATGTAAATGGTATAAGGGCGGCAATCAATAAAGATTTGCCGGGATGGATCAAAGAAGAAAGTCCGGACGTATTGTGCCTGCAAGAAACCAAAGCGCAGCCGGAGCAGATTGATACTATGCTTTTTGCGGAACTTGGCTATACAAGCTATTTGCATTCAGCTGAAAAGAAAGGCTATAGCGGTGTAGCCATCCTGACTAAAAAAACTCCTGACAATATTGTTATTGGTATGAATAACCCAAAATACGACAGTGAAGGACGGGTGATCCGGGCTGATTATGGTGATCTGTCCATTGTGAACGTATATATACCATCCGGCTCCTCAGGCGATGAGCGTCAGGAATTTAAGATGGAGTTTCTGGAAGATTTTTTACCTTTTATTACCGAATTAAGAAAAGAACGCCCTAACCTGGTGGTTTGCGGCGATTATAACATTTGTCATAAACCCATTGACATCAACAATCCGCACCGACAAGTCGGCGTATCTGGTTTTTTACCCGAAGAAAGGGAATGGATGGACAAATACGAAGCTTCCGGCATGATAGATACTTTCAGGGTGTTTGATCAAAGTCCGGAAAGATACAGTTGGTGGAGCTATCGCGGGGGTGCGCGCTACCGCAATGTGGGATGGCGTATTGATTATCACTGGGTTAGCGAGCCGCTTCGGGGTAGATTGAAAGACGCAAAGATTTTAGTGGAAGCGGTGCATTCGGATCACTGTCCGGTTACTTTAGAGTTGTTGTAAATTGATCAGTATGAAGAGAAATATTTGTAAACTCCTGATATTTTCAGTTATAGTCTATCTTGTGAGTGCCTGTTTAGGTGAAGAAAAGGAGATAGAATATTCGGATAATCCTAACTTCGTTTCATTGAAGTTTGGTAAAAACGACAGTATTCCCGGACTCGTAGGAGCTGTGTTCACCTTAGAGTACGATGCTGATTTGAAAGATTCTATTATTGTCAATCTTGATTCTCTGCCGTTTAAGACCCGCATCGACAGTGTTTTTCCGACTTTTAGTTTCAAAAGCACCTCTCGTGCTTATCTGCTAATGACTGATTCAATGGGTACCGGATTGGACACCCTCGTCCTTACGGGAAAGGATACAATTGACTTTACAAAAGTGCAAAGTGTAACGAATTATTCCGCGAATGAAAAGGTGTCAAGGACTTATCCCATCAAGGTTAATGTGCATCAGATCGAATCCGAGTTGTATGTGTGGAAAAGACTTGTCAACAACATCTACAGTCACGGCAGCAGTGCTCAGCAAGCTGTGTTCTTTAAGAATCGCTTTTTGTTTTATGCGAGCTTCGACTCAAAAAATTATTTATACGTTTCCAACGATGCTAAAACCTGGACGAATGCTACTGTCTCCGGACTGCCGGTAACCGACAATTTGCGGAGTATCAGGGTGTTTCAGGATAAATTATATTTGGTGCACGAAAATGGATTGATATTCACTTCTGGTGATGGTGAAAATTGGTCGGGTATCGATCCTTCAGTAGCAGGGTATGTGTGTCATAACTTGCTTTTTGTGTTGGAAAATAATTTATGGGGACTTTTCAGGCAAGAAGCAAATCAAGTGTACTATTTTGCAAATTCGGAGGATGGTGCTTATTGGATCATACAAGATGCGATTCCTTCCAATTTCCCTATTGCTGATTATGCAAGTTTGAGCTTTGACTCCCGTACCGGCAAGCCCAAAGCCATAGTGATGGGGGGACGTTCGTCTGCAGGAACTTTGCTTTCGAAAGTGTGGAGCGTTGAAAAGAATATATTCAATGAGTATAAATGGATTGACTTTACGGCGGATAAGGCCGATATACAGCCATTTTCCGGAGCGTCGGTGATTCCATACGACGACAAGCTGTTAATGTTCGGAAGTATGGATGATAACGGCGATATCCGTGGAAACGGACGTATGGAATCCATTGATGAAGGATTCACCTGGCGGGCAACAGACTCGGTTTTCAATATAATTCAGGATACGACTCAACACATCTTATATGAACCACGTGCCTATCAATCCGTTATTCTTGATGAAGCCAGTCATTTTATCTATTTGATAGGTGGAAGAAACAAAGACGTACAAGCTTTTACCGATGTCTGGGTCGGCAAATTAAACAGGATGTACTTTTTTGAATAGTGTTACCCTATCTTACCTATCAGGTACGCCTTTGTCCTTTCATGCTCAGGATTGGAAAACATTGTTTCAGTATCTCCGTACTCTATAAGTTCGCCTAAATACATAAACATTGAGCGGGAAGAAATACGTTTTGCTTGTCCCATATTGTGAGTAACGACCAGGATTGTAACCTTCTTTTGGAGTTCCAGAAGTAATTCTTCAATACGTTTGGTTGCGATGGGGTCAAGTGCTGAAGTCGGTTCATCCATCAGCATAATATCAGGATTCATGGCCAATGCACGGGCAACACACAATCGCTGCTGCTGACCACCCGAAAGGAATGTCCCTTTTTTATTCAACACATCTTTCACCTCGTTCCACAGCGCCACATTTCTCAAATTGCTTTCTACTATCTCGTCTTTTTTTGATTTCGACAAGTGGATGCCATTCAAAGCGAATCCTGCCAGGACATTGTCATAGATGCTCATTGTAGGGAATGGTGCGGGGCGTTGGAAAACCATACCAACACGACGACGTACCTCAATTGGTTCCATTGACAGGATGTTTTCGCCATTGAGCAAGATCTCACCATCGACACGAATATTCGGGTAGAGATTGTGCATGAGATTTACCGCACGAAGCAAGGTGGATTTTCCACAACCTGAAGGTCCCATAATGGCTGTGATGGTATTTCGTTCAATGGCTGCCGACACATATTTTACTGCCATCGTTTGCTTGGTATAGGATACACAAGTCTTTTTAAATTCAAGTATAGGTGTTACTGATTCCATTTCTTTGCGAGATATTTAGCTAAAAGATTCAACGAGAGAACAAATATTAAAAGGAAAAGCGATGCGCCCCAAACCAACTCCTGGAGGTTGGGGTCATTGAAGAATTCCCAAATAAGTAGCGGCACTGCCGATATGGGCTTGGTAATAGACCAACGTATAAAAGAGCAGCCCAGAGCAGTAAACATGAGTGGTGCGGTCTCGCCGATAACTCTTGAAATGGCGAGCAGCACGCCTGTAAATATACCGCCAAATGCCGCCGGAAGCTGAACTTTCAGCATTACACGCGCTTTGTTGCCTCCAAGTGCCAAACCTGCCTCTTTCAGTGAAACAGGGAGAATTTTCAAAGTTTCTTCCGTGGAACGAATGATGAGCGGTAACATCATGATACAGAGTGCCACACTGCCGGCAATTGCGGAATATCCTCTCATCGGTACAACTACCCAGATGTAAGTGATGATGCCGATAATCACTGATGGGATGCCTTGCACGAGGTCTGTCAGGTAACTGACAACTTTTGCAAAACGCTTTTTGCTGTTTTCCGCTAAGAATGTGCCGCACAGAATACCGAGAGGGACAGCTACAACGACGGCCATACTGAGTATTATCATTGTACCGACAATACCATTGGCAATACCTCCGGGTATTCGTTCACCCGCTTCTATAGCTTTCATTGCCTTGTAAGCTGTTGGGGTAGGTTCTGTGAAAAAAGACCACGACAATTGATTATAACCGCGCAACAGAACTTCTCCCAGGATAGCAAAAAGAGGCACAGCCGTAAGTGTGGCGAAAATGCATATCGTCCACAGCATCAACTTGTCCTTTGCTAAACGATGTTTTGTTTTATGATTTGCCATAAGATTAAGAGATTCTTGCACGTTTAATCATCATTTTACCTATCATGTTAATTACCGCTGTAATCAGGAACAGGATAAGACCGATGGCGATCAGGGACGAAAGTCGCAAACCATCAGCTTCTCCAAATTGATTCGCAATAATTGAAGCCATAGAGTTGCCTGTGGAGGTGATGGAAGTAGGAATATTGTTTGTGTTACCGATCAACATTGTTACGGTCATTGTTTCACCCAATGCACGTCCGATAGCCAGTATATACGACGAAAATATTCCTGAACCTGCAACAGGAAATATTATCTTGCGAACTACTTCGGCACGGGTGGCACCAAGACTATATGCACTTTCTTTTAGATCATTCGGCACCATTTTGATAAATTCGGCGCTGAGTGATGCTGCATAAGGAACAATCATGATAGCCAACACCAAAGATGCGGTAAGAATACCGGAGCCTTGTGAAGAAATATCAAGGGCTATGATGATGGGACGTAATGTGTAGAAGCCCCACAATCCGTATATAACAGATGGAATACCTGCTAACAAATCGGTGACGGTACTTAATACGGATGCAATTCGTGAACCCTTGAAGTATTCTCCGACAAAGAAAGCCACGGGCATTGAAAAGGGAATACAAAACAACAGAGCCAACAGTGTGGTCAACAGCGTACCTGTAATAAAAGGCAGTGCTCCATACTGTTCAGCTCCTTCGGTATAGCTCCATTCCGATGACGTGAGAAATCGGAAAAATCCGAAATGCTCAAATGCATCGTACGCATCAGTGATGAGGGCGTACACTACGCCCCCACACACTATTGGTATTGTCAATGCAGCTACAAACAGTATTATCCTATATAGTTTATCGTTCATTTAGCTGTTCTAAAACAAATATTCAATAAAAATAGTAAAGTGTCTTAGAAGTGTCCAAATGCAAGACGTTGAAATTGAGGGCAAAAGAGCGTGTTCGGAGTACGTGACCGAGTCTGTGCTTCGACAAGCTCAGCAACCATCGAAAGTGACGCAGCAGTTGGATAATATGAGACATCAATATCATTGGAGAATTGCTATTCCGTTATAAGTAACAGTCTTCAAATTTTCCATACTTAATTCCTTTGCTTTTTCGGGGAGTGGCGCATAGTGAACTTTAGAGGTAACATCTTGTGCTTCATCAGAAAGTCCGAGTTGTTATAAATCTTTGGTAACTAAGGACTATTTTTCTGAACTAACTATTGATGACAAAAAAGACCTTTCAGATATAGTTGAAACCTATGGTAAAATGACTGCTGAAAGTTTAATGAAGCTCACGTACAGAGATTTTCCATACTGGGCAATTAATAGTGTTAAAGCTCAATCAATTCTTACAAATAACGAATATCAAAAAGTATTGAAAAATAAACCTTTTTCTAACGAAACTATTTTATTCACCATTGGGTATGAAGGGATTTCATTAGAAGAATATCTAAATCGACTAATTAAAAACGATGTGAAGGTTTTAGTAGATGTAAGAAGAAACCCATTAAGTATGAAATATGGATTTAGCAAATCCAGACTGAAAAAGTGTTGTAATAGTGTTGGTATCAAATATATGCATTTCCCTGAAGTTGGTATCCATTCACAACAAAGACAAGAGTTAAATGATCAAAAAGACTATGATGCCCTTTTCTCAATTTATCGCAAAGAACAATTACTCCAAACGATTGAAACGCAAAAAGAAATTTACAATCTGCTCATAGAAAATAAAAGAATAGCCTTAACTTGTTTTGAAGCAGATATATGCCAATGTCACAGGAAGTCGTTATCTGAGTCTATACAATCCTTTGCAAATTTTGAATTACCATTAAAACATATTTAAATGCCGAAGACAAAAGTCCTTATTACTGTGAAAACTTATCCTAGTTTATCTTCAAAGTATGATGAATTAGTTTGTACAGCTGGATTTTTAGAAGATGGCACCTGGGTCAGAATTTATCCTATTCAGTTCAGAAAGAAATCTTTCGACCAACGATATAGAAAATATGATTGGATAGAAATAAATTTAGTCAAAAATAATAGTGATTTTCGACCTGAAAGTTTTAGACCATACTCTCACGATACTGAAATAAAAATTTTGGATCACATTGATACGAAAGGAAATTGGCACCTGAGAAAAGAAATTGTTTTTAAAAAGAAAATTTATACTGATTTAAATCAATTAATTGAAGATGCTAAAAATAGAGAGTTATTGACTTCTTTAGCCACATTTAAACCAAGCAAGATTTTAGGCTTCCTTTGGGAAGAAGTTGATCGGAACTGGGATGAAGTTAAACTTGATAAAATCAAACAACAAAGAAATACTTTATTCACTACCGAGAGTGAAGATTTATTTGAAGTAGTTCAGAAATTACCTTATAAGTTCTTTTATATTTTTGAAGATGAAAAAGGTACGAAAAGCAAAATGATGATTGAAGATTGGGAGATAGGTCAGCTTTACTGGAATTGCCTTAAGCGGCATGAAGGAAATGAAAGAAAAGCAGTGGAAGATGTAAGAAAGAAATATTTTGATGTCTTTGCAAAAACAAGAGACTTACATTTCTTTTTAGGTACGACAAAAGCTCATCATTTCAGAGGACGAAACCCATTTGTAATAATAGGAACATTCCATCCAAAAATTGAAATTCAGCAATCATTGTTTTAAATTTTATGAGATTAAAACCCTATAGCTAATAAATAATTTTGTTCTAAACACAAATCACTTATCAGGAGATTCCTCCCTTGCCTGCGGCGATGTCGGAATGACAGGGGGTGTCGTAATTGTGCCGTTAGGCACATCATATTGGTAGAATAAAACAATCTGAAGTTTGTATCTCGTCCCGTACGGGACGAAACATTTCAATAATCATCTGTTTTTCTACCGATATTTTATCCCTAACGGGATAATGCACATTATGCATTGTTCTATATATATTTAATTTCTTATATCATTAAATAATCATTCAGAAATAGTGCTGCCCTATGGGCAGATGAATATGTGTTTGTTGCATCACCACAGACTTGCGCCTGCGGTTAATCACATTTTGTCCTACGGACAATGAATCTGCGAAAATCCGCGTTTCCATTCGCGAACATCAGCGAGAACACGCAACTCGAAACACGGAACACGGAACACGCAAACCCGCAACTCGACAGGCTGTCATGAACGGGAAGCAGGCAAAAGGTAAAAAAACTTCATCTACTGAAAGTTTGTACCTTTTGCGTACACAATAATGTTTTTTATAGTTTAATTTGTCGTTCATTTATAAGATTTAATGTAACAATAAGTATAAGCATTTTTAAACTGTTTAAATATGATGGAGCAAGAAAAAATTGAAAGAAAAATACACATAATAAGG
>Ga0116161_1005490_pt1 | contig 10218 bp, 9 predicted proteins | sample AD_JPNAS3_MetaG_FD_89877 | JGI IMG/M metagenome (GOLD analysis project Ga0116161, IMG submission 89877) | Active sludge microbial communities of municipal wastewater-treating anaerobic digesters from Japan - AD_JPNAS3_MetaG | ecosystem: Engineered > Bioreactor > Anaerobic > Digestate | place... | reverse complement strand
AGGCGCTGAAAAAGCGGTCCGAAATCTATCATAGCTCCAACACCAATAAAGATAAGAAGAGGAAAAACCTCTGTCAAAATACCTGCATCAAAAAGGATTTTAATCGCTCCGGCCGCTCCATCATGCTGCCAGACAACTTCGAGCGGAAGATTAACAAGGATTGCTCCAAATCCGATCGGGAGCAGCAGCATTGGTTCATAATCTTTTGCAATTGAAACCCATATAAGCGCTATACCTATACCGTACATGAGAAGCTGCTGCCAGCCGATTGCAGCGAGTCCTTCCCCAAAAAAAGCTAAAACACTATTCAGCATAGAACCTCCATTTTATGTATATATTAGTAGATAAACCATCTTTTTACAATCCTACATCTTTCAAGAAACTCTGCACTTTTCTTCTCTTTCATATCAATCTGATAGATTTAAAAATTGAAAAAATATACAATATTATTCATGAGCTTAGACAATAAAAATACCTTTGCTAAAAAGGTTGATAGAGGTTCTCTACCCATGTTGGCACTTACCGTGCCTATTTTTTTTGAATCTCTATTTAGAATGCTTGTATCCTCCGTAGATACAGTCATGCTTAGTTCATATTCCCAGGAAGCAGTAGCTGCTGTGGGTATGACAGCACAGTTTGTTTTCTTTATTCAAATTCTATTTAATGTCATCTGCATTGGTGTAACCATTGTTCTTGCACAATATATAGGAGGAAACAGAGAAACAGAACTAAAACAGGTTGCACAGGCAAGTACTATAATGGTTGTAATTATTGCCGTAGTAATGACCTTAGTAGTAATAATCGGGGCAAAACCCTTTCTAAGCACATACACATTGGAAGATGGTGTAAGGCAGCATGCCTATGAGTATCTCGTAATCTTAGGCGGATTCGGTGCAATTTTTACAGCTTTTAACATGCTTCAAGGATCAATACTCAGAGCCTATGGTTATACTAAAGAGGCTATGTATATTTCTATCATAGCAAACCTTGTAAATGTTGCAGGAAATGCGGCAGCACTGTATAGACCCTTCGGCATTCCAGTTCTCGGCGTTCCGGGTGTTGCTGCTTCTTCTGTTTTATCGCAGCTCGTTGCCTGTGTTCTTTTTGCCTTTGTAATCCGCAGGAAACCGGATGTCAAGTTTTCACTTAAAGGCATCACACAAGTTCCTGCAAGAATTTATAAGACCATTCTTTCAATCGGCATACCGACAGCGGGAGAAAACCTTTCATATAATGTTGCTCAGATTGTGATCATGGCCATGATAACCACGCTCGGAACAGCTGCAATGTCATCTCAAGTATATGTGCAGACAATAGTCCGTTTCGTTTTTGTTTTCGCTATGGCAATAGGAAACGCTGTACAAATTAAGACCGGATACTTTGTCGGTGCAAAACAGCCAGATAAAGCCTACCGCACGTTGTATAAGTATCAGGCAATAGGAACTGCATCTTCTGTAGTATTAATTTTGCTGGTGAATCTTATAAAAACTCCACTAATATCAATTTTTACAGCTGATCCTGAAATTTCTAAAACAGTTGCAAACCTTCTCATTTTTTCCATATATATTGAGTTCGGCCGTTCCTTAAATCTCATATCAATAGGTGCATTAAAAGGCGCCGGAGACGTCAAGTTCCCGGTATTTTACGGTATTTTTTCCATGTGGTTCTTCATGGTGCTCGGAAGCTACCTGTTAGGAATTACTTCAGGACTCGGCATGATAGGTATTTGGATTTCTACAGGTACTGATGAAACGCTGCGAGGTATTGTAATGCTCTTACGCTGGAAGAGCAAACGCTGGCAGACTAAAGCAATCAAATGAAGCTTAAGGATTAGACATTGCTAAAGCAATCAAATGAAGCTTAAGGATTAGACATTGCTTAAGCAATCAAATGAAGCTTATTGATTAGCAATTGCTTACACAATTAAATAGAGCTTAAGAATTAGAATTTGCTTAAGCAATTAAGTAAACTGATAAGCGCTCCGCTACAGGGGCGCTTATTTTTTCCAATAAACCGGCATAAAAAAGACAAGCATAGTATAAAGCTCAAGACGGCCTGCAATCATAGCAAAAGAGAACCACCATTTCGTAAACGGCGAGAAAAATCCGTAGTTTTCAACAGGTCCAACTTTTCCAAATCCGGGTCCTATGTTTCCCACCATGGCAAGACTTGAAGTAAAAGAGGTAATAATATCGGCACCGTCAAAGGAAGCAACAATAGTAGTTACGAGAACGAGCATAAAATATAAAAAGATAAAGGCCGAAACACTGTATACTAAATCCTTTCTCCCTGCCCTTCCATTCAGCCTTATGCTGAATACACCGTGAGGGTGAAGCATACGCCGTATTTCGTTCATCATCTGTTTTCCCAATACAACCCAGCGGATTACTTTAATATTACCCCCGGTAGAACCAGAACACCCGCCTATAAACATCAGAAAAAAAAGGACCAGCTGGGCAGGAGGAGCCCATTTCGTAAAATCAGCAGTAGAAAAGCCGGTAGTTGTAATAATAGAAACAACCTGAAAAGCTGAATAACGGATCGATGTTAGAAAATTTCCATATTGGGGTAAAATCGAAATTGCGACTATGAGTACCGATATTAAGATTATTACCAAATATGCTTTCAATTCAGTATTTTCAAATATTTCCTTTCCATTTCTTTGAATTGCCCGGTAATACAGGGTAAAGTTTACACCACCGAGAATCATAAATACTGTACATATCCAGTCAATAGCCGGAGAATTATAGGCACCGATACTGGCATTTCTTGTTGAATAACCGCCTGTCCCAAGACTTGCAAAAGAATGAGAAACAGCATCGGTGAAATTCATACCTGCGGCCATCAACAGCACCGTTTGAATAATAGTAAACGCCAAATATATAAACCAGAGTATTTTTGCTGTAACGGTAATTTTCGGAGTGAACTTTCCCTTTTCCGGACCGGTTGTTTCCGCTTTTATAAGCTGGAAACCGCCGACTCCCAGAAGCGGCATTAAAGCAACTGTCAAGGCTACAATTCCCATGCCGCCAAGCCAGTGCATCTGACAGCGCCATACATTCATAGATATTGGAAGAACTTCTACAGATGCAAGAATAGTTGCGCCTGCCGTAGTGAAGCCGGACACACTCTCAAAAAATGCATCGGTAAAAGATAAAAAGCAGCCGGAAAGATAAAGAGGAAAGGCGCCTAAAAAACTTGCAAAAGTCCAGGCGCAGGCAACAACCGCAAACCCGCTTCTTGTCGACATCTTAAGTTTTCGTCCTCTTCCTGCAAACAAAAAAACAGCACCGGCAGCCCAGCTTATCAGTATAGAAATAAGAAATGACCATAAAGCTGTGGTTTCACCGTAATATAAGGCTATTCCAGCAGGAAAAAGCATAGTTGTTGCAACTATAACCAGCAGCAGACTGATAATACGTATAAAGGGAAGAATCATCCTTCAACTCCGAAATTTTCCATTACGATACGGCTTTTTTCCGTATTCGAAATTATTACCAGAGTGTCGCCTAATTTGAGCTCTGTATTTCCAGTTGGAATAAGATAGTCGTCAGAAGCGGAAGATTTTATGAGAAGAACAAGAAAAACACCGGCAAGAGCAATATCTTTGAGGGTTTTTCCGATGTATTTAGAATCGTCAAGAATTTTTACCTCAATTATTTCAAGCTCGCCTTCTGAGAGGGTATGAATGCGGGTAACATTTTTTCCCCGTAAATGACTTAAAATAGCGTCAATTACAACATCCTTAATAGGAATGGCAACATCAATACCTATATTACGGGCAATTTCGGCATAACTTCCATTTGTTACAAGACAGACGGTTCTAGGATGCTTAAAAGAATTTAAATAGGCTGATGTTACAATATTTAATTCGTGATTATGGGTGGCAGTAATTATTAGATCGAAATTCTGCAATCCTTCTTCTTCAACAAAGCCTTCATCGGTAATATCTGCCCTAAAAACATTAGCTTCTGGAAAGCGTTCTGCCGCCTCGCGTGCAAGTTTTTCATCTTTATCTATGATGACAAATTCCTGTGATAATTTTTTATGAGCACCTAAAAAACGGGATAGAAAAGATGTTTTTTCGCTTTTTATAAGACGTTCTGCAATCAGTGTTCCAATGCGCCCTGCACCAAGAACTGCAATTTTTTTAATTATCCGCTGTTCCGAACCGCAAAGTTCCAGAATTTCATTAACATGTTCTTTACGGGCAAGAAAACCCACACGATCGCCGGCCTGCAAAATAGTACTTCCAGTCGGCATAAACGCTTCATTTTCATGCTCAACATAAGCAGCTAAAAACGAATTTTCAGTAAGAGTTCTAATGTTCTGAACATATATTCCGTCCAGTTTACTTCCCTTTTCTATGGTAACACTCGTTACCTCAAAATCACTTCCTTCAAATTCTATAATATCTGATACAGCGCCGTGATCAACAGCACTCACTATAGCTTCTGCTGCCTCAATGTCGGGGTGAACCATATAGTTAATGCCGTAAAGGGGGCGCCTATTTTGAAAATCTATATGCTCAACATCTTTATAATATTCATAATTGCGCACTCGTGCTATTTTAATACAATCGGGGTACACAGAGTCGGCAAGCGAACAGGTTATCATATTAAGCTCGTCGGACTCTGTTAAGGCAACAAGGGCATCAGCTTTGGCAATACCTGCTTCCTCAAGGGTTACAAGACTATTACCGTTAGCCTGCACAACCATACAATCGAGCCGGTTAGAAGCATGACGGACAGTTTCCTCATCCTTATCTATAAGAACAACATCGTAGCGTTCTGACACAAGACGTTTTGCAAGCTGTACACCGCTGAATCCGGCACCGATTATTATTACCTTCATTCCGTTTTATCAACTTCCTCAACTAGTTTTGGTTTTTTGCGGAAAGCTGTTTCTTTAACTGCAATTACCGCCGTGCACAGTATAACAGATGCAGCAGCTTCCAGTAAAGCCTGAGGAAGGAGGATAAGCATAAAAGCAAAGTATCCCTTGCCTCCTGCTAATTCCAAAATGTCTTTCGCATAAACAAGGTACAAAGAACCAATGACAAAAACAGTATTTGCCATTGAACCAAAAAACGCTGCTGCTCCTGCAAAAACGGTCTTTATAACCGGCTGATTTTTTTTATTAAAAGTCTGCAAACCCTTAAAAACAAGATATGTAATAACTGCAATGAGCATACGGGGTATAACTGACACAATAGGATTTACAAAAAATGGATCCAGTACACCGGTTGGATTCATCGCAGCCTGAATAAGGGAGGACACACCAAAAATGGCGCCGACGCCTAAACCGACAGCAAAGCCTTCCATGAGAACTGCAATAATAACCGGAATTTGAAGAATGGTTATAGCAGCTCCTGAGACAAAGGGAATTAAGCCTAAATGAGTTACGCTTAATACAACTGTTAGAGCGCCTAAAGCGCCTGTTACCGCTAGTTTGCGGATTAATACTTTGTTTGTAATTGTTTTCATGTGAATTAGTTTAATATAAAACAATAATGCGCGTCAAGAGAATGACAGAAAAACTTATACTGTAAGACTGGTTTTAAAGTGAACCTGATTACTAAAATTTGCTTCCAACTTTAAAGACCATCAGCCGCCCGCCGGTTTCTCTCCATCCATGTTACAGCAAAATCCACAAAATCTCTTTGATTAATCAAGCGGCACAAAGCCTTTCCGGCATACCCTTTTTTTACCTTTCCGCCTGCCTCATATTCATAACCAATTAAAGGAAAGTCATCAGACTTATACGCAATATCGGAAGCAGTTTTCCACACCCGTTTTCCGTTCTCCATACAGGGATACCCTTCTTGTATTATCTTTTTTCCTGAATAATCCGCCTTGTATTCGGCAAGATGAAGGGAGGTATTTTTCTCGTGAGCAACACCTATTAGAAGAATATATCCGCCGAGCTCGTAAAACCGCCCTAGGGGACTTTGTTCATTTTGTGAAAAATCAAGTTTATCATCCTGAACAATATAGTCTTTATGCCTGCCGCGGGCGCAAAAAGAAGAAGACGGATGACTGCTTCGTACAACACCGTCCTGCTTGCGGAAGGTTTCTGCAATTTTGCCCATAGAAGTTGTCGGGGTTAAATCTTTATGAAAAAGAGGCATTTCATTGCGTATACGTTCAATCCAAGCTGAAGGCACAGGAGGATTCTCCCAATTAGCAGGATCAGAGACATCATACGAATGTGACGGCATAACAAGAGTTCCCTCAGAGCCAAGAACTTCCTCCAGCGCAAGAATGACGCTTACAGGCCCGCCGCAAACCCAGCCGAAAGACCGCAGAGAAGCGTGAACAATTACTGTCATTCCTTTTGAAAGTCCGAGTCTTTTAAAATCGCCTTTCAGGCTAGATACTGTAGCAATTTCGTCGCCGACAGATTCAAGTTCCGCCATTTATGCCTCCGTGTTTACATAAAATTTCATCTGCAAACTCAGGGTACAATGTTTTAAGACATGAAGGACATATACTATGAGAGACCTTCCTGCCCAGAAGCTTTATTGTTTCTTCTGTCAAAAATTCCCACGAACCGTTATCAGTGTAGAGTTTACGGCAGTTTGCACAAAGAACGACGACAGAACGTTCATCAACAGGCTTTGAAATAAAGGATAGAATATTTTGAACACTCTGCCTGTTGTGCTCTATACCTGCATTAAGAACAATACCCTTGATTATACCCGGTTTTCCAGATTCATTCCTGTTCATTACAAAGCCGCGGTCAATGAACCAGCGGTACGAACCGTCAACAGCTCGAATGCGGTAATCAGTCTGATACAGATCTACACCCTTATACAGAACATCCATCATAGCATTCATAGTACGGTCAAAATCTTCCGGGTGCAGGAGATCGGTAAACCTCTCATACCCGCAATCCTTAAAATCATCCATTGAGTAGCCTAATACAGTGACTTTCACAGCATTAAAACGCACAATATTATGAGCAACATCCCATTCCCACCAGGGAAGCACAGAGGATTCCATAATTTTTCCAATTTCCAAATAGTCCATACATAATAGTACCACAAGTTTGATAAGAACGCATCTTGTTTTAAAAGTATAAATATCAGCATATAATATCATATTTAACTGATATATATCACATTTTTATTGATAATTACTGGTTCTGATGCTATAATAAACAATATAAAAGCGATAGCAAGTGAGGTAACACATGAATAGTACAATAGTGATCACAGCGGATGACAAGGGCCTGCTAATTAATAAGAACATTTATGGTCATTTTTCTGAACACCTGGGAAGATGTATTTACGGGGGCATCTGGACCGGAAAAGACTCAAAAATCCCCAACATAGAAGGATACCGGCAGGATGTTCTGGAGGCATTACAGAGAATTAAGGTGCCGGTGCTGCGCTGGCCGGGCGGATGCTTTGCCGACGAATACCACTGGAAAGATGGAATTGGCCCATATGAAAAACGACCTTCCATGATCAATACACACTGGGGCGGAGTTGTAGAAAACAACCATTTTGGAACACACGAGTTTATGAGATACTGCGAACTGCTCGGAGCTGAACCCTATATTAACGGCAATGTAGGCTCGGGAACAGTACGTGAAATGTCCGAATGGGTCGAATACATGACCTTTGACGGCGACTCTCCCATGAGCAGAGAACGAAAAGCAAACGGCAGAGATAAACCGTGGAAGGTGAAGTATTTCGGGGTAGGTAACGAAAACTGGGGCTGCGGCGGTAATATGAGAGCAGAATATTATGCTGATGTATATAGACAGTATCAGACTTATGTACGCAATTACGGAGAAAACAAGGTCTTTAAGATTGCATGCGGAACCAGCGGCCATGACATGGAATGGACAGAAGTGCTCATGAAACAGGCTGGAAAATTTTTCAACGGCCTTTCTATGCACAACTACACCTGGTTCTCCGAAGATGGAACATGGGACAATAAACTGCAGGCAACCGGTCTCACCGAACGCACCTGGGCTATCATTCTAAGTAAAGCAATCGAAATGGACAGACTGATAACCGCACACTGCACAATTATGGATATGTACGATCCGGAGAAAAAAGTTGATATGATTGTTGACGAATGGGGAACCTGGTTTAAAACTGAACCGGGAACAAATCCGGGCTTTTTGTATCAGCAGAATACAATTTGCGATGCCTTAGTTGCTGCACTCCATTTCCATATTTTCCACAAGCATGCAGACCGTGTAAAAATGACAAACATTGCGCAAACGGTAAACGTTCTTCAGGCTGTATTACTTACCGAAGGCAATAAAATGGTTAAAACACCTACGTATCATGTCTTTGAAATGTTTACACCGCATCATGATGCACAGGCACTCCCGATCAGCATTACTACTGATAACTGGACTAACGACAAATACACGCTTCCTTCTGTTGACGCATCAGCTTCAAAAGATAAGGACGGAGTACTGCATATCAGTCTTGTTAACCTGCATCCGTCAGAACAGCAAAACATTGTTATTGATGTCAGAGGCCTTGCTGTAAAAGGCTTCGGAGTAAAGGGAAAGATGCTTGCAGGAAACTCACTTGATCAGCACAATACCTTCGACAACCCCGATAATCTTGTTCCGCAAAACATGAGCGGTATAAGCAGTGACGGAACAAAAATATCTGTAACGCTCCCTGCGCGCTCTGTCTCAATGCTCGAAGTAAAATGATTGAAGTAGAAACAAGGGCAGGCTGTAAGGCCTGCTCTATTGCTCCTCTCGATGATGAACTTGTTCAGTCGCTGGCAGATCAAATGGATCTGATGCCTTCTGAACAAAGTTCCCCGCAGGAATACGAATCCCGCCTTTCTATTTGCTCAAAATGCTCTTCCTTCATGCCGCGCTATACCTGCTTGATGAACGGAGCCATTGTGCATATCCTCGCCCTTAAGAAGAAGAGTGTATGTCCGCATCCGGAGAAACTGTGGTAATCAAGAATTACCACAGATGAATAAGCTCTTCGAGCTTTGGATGGACACAGATTGTCGAGCGGAGCTGAAGAAGCAGGAAGAGGGGCACGCGAAGACGCAAAGACGCGAAGGGGATGGAGAAGGTTCTATGTGATTATTGTTATTCCAAACCAGTTTTACGATGCGCTTTGTGAGAGAAGAATGAAGAACCACAGGTGCGTTAAGCTCTCATGAGCTTTACGCACACACAGATTAGCGGGTAGAGCTAAAGCAGGAAAAATAACATAAATGAAAACACTTTAAAAAGTAATCTGTGAAATCGGCGTCATCTATGGATTATACTTCTGCTTAGCAACTTTGCGTCTTTGCGAGAGTTAAGTTACTTCTCCTAACGATAAGATTGCCAGGGAGGGCACTGGAACTGGCTTTTACGACTGGTGAGTTTTTGCGCAGCAAAATACTCGAGAAGCAAGTGCGGCAGGACGCTGCACTTGCGGCTATCTGTGTGCGCGCAGCGCCTGTGTTCATCAGTGGTAATTAACAGCTAAATCTTTTGTAAACCAATTTCGAGACCGACAGGTTTCAGCGCTTCTATGGTATTTGTAATAAGTTCTGATAGTTCAAGGCCGAGCATTTGAGCTCCGCGTGTAATTACAGTGCGGTCAATTTTTGCTGCAAAGGCCGGCGTCTTGAATTTCTTTAATACAGATTTAGCCTCAAGATCATCGAGGCTCTTTGAAGGTCTCATTATTGCGCAGGCATAGATAAAACCGGTAAGCTCATCAGCTGCGTATAAGACTTTTTCCATTATGTGAACAGGCTCGACATCGCTGCAGATTCCGTACCCGTGACTTACCACGGCATGTATAAAATCAGCAGAATATCCGGCAGATGAAAGCATATCAGCACTGTGTACAAGGTGCTCTTCCGGATGCTGCTGATAATCTACGTCGTGCAGGAGTCCGACTATTCCCCAATACTCCGGGTCTTCGCCGTATTTTACAGCCCACCATCTCATGGCTGCTTCTACCGACAATGCATGGCGGTACAGGTAGTCGTCGTCATTGTATTTTTTCCATAAATCTAAAGCTTTTTGTCTGTCCATAATTACTTCCTTATATAATCGGTAATCTGCCTAATATACTAATAATTAGAATCAAATAATATCTTCCACTCAGCATCTTCTTTTATCCACATTAAAACATAGGTTCCCGTATATGCACCGGATGTCCAGCGGCCGATTTCAAAAATACAGCTGCTGTTTGCAGTATACGATTTTTCCTTCGTAAGT
>Ga0116161_1005487_pt1 | contig 10223 bp, 5 predicted proteins | sample AD_JPNAS3_MetaG_FD_89877 | JGI IMG/M metagenome (GOLD analysis project Ga0116161, IMG submission 89877) | Active sludge microbial communities of municipal wastewater-treating anaerobic digesters from Japan - AD_JPNAS3_MetaG | ecosystem: Engineered > Bioreactor > Anaerobic > Digestate | place... | reverse complement strand
TCGCTGCCGCGCCCGCCTCCGTGTGGGCCAGAGCGGCCATCCTCAGGTACCAGGAGAAGTAACGGAGCAAGTACCGCGTCGCGACGCCGCGGAACGGGCGCAGCCAGATCCGGAAGTCGTAGAGCATCCGGCGAGCATTCCTCACGTGGTAGAGAGGGCCCGGATCCAGGCGATCCGCAGTGTTGACGCGCCCCTTTCGCCTCCCGATCCAGTTGACTCGGCCGGGCCAATCCATCCGCGCAGGAAGCGAGCCGTAGTCTCTGAAGGCGCAGGGTTCGGCTCTATCCGACATCATGCGGGAGAGCGCGTCCCGCAGGCGCTCGTCGGGAAGCACTACGCCGGCTCGGGCCCGACCCGAGCGGTCTACAGTGACTACGAGCGCCGCCAGGCGACACTCAGGGTAGAGGCGGCGATATACTATATTATTCCGCCGAATTGTGGGCTCCAGATGCTCAACGCTCATCCCCTCGGGCGGTCGGGAACCTTTGAAAGAGCGTATTACCGGCCATTGGGCCACCTCCACAATGCCGTCGCAGCGGACCCTGGAATCTGCGGATGCCAGGGCAGCAATGACCCGGTGGCGCCAGGCAAACGAGGTGTTCTTGGAAATACCAAGCCTGCTTGCGGTCTCGCGCACGGAGACGCCTTTCGCCATACACAGGCAGAAGTCAAGCCACAGATCGCGGCGGCGTATGCGATGGAGCACGCTGCCTGTGAGGTCCGTGAAGTGGAAGGAGCAATTCTTGCACTTGTAGCGCTGGGCAGGGCCTCGTTTGCCATAGCGGACTACCCAGAGGCTCCGGCAGCGGGGGCATTCTGGGCCGCTGGGCATGAGCGCGTCGCGGATTTCGCCGACGTACAGCTCCTGTCGAAGGCCTCTTGAAGGTAGCTCGCCGCGCTTCTCGCTAATTGAGAGCGAAAGCGCGGCGAGCTTCTCTTCACCTGGCCGGAGGCAGGCGACAGGAGGCTCGGAATCGGCACACAGAAGTGATGATAGTAGCATGGGCGTCATCCCCTTGATACTGGTCGACTACCATATGGCCCGGGAGTCGTCAACCATGAACTGGGACACTGGATAGCGATTTCGCGGTCAGATGTGCTCGGTCGGATACCAATCTCTTACTTGCCGATCGGCTGTGGTCACGTGCTGATAGGCAGGCCGTAATGTGCGAGAACGGTCGACACGGCCTGGCCTCGAAGGTGCGGGCGAGTGGGATTGGCGCCTAGAACTTGTATGATGCCTTGAGCTCCACGGACGGAGCCCATGTGCCCTCTGTCCAGATGCCCATGCCTTGCTTCGATTCATCGGTGCGCGCCGCAATCGCCTTGCCACTGAAGGTTATTCCGCTGTAGGGGCCGGCCGTCACTGATATGGTCAAGCGGTGGGTAATCTTGCCGACGACGCCGCCTGTGCCCTGAAGCCTCGCGGTCGCATTCGTCAACCCGCTGCCCGAGCGGGCGCTCTGTGCCTCCGAGTCCTGCAACTGCTGGGCGAGGCGGTTGGCTTCGTCGTTGCCGTCACCGCCATTGTCTTGATCGTCGTTGTCTTCCCAGTCGTCGTCGCTTCCAGTGCCCGACCAGGCGGTCTCGGCTGCAACCGATAGCTTGAGGGATTTCGACACTTCCCAAACCAGCCCGGAGCTGGCCCCCGCCCTCCACGCCACGGTCTGATCCGGCAGATTCGGTCGGAGGGTCGCTCCGGCTGTGGCGCGAGCGGTTAGCGTCAATGAGCCCGCCAAGTGCGGCGCGATCGAGGCGGCAGGGGTTTTCATGGTCCACTTTGCTGACGCGTCGGCGGTCTTGCGGTCCTTGGAAGGGTCGTTTGGGCGGACTGTGGACTGGGCAGAAGCCGTGAACTCGAGTGAGTGCTGCTTGGACGCGGTCCATGTTGCACCGGCTTTGCCTCCGTAAGTGGTGTATGATTTGTGAGAGGCTTCGGGGTATGCGCGCCCTTTGGCCGATAGGCTTGCTGCGGCCTGCACGCTGCGAACTGGGCGCCACTGGAGGCTCAACGTTGAGTTCCAGAAATCGGCCGTCCATTTGGGTTGGCCGGGCATCTCCTTGTGCCCCAGGCTCAGCTCGCCCTTGACCGACGGCTTGGCCTCTCCAGGCAGTGTCTTTCCCGCCTTCGCCGTCAGCATGACTTCGGCATAATCCCGCACGGGGTTGTTCGGGTAGCTTCGGACGGAGAGTTCCAGTTTCGATTCCGGCTGCCAGGAGATGGCTTTCCTGTCTGCCCGACTGCCGGCCGACATGGACATCTGGCTCCAGGATGCCTTGGGATCACCGGAATCGATGCTGACAGAGATCGTGAGCGATCCCAAGTGGCGGAACTGCCGCCAGTTCTCATCGAGGCCTGCGCTGACTTTGAGCTCCAGTGCGCGTCCCGACCGGTATTGGAGGGACGAGGACACTGGTCCGATTCGGTAGGACGCGCCCGCGTTCAGCTCCGGATCGGCCTCTAGCTGGGCTTTCAGCTCCAGGCTGAGCGTGCCCGAGCCCGCGAGTGCGGGTGCGGTGGCGGAAGCCTGGGGCGCAGGGCTGGACGCGCCCGCAGTGCCCGCAAATGCACATGACAGAGCCGCCGCCACGGCAAGTGCTAGCAGGTGTAGGGATAGCGGTCGCCGGGCGGCGGCACAAATGCGGTTTCCGGTCGCCATGGTTCATCCTCCCCAGCGAGAGATCGGCCGTGGTCATTGCCATCGGCATATACAGATCATACCATGTAAGGTGATGGCTGTAAATGCGCACGATGGAAATCACCCCTTCGGGGGAGGAGACTACCATACAAACAGGCTGGACCGCCTCAGGACTTGCGGGCGAACTTCTTCAGCAGAATCTGCCCTAGATCCGGGCCGGCGGTCTGTTCCAGCTCATAACCCACGCGCACTGCCGGTTTGTCTATCTTCAGCACCCTTCGGAGGTCTATGGGCGTGCCGATGACAACGACTTCGGCGTCGGAGTTCTTTATGGTCTTCTCAAGCTCCTGAACTTGCTTCTTGCTGTATCCCATCGCCGGAAGCAGGGGCTCATGGTGATGGAAGCGGTTGAGGGTATCCACAATGCTGCCAACGGCGAAAGGCCTCGGGTCAACGAGGGACGCTGCCCCAAACTTGTGGGCCGCAACTACTCCTGCTCCGTAGCCCATCCCGCCATGGGTGAGCGTCGGTCCGTCCTCCACTACCAGCACTCGCTTGCCGCGAATCATGCCAGGGTTATCCACACTGACAGGCGATGCTGCATCGACGATTATCGCCTTCGGATTCACGGCGGCAACGTTTCGGCGCACAGTCTCAACGTCTTCAGGTTTGGCGGTATCGACCTTGTTGATGATCACGATGTCTGCCATGCGCACGTTGGCCTCGCCGGGATGATATGACACCTCGTGGCCGGCTCTATGTGGGTCGGCGAGGGTGATCATGAGGTCCGGCACGTAGAAGGGGAAGTCGTTGTTGCCGCCGTCCCACAAGATCACGTCGGCTTCCTTCTCGGCCGCCTCGAGGATCTTGCCGTAATCGACGCCGGCGTACACGATCACGCCGCGGTCGATGTGGGGCTCGTACTCCTCGCGCTCCTCGATCGTGCACTCATGTACATCGAGGTCATCGTATGTAGCGAAGCGTTGGACCGCCTGTTTGGCGAGGTCGCCGTACGGCATCGGATGCCTGATCGCCACGACCTTCAGACCTGCATCGATGAGAACCTGGCTTACATAGCGAGTGGTCTGGCTTTTGCCGACGCCTGTGCGGACTGCACAGATCGCGACTACCGGCACCTTCGACTTGATCATGGTCGTGGTCGGCCCCATCATCCTGAAGTCGGCGCCCGCCGCGTTGACCGTTGAGGCCTTGTGCATGATGTCAGTGTGCGCGATGTCGCTGTAGGCGAAGACTACTTGCTCCACTTGGTGCTCGCGCGTGAGCTTGACCAGGTCCTCTTCAGGGAAGATCGGTATCCCTTCGGGGTAAAGACCGCCGGCGAGCACTGCCGGGTACTTCCGTCCGGCAATATCGGGTATCTGGGTAGCTGTGAAAGCAACCACGTCGTACTTCTCATTGTCTCGGAAGTAGACATTGAAGTTGTGGAAGTCGCGCCCTGCTGCGCCCATGATTATGACCTTGATCCTCTTCAAGAAGCAACCCGCCCTTTCTCCATTATCAAGCACGAATGCTGCGCCTCGGCAGTGTAGGTACGTTTATCGTACACACTTCGCGGCCTGACCATCCATCTACGCTGCGCCGAGCCCCAAGTCCAATACACGCAGCTGCATTAATATGCGCGAGTGCATACTGCGCCTGTCACCTATTCTACTACCAGATGCCCAATTCCTCCACAGGTACCTTGCAGCCGAAGAGGCGCCCTTGCGGGCGCCTCGTAGATTGACTCTGCAACTGAATCAGGCTCATCAGAGCGCTGCTGGGGGTTGGTGCGTTGACGGTGGGTTCGTGGGCGGCACCATGACGGCGGCGTGAACGTGGTCTTCGTCGCTCTCCAGGTCATCCTGCAGGCGATCGGTATCGCTGGCGCCATACCGGGCAAGAGCCACGGCCAGCACCTCGTCCATGTGCGATACTTCCACGAAAGTGATGTCGGCCCGAACGTTCTCCGGAATCTCCTCCAGATCCTTGCGGTTGTCTTCAGGGATGATTATGGTTGTGATTCCCGCTCTGTGCGCTGCAAGCACCTTCTCCTTGAGCCCGCCCACAGGCAGAACGCGGCCTCGGAGCGTTATCTCCCCGGTCATGGCCACCTCATGCCTGACTGAGACTCCTGAAAGGGCCGACGCCAGAGCAGTCGCCATGGTTATCCCGGCCGACGGGCCGTCTTTGGGAATCGCGCCTTCCGGGACGTGGATGTGCACGTCCATCTTCTCGTAGAAGTCATCGGGTATGCCCAGATCGCGCGCCTTGGACCTTACGTAGGTGTACCCGGCCTGTGCAGATTCGCGCATAACCTCTCCGAGCTTGCCGGTGAGGATCAGCTTGCCGCCGCCCTTCATCGCCGACACCTCAATAGACATGGTATCGCCGCCGGTTTCGGTCCAGGCAACGCCCGTGGCCACACCCACTTTGTCATCCTGCTCAGCCAAGCCGTACCGGAACTGGGGAATCCCCAGGTGTTTCTGGATGTCGGCTCGGGTCACAGCGAACGGGCCGCTCGCCCCGGCTACGACCTCGCGGGCAAGCTTGCGGCAGACAGAGCCTATCTGCCGCTCCAGGCTCCGCACACCCGATTCCCTGGTGTATGAGCGGATGATCTCCCTCACTACGTCCTCGTCCATCCGAACGCCCCCTTCCGCGAGCCCGTTTTCACGAACCTGCTTGGGGATGAGGAACTTGGAGGCTATGTGAAGTTTGTCTTCCTCGGTGTAGCCCGGGATGCTGATTATCTCCATCCTATCCTGCAGCGGACGGGGTATGGAGTAGAGGTTGTTGGCTGTCGTTATGAATAGCACGTCCGACAGATCCACTGTGACTTCCATGTAATGGTCGCCGAACTCGCGGTTTTGCTCCGGGTCGAGCACTTCGAGTAGGGCCGAAGCCGGATCTCCCCGGAAATCCGACGACATCTTGTCCACCTCATCCAGCAGAATCACCGGGTTCATGCTGCCCGCCTGCTTCATCAGCTGAACTATCTTGCCGGGCATAGCGCCTACATAAGTACGCCTGTGTCCTCGGATTTCAGCCTCGTCTCGCACGCCGCCCAGTGAGAACCGGACGAACTTGCGGTCCAAGGCGCGGGCAATCGACTTGCCGAGAGAGGTCTTCCCCACTCCAGGCGGCCCCACCAGGCAAAGGATGGGCCCGCGCAGTTCATCCGACAGCTGCCTTACGGCCAGAAACTCCAAGATGCGCTCCTTGACTTTCTCCAGGCCCCAGTGGTCCTCATCCAGGATCTGTTCCGCCCGGTTTATGTCGAGGTAGTCGTCAGTGTAGACGCCCCAAGGTATGCCGAGAAGCCAGTCGAGGTAGTTTCGGACGACAACCGTTTCCGCCGACATCGGCGGCATGCTTTCCAGTTTGTCCAGTTCGCGCTGGGCCTTCTCGCGGACGTCCGGCGGCAATGAAGACTTTTCGACCTTTTCCCTAAGTTCGCCTATCTCAGACGATCTTTCGTCGCGGTCGCCCAACTCCTTCTGGATGGCGCGCATCTGCTCCCTCAGATAGTATTCCTTCTGCGTCTTCTCCATCTGCCTGCGCACTCGCGCGTTGATCTTGCGCTCCAGCTCCAGAATCTCCAGCTCGCTCCGGAGGGCCACTGATAAGCGCTCTAGGCGCTCCCTGGCATCAAGCGACTCCAAGAGCGCCTGCTTCTCCTCCACACGTAGCATGAGATGGGCTGCGATTTCGTCGGCGAGATCGCCAGGCCGATCTATGTCGCTCATTCCGACTATGATCTCGGGCGGCAGTCGCTTGGACAGCTTCACGTATTCTTCGAACTCGTGAAGCGCGTTGCGCGCGAGAGCCGCAATCTCCGGGCCGTCCTGCTCATCGGCCGACTCTATCTGGACCTTCACCATGTAACACGGATCGTCATCAACATAATCGAGAATCCGTGCGCGCTCCCTGCCCTCCACTACCACTCTGACAGTTCCGTCGGGCAGCCGAACTAGCTGTTTGATCTCGGAGATAGTGCCCATCTCGAAAATATCGGAAGGAGACGGTTCATTGACCCTCGCCGCCTTCTGAGCAGCAAGGAGTACCAATCTATCTCCGGACATTGCTTCATCTAGAGCGGCAATCGACCTATCCCGCCCCACTTCAAGCGGGATGGTCATGTTGGGAAACACTAGAACTCCGCGAAGCGGCAGCAACGAAAGGACTCGCTTCGGGTTGGTTCTTCCTCTAGATAATCCGTTTTCCGCTCTGGCCACGGGTTTCTGCACCTCCTGCCTGCAGCTTACCTATTCTCCTTGGCCTTGCGCATTCCTTCAAGAAAAGAGCCTCGGAGCAAGCAAACCATGGCAGAGCTGGGCGCAGAAAAATGACGCCCCGATTCGAGGCGTCGTTTCGGATCTTGCCGGAAAGCGCCGGTCTACGGCGAAGCCGATCTGGCCGCGACTACCTCCTGCGGCAGGGCTGCGATGCTGGGCTGTTCGGCGGAAGCGTCGGGCTCTGCCCTGACCAGCTCGAGAGCGTCATCGATGTCGTCCACAGGGATCACGCGACACCCCTCCAGCTGCTCAAACCGGCCCTGCCAGTTCTCTTTGGGGATCAGCACCCTGACCGCACCGGCGCTCGCTGCAGCAGCGACTTTAGCGACCACGCCTCCCACCGGCTTCACCCGACCATGAACTGAGATCTCGCCAGTCATCGCCAGTCTGTTGTCGATGGGGATGTCCCGGACAGCAGACAGGACTGCGACAGCCATGGCCAGCCCGGCGGAGGGGCCGTCCACAGGCGCGCCTCCGGGGAAGTTGACGTGGACGTAGAAGTCGGATGCCTCTATCTGGTATCTGACCCTAAGGACCGTGCATACATTATCTACCGAACTCCGCGCCATGCTGCGTCGGCGTAGAATGCGCCCTCCGTCTCCTTGCTCTTCCTCTTCTACGACTCCCGTAACCATGAAAGATCCCCGCCCCGACTGCGCACGGATGGCTGTCGCTTCCACTTCGATGACCGAACCCATGCCCGGACCCCACACGGCCAGGCCGTTCACCACTCCAACTTGCGGCACATCGCCGACGCGCTTCTCAGGACGCGGCGAGTATTGCCCGCTCTCCACAACCCATTCCATATCGCTGCGGAGCACCATATCGCGCCCCTCGGTTACGGCCACGCCCATGGCCAGCTGAACCATGTTGACTGCGTCTCGCCCGTTCTGGGCGTATTTCCTTACGATATCGACCATGCCGTCTTCAGAGGCCATGTTCACCCGGGCCAGGGCGCGCGAAGCAATTACTCCCACTTCATCGGGGGTGAGCGCGCGGAAGTAGACCTCCAGGCACCTCGACCGGATGGCCGGAGGAATGTCACGGCTCGGGCGCGTAGTGGCGCCCACCAGGCGGAAATCGGCCGGCAGGCCGTTTCGGAATATGTCGTGTATGTGCTGGGGTATGTTGCCATCATCCGGGCTGTAGTATGCGGACTCGAGGAACACCTTCCGGTCTTCCAGGACCTTCAGGAGCTTGTTCATCTGTATGGAATGCAGCTCGCCGATCTCATCGATGAACAACACACCACCGTGGGCGCGCGTCACGGCGCCCGGCTTGGGCTGCGGAATCCCGGCGATGCCGAGAGGCCCGGCGCCCTGGTATATGGGGTCATGAACTGACCCGATGAGCGGGTCGGCTATTCCCCTGTCGTCGAAGCGTGCGGTGTTGGCATCTATCTCCACAAATACGGCGTCCGGTCTGAACGGCGAGAGGTTGCTTTTCTTGGCCTCTTCCAGCACTACTCGGGCGGCGGCGGTCTTGCCGACGCCGGGCGGGCCGTACAAGATCACGTGCTGCGGGTTAGGTCCGCACAAAGCAGCACGCAGTGCAAGCAGCGCATCTTGCTGCCCGATGACGTCTTCGAAGCATTTGGGCCTGGTCAGTTCGGTGAGAGGTTTCGTCAGGCAGATAGCGCGCATCTCGCGCAGCTTATCCATCTCACGGCGGGACTCCCGTCCCACGGCGCTCTTCGAGCCCTGCTGGGCCTTGAGGAGGTTCCAGAAGTAGAGGCCGATTACGACCGCAAAGAACAGGTTGATCAACCCCAGCACGCCAATGCTGCTCACCGCCGCTCCCTCCTGTCCGCGCTGCCCAGGGTGTATCATGCCCTGCGAAGAAGCAACTATCCCGGCGAGACACGGGCTCTCGCCGGGATATGACAGCGGCAATCAGCTCAGCAAAGGGCTTGGATCAGGCGGTTTCCTCTTTTTTCCGGGCAGGCTTCTTCTCCGACAGCATCAGAGTGGGCGTGCCCTGCCCGTCCACGGCTTCGCGGGTGACTACGACCTTCTGGATCTCGCTGCGACTGGGAATCTCGTACATCAGGTCCAGCATGAGTTTCTCCATGATCGACCTGAGCCCGCGGGCGCCGCCGCCGCGCGCGATAGCCTTCTTGGCCACAGCCACCAGAGCGTCGCGGGTGAATTCAAGGCTCACACCGTCAAGCTCAAATAGCCTTTCATACTGCTTGACCAGCGCACTCTTGGGTTCAGTGAGGATGCGAACCAAGGCCTCTTCGTCCAGAGCGTCGAGCGGAACCACAACTGGGAGCCTGCCCACGAACTCCGGGATCAAGCCATACTTCAGCAGATCCTCCGGCATTATCTGCCGCAGGATATCGCCGATCTTGCGGTCGACCTTCGGCCTCACTTCAGCTCCGAACCCCAGCGTCTTGCGGCCAATGCGGTTCTCGATGATCTTGTCGATCCCCTCGAACGCACCGCCGCAGATGAATAGGATGTTCGTAGTATCGAGCTGTATGAACTCCTGATGCGGATGCTTGCGCCCGCCCTGGGGCGGAACGCTGGCAACAGTGCCTTCCAAGATCTTAAGCAGCGCCTGCTGCACGCCCTCGCCCGAGACGTCACGTGTAATTGACGGGTTCTCCGACTTTCGGGCGATCTTGTCGACCTCGTCAATGTACACGATGCCGCGTTCGGCGCGCTCGATGTCGTAGTCGGCGTTCTGAATCAGCTTGAGCAGTATATTCTCCACGTCCTCGCCGACGTAACCGGCTTCTGTTAGCGATGTGGCGTCAGCTATGGCGAAAGGCACATTTAGGATCTTGGCGAGCGTCTGGGCCAGGAGAGTCTTGCCGCACCCAGTTGGGCCCAGCAGCATGACATTGCTCTTCTGCAGCTCAACGTCGTCCATGCGCGAACTCGCATTGATCCGCTTATAATGGTTGTATACCGCAACAGACAGGGTCTTCTTCGCGTCGTCCTGCCCGACTACATACTCGTCAAGAACGGCCCTAATCTCATGGGGCTTAGGTATCTCCGTGATATTGACCCCAGACGGGCCTCCAGTCTCCTCGTCGATTATCTCATTGCATAGCTCAATGCACTCGTCGCAGATATATACTCCGGGCCCAGCGATGAGCTTCTTCACCTGCTCCTGGGCCTTGCCGCAGAACGAGCACTTGAGCTGGCTTTTGTCGTCAGTGTACTTGAACATGTGACCACCTCTCGGCTAGGGCTTGCCGGCCTTGCCCTCGAAGATGTTGTCGATGATGCCGTAGTCCTTGGCCTCCTGGGCGGACATGTAGTAGTCGCGCTCGGTATCC
>Ga0116161_1005484_pt1 | contig 10228 bp, 10 predicted proteins | sample AD_JPNAS3_MetaG_FD_89877 | JGI IMG/M metagenome (GOLD analysis project Ga0116161, IMG submission 89877) | Active sludge microbial communities of municipal wastewater-treating anaerobic digesters from Japan - AD_JPNAS3_MetaG | ecosystem: Engineered > Bioreactor > Anaerobic > Digestate | place... | reverse complement strand
TACAAGAGTAGGAATTTTAAAAATGGATTTTTTAGGACTAGCGAACTTGTCTATTATCGACCGTGCCCTGGAAATTATCGAAGCTGTGTGGGGAGAAAAGGTTGATATTCACAACATTCCCCTAAACGACAAAAAAACATTTCGCCTTTTAGCGCAAGGTAAAACAACGGGTGTTTTTCAACTGGAGTCAAGCGGTATGAAGCGCTATATTCGTGATCTCAAGCCAACAGAGTTAGAAGATATTATTGCGATGGTTGCTCTTTACCGCCCCGGTCCTTTGCAGTTTATCGAATCTTTTATTAAGCGCAAGCACGGTCGTGAAGCAACTTCTTATCCTCACCCTTTGGTACAAAAAGCACTCGAGCCTACTTACGGCTTCCCCATCTACCAGGAGCAGGTTATCCAAATTGCAAAAGATATGGCTCATTTTACTGGTGGTGAGGCAGACACTTTACGCAAAGCAATGGGGAAGAAGAAGGTTAAGCTTATGGAAGAGATGAAGGTGAAATTTTTAGCAGGGGCAAAGAACAATGGCGTTGATCCTGCCGACGCGCAAAAAGTTTTTAAGACACTCGAAGATTTTGCCGCTTATGGTTTTAATAAGAGCCACGCTGCATGCTATGCTCTTATTGCTTATCAAACTGCCTACCTTAAGGCGCATTACCCCTCGGCATTTATGGCAGCACTTATGACAAGCGATCTTAACAACAACGAACGCATCGCCATAGAAATAGAAGAAGCAGAGCAGATGGGTATAAAGATTCTGCCACCCGATGTTAACGAAAGCTATATCGATTTTGGTGTGGTCGTCGATAAGGGTGTACCTATTCCCATTGAAAAAGAAGAGCAAGCGCCAAGGATTATTCGCTTTGGCTTGGCTGCTATTAAAAATGTTGGGCTTGGTGTGGCACTGGGAATTGTGCGGGAAAGAAAAAGAAATGGTTCGTTTAAAAGTTTTGCTGATTTTATTTCTCGTTGCGCAAAATTAGAACTCGAGGGGGGTAATTCTATTATTAACAAAAAAACTCTCGAGGCCCTAAGTAAAGGCGGGGCACTTGATGCCCTCATTGAGCGCAACCGTTGTTTGGAGAATATGGAGCAGATTTTAAAGTTTGCTACAGGAACCGCGCGACAAGACAAAAACCAAATCGACCTCTTTGGCGGAGGAAGTAGAGTGCTGGAGCAAAAGCTAGAACTTGCCTCTGCCACTCCGGCAGACGACAAACAAAAACTTGCCTGGGAAAAAGAACTTCTAGGTATGTATCTTTCAGAGCACCCTCTAAAGAGCTTATCTTCCTATATTGCAACACACGCAAACACTATCGCAAGCCTTACTGATGTTGCAGAAAATACGCAGGTTATCGTTATTGGTATTATTACTACCGTTAAAAAAATAGTAACAAAAAATGGCCAGTCAATGGCTTTTGTGGGCTTAGAAGATACTACGGGCAGTACCGAGCTTGTTCTTTTTCCTGGTGTTTTAGAGAAGGACACTACGGTTTGGGTGGCAGACAAAATAGTCGAAGTGGCAGGGAGAATAAGTACCAAGGATAATGCGATCAAGATCTTGGTGGATAAGGGGCAGGTGCTTGATACTGCTAATTTACCACAAGATAAAAACGATACCTTCGAGGAAATAGATCTGACTAATCTTGACCCTATTAAACTAAATATGTCAAAAGAAAGTGCGCTCAAAGCAAAAGCAAAAAATAAATTAAAAGAATACGTTGTCAATCTGCCCCGCGGGACAAAAAAAGATCTTCTTATTGCGATTAAAGAAATACTGCAAGAATTTGAGGGCGATGTTCCCGTTATTCTAAACGTTCCTCAAAACGGTGGCTTTGAGCGCATTAAAACGCGCGCGCGCGTTGCTCCTTCTAAAGAGCTAGACGAAAAACTCCTCGCACTTATCCACAGCCCTAAATAGTTTTTGTGTTACAATGGTATTATGGTAACAGTTAAAAAGAGACTAACATCTTTAGTTTTGCTGATGTTGCTGGCGCTGTTTGTTGTTTTGTTTTGCTTGTTTATTTACCGTAGCTACACTAATGCATACCAAGATATATTAGCACGTATCGATAGCAACTCAGCCCCCGTTATACAGGAAGATGTGGAAGAACCTGTGGCGGTTCGGGGGGGGGGTTATGTAGCAGAGAGTGAAATTCGTGCAATAACAAACAAAGTTAGTTATTATTCTGCGGGAACGACAAAAAATTATTATTCGCAAACCACCAACGAATCGTTGGGTGGTTCTACTGGTAGTGGCACGGAAAAGCCTATTGATTTTGACTCTCTCCTCTCTCAATACGTGAGCAGTAAGGGTCGCGCCGGTGGTCAAGTAATAAGCGGAGGCACGGGACCCAATGAGGGTATCGTAATTCACGGTACTGCAAGCGACTCCAAGGCTACAAGTACTGTGAGCTTGCAACCCAATGGAGGCAATGTCGGTATTGGCACTTTTGACGCTTCTTATCTTTTTACTATAAAAAGTGGTCTTGCCATTGAATCTGCTCCGCTGGGCAGTGAGCTAACAAGCAACACTGGCTGGACTTCTCATAATTGGACGGGCAATTTCGAGAATGGTTTTACTCATATTACGGGCAACACAGACCCCCTTAGCTTCTCAATAGGCAATACTGGTGCTAATTTTTACCAAGTTACATTTACGGTTGATGTTGCGGTATCTTCTAATTCTTTAACGGTAACGCTTGGTAATTCTGCGCCGTACGATCTTTATAACGGTGCACCTGCTGGCTCAACATATAGCGCAGGAATTCGCTCTGTCTCTAATGGTCCGTTGGTTTTCACCCCGGCGAATAGTTTCGCGGGTACAATTACTAATATTTCCGTAAAACAAATAACAGGTACCTATAATCCAACCTTTGCAATGCAAGATTCAGCAGATGGCACCGGTTTCGAAATTCGCTCGTCGTCATCAACCCTAAACAATACCTTTGTTGGTGCCGATGCTGGTCGTTACAACACGACTGGCTCTGGCAATAGTGCCCTAGGTAATTTAGCACTAGCCTATAACACCACTGGCTATTGGAACTCGGCTATTGGTCACCGGGCATTGCGTGATAACACAACTGGTTCCAGAAACATTGGTATTGGCTTTAATACACTCTCGAGCAACAAAACTGGTATGCGCAATATCGGCGTTGGTACCTTTGCTCTTCCTCGTAATACCAGTGGTAACTATAATATTGCAATGGGTGCGGACGCCTTGTTCTACAATACTACCGGTTCGTCTAATATTGGCATTGGTTTTAGTAGCTTAGGGCAGAACAGTACTGGTAACAACAATGTTGCCCTGGGCTATTACGCTGGTGCAGTTAATGTAGGAGATTCGAATATATTCCTTGGTTTTTACGCAGGGCGTTACGAAACTGGGTCAAACAAACTAATTATCGATAACCTGCCAAGAGCGAATGAATCAGAGGCAAGAAGCAGTGCGTTAATTTATGGTACCTCTAATCTTATGCCTGAAAACCAAAGGCTGTCGCTCGGCGGTGGCGGATATGTGGGGGTTGGAACGGGGGCGACAGGTCCTACCAATTTGTTCGATGTCTATAATCCGACACAGCAAAATGCTTTTGTTAACATCGCTTCCTTCCGTCGTCAACGCGTGGCAGGCGATGGTTGGGGAGGCTTAGTGATTGCTGGCAACGGAGGTGGTCCCACGGCAGGAGTTATTAAAATATATGCCTCGGGGTCAAACAGTCAAAGCCTAAGCCTGGGTTCGGCGGGCGATGAGATATTTGTGCAGCGAGCGACGGGGCGAGTAGAGATCGGTAATGCCACTCCAACCGGCGCGTTGCACATTAAGGCTGGCGCCGCAGGCGCGGGACAAGCACCATTAAAGTTCACTTCTGGCACGCTCTTAACGAACGCCGAAGCGGGGGCGATTGAATTTTCGACCGATACTTTTTATATGAGTGCAACCAACGGTACTGCAAGTACCAGGCGCCAAGCAATCCCTGGCGTAACAACGGGTGGGGCAGCGCCAACGTCTACCCCCTTGAGAGTGGGTGATATTTACGTTGATACGGTGGCAAAAAAAGTTTATATCGCGACGGGTACTTCGGGCAGCGCCGATTGGGCAGTCCTAAATTAATTAGGGTATGTGATTGTTGCTATGAAAAAAATAAATATAAGAATTGGCAAAATATTTTCTTATAAACTATTACTAGTTTTGGTTTTGCTTGCCACTAGTGCTTTTGGTGCATATTACTATTTTCAGTACAGAAGTATTATGAAAAACCCAGAAATAGTTTCCAAACAAGAGTTGGTATGGGTGGTAAACAAGGTAAGTAAGCTAATGCAACTTCCTGCTAACGAAACACCCACGCTTGCTACGGTTTTAGATAAAAGTGCTCTACAAGACCAGGATTTTTTTAAAAACGCTGAAAATGGCGACAAAGTACTAGTCTACGAGCAAGCAAAAAAAGCTATTCTTTATAGGCCGGACACAAACCGTATTATTGAGGTTATGCCGGTTTACGAAGATAGTCAAAATAACGCCATCTCAAACTTTCCAAGAGTGGCGTTATATAACGGCAGTGTTGCCACTGGTTTAACAGGAGAGGCAGAGGATAAAATTCAAACAGCTATCGCTAATGTCAAAATAGTGCTTAAAAAAGACGCGGTAAAAAAAGATTATAAAAACACCATTGTTGCCGTACTCAACAGCTCTATGGCTACCCAGGCGCAAACTATTGCTAATGCAGTGGGCGGGCAAGTAGGTGAGTTACCCGACCAAGAAGAGAGACCGGACGATATCGACATTGTTGTTATTTTGTCGAAATAGTTTTCTTTAATAGCTACTAAGATGTTCTGGCTCACAGGACCTGGGTTTTCTTGTGGGCGGCTTCGGTGATTATTCCCTGACCCCTAATTGGATTTTCAATGTTGCGTATGCGTAATGCTGTTTTGCCACCTGCTGTTTGTATTTTTATGGTGCCGTAATCAAAAGTGGTCGGCCATATACCGTTTTGGATAATGGCGGTGTTTTGAATATTTTTTAGTGGTACTTCGCGCACCGTTTTTGATATTATTTGTTTTTGTTCGACGCCGATAATACGTTGGTTGCTTAAGACGTAAACAGTGTTCCACCAAAGATAAAGCCTATTGGCAATAAGTATGGCGCTAATAATAAGTGCGCTAATTATTAAATCAATGCCGGTAAGACCGCCGGGTAGAAGAAGGGGAATTAAAGAGACAAAAATTATTAAAACCACCAGCGTTGCTAGTTTTGCCATAACCCATGGGTGTTGGCGCCAAATATGCAAAACAACTTCGTCGGGTCTTTGCCCGTTAAACGTGAACTCGCTTTTCTTTTTTTTCATTTTTTCTCCGTATTAAGACCAAAAATATTATAATTGCGATAGAAAGAATAGTAATAAGGATCCACTTTGTTTTTCCATAGGTAAAAAGCGCAAGAACACCAAAGAGCGCCGAAAGTATCCAAATAGATACCACCGCTGCTGGCATCGACATCCCCGTCTTCATAAAGCGGTGGTGGATGTGGCTTTGGTCGCTGGTAGTAAAGGGATTTTGTTTATTTTTTATACGAAAAAAGACTACTACAAATCCGTCTAAAATTACTACTGCTAAAACCAAAAAGAGTGTGGCGAGTTTTCCCCCAGAAATTACCGATAAAACAGCAAGCATATAGCCGATCCACATAGCCCCAGCGTCGCCTAGGAAAACTTTTGCGGGGTAAAAATTCAACAAGAGACAGGCGCTAACACAGGCGGCGGCAACAAAGGCAAGCATTGCGACCGCGGGTTGGTTAACGCTAGGCATTAAACTGAGCACCCCTAAAACGACAAAACCAATTACTCCTAAGCCTGCAGCTAAGCCATCGGCACCATCGATAAAATTCATGGCATTCATCATTCCTATAAGCCAAAAAAATAAAAGTAAATCGGCAATCCAGACAAAGTGATACACGGCATTACCGATTGCAATATTGGTGGCGTACTGTCTTAAATTAAATTCCAGTCCAAAGGGATTATTAAGGTGGGTAATGCCAATGCCGGCGCCTACCACGATTGCCCATACCAAGAGTTGCGCAATAAATTTTTGCCATGGCTTAAGGCCACGAAAATCATCGATTGCCATAGCGGTTGCTAACACCAGCCCTCCCAGCAAAAGACCCAATAAGCGCTTGTCGATAGAAATGCCAAAAATCGCAAAAGGGAAGTTAAAACTCGAAAACAAATTCGGGCAAAGGTAGTTTATAACTAATGTTACGATCGTGAAACTTAAAACAATAGCAATGCCCCCCACGCGCGGTACGGGTTTTTTATGGACATCTCTTTTTCTAATGGGGGGCATAAAGATGGCATGTTTTTTTGCATACCTGGTGGTAGCTAAAGTGCCTAAAAAAGTTAAGAGAAAAGCGACGAGGCCCGCCCCTATTAATTGCATGCCCATTATTCCCCTCCTACAAGAAAAGCGTCTCTACTCTTTTTCGTCTTGAGCGTAAACAACATCGTAGTCGACGCGGACGTAGTCAAATATTTCATCTTTTTTGAAAAAGCGCGCTATTTCTTCTTTCGCGGTTTCTTTGGAATCGGAGCGATGGACAATATTATAACCTTGGCTCATAGAATAATCACCGCGGATGGTGCCGGGCATTGCCTCTAACCCTCTTGTGGGACCAGACATTGTACACACCACTCTCACCGCATCGTTGCCCTCCAAGATTAAGGCCAAAACCGGTGCTCTTTTCATAAAGTCTTTATAAGGAGGAAAAAAGGCTTTATCGGCGATGTGGGAATAATGTTCGTTAATAATCGCGTCGTCGAGTTGCATCATTTTTGCACCGACAATTTTGAGCCCTTTGTTCTCGAAGCGTTCGAGGATTTCTCCTACTACCCCTCTGTTAATTGCGTCTGGCTTAAATAATACTAACGTTTTTTCCATTTTTCCTCCAACATTTATTATATTTTTTTGCTAAAAATTGATACTAATTCTTTTTCTTGTTTTTGCTTTAGGGGGCCGAGCGTCGTTACAGCAATATTGCCGTTTTCAAAAAGATAGCGTGCCAACGCCTGTACGTCTTGTGCGCTTACTTGGCGATATTCTTTTGTAAATTCTTCCGGTTGTTTAATTTTTCTCCTGTAAAAATACTGGTTGGCTAAAAATGAGGCAATATTAAAAGAGCCTTCCATTTCCATGGCAAGATGACCAACAATATTTTCACGTGCGCGTACAAGCTCTTCTTTTTTGACGGTTTCTTTTTTTAGTTTTTCGAGTTGCTCGGCAACGACCGCTAGCGCTTCTTTAACGTGGCTTGTTCTTAAGCCCGCGGATATAGAGAATAACCCGCCATCATGAAAACCATCTGTTGTTGCTCTAACGTAGTAAGCAAGCCCTCGCCGCTCTCTAATTTCTATAAATAGACGACTCGACATTTGGCCACCTAAAATGTTTGTGAGTACATCGAGTGTAGGCCAGCGTTTGTCTGTTATAGAAAAAGTGGGAATATTAACAACTATGTGCGCTTGATCTGTTTGCTTGTAATTACAAGCCACGACAGGACCGCTAAAGTTAATTTGCGCTTTTTCAAAAGGCGATTGTGACCTTGCGTTTTTGCTTTGTGCAAATGACTTTGCTACTGCTTCTTCCCACTCTGTTTCGTTGCCCTTACCAGCAATAATAACGATGATATTTTGCGGGGAATAGTGTCGCTTGCGGTAGTTGAGGATGTCGTTTCGCTGTAGTTTTTCAATAACCTTTTCTGTGCCTATAATTTCTCTTCCTAGGGGGGTATTACCGTAAACTTGGCGTTTAGCAAGGTCGTGTACATAGCGCGCAGGCATATCCCAGTACATTTTCATTTCTTCGATGATAACGCCTCGCTCCCTTTGTATTTCTTGTTCTGGGAGAAGGGGGTTAAGAAACATATCACTTAGTATATCCCAGCCTTGCGCGAATTTTTCACTGGCGACCTGTACGTAAAAGCCCGTTGATTCTTCGGAGGTGAAGGCGTTGTACTTTGCCCCTAGGCCGTCTAATTCTTGCGAGATTTCAAAAGTAGAGGGGCGTTTTTTTGTTCCCTTGAAAAAAAGATGTTCTAAAAAGTGAGAAATGCCGTTGTTGTGCTCGTTTTCATAGCGACTGCCAACGCGTACTAGTATGAATGAGGTTACTGTTTGTGTGTCGCGCAGGGGGGCAGTGATTAGTGTGAGGCCGTTGGCATATTGCTTTGTCTTGCAGTGGATCATTTTTACAGCACTGTCTGTGAACTACTTGTTTACTCTTTCTACGTATTGCCCTGTTTCTGTGTTCACGCGGACAGTGTCTCCGTTTTTAATAAAAAGTGGCGCATTAATTTTCGCGCCTGTTTCTAACTCTACTGGTTTGGTAACATTGCCTTGGGCGGTGTTACCACGTACAGCAGGCTCTGCGTAGGTTACTCTTAAATCTACTTTTACCGGCAGCTGCACGTTAATTGCTTTTCCCTCGAAGCTGATGATGTCAACCTCGGTTTCTTCTTTAAGGAAATCGCTTTGCCTTCCAACAATTTTTTTACTTAAAGAGATTTGATCAAAATCGTCCTGCTTCATAAAATGAAGTTTTTCTTGGTCGCCATATAAAAACTGTGCTTTACTTCTTTTGATTTCTGCTTCGGATAGGCTATCGTTTCCTTTAAGTGTTGTCTCGTATATCGTCCCGCTTATCAGGCCGCGCATCTTTAACCTTAAAATAGCTCCTCCGCGCCCTAGCTTTGTGTGGTCGCGCCCTATTACCACGCAGGGCTCATTAGACCATAAAATATTTGTACCAATTTGCAACTCAGAAATGTCGTAACTCATAAAGATACATAGCTATATGGATATTGTTGGGTGAATACCGAGCTGACTTGCTTTCTGTAAGTATTTTATCTTTTGACGTAGGGCAGGAGAGCCAGAAAGCGTGCTCTTTTGATTGCCTCCGCCAGTTTGCGTTGGTCTTTCGCGCTTAAGCGGGTGGCGCTTGCAGGCTTAATTCTACCCCAGCGCGATAAATACTTGCCCAGTGTTGCGCCGTCTTTATAATCGATAACTTTTACTGTTTTTTTCTTAGCTTTGTTTGCCATACTTCTCCTAAAATGGAATATCGTCTAAATCAATTGCTTCTTCCTCTTCGCTTTCTTCTTTCTTGTCGTTTTTCTTTTCTTTGGAAGAACTTTCTTTTTTGGTTGTGCTAGACTCTGCTTCTTCTTCCTGCACTGGTGTATCTTCGGCATATTCGGCAGAACCCGCAGAGCGAGGGGAGAGACCAATGATATTTTCTGCAATTATTTCTGTTTTCTGCCTTTTGTTGCCGTCGGGTGTTTCCCATGTTCTTGTTTGGAGGCGACCTTCAACATAAACCTTACTTCCTTTTTGAATGATTTGCTTGCTAATGCTTGCTAAAGGACCCCACGCTACTACCTCGTGGAATTCGGTTTGCTCTTGGAAGTTACCTGTTTGATCTTTCCAGCGGCGATTGGTGGCAACGGCAAAGTTAGCAACCTCTTTGCCGTTGGGAGTAAAGCGATTCTCTGGAGGACGAGTCGCATTTCCTAGTATCATTACTCTATTTAGGTTTAGCATAGCACCGCCTTTATTCTTTTAATAAGTCCTGCAATTTATTTTCTAATTGCTTGAGGCGTTCTGTGTCGGATACTGCTTCTTTCTTTTTGGCTACGGGTTTTTTCTTAAGAGGTGTTGATTCTTTCTTGGTAGTTTTCTTTACCGCTTCTTTCTGTTTTGCTTTAGAGGTTTTAGAGGTAGTGGTGGAAACTGTTTTTGCTGGCTTAACCGAGGCGCTTTCTGCTTCTTCCTTTTTGCTAGCTAATGATTCTTTTTTCTCCGACACTGCTTCCTCTTCTAGTTCTTTGGTTACTACATCGTTAACGATTAAAAAGCGCATAAGGTCAGGTTCAAGCAGTAGCTGGCGATTAAGTTTTTTGATTTTTGTTGTTTCTAGCTCGAAAACTATGGTTGCATAAAAAGCGGTGTTGAGCTTGCGAATGGGGTAAGCCAGATTGCGCTGCCCCCAAGGCTTAACTGAGGTAACGCTGCCCCCGAGATTTTCGATTGCGTTTTCTACTATTTTTTTACTAAAAAGGGCTTCGTCTGCTAGCAGATAGGTGATTTCGTACTCTTTCATTTTTCTCCTGGTTTATGGTTGCCAAAGGATATTGTTCAGAATTATTGTAACAGATAAGCAGAAAAAATCAACGCTTTGT
>Ga0116161_1005481_pt1 | contig 10230 bp, 8 predicted proteins | sample AD_JPNAS3_MetaG_FD_89877 | JGI IMG/M metagenome (GOLD analysis project Ga0116161, IMG submission 89877) | Active sludge microbial communities of municipal wastewater-treating anaerobic digesters from Japan - AD_JPNAS3_MetaG | ecosystem: Engineered > Bioreactor > Anaerobic > Digestate | place... | reverse complement strand
GCAAGCTCGCCGACGACATCATTGCGGAAACTAAGAAGAATAGAGCCGAAGGCGAATAATTTATATATACTAGGATACTTGGTAAACTTCTGAAAGTTCGTTTATTAACGAATCAAAATATTTGACGGTATCCTCTATGGGACGCGGAGAGGTCATATCGACCCCCGCGTCTTTTAGTATATCGAGCGGGAATTTGGAATTTCCGGCTTTGAGAAAACCAAGATAGTCGTCGATCTCCTTTTTACCCCCTTTCATAACTCTGTTGAATAAGGCGATAGCGGCGGAGATGCCCGTCGCATATTGATAGACGTAGTAATTATAATAAAAATGCGGGATTCTCGCCCATTCTATCTCAATTTCCTTATCAATTACAACGTTTTCGCCAAAATAAAACTCGTTTAGTTTTCTATATTCAGTTTTCAGTAAATTTTCAGTCAACGGAGTATCGTTTTCGACAAAATTATGAATTTTCAATTCGAATTCTGCAAACATAGTCTGCCTAAAAAAAGTCGCTCTTATCTCTTCCAATCTCGAATTAATAAGATACGCCCTTACATTTTTATCTTTCGTTTTACCTAAAAGGTTGTGAATAAAAAGCTCTTCGTTAAAAGTCGACGCAACCTCGGCTAAAAAAATCGGATAACTACCGTATATCGGCGGTTGATATTTTTTTGTCATATAACTATGCATACTGTGTCCCGCTTCGTGAGCTAACGTTCTGGCGTCGTTGAGCGTTCCGTTAAAATTTAATAAAATAAACGGCATTGTGTCGTAACAGCCCGTCGAGTATGCGCCGCTTCTTTTATTCTCATTTTCATATTTATCTACCCATCTGTCGTTTTCCAGCCCCTTCTTTAATTCCGAATAATATTCGTCGCCCAAAATTTGAACGGATTCAAGCAGAACCGTTTTGGCTTCGTCAAAACTAAATTTCATCTCCTGAGATTCGACAAACGGAATGTAGACGTCGTAAAGGCGCAACTCGTCCAACCCCATAGCTTTTTTCCTAAAAGAGAGATATTTATGTAATACGCTAATATTACTTCTTACGGTATCTATGAGGTTTGTATATACGGAAGTATCAATATTTTTATAAAAAAGAGACGCTTCCAAACAGTCTTTAAAATTTCTAACTTTACTGTTAAATAGATGAGTTTTTATCTGCCCGTTTAACAAAGAGGCAAACGCCGTCGGGAATTCGTCGTATTTATTATGATATTTTTTGAACGCCGCTTCTCTTATACGCCTATCTTTATCGATGAGATACGAGTAGTAAAGCCCATGAGTCAACTCTTTTTCATTATTATCGATATTGATAGTCCCAAATTTCAGATCGGCGTCGTTCAACGAACCAAAAACGTCGTAAGCGGTCCGGAGCGCAGAGCCGGCTAAAGATATAATACGCTCTTCCTTATCGGATAAAGTATGAGGTTTGGTTCTAATAATTTTTTCTAAATGAAATTTATACTCTTTTAATACGTCGGAATTTATATATTTGATTAATAGGGACTCTTCAATTGAGAGCAATTCCGGAACTAAATACGACGATAATTCGTCTAATTCTACGGAAACGTTACAAGCTTTTTCATAATAAGTTTTATATTTTTCGTTTTTGGTATCCTCGTCGCGTCTCGTATGAGCGTAGGTGAAGAGTTTGCCTAGTTTTCTATCCAAAAAAATAGATTTTTGAATAGCGTTTAAAATTTCTGTTTCGCTATTTTTAAGTTTTCCTCTAAACAGACTAATATCTTTAATCTCTTTTTTAAATACATCAAACTCATATTCCCACAATTCGTCCGTAGCAAATATACTTTCAATATTCCACTTATCGTTTTTTTCTATATCTTCTCGCCTTTTTGGCATCGTTTTCTTCCTTTTTGGCTTTAATATTTTTCTTTATTTCAATTATTTTCTTTATTTTCTCTTTATCTTTAAGATTAAATCTCGGTTTAACCCCTTTATAATTTTTGTATTCGACTATTTTATTTTTTTCAATTTTTAGCGGTAGAGGAATAAAATCCAATTCGTAAGAATATTTTTTTAAATACCCCTCGTCGAGCTCGTTGCAAATCGAATAGGCTATCCCCTCCTCTTCCACCCTTCCGGTTCTACCGGCTCTATGAAGATAATCAAGCTCGTTAAGCGGAAGATTATAATTAATAATATAGTTAATCCCTTCTATATCCAAGCCCCTGCCAGCCAAATCTGTGGATACAAGATATTGGACTTTAGCTTTTCTAAAACTGTCAAGCTCTCGCTTTCTTTGCGCCGGCGTCAATCCGCCGTTAAGAACCGCCGTCAGATATTTTTTTTCCTTTAATAAAGAATATAGCCAATCGCTCTCTTTTTTGGTTCTGCAAAAAATAATACAGAGATACGGATTTATATTCTCAAGAATATTGAGAAGAACTTCCGATCTATTAGCTTCGCTATCTATCGGGAAAAAATAATTTTTAATGTTGACGGGCAGTTTGTTTTTTGGATGAACTCTCGACGTAATATTTTGCTTATTGGCAATGTCCAATATCTTTTTTGTTTCACGAGACAAGGTCGCCGAAAAAGCCATCGTCTGGTAAACATTTTTAGAGAGCTCAAATATTCTCTCCAAATCCTTTTTAAAGCCCAGATCGATCAGAAAATCAATCTCGTCTAATACCATCCTTTTCATCGAAGATAATTTTAAAGCTCCAACGTCTACAAGTTTTATTATTCTCCCCGGAACCCCGATGTATATATTATAATCTCTTTTTAATTTTTCCTTAGCCGTATTGATATTTTCTCCGCTAATTAATAGGATAGAGTCTATATCCGAGCCCGAGCTAAAATATTGAACCTCTTTAAATATCTGCGCGGCGAGCTCCTTAGTGGGGGCAATAATAAGGACGTTCTCTTTTTTTCTTCGCAACAAGTCGATAATAGGAACGACGTAAGCTATTGTTTTGCCTGTTCCGGTTTTTGCCTGTCCTATAACGTTTTGGTTTCGCAGTATCTTAGGAATGACCTCTTCCTGTATTTCGGTCGGACTATAAATACGTCTCTCTTCAAGCAAATTTATCAGATCGTTTTCGATATTGAATTTGTTAAAACCATTTTCCATTAACGCTTATCCGATTTATAACATAAAAGATAGGTTTAAAAATCTTAGCCCTTAGGGGGATCGAACCCCTGTTTGATGACTGAGAATCACCCGTCCTAACCACTAGACGAAAAGGCCTTGTATGAAGTCAATATATAATATTTTTCATTTATTGTCAAATATTATTATACTATTTTTTGTATCCCGTCGGTTTTTTGGGGCGGGGAAAAGAAATTGACACATATGATGTTAAGGAGGAAATTGACACATATGCGCCGCAAGCGCTCCTCGATAGAAATTCGACGCATATGGCGTTAAGAATAAAATTGACACATATGAAACAAATATTTTTAATTCCCCAAAAAACCGACGAAACGCCTTTGGCTTTGACTCCGTCAATCTCCGTATAGTTTTTTAAACTCTTCGATGGTAAGATCGTCGATAACGGTATTGTAAGAATCTTCTATAGTTTGTTTTTTTTTCATAACGGACTTATCGGAGTTTATATGAGATAATCCGAGCAGATGACCGATTTCATGAAGAAGTATCCCTTCTATACAGTAAGAATTCGGCGTCTTAGTCTTGCCGGTCGTCCACTTTACCGGCGACATATTAAAAATAATATCCGACTCGATAATCGTTTTATCTTTGCGCCAATTATAGCAATACGCTATATGCTTTTGATCGAGCGTCGCCGGAAATTCTTTAACAAAGGATACTGTGTTTTTTCCGTCCTTTACTACTCCGGCTCTGTTTCGTCCCCGATATATAAATTTTATTTTTCCGTCGATAGAATTTTCCCAGACGGCAAATCCCTTTTTTATCGCTTCCTCGGAAAGGAGATTCGCCTCATAATTTATATAGTATTCTACTATTTCTTCGCTACGCTTATATTCTTTACGAACGCAGGAGAGGAGTAGTAAAAACAAAAAAAATATTATAGAGTTATAGAGATATTTTTTTATATTATTATAAACTTTTAAACTCATCAGATTCTATTATATCTTTAAGAAAATATTTGCAATCCGTATCGTTTAATATATAATCTTTCAGAACTTTGTTATTGTCGTTATTAAGCGCTAATTTTATATAGTCAAGAGCTTTTGTTTTATCTTTTTGAAAATAGTTATAATACATCCCTACGGTTATATATATAACGGGATTTTGCTTGGCGCTTTCGATAATTCGGTTTAGGTCTTCGAGAGATTCGACGGATTTATTGAGATAAAAATAAATTTTGGCTCTTTCGTGATAGGCGGAGACGTTATTAGGCATAATATTTAGAGCGGCGTTGTAGTCTTTAAGAGCTTCATCGTATTTGGAACGGGATTTTTTTATAAAAGCTCTGCTTATGTATGCGTCTACAAATCTATCGTTAAATTTTATCGCGCTGTTATAATCTTCAAGCGCTTTTTCTTTGTCGTTTCTCTCAAGGTATAAATTACCGCGGTTAAAGTAGGTATTTGCAAACCCGGGATTTTTTGACAAAACGTAGTTGAAATCGGCTAGCGCTTCGTTATATCTCTTTAGCGAATAGTAACACAACCCTCTGTTGTTGTATCCGCTTATAAAATCCTTATTTAGACTTAGCGTTTTTTCAAAATCGTCGATCGCTTTGTTATACTCTTTACCGTAATAGTAGCTAAGTCCCCGGTAGTTGTAAGCGTCGATATCTTCGGGGCTCTGCTCGATTACTTTTGAATAGGAGAGAATAGCGTCGTTGTATTTGCCGAAATTAAAATAGAGAGACGCTTTGTTTTTATGAATGTTTACATTTTTGGGATCGAGCCGCAGAGCGGACTCATAATCCGACAGCGCGTCGTCAAACCGGCCTATATTCCGGAAAGCCAGCCCCCTCTGAAAATAGGCGTCTGAAACGTTGGGGTTTATCTTTATCGCGGTATTAAAATCTTCAATCCCCTTTCTAAAAAGCGAAATCGTCGTATATACGACCCCTCTGCGATAATATGGGGCAAAGTTTTTTTTGCCGGTCTTAGCCGCTTTTGTAAAATAATCGATAGCGGTTTCATAATCGTTGAGTTTGTAGAATGAAAGTCCCGTATTGATATAGTAGATCGATTCGTTTTTTTTAAGTTTGGACGCCGCGAAAAAATCTTTTATCGCATCTTCATACTGCCCCGCTATGAAAAATACGTTGCCCCGTCTAAAAAAAGCGGCATGATTTTTGGGATTGGCGGTAATTATCCTTGTAAAATCGTCCAGCGCATTTTGGAGTTCGCCGATTTCCGCAAACAACGCGCCTCTAAGCATATAAGCGTCTTCGTATTTATCGTCAATCCTTATCGCCAGCGAGACGTCCTCGTAGCATTTTTGATACTCCTTAACGTTATAATAAACCTCCGCTCTTTCGAGATATATCTTTTTGACGCTTTTGTCGTCCGAGTTGTCGGAGATATAATTGCCGTAATAGTTCAGCGCCTCTTTATAATTTCCGCTCTTACCGGCCGATCTTGCAAGTTTTAGTTCTTTACTGTCTTTAAAAATGCAAGAAACCAAAAAAATTGACGCAAGTAATAAAAAAAATATTCTCTTCATATATAACGCCTCTTATAGTAGATATTCTATACCCCCGACCTGATACGCAGGACGACGATTTAACGCATACGCGTTTTTAATTTGACACATATGTGTTTCTTTAGTTTAACGCATATCCTTTCCCGGGATGTATACAATATAAGGCGACTCTATATTTAGAGAATTCAGCTCTTTATATAAATAATCTTCGTCTTTTGAATGTAATAATATTTTCTTTTCTTCAAGATTATTAAACACGACAAATTCGCCCTCATATTTATCAGTTTTTAACAAAATATTTTCCATAATTGTTCCTCAAGTCTTGATATTTGAAATATAATGCAATATTTTAAGAAAATCAATAATTATTTTTAATTCCCCCTCGACTTCGCGCAAGCGAAGTCGAGGGGGCTATCTTCAATTAAAAAGAAGAGAGAAAATAAATTTTAATATATTAACATAAAAAAATATTTTTCCATTAATTATTGATAAAAGGATTTATTATTTTTAACTTTTTTTCAATTTTCAAGTTATGCTGCAAATCTTCTGAATATAAAATAGCGCATTCATTCTTGATAGCAGTTGTTACGATTAATGAATCCCAATAAGGCAACTTATATTTTTCCTTTATGTGTAAACATAATTTTACAATCTCAAAATCCAAATCAGCTATGTTACATATATTTGATATTTCAATAATATTATTATGTATAATATTATGAGGAACTTTATTTTTACTTAACGCCGAATAGAATTCATTAATTACCTGAACGCTTACAAAACAATAATTTTTTCTAATAGATAAAAAAAAATCAAGAATTTTATCATGTTTTTCTTTATCTTGTTCAACATAAGCATATACTAACAAATTGGTATCAATAAATATCTTATCTGGCATTTAATTCATTCCGAGAATATTTATTAAAACAATCAGATTTATACGGATTTTTCATAGATTGGGGAATTTCATTAAATAACTTAAAATCTTGACGATTATCTGACGATAAAATAATGACTTTTAATTTTCCATTAAAACTGTTTTTATACTTGTCCGGAATTGGAATCATTCCCTTATTTTGATATGTTTCAAATTCAATTGCTTGCATTTTTAACCTCAATCTATTCTATATTCGTCTTAAATTTACTCAAAATCTTCTCATTTGTCAAATAAAAAGATTTTACAATAAAAAAGTTTGACGCATACGCGTCGCCGACGCTCCTCAATAAAATTTGACACATATGGTCTATTTTTTTATCAGAGCGCGGCGCGACAATTGTCGTATAAAATTTGACACATATGCGTCGGTAGACGCGCGGCGACTGCCCTGCAAAATTGACGCATATGGAGCTATACCCGCCGCGACGCCTCCTGATGAAAAATGACACATATGGAGCTACATGCGCCGCGTCGCTCCTCGATAAAATTTGACACATATGTGTTTCTTTAGTTTAACGCATACGCGTCCATTACCCGCCTCTACTTCCTAATTTTTTTCAACATAAAAACGGTCGATATAGAGAAAACTACTACCAGCAATACGACAAGCCCCATTAAAACGAAAACAAGATATTGATAGATATTGACGTTTGACTTGCCTCTCAAATCTTGAACGAGTTTATCCGGGTCGATAGTTTGCCCTTTAGCCGCGGATAGCGTCGTCTCAAGTATTTTGAGTTTGTCGTTTACAAGAGACAACTCCTCTTTTTGCGCGTCAATTATGGTTTGCTGTTTTTTCACAAGTTCAATTATATAAAAGGGAAGTTTTGCCACGTCAAAGCCTTTATTAAGTCCGTCGTCCTGAAAAAGTTCGGGTATTATATCTCTGACTTCCTCGGCAATATAGCTTATATCTTTTTGATTATTACTTTTCCAGATAAACGATTTTGGTTGAAGTTTAAGGAGGCGCTCCGGCTTAAGATCGATATCTTTTATATTTTTTTTATACTCTCTCGACGAAGGATTAACGTTAGTAAGAATCTTATTATTAGAATAGACCGCGCCGTTTGTAGATAACGTCTTAATCTCAACGTTTGCATTTTTATATACGACAAAAGCGTTGCTTCGAGACGAAGGGTCGACGCCGTTCCCTAATACAAACAGCGGATCGGTATCTATCCACTCGTTTGTCGTCCCGGATACGACATTGTATTGCCCCGCAACCAACGAAGCGTAAGACTGCGCCTTCGTACTCGACCCCATAACTGTAGAATAGCTTCCGCTCGCAGTAGTACTTGTTCCCATAGCCGTCGAACAATTCCCGCTTGCAGTATTATAGCTCCCCATAGCCGTCGAACACTCCCCGCTTGCAGTATTATAGCCCCCCATAGCCGTCGAGCTGTGGCCGCTTGCGGTAGTAGAGTATCCCATAGCGACGGAGTAATCTCCTATATTAGCGTCGTCCCATTGAGTTCCGTTTACATATCCCGCTCTAAACGCCGCTTTTCTGGGATACCATATCATCCTCGTTCCAGCTCCGGACGCGCTAAGCGTAGCCCCGCTACTACGAGTCCCCATCGCCAGTATCCCGCCGTCAGGAGTCGCCGCGCCCTTATCCAGCGTGAGGCGAAATTCGGGGGTCGCGGTATTTATCCCGACCCTATTATTGGTATAGTCGACAACCATCGTATTTGAGTCGATATTGAGATTGCTCGACAAAGTCCAGTTTCCCCCTGTCGGCATCCGAGCTATCGCAAGATTGCCGCTGGTAAGATCAGCGGCAGACCTTGTCGTTATATCCGCCAAACTCGACGTGGTCTTGTTTATCATAGCCCAAGTATAGTCGCCCGCCGCGGCGATCACAACCCCGGTTCTTCCAAAAACGCTCGTTACGGGAGCGGACGGCGGAGACGTCCAACTCAACGTCCCGGAGCCGTCGTTCGTCAACACCTGTCCCGGCGTCCCCTGCGTAGAGGGAAACGAAATCGCCACGTTATTTATCTTCACTATATTACCGGTCGAGTTTACCTGAAACTGCGAGTTAGCCCCGACAGATAGCGTCGACGCGGGGGTAGCGGTATTTATCCCGACATAACCGCCGTTTGTAATAACCATTTTTTCGCTTCCGCCGATTTTCATCAATATCGCTCCGCTACCGTTGGAGTCGGAATCGGCGGTTATCGCAACGTCGGCGCTATTCGATAAGGACGAGGCGCTTCCGGTCGCCGCGCTGGTCATAGTAGAGCCGTCGGGAAATACAAGACTCCCGCTTGACATCCTGATGCTCCCCGACACGTCGAGAGGATATACGGGAGCGTTATTGCCAACCCCGACTTTTCCGTTCTTAATAAATATTCCGTTACTGCCGCCGTCTCCCGAAAGCCAATAATTGCCGAGAGCGATATTTTTAGTCGCCGTATGATCCCCCATATTGTCGGCGGCGCTTCCCGAATTGTCCGTCTGCCAAGTTAGATTGCCGGCGCCGTCGGTCTTAAGTATATACCCCGGCTGACCGTCGGAATTCGGAAATTTATATCTATTGCCTATAACAAGATTTTGAGTATATATAGTTTTATCAATACTCACGTCGCCGTCGGCGTTGTAAAAAGGAACAAATCCAAATTTACCCCCCGCAATTTTACTCTGATCGATACTTGCATCCGCGGCCAGATTAATATTCTTCAGAGACAAAAGCAGATTATTGACCTCAATCTTAGTGTAGTAGTTTGAAAGATCGACGTCCGCCCCCTCTCCTCCGCTCTGAGACAAATCATACCGAAAAAAAGGATTGTTGAGAGAACAACCGGCAAAAAGCAAAATTCCCAAAACAACCGTCAAAATAAAGACGCGACAACTCCTCTTAGACATAATAACGCTCCTTCTTTTAATTAATATCTATTGATATTTTAAAATTTTAATCTCAACCTTCCTTTTGAATTCAGACGCCCCCTCCCCGCTAATACCGCCGTATCCGGTCGCCTTAATCCTATTAGCCTCTACCCCTTTACCGCTCAGATAAAGCGCAACCTTTAAAGCCCTCTTCATCGACAACTCAAGTTCGTCTTCAAATTTTCCGACCGAATTTGTATAACCGCCAATCTCTATTACTATATTTTTCCTTTTAATCAGAATTTCGACGATTTCGTCAAGAACGGGAAGCGACTCCTCCATTATCCTATCGTCGTCGGGATAAAATAAAATATTGTTGAACTCGACGACGTCGCCGACTTCCGCCGTTAATAATTTTTTTATCGAGTCCTCCGTCGCATCGACAATCTCATATGCGTCGTTTTTATCATCAATCCCATATGCGTCGTTTTTATTTTCAACCCCATATGCGTCGTTTTCCTTAACCGCGTCGTCTGTCGCGTCGGTAATATTTGGGGTATTACTCTTTTTTAGACTTACTTTATAATTTTTTTTATCTTTAAAATTATCATTCAAAACCAAGAACTCCGTTTTCATTTTGGGAATATCTAATTCAAACTGAATTCCTACGCTCCATATAAAATACCCCGAAACCACCTCCACATTTTCGCTTCTGTGTATAAAAGTTTCGCCCCCCGCCTCGATATAAAGCCCAATCCAGCTAAAATAGGGATGAACTATAAATCTGCCGCTTCCGGTATATCTCGGCGTAACTACGTTCCCCCCGAATAAAATATCGAGTCTGTTTAAAAGT
>Ga0116161_1005464_pt1 | contig 10249 bp, 7 predicted proteins | sample AD_JPNAS3_MetaG_FD_89877 | JGI IMG/M metagenome (GOLD analysis project Ga0116161, IMG submission 89877) | Active sludge microbial communities of municipal wastewater-treating anaerobic digesters from Japan - AD_JPNAS3_MetaG | ecosystem: Engineered > Bioreactor > Anaerobic > Digestate | place... | reverse complement strand
GGATATTTTGATTACTCAAAATATCCCTTCTACTATTAATAATTTTTTTTGTTGTCATCTCAACAGCTATACTAACTGCTCTCCATCATTATTCAGACTGCTTCTCTACAGACTCTTCTTTAGTACCAAGATTCTTCTCTGCACTAATAATTTCTTTAAATTCTGATGCATCAATAGTTTCTTTTTCAAGCAGGCGTTGTGCTATGTAATCCATCACCTGGCGTTTATTACCGAGCAGCATTGTAACATATTCGTAGCGCTCTGCCATAAGCCGGGACAGCTCAGAATCTATATAGGTTTGTGTAGTCTCTGAGTATTCCCGCACAAGCTGGGGTTCACCCGATCCGTACCCTCCGCCGCGCTGTGAAAGCACAACGTTCTGGAATTTCTCGCTCATGCCGTAGTCGGTAATCATGCGGCGCAGAATATCGGTTGCACGCTGCAGGTCATTTCCAGCTCCTGTGGAAACTTCGCCGAACTGAAGTTTTTCTGCAACACGTCCGCCCAAGAGAACATCCACCTCGCCTAAAAGCTCTTTTTGTGTCTTTAAGTAGCGGTCTTCTTCCGGCATCTGCATGGTATAACCCAGCGCTGCTATTCCGCGCGGTATAATTGATATTTTGTGAACCTTGTCGGCCCCTTCTGTGAAGGCTGCAGTAAGTGCATGACCTGTTTCGTGGTAGGCGACAATTTTACGTTCATTTTCTTTAATGACGCGGGTCTTTTTTTGAAGACCGGCAACAGCTTTTTCTACTGCTTCATTAAAGTCGGGCATGGAAACAAGCTTTCTGCCGCCGCGTACAGCAAGAAGGGCTGCTTCATTCACAATATTTGCAAGATCAGCACCGGCAAAGCCTGATGTTGTTCGGGCAATAGCGTTAAGATCTACATCGCTTCCCAGTTTTACAGTCTTTGAATGTATTTTTAAGATTGCTTCACGTCCTATTACATCTGGACGGTCTACAACAACCTGACGGTCAAAACGTCCTGGACGTAAAAGAGCCGGGTCTAAGACATCGGGTCTGTTGGTAGCTGCAAGCAGAATTAAACCGTTTGAATTATCAAAGCCGTCCATTTCTACAAGGAGCTGGTTAAGGGTCTGTTCCCTTTCATCGTTCCCGCCTATGTTATTAACGCGGCTTTTTCCAATTGCATCGAGCTCATCAATGAAGACTATACAGGGAGCCTTGTCGCGCGCCTGTTTAAAAAGATCGCGTACACGGCTTGCACCCACACCGACAAACATTTCGACGAAGTCTGAGCCCGATATTCTAAAAAACGGTACGCCTGCCTCCCCTGCTACAGCACGGGCAAGAAGGGTTTTTCCTGTTCCGGGCGGTCCTACTAAAAGAACGCCCTTGGGAATTTTACCGCCTATATCAGTGTATTTTTTGGGAGACTTTAGGAAGTCTACTACCTCGACTAATTCTTCTTTTGCTTCGTCAACCCCTGCAACATCGTCAAACCTTGTTTTAACCTTTCCTTCTTCCACTGCTGCAGTTTTTGCCTGTCCGGCAGAAAAAATACTGCCTCCGAGCCCTCCGCCCATTTTCTTGAACAAGAGACGCCACATAAGAAAAATAAAACCAAAGGGTAAGATCCACTGTAAAAAGAATTCCAGGAAAAAATTACGCTGTGTAACCGTTGCCTTATATATAACGTTATTTTCATCAAGAAATTCTAAAAATCCTTCTGTCCAAATAGCTGCCGTCTTATAAGCTGTTCTTCCTTGTGCTTCCTGAGCAAAAAACGCGGTTGTTGTTGCCGCACTGGAGCCGGGTCCATAACCGGTAAAATAGTTTTCACCAAGTTCCACTTCAATAATCTGCCCTTTTTGTATAAGTTGTTTAAATTGTGTGAAATCTATGGTAGAATCTGTACGGGTCATAAAAAAGACATTAATAATAGTTGTCAGGACTAGAATACCGAGGAGTATTGCCCAAAAAGGTATTTTCGGCATTTTTCCTTTGGGATCGCCTTTTTTAGGAGGTTCTGATGATAATTTGAAAAAATCAAACGGATCTTTATTATTTTTGTTATCGCTGTCGCTCACTAAAGCCTCCATATAACTGTGCTTACCTAAAATATACGGAAAAAATGAAGTTTAGTCGAGTAAATTTTTTCGTTTTAAACCTTTTTTTGACTAATGTACAATTCCATTAAGCCGATAATTGTACAGAGAATACATGGGAGGATTTTTTTTATGGCATACACTCAGGCATTTACTGCATATAAACAAACAGGAGTAAAAACCGCAACACAGGGTAAACTCATAGTAATGTTATATGACGAAGCCGTAAAACAGCTTTCGTTAGCTGTTTCACGTTTTGCAGGAGAAACAAAGGTAGAACCCAGCAACATCGATAAACTCAATGCACACATATTAAAAACTCAGGAAATAATTACCGAACTGATGGTTTCGCTTAACATGAATGAAGGCGGTCAGCTGGCTCAAAATTTGCTGTCGCTGTATATTTTCTTCAATAAAGAACTTATGGAAGCAAATATGCATCATAATAAGCAAAAAATCTCATTTGTAAGGGACAAAATGGATGAACTGCGCTCTGCATGGGTTCAGGCAGACTCTATGACTGCAACTAGGGCATCGGATATGAATCCGGCCATAAGCATAAGCGGCTAGGATTGCCTTATGGAAGAAAATCTGTCAAAGGAAGAAATTGAAGAACGCGTTGCAATTCTTAAGCGTTATAGAAAAATGCTTGAAGAACAGCGGGCAAAATTCAGAGAGTACCTTACCGTTCTTGAAAAACAGGCTCAAGGCATAGAAGAAGAAAATGAAGATGTAATAGCGGCTCATGCCGAGCTTGAGCATCAGATTGTAACTAATATTTCCACCCTTCACAAGGTTACTCTGCCCCTTGAAAAACTTTACAAGGATTCACACCCGGGGGAAGATGCTCATATTCCTGAGTTAAAAGCTGATCTTCAAAATTTAAGAGACGAAGTTTTAAAACAAAACGAAAAGAACAGAGAACTTTTAAAAACAAAAATAGTAGAAGTAAGAAATCAAATAAAACGTATTCAAAATCCTAAATTTAACCCCTATGCGAATTCCCGCAGCGTCTACTCGCAAAACTCGGCAACTGCAAGTATAATAGACGTGGAGATGTAATGAAAGACAAGACAATTTATATTTTAGACTCATACGGCCTTATTTACAGGTCGTATTATGCATTTATCAATAGACCTCTCGTAAACGAACAGGGTGAAAATGTTTCTGCAGTATTCGGCTTTTTCCGGAACCTTTTTTCCGCTATACAAACCTATAACATTCAATACGCAGCGGCTGCCTTTGATTCGAGAGTAAAAACATTCCGCCACGACATGTACAGCGAATACAAGGCAACCCGGCAGAAAACTCCGGAAGACCTCCATGCGCAGGTTCCTATTATTGAAGAAATTTTGACAGCACTGGGCATACCGGTGTTGAGGAATGACGGCTTTGAAGCAGACGACATTATTGCAACCCTGTGCCGTCACTGCCTCGAAGAAAACAGGCCGTGTAAAATTTTAAGCGGCGACAAAGACCTCATGCAGCTGGTTAACAACACAACAACCATACTTAAACCGGATAAAGGCGGCGGATGGATGGAAGTTGACGGAAACGGCGTCAAAGAAGAATGGGGCGTCGGTCCAGAATTAATGCTTGATCTCCTTTCGCTGACCGGAGACAGCTCGGACAATGTTCCCGGCATAAGCGGTATAGGCGATAAATCTGCCCTTAAACTTTTAACACAATATGGAAACCTCGACGGTATTCTTTCTCATGCAGACGAAATATCAGGCGCAATGGGGAAAAAAATTCAGGAAGGAAAAGAAAGCGCGCTCTTTTCAAAATCGCTCATTGCCCTGAGGTATGATGTACCGGTAACACAAAAACTTGAAGATTATTCCGCCGCTTCGCTTGATTATGCAAGCGCAGCCCGCCTCCTCTTCCGCTATGGGGTTCCCGCTGTTGCTAAACAGTATGCAAAACTTTCAGGTGATCCCGAACTTGCAAAACAAGCCGGAGTAGAAGGAGTTGTTACAAAAAAAGAAGCGGCAGAAATACCGCTTTTCACATCCCAGACTGATATCAGCTATCCGGAAGATGATGATAATATCAGTCTCAAAAAAAATGAGGGTGTGTACAAGGGAATCACAAAGCTCAGCGAATTAAAAGAACTCATAGATTCCATCCTTGATTCTTCCCGGCCGGAAAAAATTGCAGCATTCGACTGCGAAACCGACAGCCTCGACACCATGAACGCTCAGCTGGCAGGATTTTCTTTATCCATGCAAAGCGGAACAGGCTTTTATATACCGCTTATAACACAGGATTCTCTCATGAGCGGATCCCTCATAGCAAAAAAGGATGCAATAAAAGAACTTGAGCGTCTTTTTTACAATGATGATGTAAAACTCATCATGCATAACGGGAAATTCGATTATGAGGTATTGCGTTCCAATGGAATGACGAAGCCCTTTTCATGCCTCATCATAGACACCATGACGGCAGCCTGGCTTTTGAGTCCCGACCGTTCCTCTTTTGCACTCGAAGCCCTTTGTGAAGCTAAACTGGGACTTTCTACCACAAGCTTCTCAGATATTGTTCCTAAGGGAAAAACATTTATAGATGTCCCGCTTGATCAGGCAATTCAGTATGCCTCAGAAGATGCAGATCTAACATGGCAGCTGTGGCAAATTTTTAAGCCGAAACTCGAAAAAAACAATCTATTAAACCTTTTCTGTACACTTGAAATGCCGGTTCTTCCAATACTGGCAGAAATGGAAATTCAGGGCATTCATATAGAAGAAAAGGAATTAAATGAATACGCTGTTGAATTATCCGGCCATATTGCTTCTATTCAAACTGATATTTACTCTCTTGTGGGGCATGAGTTCAATATAGCTTCAACAAAGCAGCTGCAGGAAGTGCTTTTTGTTGAGCGTAAACTGCCCTCATCAAAAAAGACAAAAACAGGCTACTCCACTGACACCTCGGTACTCGAAGAACTTGCTTCCCTTGATCCGGTGCCGGCAAAAATACTCCAGTTCCGTCAATTATCAAAACTTCTTTCCACCTATGTAGAAACACTCCCGAAACTGGCAGACAGTAACGGCAGAATACATACAAGTTTTATTCAAACAGGAACTGCAACAGGACGACTTTCAAGCCGGGATCCTAATCTTCAAAACATTCCGGTACGCGATGAAGAAGGAAGACGGATTAGAATGGCCTTTACTCCTGAAAAAGGGTATAACCTTGTTTCTGCAGATTATTCTCAAATAGAACTGGTGCTTTTAGCACATCTTTCTCAGGATGAAAACCTTTGTAAGGCCTTTAATGAGGGACAGGACGTTCATAAGGCAACGGCATCCCTCATTTTCAATGTAGATCCGGATTACGTTACAAGCGACATGAGGCGCACCGCCAAGACAATTAACTTCGGTGTAATGTACGGCATGAGCGCATTCAGGCTTTCAAATGAGCTTGGGATTCCTAGAACCCGTGCCGCTCAGTTCATTGAATCCTACTTTACAACATATTCGGGTATTCAAAGCTTTATACAAAAAACGGTTATGTTTGCTGAACAAAACGGCTATGTCGAGACCATCATGGGTCGCCGCCGCTATATTCAAACTATCAACAGTAAAAACAAAACTGAAAAATCGGCTGCAGAGCGCATAGCCGTAAACACGCCCATTCAGGGTTCCGCTGCCGACATTGTAAAGAAGGCTATGCTCAGTGTTCATGCAGCCCTTAAAAAATATTTTCCCGCGGCGCGGCTTCTTTTACAGGTTCATGATGAACTCATAATTGAATGCAGAGAAGAAGACACAAAAGCAGTCTGTGATCTTGTTAAAAAAGAAATGGAAGGAGTTATTACCCTTTCTGTACCCCTGAAAGTATCAGTTGAGTCCGGCAAACGCTGGGGAGATTTTCATTAATGCTTGCCGGCAGTAAAAGACTCATAATAGCACTCACAGGACCTATGGCCTCAGGGAAAAATGCAGTCTCCGACATTCTTGAGAAGGAAGGATTTCTGTGCATTGACGCCGACACACTGGTTCATAAGGCTATCGAGAATAAAAAAAGCGACATCCTCGAAGCTTTTTCCTCAGCTGCCGGTCAAAAAAAAATCAGCCTTGTGCTGCCTGATGGTTCTATAAACCGAAGGAGCCTTGGAAGCCTTGTTTTTTCCAGTCCTGAGCTCTTAACAAGACAGGAATTAATAATTCATCCCGAAGTTGACAGAATTATTAATGACTATATTGACGAAAATCCGGAAAAATCTATTGTCATAAATGCAACGGTTCTTTATAAAACACCGGTAATAAAGAGGTGTTCCTTCATACTTTACATCACAGCACCCGCAATAACTAGATTTTTTAGAGTGTTACAGCGGGATTCCCTGCCTATTTTGCAAATATTTAAAAGATTTTATGTACAAAAGAATATCTTTGCTAAATATCGCTCACTGAATGCCGATATGTATATAGTAAGGAACTTTAGTTCCCGAAATTCACTGAAGAAAAAAATCCTGAATATACTTCAGGGTTACCTTTGTTCGCAAGGATACAACGATGGAACAAAATAGAGTTTTATGGATAGTCGGTGCTGTAGGCGCCTTTTTACTCGTAGTAGTGGGAGCAGCTCTTCTTTTGTATTCTCCTTCACGTAACCCCGATGCTTCGATGACATCAATTCAAAATCTGGATTCAACATGGGTTTCGCAGCAGCCGCTCAAACTTGAACCCCTGCAGTCTCAGCAAAGTCAGGGTCTTAACACACTGCCTGTCACCGATTCCTCAAAGCCGAATCCAGGAACTACTCCTCTTGAGACTGAGCAGCAGACTGGAACTGAGCCTATTCCGAATTCTGTGCAATCCCTCAATGTGTACAGCGGACAGACAACAGTAATATCTGCGCAAACAACAGCCATTGACCTCAATGACATAACAAAAGTAAGCGGCACCGGACTCCAGACACAAGTGACTAATAATTCCCGGACATCTGCACCCGCGCAGACAGGTGTTGTTAAAAACACAGTCTCTCCTTCTACACAGCAGCTTCCTAAAACGGATTCCGCAGCAACGGCAAAAACAAAGACACCTGCAGCTGCTCCGGTAAAAGCTTCAACAGCATCTGCAGGAAATGCTAAACCAAGTTCCGCAGCCCAGGCTATAAGCGATAAGTACTGGATTCAGGCAGCCTCTTTTACAAGTAAAAAGAATGCCGAAGAACTTCGAACAGAATTGTCAGATCAAAAAATTAACAGTGAAATCTTTACTTTTACAGATGCAAACGGTGTCATGTACTATCGTGTCAGGGTTGGACCGTATTCAACAAAAAGCGAAGCTGAATACTGGCAGACTCGTGTTGCTCTTGTTGACAGTCTAAGCACTGCTAAAACATACATAACTAATTCGTCTGCACCAAAAAACTAAAAAAAGAACAAAAACTTTTTATTCAGCGTTAAAAACTGATATATTGAGTTCTATAAAGATAGTATATGAAACATATACTATCTTTTTTATTTTTAATCGTACTTGCTCAGCTTCTTCTTCCTGCCCTGGAAAGTGAAAGTTCTATTAAAATTGTAGTTGAAAACGGAACCGTTTATAGAACAGGATTTTCAAGCACGTATAAAAACCTTGCTGCCTCTGTTTTTACGTCTCATACCAGGGAACTAACAAAACTGAATAACTGGTATATAAAAAGTACAGAGGTTCAGAATATTTCATGGCTTTTTGGGACAGTAAGTTTTCAGGGAATTGTCTCTTTTGCCAAAAATCCCGACTTCAGCGTGCAGAACACTGCACTACAAAAAAACACCTTGAGTAAGGGGACTATTATACCTGTCCTTCCGGGCATTAGTTCCTCGTCTATGAAAAATGCAGCCTTTATAAGCTGGTCTCAGCCCCCGGGTCCGGGGTTTCATCCATCGGTTTCTTTCTTATACTCGGCAAAAGATTCCGCAGGATACAACAACGACAGTACCTTAGCGCTGTCGCTATCGTTTCCCTTCACCTTTAATAACCTGTATTTGGCTTCTATTTTTACAGCCTTCAACTATGATAGAGTTTTAAACTCTGCCGCTTCCTGGTACACACAGGTTCCATACATGACTCCCGGCCGATACTTCATTTTCACAAATGCATCAATGATTAAGATCCCCTTACTTGAAATAGCTGTTTTTACCGGAATGAGTGAAGTCTCAAAAACACAATGGAAGTTCAATTGTCTTACTGAACTTCTTATTAAAATTCCCGTTTCAAACCTGTATTTTATACTTCAAGGAAAATTCTTTATAAGCAGTTATGACTATATTACACTGGCGAATAAAAACGAAAGAACCGTTTTTCATTATTCAATTAATCCGCAGGCAGTTATACCGCTAAATAGAAAAAAGTCGTTTAAGCTTTCATTCGGGATTCTTAATGATTATAAAAAATCCTTTTCGTTATCTTTTCCTGCAATTGAGCAGACTGATAACTGTATAAAGGCATCCCTTGGTCTCATTCATACCTTTGCATCCGCAGAGTTTCACTGCTCTGCAGATAATACTTTTGATCCCGGGTTTATTAATGCAAATACCTATATGCAGTTCAAATTAAACTATGCAGTCAATCTCTGGAGATTCACTATCATACCCCTTAAAATTACAGGTTTTATTCGCTGCGCTTCTATACCATTTTCGGGCAGACTTTACGAAACGATATCTGTTTACGCAAATACGAAATTTACACCAAGCAATAAGAAAGATTTTTCTTTAAGTGCGGGAACACAGTTTAATTTTTCAAACAATGCAGATTCATTTGAGTCGTTTTCTGTTCATTCAGAGGCTTCCCTCCATGCATTTCAATTGTCCGGGAATTTTGATAAAAACTGTGTGACCAGGAAACATTCTTTCTCGGTGTCGCTTTCATACCGTTTAGGCGCCTTATATTGAAAAACCAAAGTTAACATGCTATGCTCATTATAAGGAAGTAAACAATGATTAAACAATCGCTACACGGCATATGGACGTTAAAACCGGCTGATAAAAAACTTTCGCTCTCAAAGAAGGATTTATCAGTTCAATTTCCCGGAGACATTCATTCAGCTTTGCTTGAACAAGACATTATTTGTGATCCGTATTTTGCTAAAAATGAGCTCGATGTCCAGTGGGTAGGACAAAACGACTGGATTTGTGAAAAAGAATTTCTTGTTAAAAAGAATTTTATACAGGGTCAACAGTTTATTATTTTGGACACGGTAGACACCTATGTACACGTTTTTGTTAACAACATAGAAGCAGGTTTCTGTAATAATTTCTTTAAAAAATGGCGATTCCCTGTCAGTTCATTAATTAAAGAAGGTAAAAACACCATTAAACTCGTATTTGAATCTGCAGAAAAACACGCAGTACAGAGAGCATCAGATTATCCTTATGCAGTTCCCTGCTCAAATTTCGATGTCTTCTCCCCAAATAGAAACTTTTCACGAAAACCCCAATGCCATTCCGGCTGGGACTGGGGTCCGTGTATAATGGCTTTTGGCATATATAATTCCATTGAACTTGTTCAAACCTCAAAGGGTTTTATAGATTATGTTGAAACAAAAATTGTAAAAGGAAAGGCAGAGTGGGATGTAGATGTTGTTACCCATTACACTGCACTTTCAGATTGTACCATTCCTTTTACGGTTAGCTTATCGGGACCAGGTATAAATACAATTACCGAAGAAGAATCGATAAAAGTGACAAAGGGAGATAACTGCATTTCACAGCACCTCACCGTAAAAAGTCCGGAACTTTGGTACCCTTCAGGATGCAGTCCGAAAGACGATGAATCTATTATAAAAACAGGTAAACCGGCTTTTATTGATAATCCTCTTTACAGCCTGTCTGTAAAGGCATCCGGTGCATCAGTCGAAAAAAAGATTGCATTTAGAACCTTAGAAACAGTAAGTAAACGCGATAAAGACGGTTTGAGTTTATTTTTTAAAGTAAACGATAGACCTGTTTTTTCAAAAGGCTCAAACTGGATTCCGCTTGATGCATTACCATCCCGTCATACACCAGAACGCTATGAGTATCTTTTAGATTCATTAGTAAAAGCAAATATGAATACAGTTCGTGTCTGGGGCGGCGGAATGTATGAAAAAGATATTTTTTATGAAATATGCGATCGTAAAGGAATTCTCATTTGGCACGATTTTATGTTTGCCTGCGGTTTATATCCAACAAATAAAGAATTTCTT
>Ga0116161_1005448_pt1 | contig 10260 bp, 9 predicted proteins | sample AD_JPNAS3_MetaG_FD_89877 | JGI IMG/M metagenome (GOLD analysis project Ga0116161, IMG submission 89877) | Active sludge microbial communities of municipal wastewater-treating anaerobic digesters from Japan - AD_JPNAS3_MetaG | ecosystem: Engineered > Bioreactor > Anaerobic > Digestate | place... | reverse complement strand
TGTTGTTCTAAAAGCATTGGTTACGCCTCCTACTGTTGTTGTTTGCCAATTACAACTCTGGCAGGCGTACCATGCTTTTTCAAGCATTCATTTTACACACTCCATGGGACGTGACCGATGTGTAAGTCTTGCATTTTTTGGTATTGTCTTACCACCTTTCCAATATTGTTCAATGTGATCCACAGCAGAATCGTCAATGTTATGTATTTTTTGGCCACAGATTGCACATGTTGAATTATTGTTATATAATTCTTCTTTCAGCTTTAAGCTAAAACACCTGGGTTCTTTTTGCTTTATTCCAATAATATCTTGTAGAGTTAGTCTCCATTTATCGAAACGTTTTGTCACAGCTTGTAGACTACTTGTAGATAATTCAATAGAATCAATAAATTCCTTATCATTGCACATTAAATCAATAAATGCTTCACGAATTGAATCCATGTTGGCAAAAACAATGTTTTTGTCCTCTTTTGAAAAAGAATACATTAATATATCATATAAGGATGCATTAAATTTTTTAGGTTCCCAATGACCATTAGGATTTTGTGCATCACCTTTATAATACCTTTTAAAAGCATTTTTATCAAACATTGACCTTATAATTGAAATAGAATTTTTAAAAGCTAATTTAAGTTCATTAGAATCCTTTTTTGATATTGATTGATAGGTTTCAATATCATTATTTAGAAATTTTTTCATGGGAGGTTTATATTTCAAATAAGTCTGGTGATAAAATGCAGCAAATCTTAAGACAAGTTCAACATCTTTCATTCTTTTATCTGGTTTTTTTATATTCATTAAATATTTAAAATCAGGTTCCTCAGACATTTCTTTGAGTAGAATATTATATGGCCCTCTAAATATACAATTTCGTAATTCCTGGTCGTTTAATGAAACAGAGCCCGTATTTAGTCGTTCAAAAATTTCAAATTTTAAATCTTTACCTGATTCCTTTTTAAAGGTAATTGTTCTAATTGAGAAATTTTGTACTTTATCTTGTAAATTGGTTTCTAAATCTGAGAAAGTATTACCATTCAGATCTTTTAGAACTTTTAGTCCTCTCAATTTGAATTCTTTACCATCAGGAAATTTACCATCTATAAAAGAAAGAAAAGAAGTCAGCCTTTGCTGACCGTCAATAACATACACCTTACCATCATTTTCTTCAGATAAATAAACAATTGGCAAGGGTATATCCAGTAAAGCAGATTCTATTAGTCTACTTGATTTAACATCATCCCAGACAAAATATCTTTGAAAATCAGGTTGGAGTATAATTTTGCCTTGTTTTATTCTTCTTACTATAGAATCAATTTCAGGGTCTGATTTATCTGTAAATATTGTAGAACTACTTTCTATATCTTCACCTTCTTCATCCTCTAATGGTGAATCAAATTCAATTTCATCTGTTAAATTGTTTATTTCTGGCATATCTATTTTCTCTTTTCAATTTTTGTATTGGATTTGGAATCAACATTATTTTTGTCAGTTGGGGTACTTACTACTGCAATAATAAATGATATGGCAAAGATTACCATTATAGGCCATATTTTTATTTTATGTTTAAATCTTGCATAAATTATTATTGGAATCGTAATAACATGTCCAATAAATCCGAAGGGTACAAAGTTAAATGAAGCAAGACCTGCGATAAAAAAAAGAGATGATATAAGTGAGATAGCCACGCTAATAATTACCAGCTTGCTACTGTTTAATATCAAATCAACATATTCGATGCCTGTTTGCTTGTTGATATTTTCAGTTAATTTTTCATTATAAGGCTCGATTGATTTTGATGCTACTTTCTTCTGCTGAATTTCTGCATTATTGATATTTTGTTTAAAATTCAAGTTGCCAGGTGATTGATTGAGGATTGTTGAATAAATAAACTTTTTTGTTTTTGGGATGAAATTATTTAAGTGGTCAAATTTGGTTATATAAGATAAAAGCTGTTCGTTATTGAAACCATTATTATTCATAATGTTTTCAAATTTTTTTGCTTTACCAAATAAAGTATTTTCGAAAAGCAATAATTCTTTTGTAAACTTTTCATATTTTATATCAAGAGAAGAAAGAATTGAGAGCATTTCTTCATTCTGTTGAATGAATTTCAATATTTTAGGTTTTGATTTTTGATTATCAAGAATTTCAATGAAATATTTATAATCTTTAAGAGGTTTTTGAATAGCTTCAGAAAATTTAAATAAAACAAGTAATTTTTTATTTGTGTTAAATGCTGATTCAGCATTTAACCTCATCGCAGTTGAGATAACATTATTGATTTCATTTATTTTTGCTTGTCTTTCTCTTTCAGCCTGTTCAGCTTTTTTTCTATCACTTTCTTTTTTTATTATATTGTTATCAATATCAGAAATTATTTTTTCAAAATTACTTATCTCAGTTTTTTTAAGGAAAATTATTTTTTCAATATCATTATTTGTTTTTGAAAAATAATAGATATATTTCCCATTATCGAATTTTGTATAGTTTTCCCAATTATCTGATACTTTTTTAAAACCTACTAAATCTATTTTATCAAGGACAATATTTGAACTGGCAATTTCCTCTATATCCAGATAAAAACCTTCTGAATCCTTTTTATTAATTAATTCATTTTTTTCAAACTGATTATGATTTTGAAAAGAAAAGCCGACTAGTAGCATATTTTGATTTTCAGATAATATTTTATCGGCAATCTCAGTGATTCTCTTTTTTGCTTCTTGGCTTTTTCTTTCAGATTCCTTTTTTTGTGCGATTTGAATTTCTCTTTCTGCTTTTTCTTTTTCTATTCGAATAAGTTCTTCTTCATGTCGTCGTTGACGATCATCAGCTTCTCTTTGTCGTCTTTCCTCTGCTCTTGTAGCTTCAAGTTGATTTTCTAATAGTTCATGTTGTAGTGCTGTTTGTTTTTTTTGCTCTTTTTGATCTTCCTTGGCTCTCTTGCATGCAGGACATATAGGCCAAAGACCCATTTCAGTATAAGCAGTATAAACGTTTCCACATTCTCTACATTTAAGTTTTGCCATTATTGTTCCTCCAAAGTTTTCAATCGAAATTATTTTAGGTTCATATGAATAATTTTCAATCACATATTATTATAGTGCATAATAAAAAATAGTAAAATTCTCAATTACAAGATAAACAATTAATGTCTACCTTATGATTTATTCCACTATCGCCCGGCACGGACGCCGGGCGCCCCGTTAAGTTGGGCTGGCTATGTCATATAACGTGCCGCGTGTAGGCGACGCCGCGCTGTGCGCGGTGTGCCGAGCCGCCTTCTGAGGCGAGGCCGAGCACCGCAGCGAAGCGAGGAGCGCAAGCGCTTACACGTTGTTAGGCGCTGTGCTAATTTGATCAATGAATATGTTCTTGCGATGGAATTCAAGATATTTCTTGTGTTCTTCTTTTATTGTGAAACTCATATTGCTGTTTAATCCCAGTATGGAAATATCATCGGGACTTAATAAAGTTGAGATAATAATGTAACCATTATTATCGAATGAAATCAAGCCTTTATCAAATAAACAATCAAGATTTGGAATTAATAATAAACCATTAAATACATCGAGACGTTCTACATCGGTCGATAATGACCATGGCTTAATGTGCGATGCTTTTAATATTTCGTAATTACTTAGTCGTGTAACACTACACCCCTTCCAATATTTTAGTAATCTGTTTCTGAAATCACCTTGTCCAATACGAGAAAGTATTTCTTGTTTTTTTTCGGTTACATTGATTGTTGACTTTGTAATAATGTTTCCAATATCATTTTCGAGAATATTTTCTTGTTGAATATCACTGACTGTAGTATTGTATAGGAACTTCCGGGGTTTTCCATATTTGCCAGTCTTATTGGGTTTTATATTATTCTGTATGCAGAAATCAATGTATTGAATTTCATGATTGTTATTAATGGTGAATGAATCTTTTAGAATGGTTTCAATTATTGGATTTGTAATTCGTCCGTCTCTGCTTCCACGATCTCGTTTATGGATATCTATTGAATTACCAAAATAACCTAAAAACTTGCTCGGACCGTATATGTATCTATTTTTGTATTTATAAACGATAAAGCATGTACCATCCTTAATAAGTTGTTTGTAAAAATCAGTTTCCTCGTGATTTTCGGAATATCGATAGCGCTCCAATGTCATAAGATTATTAAATATATCATTCCAGTTGTCTACATATTCCATAAAGATACCTCAAATTAGCATGGCGCCTAACGTGCCGCGGGCAAGCGACGTGGCCGCAGGCCATGTGCCGAGCCTGCCTTATGAAGGCGAGGCCGAGCACCGCAGGGGCAAAGCCCCGAGGAGCGCAAGCGTTTGCCCGCTGTTATATGAAGCGGCGTGCTCTAGCAACCGGGCGGTCGAACACAGGAGGTGTGAGACCGTATTCAGGAGTGAGTCAATAGTTCATACATGTCGTCAATAAAATGTTTTCGTAATGTTTTATTATCAACTGACGTAATGTCTATAAAATACTTTCTGTAAATATCACTCGTATAAATGTCACTTTTATCGTTATTGCAGAAATAGCAAATAAGACAACAGCTTCTTTCAGAGTATTCACCACAAGGATTCATCCTGTCCACTTCTAAATGATGCCCTCTGTTGATAAACCTTTTTGAAAAAAGACCATATTCGCCATTTGTATGTATTCCGACATGAATTAATTCTGAAATTTTATATTGATCTGAACCACAATATGTACATTTATTTTGCAACCTATTCTTCTCATTAATATACCATTTAATAAAACTATCTTCGCTAAAAATAACATTAAATGGGTATTTAGAACTTTTACTTCTATTAATAATATTACGAAATACTTGCTTTAGTCTTTTATTTTCGGTTTCATCAGGTGATAATAATAGTTTAGTCATCATCTTTAGTGTTATTCTTGGTGTCTTCGGATTCACCAATGGTAACTTTCGTAATTTTTCTTTTATCATCTTCATTCGGTTTTAGTGTAATCTGTATGCCAATATCATCGATTTTAAATATTGCCTTTTTCACACTTTTTATAAATATTGACTGGTGTGTTCTAATATTGAATACTATATATGATTGGGCAGGGAGTAAGTTAGGATAGTTGCCCTGGAAACGATCACTATAATAAAAATCTAATTCACCTTTTACAGATTTCCCATCCTCGTCAATAAAATAGATATTATCTGATAATGTACTTAAAGAAATATTGTTTTTTGAAAAATTTTGAAGCTTTGCCTGGAAAGCCGCATCAGAACCATAAAATGAAATTACCTCGAGTTTCAAATTATTTGTGGAGCCTTCTAAAACCTCATGTTTTTTAAAACCATCATCATATTTTAGTTTTAATACAAATTTATGCTCATTCGAGTTTGCTTTAATTATACACTTGTAATCCTCGATTCCAGGAATGATAGAATCGTATTTAATGGTACATTGTCCATTCGCTATGTTTAAATTAGTTACGTTCGCCTTGTTTTTATCGGTCGGAATTGAAATTGATAGAATGCCATTGTTTAAAGGAACTTTGTGTTGGTTGCGTATGACAATTGACTTTTCAGTTACATTTGTCGGACCATAGTTTTTGTCGATTGACATGATTAAGTAAACTGGAAGGGCAATTGGAAGAACAAGGCAGCCGAGGCAATCTTTCCATTTTTCTGGGCCATCGAAGATTTCCCTGTTGTAAAATCGTAGTTTCCTTTTTTCAACTTTGTCGAATTGATATATGGTAGTTTTTTCATCATAATCAATAATATTGCTATATGTTTTTAGAAGAATGCTGGAATTGTTCGCAAGATGAGCCTCAACTAATATTTTTGTTTCAGTCTTTGATGGGGTATTTTTTGTTGAGACTATTTTTTTATCAATTTCATGGGTTGTTCTGTCCATTGTTATACAACTTGTAATAAATAATAGAATGAACAAGGGTGTGATATATATTATTTTCATGTACCCTCCATAAAAGCATAAATCATAAATCATAAATATGTATGTTTCGAAAATGTCAAGAAAAATCATTGATGAATTATTTTATTGCCGCGCACGGACGCGCGGCTTTCTTAAAGTTGGCACGCCGTTTCATATAACGTGCCGCGTGTAGGCGACGCCGCGCCGTGCGCGGTGTGCCGAGCCGCCTTATGAGGCGAGGCCGAGCACCGCAGCGAAGCGAGGAGCGCAAGCGCTTACACGCTGTTAGGTGACGTTGGCATATTTAGCAACCCCTTGTGTAATACCATATATTAGGAAAGCCCTTATCGTCTATCAATTTAATCCATCCTCTGAGTTTTGTAATTCGCTTACCACCTTCACAAGGATGTTTGTCGTATTTTATTATATCAACATAAATCCATTGTCGGAATGTGGTATTTGATGGAATAATGGTAAATGAATCACTATTTATTATGGTGATAATATTACTATCAATACTCGGTTTTTCGCGTAGATTTAAACCTTCTTTAATAAAAACAATGTATTCATTTTTACTTTTAATAATATAATCATAATAGGAAATATAAGAATATCCATATTTCAATAAATCATTTTTTGAAATATATACCCCACCGGGAAATGATTTTGTTAATATATGATAAGTATCATTAATTATTTCATAAACAATAAGACATGTTCCCTCATAAGATAATTCTATAAAATCGACTGGTTCACCGGAAATTGGTTCTAGCAATTTGTATGGTTTATTCGAACCAGGTTGTAATAATAGAAGAGATGAATTATTTTTGTATTTCAGTGATAAAGGCGATTTATCTATTGTATATACCTTTAGAGCATGTTTAATCGGGAAATTTATTTTATGGGGTATGATATTCAAGCTTTTTGGCGCCAAGAAGCCAATTCCCCAATTATCATTGCTAGTAGATGCATATTGAATGCATGGCAATGATATTAATAGAAGGATAAATAAGAATTTAATGCAATATTTCATAATGTAATATGCCAATGTCACCTAACGTGCCTGGCGTAAACGACGTGCCGCGAAGCGGCATGTGCCGTAGCCGAGACAGCCGTGAATTATGTAGATCTGTGGTTTGAAAAAGGCAAGCATTATTTACTAGAGATGAGGGCGAAGGCCAAGCGGAGCCGTAGGCGGAGCGCAGCGTTTTACGCCATGTTAGGTGCTGTTGCCGCGAATATGAATAAGAATATCTAATGCCTTTGTTAATACTGGTTTAGTGAATTATAAAAATATTATCATGTTATTGTTGTAATAATTGATGAAAACACTTCATATGTTTATTGGCTATTGATTATATATGAGAATAACTGAAAATAATTATTTGGAGCAATATGGACTATATGAATACTTCTCGCAAAATAGTTTATATTGGGGTAGTAAATCGGAAATAATTGTTTTACAATCGTCTTCTGATAGTGTTATCGTATAGGTATAGCCATAATATGCACACATATGAGTATATGTTTTAGAGTGATAACTATATGATCCTCCGCAATCTGGTATATGGATGTATTCCAAGTATAGATTTGTTGATCTATTTATGACATTATATGTTAAATCACGAAGTATTGACAGGGAAATCGTATTCTCTATTTGAATTACTTTATTTTTAGTTTTATCTAGTATTAAACCGTTTATGATTAATTTTGCATTATCTGGAATCCCACACTGCAAATCGAGACTACCTTCCCATTTTTTCATTCTATTAAATGTTTTATTAATATTTCTTAATAAAATCGCTTTTGATTTATCTGTCAATAATGGATATTGTGGTATAGGCTTTTTGTAATCCAAATATTTTCCACTAACATCATATCTCATGCAGTTTAAGTGTGACTGAAGAATGTTGCGAAAATGAATTTTGTTTAATTCACTGAGTGAGGCATTATGAGGATGAGTCATGTCTGTAAATAGTATTAAAATAATAAATATTATTGAGTATTTCATTGTAAACCTCCAAGTAATTATAATTATAATAATATAAAACGATATAAGGAAATGTATTATTTACATATTAAAAAAAGCATTGGTCTGCGGCAATGGCACCTAACGTGCCGCGTGTAAGCGACGCCGCGCTTGCGCGGTGTGCCGAACCCGTTATTTCAGGGTGAGGCCGAGCACCGGAGCGAAGCGAGGAGCGCAAGCGCTTACACGCTGTTATATGCTGTACCGCGCAATTCCAGGTGAATTATTACTCATCCTATTGTCTTTTATTATCGAAAATAACACTAATTACAAATAATGTATGGAGTTCATTAGTTATTGTTTTAGGCCAAGTGAAATATTTATCGTTGTGAAAATATATTTGGCAAGCATGATATTGTTTATTGTTATTAATAAAATCACTACTGTCCCATAGATTTTCAGAACCCCAGATCGAGTTGCAGGTCCAATGTTGAACATAGATGTCGTGAAACTGGCTTGGGCTTTACAAATAACGATGTGACGGCGCGATCATTCATAAGTTCGGCCCCGGGTATTCTGAAAACGTCGATTTTTGAAAATGTTGTCCTGGATACGAAGCGAATGTATTCGACAAGAAGATAGGTGATCGCAGCTGTCCAGATTTGAATCCGAACAGCGTTTTCACTTGTGCCGATGAACGTCTTCACGCGAAGATTCTGCTTCACCCATTTAAAGAACAGCTCAATGTCCCACCGGGCCTTGTAGACCGCAGCGATTGTTGCCGCAGACAATTCGAAGTTGTTCGTAATAAAACGATATTCCTTGCCATCTTCATCATCACGGAAACGAACTAAACGGACCGCATGCGGATAATGGCTGGATTTGCTTCCGGTGAAAACAATGCTTTGATCCGCGAGGATTCCCTTTCCTGTTTTCTTTCTCTTTGCAACCACCGAATACAAGGTATTTGATTTGAGTCGAGTGACGAAAAACGCCCGGTTTTTATCGATATTTTCAAGGGTTTTCAGGCAGAAATAGCCTTTATCCACGGCGTACAGTGCTCCTGCCTGAATCGGTATCTGCGGAACAACCGTATGATCATGACAACGGGCATCGGTCATACAGATAAAATCCGGTATCTGATTCTTGATGTCATACACGGTATGCACCTTGATGCCGGCCTTCGTTTTACGGAATGATGCCCATGTGTACAGCGAGATGCACAGGCTCATCGTCGTGCTATCAATGGCCTTGATCGGGTTCTTGAATCGAAATCGCTTATCGGTTTTTCCTCTCATGGCACCGTGTACTGAATCAAGAAGCGCATAGAAGGTGTTCTCGAAGACTTCTGCAGGACGTTTCGCAAGGGAATTCGATAGATTATTCCGAGATAGCGACATGAGTCCAAGGTGATACCACCGTCTCGTTAGGCTCAGCATACCAGTGCAGATGTCCCGAAGGCTCTTCTTCTGCATTAAGTGGGTGTATATCATCACCGTCAGAAGATTCCACGTGCGAAATGACCTGACATTTTTGTCGGCATTGTACTCGTCGGCGGTCTTTTGAAAATGAAATGTCGAAATTAATTGTTGCAATTGCATCAATACCGGTCTCATCCTGTTCATGCTATTAATTCTCCTCAAAATCCTTGTTTTTCTTGGCGTTTTGCGATTCCATGATAAAACAGGGTTGGAAAATTAATAGCATTTTTTATGTCCTCATGTGAATTCTATGGGACAGTAGTGTAATAAAATAATATTCATTTATTATAAAGCTTTTATAATAATGTTTTGTGTCGTCATGTCCGTCATCTGATGACATATAAAAATATTCGTTTGTTGAGTCGACAAACCATTTTCCATAATATGTTGGGACTCCATGGATAGTGCTTCCTCCGCCTTGTTCAATAAATGTTCCATTCGCATTAAAGGTGATTTCAGCATTGGGAGGCTCTCCCCAATTATTCGGATGAGATAATATTAAGGCTTTTAATTGATTCCATTTATTGCCGTTAATTAAAATATTTCTCTTTTTACATAAATTAGAAATTGATATGATGCCACTTGTGTCACCTTTATTACTTTTATTGGCATTTGAAGAATCACTTTTTGAGCATTGAAGTAATGCTAGACCTAGCATCATAATGAGTATAATATATTTCAATAGTAAGCCTCCAAATGAATGGTATGAAATATTATATTGCGCGGTATTGCATATAACGGCCTGGCGTAAGCGACGTGCCGCGAAGCGGCATGTGCCGCAGCCTTATTGCCATTATTATTCTTGAGACATTGATTCAATAATTGCAAGTATATTTTCGAAGGATTTTAGGGCGAAGGCCAAGCGAAGCCGAAGGCGGAGCGCAGCGGTTACGCCATGTTA
>Ga0116161_1005444_pt1 | contig 10265 bp, 8 predicted proteins | sample AD_JPNAS3_MetaG_FD_89877 | JGI IMG/M metagenome (GOLD analysis project Ga0116161, IMG submission 89877) | Active sludge microbial communities of municipal wastewater-treating anaerobic digesters from Japan - AD_JPNAS3_MetaG | ecosystem: Engineered > Bioreactor > Anaerobic > Digestate | place... | reverse complement strand
ACTATCCAGAAGCGCCTGTAAAGAATCTTAACAATAATCTATCCTTCTATTTCCCTGTCGATCCGGAAGAGAATAGCTACTCTTTTAGCAGATTAAACCGATATCTCTACACTCCATTTAGCAATACAGATGAAGAAACAAAGGAATGGCACTTTGCTATAGACGTCAATGAATTATCTCCTATTACTCTGCAAGCAGACTTGTCAGACTTGCCAACTGGCTATTCAGTAAAAATAAATTTAAGTGGACAAACCTATGTGTTAAATGCAAATTCCCCTGAAATAACTTTTACCCCTGATGAAATTGGAACAATCAATGGTATTCTTATCGTTGGCAATCAATTTGTAAGTAGTGATGAACATATCGCAAAACCTTTCACTGTCAGTGCTTATCCAAATCCATTTAATCCTATTACAAATATTGCCTTCAATCTTGCTACAGCTTCTGAGATTGAGATTAATATCTATAATATCAAGGGGCAAAAGGTCACTACTATTATCAATGATAAATTACGTGCAGGCAATCATGTACTTCAATGGAATGGTAAAGATAAAAATGGCAAAGCATGTGCCTCAAATATCTATTTTGCACAGGTTAAACTCAATGGAAAGCAGAGCGTAATCAAAAAGATAACTCTGCTAAAATAACATAATTATTAGAAGACGCCCCTTAGTGGGCGTTTTTTACTTGACAAATTATCATCTTGAAATTTTAATAATCAATTATAGTGTGAGGAGGTGTTTTTCATAATTATTAGATTAAAGGAGATCTTTTGAAACAAAATATTTTATTAATCCTATTATTGTTTACTCTAAAAATAATAAGCGCTCAAGTAATAGAAGACCTAAACTTTAGCTGGTATTCACAAACTGATGAAAGATGGAAATACGAGAACTTAGGGTATTCACGTTACAATACAATTGGTAGAAGCGGTTGTGTTTTAACATGTTTATCGATGCTATTCAACTCAGAAGCAAGTAATCCACACGTGACACCAGAAGAACTTAATGCTTGGCTTGTAAAAAACAATGGATATGCAGTGGCTGATATGCGCTGGGAAATAGTCGCAAAGTATGATGGAGTCGGCAAGGGCGTTGAGTTGGTCGGGCAGAGCAATAAACGTAATGATTGGAGCTTTATTTCCAACCACATTGACAAAGGCAATAAGATAATAGTAAAAGTCGGCTCGGCAAGAGGGCATTGGGTATTGATTACTGATAAAAAAGGCGCATACAACCGCTCAGCATCGTATGAAGTAAATGATCCAGGACTTGCGATTTATCGAAAAAGAACACTCGCCCATTGGGGTGGTTTTAGAGCTGCAAGAGCCTTCTCTGGCGACTGGGTGACTCGCGATCAGCTCACTATGAGCAATGATACGCAGCTTATCTCAACTGACAGCCTTGACGCTATTGTCTACAATGTCTATAATGTCATCAATCCAGCTGAGCTCTATGTGAATATTAAAAATAGCCTAAATGCCCCTATTACAGGCTTTTTCATGCTGGGCGTTTATACAAATGAAAATAAATTTATCAATACAACTGGCTCGCCTTTACAGCTTACTATCAATCAAAATGAACAAAAAGAAGTACTGTTCCCAATTGAGGCTATAGATAATTTTTTAAAAAACAACTATCAAATTAAGCTAATCTATGCAAAGTCGCTCGATAAGTCTGGCTCACCACAAAATGCATTAGTGTTAAACCCCAATGGAATTAACTCTTTCTCCTTCAATCAAGATAATGCAGAAATTATGACTCATTAGCTTGTGAATAAATAATAATACCACATAACATTTTCTAAATTTACAAATAAACAATCTCGACTCTCAATTCAAGGGTCGAGTTTTTTAATTATCTTAGATCATTATGCCCATTGTTAAAGCAGAAGACTCTGACCAAAAGCCGCCTTTAATGCCAGCTAACCCTATTTTCTTTACCTATTACTCAAAACAGGTAAAAAATATATTGACTATTTAACCGCATTATCTTTATTTACATTAAAGGGGTTTTGTAATGAAAAATTACTATGGTTTTAAGCTTTCTATCATAATAATCAGCGTACTTATGATTATTTCATGCTCTGCTAAGCAAAAGCAAAAACAAGACAAAATTGAGATTAAGTTCTGGCACGCTTTAGGTGGTCCTTTAGGCGATGCACTCACACAACTCGTTGACGAGTATAATCGTGAACAAGACAGCATCTTTGTCCGTGTGATCTCTATGGGCAATTACCAAGCTTTATCACAGAAATTAATGGCATCTTTACAGGCAAGTAATCAACCTGAAATCGCTCAAGTCTTTGAGTCGTGGACAGCGAATTTCATCTCAGGCGATGTCTTAGTCCCTATAGATGAATTTATCGATGCTGACCCCGCCTTTAAAGCTCAAATTGATGACTTTTACCCCGTATTTATCCAGAGCAATACAATCAATGGTAAAATATGGTCTTTCCCTTTCAATAAATCTCTGCGTGTGCTTTTTTATAATAAAGACGCTTTTTATCGAGCAGGACTCGACTATGAGCGAGGACCCAAGGCTTGGGATGACTTCAAGCATTATGCCAAAGTCATGAGCATAGATACCAATAATGACGGTGATTATGATGTGTTTGGCTCCACATTCGCCATTAGCGCTTGGCAATTTGAAAACCTCTTGCTGCAAGCAGGTGGAAGAATTATGAATGATCAGTTAACAGAAGCGCGCTTCAATAGCCCTGCAGGCATTGAGGCAATCAAATTTATGGCAGACTTGCTCAATAATGAAAAAACCGTCTATCTCTCAACAGGCTATGACGGTCAAAATGACTTCTTATCAGGTAAAATTGCCATGTTAGAGAGTTCCAGCGTCACCTATGCATACTTGCAAGAATCTGGCATCCCCTTCAATTTAGGCGTGGCTGCTATTCCTGAATACAAAAATAATAAATCAATCGTCAGCGGCACAAATGTTGCCATCTTTAAGATGAAAGATAAAGAAAAAGAAAAGGCTGCTTGGGAATTTATCAAGTGGTTTACCGACACCAAACAGACAGCAAGATTCTCCGAGATGACCTACTATATGCCTGTGCGTAAGAGCGCTATGCATGAAGATAATATCAAGGCTATGCTCGCTGAAAATAAAGGACTTGCCGACGTTTACGCAATGCTGGAAACAGCCGACTACGAGCCACAAATACCTGAGTGGTTTGAACTGCGTAAGTATATCGAAGAACAAGTAATAGAAAAAGTATTTCGTGGCATTTTACAGCCAAAAGAGGCTTTAGACCATGCTGCTGATAAACTAAATAAAGAAATAAAGAAAAATACAATAGAATAGGAGATTTTATGATTAATATTACCTTTCCAGATAAAAGTATAAAGGAATTTCCAGAAGGGATTACATCTGAAGAAATAGCAAAAGGTATCAGCCAAAACCTCGCTCTGAGAGTCGTCGCTGCTGAATTCAATGGCAAAATGATCGATTATAATATGCCGCTCAATAATGATGGCGAACTTATTCTCCATACATTTGAAACAGATAAAGGCAAAGAAGTCTTTTGGCACAGTAGCTCACACTTAATGGCACAAGCTGTCAAAGAGCTTTATCCAGACGTTTTGGTTACCATCGGACCTGCTATTGAAAATGGCTTTTACTATGACTTTGATAGAGAGGATGCCTTTACTGAGGAAGAACTCGAAGAAATAGAAAAAAAGATGTATGATATAGCAAAACAAGACCTTGTCTATACCAGAAAAGAATTGTCAAGAAATGAAACTCTAAAGCTTTTCAGCGATATGGGGGAGACCTATAAGGTAGAAATCCTCAATGAAATACCTGAAAATGAGACTATCTCTATGTACACACAGGGTACCTTTACTGACCTCTGCCGTGGACCTCACGTAATACATACAGGCAAGCTCAAAGCTTTTAAACTATTAAGAACTTCTGGCGCTTATTGGCGTGGAGACGAAAAGAATAAAATGCTCAAGAGAATATATGGCATCAGCTTTCCAACCAAAAAGGAGTTGACTGAGTATTTACAAAGAATAGAAGAGGCTAAAAAGAGAGACCATCGAAAGATCGGTAAAGAATTAGACTTATTCTCTATCTCTGATAATATTGGCGCTGGCTTAGTCCTCTGGCATCCAAATGGTGCAATGATGCGCCACCTCGTAGAAAGCCACTGGAAGGAAAGACATTTACAAGCCGATTATAGCTTAGTAAATACTCCACATATCGGGCGTGGTGATCTATGGGTTACCTCTGGGCACTTAGGCTTCTACAGCGATTCTATGTACTCACCAATGAGCATTGACGAGCAAGACTATTATATCAAACCAATGAACTGCCCCTTCCATATCGAGATTTATAATACACAAAAGAGAAGCTACCGTGAATTACCGCTCAGATACTGCGAATTAGGAACTGTTTACCGCTATGAACGCTCAGGCGTATTGCATGGACTAATGCGTGTCCGTGGCTTTACCCAAGATGACGCACATATTATCTGCACCTCTGATCAGTTGATGGAAGAGATTGAGAGAACTGTTGAGTTTTCTATCTCTATGCTCAATGACTTCGGTTTTAAAGAATTTCAAATCTTCTTATCAACCAAGCCAGAAAAGTCTGTAGGTGAAGATGCTGACTGGCAACAGGCAACAGAATCTCTTGAAAATGCTTTAAAGAAACTGAATTTAGAATATGATGTGGACGAAGGTGGCGGTGCTTTTTACGGTCCAAAGATCGATATCAAAATCAAAGACGCCTTAGGTAGAGCTTGGCAGTGTAGCACAATTCAGTTTGACTTTAATGAACCTGTGCGCTTTAATATGGAATATATCGGCTCTGACAATCAAGCGCATCGACCATTCATGGTTCACAGAGCACTATTAGGCTCAATCGAAAGATTCTTTGGCACACTTATCGAGCATTATGCAGGCAATTTCCCAACCTGGCTTTGCCCAGTCCAAGGTATCATCTTAAATATCACTGAAGATACTCAGCACTATGCACGCCGCATCCAAAAGCGCTTCAAAGAGCAGAATATCCGTATGGAACTCGATGCAAGAAATGAAAAGATAGGCTATAAAATCAGAGAAGCTGAGATGAGAAAGATACCATATATCCTTATCATCGGCGAAAAAGAAGAAGATTCCAATACCGTCTCGCTCAGACGCCACACTCAAGGTGATTTAGGCTCCAAAGAAATTAATGATGTCATTGCTATGATGAAAGAAGATATTGACAGTAAAGGAAATAACTAAACTGCCGTTTTCTTATACGGAGAAATAGATGAATATAAAAGAATTTGTAAAAAAGCAAATGAAGCTCGAGGCTGACTCTATCATGAGAGCCTCCGAGCTGATTGACGATAATGTCGAAAAGGCTATCGAACTCATTATCAGCTGTTCAGGAAAAGTTGTTGCTATCGGCATGGGTAAGTCTGGTATCATTGCCAAAAAGATATCTGCTACCCTCGCTTCAACAGGCACAACCTCTATTTTCTTGCATCCAGCTGAAGGCATACATGGCGATTTGGGTATGCTACAAAAAAATGATGTCGTCATAGCTATTTCCCAAAGTGGCAATACGCAAGAAGTTGTCGCTGTGATTCCCTATATCAAGTTTCTCAAAATCCCCTTGATCGCTATTACAGGCAATCAAAACTCTATTCTCGCTCAAAATGCCGATGTGGTATTAAATAGCTCTATACCTGAGGGGTATGAGCCTTTTAATATGGTGCCCACTTGTAGCGCCGTTGTCCAACTGAGCTTGGGCGACGCTTTGGCAGTTGCACTTTTAGAAAAGAAAGAGTTTAAAATCAATGACTATGCTCTCTTTCATCCTGGCGGCACCATTGGCAAAAAACTCTTGCTCAAGGTATCTGATTTAATGCACAGTGGAGAAGAAAATCCCACTATCTATCAAGATGAGTGCATGAAAGAAGCAATTGTCTTGATGACCTCAAAGGGCTTAGGCTGTGCAAATGTTATCGATAAAGACAAAAAGCTTATGGGCATTATCACTGACGGCGATCTCAGACGTTTTCTCGCCAAGGGTAATATTAGTTTAGATATCTCAGTAAATGATATTATGACCAAAAACCCCAAACGTATGAAGACAGAACAACTCGCTGTTGAAGCGCTTAATCTCATGGAAAAATATAAAATTACTATGCTACCTATTGTTGACGATGATGACTGCTCTGTAGGTTTGCTACACATGCACGATCTGATTCGCTCTGGGGTTGTAACATAAATACTTAGGAGGAAAAATGGATAAGGTAAATTTCGCATTAATAGGCTGTGGACGTATATCTGATAGGCACTTTGAGGCTATTGCAAATATTCCTGAGGCAGAAATTATCGCCTGTTGTGATATCATAGAAAGCAGAGCGATTGAAGCAAGCAAAAAGTATAAAGTTAGCAAATATTATACTGACTATAAAGAAATGCTCGACAAAGAAGAAGTTCATGCCGTATTAATTTGTGGACCAAGTGGTTTGCACTCTGAAATGGGTATAGAAGCAGCGAAGAGAAAGATTAATGTTGTCACAGAAAAACCAATGTCAATCAATCTTTCACAAGCAGATGATCTGATAAAGGCTTGCGATCATAATCAAGTAAATTTATTTGTGGTAAAACAAAATAGATTAAACCCCTCTATCCAATTACTAAAAAAGGCTATAGATAAAGGACGCTTCGGCAGAATCTTCAGTGTCAATGCAACTGTACGCTGGGCAAGACCTCAGTCATATTATGATATGGCAAAATGGCGTGGAACTTGGGAGTTTGACGGCGGTGCTTTTCTCAATCAAGCCTCACACTATTTTGATTTACTCTATTGGTTAGTTGGTCCTGTTGACTCTGTCATGGCTATGACAGCCACCCTCAATCACCAAATTGAAGTGGAAGATATGGGCAGTGGGCTCATCAGATTCAGAAATGGTGCTATCGGTACAGTTGAAGTTACTATGAATATCTTCCCACGCAATCTCGAAGGCTCTATCACCATTATGGGTGAAAATGGCACTGTAAAAATCGGCGGTATTGCTGTCAATAAAATCGACCACTGGGAATTTAAAGATTATGATGATGATGATCGCTTTGTTACTGACTCATCGACCGCTCCATCAAGCGTTTATGGCTTTGGTCATACAGGCTTCTTAACTAATGTCGTCAATGTCTTGCAAGGGAAAGCTGAACCCAATACTGATGGAAGAAATGGTCGTAAATCATTAGAAATAATCCTGGCTATGTACGAATCTGCACGCATCGGTGAAAAGGTCTCATTGCCTTTAAAAACAGTATAAATCAAGAACTTATAATAAAGAAAAGGGCAGGTATTAAGCCTGCCCTTTTTTATATTAAACCGAAATTACTAAATCATGGTGAGTATCTTATTAGCCTTTTGAATAAAGGACTGCAATTCCTCGCCTGTAAACCTCTTCTGCTCAAGCATTGCCAAATCATGGATATAGCCTGCAAGCACAGATGCATCCTCGGTCTTGCCTGCTTCGTTCAGCTCTACTACTTTTTTCACAGTTGGGTTTTCCACATTAATAACTAAGGTATGATTTTTCAACATATCAGCGCCGCCAAGACCCTGATTTAATGCATTCATCTCGGTGAAACGACGCATAAATTCATCAAATATCACCATGCCAGGGATACTGTCTGTTTTCAGGTGTTTGGGCTCAATAGTCACACTCTCATTATTCAATGCCTTCGCAAATTCCTCTTTGATTTTATCTGACTCAGTTTTATTATCAGCGTCAACAATCTCTGTTTTGCTATTGTCAATCAAGGTGTCATTTATCTCAGAGTCTATGCGTACAAAGCGGATATCCTGCTTTTTCATCTCAATATGTTGCAATAAGTGCGTGTCTAAAACGCTGTCACAGAAGATCACTTCCAAGCCTTGCTCTTTGATCAAATTCAACAGAGATACTTGCGTGTTTTCACTTATACCATAGTAAATCTTCTTGGGCTTTTCTTCAGACGCATTTCTCTCAAGATACTGATCTACAGTGATATAATCGCCTTTCGATGACTTAAAGATAAGGTAATCGACCATCGATTCAGAAAACTCTTCTTCTGTCAGCACACCATATTTTACAAACTGATTGACATCTTCCCAATATTCTTCATATTTGCTGCGGTTTTCAGTAAAGGTCTCTTTAAATTGGTCAGCAACTTTTCTGATGATATATTTCTTAATCTTTTGCACTTCTTTATCATTTTGCAAAAAGCTTCTCGAGACGTTCAATGGAATATCTGGTACATCAATCCCGCCACGTAACATAGTCAAAAACTCAGGGATAAATTCTTTCAAGTTATCTGCCACAAACACATTGTTGCAATATAGCTTGACTAAACCTCGGGTGAGCTCTATCTCATTTTTTAATTTAGGGAAGTACAGGATACCTTTCAAATTAAAAGGAAAATCAAGGTTCAAGTGTATCTGAAAGAGAGGGTCTTGCCAGTCATGAAAAACCTTTTTGTAAAACTCTTTGTACTCCTCTTCTGTAACGTCTTTTGGCTTTCTATTCCACAGCGCCTCTTGCTGATTGACCACGTCTTTACCCAAAAGAATCGGATAAGGCATAAAGTTGCAATACTTTTCAAGTATTTCTTTCATTTTTGCTTCTTCAAGATATTCCTCAGCTTCATCATTGAGATGCATGGTAATTGTCGTCCCAATTTTCTTTCTTTTGCCTTCACTAATCTTGTAATCAGTTGAACCATCACACTCCCAAAACGCTGGCTGGCTGCCCTCTGTCATGGAAAGTGAATCTATTGTTACCTTCTTGGATACCATGAATGATGAATAAAAACCAAGACCAAAGTGTCCAATTATATTATTCTGCTGATCTTTAAACTTCTCTACAAAGTCCTCAGCTCCTGAAAAAGCAATCTGATTGATATACTTCTCAATCTCTTCCTGAGTCATACCAATACCACTGTCTATTACCTTGATGGTCTTCTTCTTTTTATCAAGCTCAACTTCCACTCGCAGCTCTTCGTTTTTAACTGATGGATCTATCGCCTTACGCTTATTAAGGGCATCAATTGCATTTGACACAAGCTCACGAATAAAGATATCATGCTCGGAATAAAGCCACTTCTTTATTATCGGAAAAATGTTTTCTGTGTGAATACTTAAATTACCTTGTTTAACTTCTTTAGCCATTTTAATTCCTCCAATTTAATTTTTAATTCTATATACAATATAAATTGAATAGGAAATTTGTCAACAAGAATCTTAGCACTCTGCAAAAAAGACTGCCAAACAAGGGAGAGCGGCAAGCGTTTATTATTGTAAAAGAGGGGTTTAGATTCGCTTTCAGACCGTCATTCAAGCAAATCTATCTCTACAGGCTCACTTTCTTCTTTATTATCTATTTTATTGTCATTATCTTTCATAAAATCAAGAGACTTTTTGCTCTCTAAAGGCGTTTTGCTCAGTGATACAAACTTCACATTTTGTGATGAAACACGCATACCCAGCGAGTATAAGAGCGATCCTTTCATCAACTTTGCCAGGCTATTAAACTGTTTGAAAATACTCATAATAAACTCAATGCTCATATCCTTAATCAGCGTCCCATAGCGCTTTTGAGCACGATATACAAAATATATAAACATACTAAATGCAGAGACGCCCTGAGTCCGCTTTTGCCTGGTATTTATCTTATAAATCTTCGCATAATCGGCAAATAAAGACTTTATCGGCAAGTCCATACCTTGCCACAATGCACATAAATAGGGCTGATTATTTTTGATAGCGATATTTTGCGGCAAAATAGCCCTCTTCACGGGCTTACGTAGGATCACCACATTATTATTGGCATAATACGCTAAGATACTCTCGCCGATCCTCTTCGGAAACTTATGGTCTCCCGTCAAATAAACTCTCAATTTCCCTCCCTTTCTTCTGATAAAACACTTTTTTTCTACTCTAATTCCCTTGACATTCCCCTTGCTATCTTGGAGAATGAACGGAAAACTAAAGGACATCAAATAGTAATGTAAAGAGATTAATAGCTATCTTTTAAAAGATACTTTTAATATAATAATCAGATTTTTATTCTTTGCCAATAAATTAGTTACCTGTTTTTTTTACGCTTCTGATTATTACATCATCATTTGGATATTTACTCTTTGCGATTTCAATTGCTGAACTGTCTGATTCTGCCTGCGTAGATATGATTCTAACTGTCCCGCCGCCTGTCGCTCCCTTTTTTCTTTGAAGTATTGTCACTGAATACTTTGCCATTGT
>Ga0116161_1005443_pt1 | contig 10268 bp, 6 predicted proteins | sample AD_JPNAS3_MetaG_FD_89877 | JGI IMG/M metagenome (GOLD analysis project Ga0116161, IMG submission 89877) | Active sludge microbial communities of municipal wastewater-treating anaerobic digesters from Japan - AD_JPNAS3_MetaG | ecosystem: Engineered > Bioreactor > Anaerobic > Digestate | place... | reverse complement strand
TGATGATTGATATGGCTCATCCGGCCGGGCTCATTGCCGCCGGTCTGCTAAGAAATCCCTTGCGCCATGCCCATATTGTTACTTCCACCACCCACAAAACCCTCAGGGGACCCCGCGGCGGAATCATCCTGATAGGTAAGGATTTTGAAAATCCATGGGGCTTCGCCACCAAAAAGGGTGAGGTCCGCAGCATGTCATCCCTGCTCGACTCAGCTGTTTTTCCCGGACAGCAGGGAGGCCCCTTGGAACATGTCATCGCTGCCAAAGCAGTGGCTTTCGGAGAGGCGTTGGATCCCTCGTTTTCTGAATACCAGTCTATGGTAAGGAATAATGCTGTCGTCATGGCACAGGCATTCACCGACATGGGGTATCAGGTGGTATCGGGAGGTACCGAGAACCATTCCATACTGATCGATTTACGTACAAAATATCCGGATATCAACGGCAAACAGGTGGAAACCATCCTGGGAGTGGCTGAAATCACTATCAACAAGAACATGGTCCCCTTCGACAGCCGTTCCCCGTTCCAAACCTCGGGGATCCGCATCGGGACCCCTGCCATCACCACCCGTGGATTAAAAGAAGACTCCATGCCGCTGATCGCCCAGATGATCGACGATGTGATCTCCCATGCCGATGATGAGGGCTACGCCAAAGACGTCAGAGAAAAGGTGCATGCCATGATGAAGGATTACCCGCTTTTTGCGTGGTAGGATAAAAATGGACGGGGTCAGGAATCGTCGCTGGGCGCAGGCGGGTTGAGGTTAAGATTGAGAAAGTGCCCAGGCGCCGTAATTGATGAAGGGTCGTACGTCGGTGACGATCATTCCGGCGGCATGTCCTGCTTCCATCCCCAGGATCCCGTCTTCAAAGACCTGGCATTCCTCCGGTCTGACACCCATTTTGCAGGCACATTGCAGAAAGGTTTCAGGATAAGGTTTGTGGCGGGTGACATCATCGGCGGTGATGATGTAATCGAAGTAAGGAGTGAGACCCAGTTCGCCGAGCTGCAGGGTGGCGCTTTTGCGGCTGGCCCCCGTTCCTACCGACATGGGAAGTCTTCCGTGCCACGCTTTAACGATGCTGACCACCTGGTCGACAGGCTTGACCAGATGCACCGCCTCCCAGAAAGCCTCCTGTTTCATCCTGACCAGTTCCTCCGGGGAAAGATGTAGTCCGTTCTCTTCGATGATCCTGCGGGCAAAGGCAATGGTGGGCATGCCGGTCATTTCAAAGACCAACTGCTCTTCAAAAACGAAACCGATGGAATTTCCGATCTTTTTCCAGGTGGCCAGATGCACTGGAAGCGAATCGGACAGGGTCCCGTCCAGGTCAAAAATAAGCGCTTTGGCTTTCGGATCCACATGCAATCCCATACGCGGAAATTTGCCGCAAAAGTAAAAAAACCGCTGACATACGGCAACTCCCTGTGTCAGGCATGCTACTCCACCTGTTACTTTCTGATGAGGGTATGGCTTTCAGAACGCTCCCGGGTACTGATCCGGAGAAGGTAAATGCCTTGCGGGAGCCGGCGGATTTCCACGGTGTTGGGGCCGGGTTCCACCCTGAAGGTCCGGAAGGTTTTTCCGGACATGGAAATGATTTCCGCAAGGGCTGATTCGCCCTCATGGTCGATGGTTATCTGATCCCCTGCCGGGTTGGGGTATATTCTGCTTTTTCTGTTTTCCGGGATGATTGTCGAGGAGGTGATTCTAATTTCTTCCAGCTTCACATCGTAAATGGTGACCGCAGGGAGGGCGTTTCCCAGGTCGAAAACGATGCGGGCAGCCCTGTCGGTTTCACTTTTCATGGTAAAAGTGAAGGAAAAGGCTTCTTCCGTGGTGGACAGCGATGAGGAAAAGTAATCGCTGTAGGCATTCCAGGGATCCGAGGCCTTGCCGGTGTACACGGAGATTGTCCGGGGTGCTGTTGCTCCGGCTTTAAAGGATAAACGGTACGATTTGCCTTTCTCAAGGGTGATTGACCCCCGGTGGAGCTGGGCATGCCATGCCTGGGTCCCTGCTGCGTTGAGGGTTATTATCAGTTTGCCACCTGACCGGGTCATGCTCCCCGATGCTCCCTGCTGGGCATAAAACGACCATCCGTCATTGCTGGTCGAGAAGTTGCTGATATAAACGGGGAAGACCTCTACCGGGGTGGGCTGGGGCATGGGATTTACCAACAGGGCGTTGGCCAGGGGCGTCAGGATTTTTTTTGTCGAAGGATTGTAGATGCCGAAGCCGGCGCTGAACTCCCAGTAAGCCCAGCTAAATCCCTGCTCTTCAAACCATCGGCTGAGGAAGGTGGTCCACCGTACCCTGGAGGCTTCGTCGGCTTTGGAATAGGCTCCGAATTCACCGATGTGAATGGGGATGTGTTGATTCTGCGCGAGCTGGATGGCGTTCCTGAACTCGGCCTGAACGGTCTGACGCTCAAATTCCGTATCATTCCAGGTGGTCCCCAGCCATGCGGAGGATCCTTCCGACCATTCAGCCCCCTGGTGGGTAAAATGAAACGGATTGTAATAATGGATGGTCAGCAGGATGTTTTCATCGTCAGGGAACTGAAGGGCGTTGATGGCTGAAAGACCACCCCATTCTGCCACCCCCATCACTACGATGCGGGTGGGATTTGTTTTCCTGATCTCAGCCAGAGCATCGGCGAAGTGGGTGTTCCATTTGGCTGCCGTCAGATTCCCGTTCGGTTCATTCAGCACTTCGAAGAGCAAACTGTCGGGATAGGTGCTGAAATATTGGGCAATTTGATTCCATTGTGACAGGAAGCGGGCTTTCTGTCCTTCTGGATCGGCGATCAGGGCTTCATGATGATGCATGTTGATGATGGCGTGAAGCTTGTATTTCAGGGCGGTATCCACCACCTGTCTGATCCTGTTCAAAAATGAAGGCGCGATAGTGTATGGCGGGGAAGCGCTGCCCCTGTCCGCCGTTTCCCAGCGGATGGGGATGCGTACATGCTGAAATCCGAGCTCCGCCATGATCCGGAAATATTCGGGCCTCCAGGGATTGCTCCATGCACTTTCCGAGGGAGCTTCAAAACAATTGCCCATGTTGATCCCCCTGCCAAGCCGTTGGTTCATCGTGAACGCGGCTTCCCGCTGCTGACTTACGGCACCCAGGGAACCCAGGGCCAGAAAGAGCATCAAAATCATTCTCTGTTTCATAAAACTCATTTTATCATCTTAATCACCACTGACGATCTCTTAGATTTCTCCAAAATTAGCGATTTTTTACCAACCACCTGAAGGGAACAATCCCTTCGTCATTTTGTTTTCAGTACATTTGCAAGAACTGTAGGAAAATGAATCGAAATGCAACGTTTTTTGGAATCCTGCACTTCTTATATCTTCCGGAAATACAGATCTGATTTTTCCCGCATTTGTATTGTGATGCCCAACCGGAGGTCAGGACTCTTTTTTACTGCCTATCTGAAAAAGATGCTGAAAAATGCAGTGATCGGACCTGCAGTTACGACGGTCAATGAGCTGATGCTCTCCTTTTCAGAACTCCTGCCTGCTTCCCGGCTGAAACTGATCGCCGACCTGTTTGATATTTACAGGGATGAAATCAGGTCGACAGAAACTTTTGATGATTTTTACTTCTGGGGCGAAGTGCTGCTTGGCGATTTCGATGACGTTGACAAATACAGGGTCAATGCCGGAGCGTTGTTCACAAATCTTTCCCAGGTCAAAGATATTGAACATCATTTCGATTATCTGACAGAAGAGCAACGCAAAATCCTGGAGCAGTTCTGGGGTTCCCTGCGGAATTTTGAAAAATACCCCCAGGAGCGGGATTTTTTGACTTTCTGGGAAAAACTCCCCGTCATTTATTCCGGATTCAGGGAGAAACTAGCTTCGGAAGGGGTGGGATACAACGGGATGATCATGCGTGACGGGATTGAAAATGTGTTGTCGGGGAAATCGAAGTTTGCCTATGACCATTACTGTTTTATCGGGTTGAATGCCCTGAATAATTGTGAAAAAGTGCTTTTCAGGGTACTCCGGGAAGGAGGGAGAGCCTCTTTTTTCTGGGATTATGATGATTATTATGTCGGGAATCACCTGAACAGCGCCGGCAACTTCATGCGGGAAAACCTTCTTCTTTTTCCTCCTCCCGATGATTTTACTGTCGATACGACAGCTTTTTCCCAACCCAAAAATATTGAATTGGTTGCTGCTGCTTCGGGGGTTGGGCAGGCCCAGGTAATTCCGTCCCTTTTTACGGAGCCCATCGGAAAGTCGCGGTTTGACTATGCTGCCATCGTCCTGGCCGATGAATCCTTGCTTTTCCCTGTTCTGGGAGCCATCCCTGAATCTTTTGGGGAGGTGAACATCACCATGGGGTATCCGGTTAGAAATTCTCCCGTAGTGAGTTTCCTCATGCAGATTGCCTCCCTGGTTCTGAACGCCAGGCCCTGGGAAAACAAGATCCCCCGCCTGTATCACCGGCTGGTGACAGGCATCCTTGCCCATCCACTGTTGGCAGGTATCGAGCCTGAAAAGGTTACCTCGCTCCTCCGGGAGATTAAAACCGTCAACAAAATTTACCTCACTGCCGGGGATCTCGATCTCTCCCCGCTGCACTGCACCATCTTTTCTCCGCCCCGGAAAGTTGCGGAATTTTCGGGCTACCTTCTGGACATCCTCCGGCAGGTATATTCCCGGACAGGAGAGGATAAGGAGCATCTCGTCATCCGGGAAATGATTTATCACATCTATAGTGCCCTGGAAAAGCTGAAGTCCGTGGTGGATGAGATTCTTGCACCGGAGAAAACAGAACTATCCCCGTCGGTATATTTCAACCTGATGATACGGGTTCTGAACCTGGAGTCGGTGGCATTTGAGGGGGAACCTCTTTCGGGATTACAGGTGATGGGAATTCTGGAAACCCGCTGTCTCGATTTTGATGATCTGGTGATCATCGGCCTGAATGAAGATAACTGGCCGAAGAGCACTCCGGCCCCTTCGCTGATCCCTTTCAATCTCCGCAAGGGTTTTGGGTTGCCGGGAATAGACGACCAGGAGGCTATGTATGCCTATTATTTTTACAGATTGATTCAACGGTCCCGGAGAATAACCGCTACCTGGAATACGGTACGGGAAGGCGTCACCGGGGGTGAACTGAGCCGGTACGGTTTTCAGTTGATATACCATTCGCCTCATCAGGTCAGGCAAAGGAGATTCGATTATGCCTTTTTCAGCAATCCGGTAAAGCCGGTCACCGTTGCTTCAGATCGTACAATCAGGGAGAAGATGCTGGCCCGTAACCGGGATGAGAAAGCCCTTTCCCCAAGCGCCATTATTCTTTTTATGACGTGCAGCCTCAGGTTTTATTTCCGTCATGTGGTAGGCCTTCAGGAGCCGGAAGAGGTAACAGAAGATATAGACCGTCAGCTTTTCGGGAATACATTTCACAAGGCTGTGGAGAACCTATACCTGCCTTATACAGGCAAAATCCTGACTGCCGGTGATTTTGAAAGGATGGCGGCCGACAAGGAGAATATCCGGAAATGTACCCTTCAGGCATTGGCGACCGAGTATTTCCGTATGCCGGCTTCCGAATGGAAGAGCCTTTCCTTAGAAGGTAAAACACTCCTGATATTTTCGACGATAGGAGTCTATCTCCGGAATCTTCTTCGTATGGAGATGAACGGTGCCCCTGTTTTATTGCGGGCATTGGAAAACAGTTATGAAGTCCCGGTCACCGTCGAAATTGACGGAACCCCCCGCACAATCAAGCTGGGCGGAAAAATAGACCGCGTTGATGAATCACAGGGCGTGATCAGGGTCGTGGACTATAAAACAGGTTCCCTGAACAGCGCTGACCTGGCATTTGGAGATCCGGGGGAGTTGTTTGACCTGTCGGTGGCCAAACTCCGGAAAGAGGTGATCCAGACGTTGACCTATGCCTGGATTCTGAAAAAGGGGTATTTTCACGATTCCCCCATCGGGGCTGTCGTGTTGGCGATATTGAACCTGAACGACGAAAACTTCAGGTTTGATGTCCGGATGAACCAGGCGCCGGCAGAAATTTCCACTGTTGAAAAGGAACTTGAAGATAATCTGAAATCCATAATTCAGAAGATCTTTTCGGAAAATAGCGTGTTCCGGCAGACTGAGTTTACAGACCGCTGCCTTTACTGTCCTTACAACGGGATTTGCAGGAGGGGATAGAAAAAGGGCTGTTGTGAACGGGTCAATTCTCAGAGCCGCTGTATCTGGTTATAAGTTCCCCCAGCGTTTCCTTTGCATCGCCAAGGAGCATTATGACTTTTTCGTTTTTATACAAAGGATTGTCAATTCCGGAATATCCCGGTTTATCGTCGAGGTTACAGACAAGTACCCTTTTGGCCATATGGGCCAGAAGAATTGGCATACCCGATATCGGGGTATTTTTCTGAGTAATAGCAGCAGGATTAACCACATCACATGCTCCTACTATAATGGCAACGTCAGTTTTTTCAAATTCCGGATTTATATCATCCATTTCAATAAGCTTATCATAAGAAAGTTCAGCCTCTGCAAGCAAAACGTCCATATGTCCCGGCATCCGGCCGGCAACCGGATGAATGGCAAACTTTACATCCTTTCCCGACTCTTCCAGCATTGTGGCAAACTTTACCACATCAAACTGAGCCTGGGCAAATGCCATTCCGTACCCGGGAACAAAGATGATCTTTTTTGCATTCCGGCAAACTTCAGTAGCTTCTGCAAGCGGATCCGTTATAGCCGGCTTTTCCGGGGATAAGTGATTTTGAACATCTACCTGTCTATCAGAAACATCTTCCAGATTCAGGAATTCCGAAACCGGGTCTTTTGTGTCCCTTACTTTGAAACCAATAAAAACCTGGAGCAGATTTCTGTTCATCGCCTTGCACATCACATGGGTCAGGATTGAACCCGATGCAGCAACTGTCGCACCGCAGGCAATAAGTAATCTGTTGTGGATTATCACCCCGCAGAAAGCAGCAGCGAGACCGGCGGTTGCATTTAAAAATGAGATCAGGACAGGCATATCAGCCCCTCCGATACGTATTGAAAATACCAGGCCTAACAAAATGGATTCAACTACCATAACAATAAGTACAAAGGTAAGCCAACCTTCCCGGGGATAACCTGTGAAAAACCCTGTTATGATTATCAGAATCAATAATCCGGTTGTTATCAGACTATGACCGGGTAAAGTAACCGGAGGTTTCCTGATCACATTCCCAAGCTTTCCACTGGCAATCATACTTCCGCTAAAGGTAAGAGCTCCTATTGCAAGTCCGAGAAGCCCTGAAATTTTTTCAATACCAAAACCAGGGAGGGTATTCCTGGTAAGTTCAATAAAAGAGACAAGGAATGCTGCAATACCTCCTGCTCCATGCTGAAAAGCCACCATTGCCGGTATCTGTATCATTTTTACCCGGCTTGCCACATACCAGCCTGCTGCCGAACCAATCAACAGAGCAATTATTACAATATGTGGCTGCATGATCCTGTGCCGGATGATAACCACAATTACCGCAAGCGCCAGAGCAAATGCGGCGCTGAAATTACCTGCACGCGCCCCTTTTGGAGTCCTGAACCTGGTAAATCCACCAAGGAATATTAGTATGATTATCAGATCTATAACTAAATCAAGCCAATTGTCCATCGAGTTCTGTATCTATTCGTATTGTTATTCCTTCTTATTCTTAAAAAGCTTCAGCATCCTCTCAGTAATCGTGAATCCGCCGACAACATTAAATGCTGCCAGAGCTATTGCAATTGCACCGAGTAGAGTGTCTGTTAAATCAGATGTAACAGCAAAAACGAGGAGCGCTCCCAGTATCGTTACTGCCGAAATGGCATTGGTCATCGACATTAATGGCGTGTGCAATAATGGCGGTACTTTTGAAATAAGTAAATATCCTATGATGATTGACAGGATAAATACAGAGACCATTATCAATAATTCATTCATAATTATTCAATTAAAATTCAATGTGACTCACCAAGCGCTTTAAGTGTCCCTTTATGCAAAATCATTCCGTTATGTGTAACCAGGGAATTTTTTACAATTTCATCCTCAAGGTCGGGTTTAAAATCACCATTCTTGAAAAGATTTTCCACATAATTGTACATATTGATTGCATAAAGCCAGGTTGAATGAATGGCCATTCTTCCGGGAATATTCTGTAACCCGGACACCAAGACATTATGTCTGATGATTTGTTTCCCGGCCTCAGTAACGGCACAATTACCTCCCTGATCAATCGATACATCAACTATAACCGATCCGGGTTTCATAGAGGCTATCATTTCATCGGTAATCAGTACCGGTGCAATTTCTCCGGGCACCAGAGCGCTCAGTATCACAGCATCGGCATCCTCCAGGAATGGTTTAATCAGCTCTCTTTCTTGTTCAATCCATTCTGCCGGCAGACTTTTCGCATAACCTCCTTCTCCTGTAGCCAGGTCAGCGGGAACATCAAAACCGCCGACTTTGGCTCCCAGACTTATAGCTTCCTCCCTTGCCTTTGGCCGTATATCGATAACTGTGATAATGCCGCCAAGCCTTTTTATTGTGGCAATTGCCTGAAGACCTACAACACCGGCTCCAACAACAAGAAATTTAGAGGGTTTTATGGAACCTACCGCGGTACCTATCATTGGAACGAACTTTTGAAGATGATTTGCAGCAATCAGAACTGATTTATAACCGGTAACGGTGCTCATAGATGTCAGAGCATCCATCTTCTGAGCTTTTGTTATCCTTGGGATGCCATCCATGGTCAATGATGTGATCTTTTTATCCTTCAACATCCTGACTATTTTATGATTGGATGGGGTTGCCGGATGTAGAAAAGTAATCAGGATACTTTCATCTTTCATCATTTCAATTTCATGCCTGCCTGCATTTACATTATATTTGGGTTCCTTAACCTTAAGTATAATATCGGCCCGGCCAAATAAAGTCTCCACATCGGCAGTAACCTCTGCGCCGGCCGATCTGTAATCTTCATCACTGAAATAAATACCCGCGCCGGCATTTGATTCGATAATAACATCAAAACCAAGCTTTATAAGTTTCTCTGTCGTCTCCGGAGTTGCCGCAACTCTTTTTTCTTCTTCCATAATCTCTTTTGGAATCCCGATAATCATAACGAATCTCCTTTATTATTTAGTTAAATTTATGTTAATATGTTTATCTGGTCAACGAATTTCAATTAACGAATTTTAAATACACAAAGAAACCTATTTATTATCTGATATTTCAATAACGCCGAAAAATTTCTGTCAGGAAGGAGTGTTATTCCGGGCAGAATAATTCAGTTTAACAATACAAATACATTACTGTCATCTTTCTCTGAAAAAAATGTGCTGATTTCCGGATACAAATATTGGTGGAAGAACTTACAGAAACTATGATAAAAATTATTCATTCCGATCACAGAAATCCATTTCTCCCTGTCATTTTCAGGTGCGAAACCCTGTCTTGACAATTTGAATTCCGGTAATCGCTTTCCTCCTCCGGTCTGCGGCGGGGAGTTTCAAAAGTAAAGTTTGTGATATATTTCATTTTGGCGGTGAGGATGGTATTATGATATTAGAGTGACACCATTTATATTTGCCCGGTTTCAAATTTTAATGTTATGCCGCATATCTCGCAACGGGGGGCTGTCATGCCCGATTCACCCATCAGGAAACTGGTTCCCTATGCCAACCAGGCCAAAGCGCAAGGGGTCAGGGTATTCCACCTGAACATCGGACAGCCTGACCTGCCCACTCCCCAGGTTGCGTTGGATGCTATCCGGAACATAGACTGCCAAGTGCTGGAATATTCGCCGAGTGAGGGGAATCTGTCATTTCGAAAAAAATTGGCCAAATATTACCACCGGTTTAAAATTGAGGTCAATCCCGAAGAGATCATCATCACTTCCGGAGGCAGTGAAGCTGTTACTTTTGCCTTTATGGCCTGCCTGGATCCGGGCGATGAGATCATCGTGCCCGAACCGGCCTATGCCAATTATACGGCCTTTGCCATCAGCTCGGGAGCGGTGATCCGTTCCATCCCATCCAGAATTGAAGATGGATTTGCCCTGCCTCCGGTGGCGGAATTCGAAAAGCTGATCACCCCGAGGACAAAAGGGATCATGATCTGTAATCCCAACAACCCGACGGGTTACCTTTACACCCGCGAGGAGATGAGGCAAATCAGGGACCTTGTTCTGAAGTACAACCTGTTCCTTTTTTCCGATGAGGTATACCGGGAATTTTGCTA
>Ga0116161_1005442_pt1 | contig 10268 bp, 9 predicted proteins | sample AD_JPNAS3_MetaG_FD_89877 | JGI IMG/M metagenome (GOLD analysis project Ga0116161, IMG submission 89877) | Active sludge microbial communities of municipal wastewater-treating anaerobic digesters from Japan - AD_JPNAS3_MetaG | ecosystem: Engineered > Bioreactor > Anaerobic > Digestate | place... | reverse complement strand
GGGGGGGGGGGGGGGCGGGGGGCGGGAGCGGAGTGCGGGGCGGGGGAGGGGGGGCGATGGGGGGGGGGGGGGGCGGGGGGGGGGACGGATATCAAGCCTTGGCCCGGCCGGGGGGTCGTGATAAGGTTTTGAGCGGGCGGGATCGGAATCAGCTCTCGGCGGACGGAATCAAGACCGACATGCAACGGGTGGCATCGATCGTTCTCGCCGGCGGGCGCGGGCCGGATTTCGGGCCGCTGTCGGAGCGCCGGACCAAAGCGGCGTTCCCGATCGCCGGGACCTACCGGATCATCGACTTCGTTCTCAGTAATCTATGCCTTTCCGGCATCCGCCAGGTGGGGATCATCACGCAGTATCTGCCGGCGCCGCTGATGTCGCACATCGGCTCGGGCCGCTCGTGGGATTTCGACATGGCCGACCGCAGCCTCAAGTTCATGACCCCGTTTCTGGGCTACAGCGAAACGCGCTGGTTCAACGGCTCGGCCGACGCCATCGCCAAGAACATCAACCTGTTCGACCTGAATGAGATCGACCATCTGCTGATCCTCTCCGGCGAGCATGTCTACCAGATGGATTACCGCGAACTGCTGGATTTCCACGTCCGGCAGCAGGCCGACGTGACGCTGGCCTGCGTCGACCTGCCGCCGTCGCGGCAGAATCCGCGCTTCGGGCATGTGGTGGTGAACGGCGAAGGGCGGGTGGTTTCGTTTGTCGAGAAGCCCGAGCGCAGCGTGGGATCGCTCGTCTCGATGGGGGTGTTCTGTTTCCGGCGCGATGTGCTGCTGCATCTGCTGGAAGCGGGCCGTCCCGACGAGGGGGAGGAGTTCACGCTGGCGGGCGACGTGCTGCAGCCGTTCGTCAAGCATCTGCGCGCCGTCGCCTGGACGTTCCGCCGGCCGTGGCACTACCTGGGCAATCTGCAGGAGTATCACGAGTTCCACATGCGACTGGCGCGGGGCGAGATCGAGCTGTTTGAGCGCGACTGGGAAGTGATGACGAATTTTTCGGACCGGACGCTGTCGTCGCGGTCACCGGCGTTCTTCGCCGCCGGGAGCCGGGCGCGCGACAGCATCATCTCGCCCGGCGCGGTGATCGAGGGGGTTGTCGAGAGCAGCGTGCTGTCGCCGGGGGTGTTCGTCGGGCGCGGCGCCGTCGTCCGCGATTCGATCATCCTGCACGACGTGCGGATCGAGGAAGGCGCGCGGCTTGAGCGGGTGATTGCGGACAAGGATGCGACGTTCGCGGGCGGCGCGCGCGTGGGCGTGCCCGACGTCGGCGCCGGGGGGCATCCGTTGACGATCATTCCGAAGGGCTACCGCGTGGAGCCGGGGGAGACGATCCCGGCCGGGACGCGGTTTGACGAAGTGCTGCTGCCGTGACGGGGCGGGCGCGCGGGGTGTAACCGTTTGCACATTTGGGGGATTGGGGGATGCAACGGGAATCCGCCGCGGACGTGTCGACTTTGTGTAACACGCCGTCCAACTCAAATCGATTCAGTTCTCCATAAACAGGCGAAGGGTGGCACGGGTTCTGCATTTCGGGTCATGCGGCGGCATGCGTCGCCGGCCCCAATCCCTCGCCAAGGATACGTCCGCTTCATGCTTCGACTGCTGTTTCCGTGCCTGATCGTCCTGACGGCCAACGCGTTCGCCGCGTCGTCGGCCCCCGCCCTGAGCCTCGGCGTCGAAACGCTGATCCAGGCCGGCGGGCCCGAGGGCGATGTGATTGAACTGACGAATCGCTCCAGTCGCGGCGTGCGGATCAGTTCGGTGGTGATTGATTTCCAGTCCTCGCGCGGGGAGCTGATTGTTGACGCCGGCGCCGATGGGTTGGGGTCGGGCGAGTGGCGCGACGTCGTGGTCACGCACGCGGGCGACACGGGATTCACGGGGATCACGGGCAACGTCGGCGACAAGAGCCTGGACGGCGCCTCGCAGATCATTCTGGACTTCAGCGAGTTCGACGCCGGCGAGACGTTCCGCCTTACGCTCGATCTGGATCCGCTGGACCCGCGCAAGGGGGCGGCGGTGGACGGCGGATTGCTGGCCGACACGATGGTGACCGTCTATTTCGAGGGGGAGGATTTCGGGTTTGTCCGGTTGTTCGGTTCGTACGCGGAGATCGGCGCCGACGCGGCCGGGACGACGCTGTGCGACGAACGGCCCGACGCGCCGACCGTCCCCGAGCCGGCGACGTTCGGGCTGGTCGGCCTCGGGATGGCGGGGGTGGGCTGGTTTCGCCGGAAGAAACTGAGAAGATAGCGGATCACGAAAAACACGAATGAACACAAGAGAAGCAAGCACGAAGCTTCAATTTCGAAATTCGAACCAAATTCAAATCCTCGAATCTCCATCTACTGAAACAGGATAACGCGGCATCGCGCGGCCAACCGGGATCGAAGGCAAGATGCGGAATCGCGAAAGCGGTCAGAATCTCGGAGGGGTGGGCTGAGGCGCGTCCCAGGGATCCGCGCTGGGTTGCGCGCTCGACAATCGGCCGGGGGGTTTGCAGAATGGGGGCCGCCTGAATGCCAGATGCCGCGACGGAAGCGGTTCAGCCGGGTTGCCCGCCGCAATGCCCGATCACCGAGATCCCAACGCCGACCCACCGCCAAGTTCCCCCTGGGAGTCGTCGGAAGCCGAGCGGCCGGACGACGCCATCGAGTTTCGCGAACTTGGGCCGGAGTCGGCGCCGGCCGCGGGGCCGCGCGCGTCCGCGCCGGCCGACGACCGGGAGGAACCGGCCTGGCGCCCGGCGGGCGCAGGCGGAGCGTTCGAAATCGAGATGTTCGATGAGGAGCGCGAGCCGCAAGCCGGCAGCTACTTCGCCGAGATTGCTCCGGAGCCCCCGCCACAACCCGAGGAACTGATCCACGCGCCCGCGCGCGGCCGCAAGGCGGGCTCGGGCGGGGCCGAGCCGTGGCGCCTGGGGATGGCCGAAACGCTCGACCCGGCCGTCCGGCGTCCGCAACGCCGGCCGCCGCTGGCGCTGCGGCTGTGGTGGGGGTTGATGCCGCTGATCCTGCTCGTCGCCGGTTATGCCTCGGTGATCTTCAGCCAGGACGGCGTCGGCTATGCATGGGATGAGGCCTATTACTACCGCCCGAGCCTGCAGGCGATCGACTGGCTGCTGGACCTGGCGCGGGGGCAGACGGGCCTTGATCAGGCATCGGTCGACTACTACTGGGAAGAGCGCCACGAGCATCCCAGCGTGCAGAAGTTCCTCTCGGGGTTTGCGCTGCATTTTTTCCCGAACCCGGAGAGTCAGCTCTTCGCGATGCGGCTGCCGATGGCGGTCCTGTTCGGGCTGACGCTGAGTCTGATTTATCTGCTGGGACGGCGCGCGTGGGGGACCATGCCCGGGCTGATCGCGGCGCTGATCTATCTGACGCTGCCGCGGGTGTTCGGGCATGCGCACTTCGCATCGATGGAAACGCCGCTGGTCTTCATGACCCTGCTGGTGGTGTTCTGTTTTCTGCGCGGGCTGTTCTCGCCGACGTGGGCCGTGGCGACGGGCGTCGCGTTCGGGCTGCTGCTGGCCACCAAGATCAACGGATTTTTCCTGCCGATCCCACTGCTCGTGTGGGCGCACCTGTTCGCGCGGCGGCGGTATGTCAACAACGTCTTTGCGATGCTGTTCCTCGGGCCGGTGGTAATGGTCGCCGTCTGGCCCTGGCTGTGGCACGACACCGTGCACCGCCTGCTGGAGTACCTGGCGTTTCACGCGAGCCACCAGCAGACGGCGCTGTATTTTCTGGGGCGCAAGTGGGGCTATGGCGGGGTCAATGCCCCGTGGTTTTATCCGCTGGTGATGATCGGCGTCACGCTACCGCTCTTTTCGCTGGCGCTGGTGATTTACGGCATTCTGCGGACGTTGTTCCGGATTCGGCGACGGCCGCTGGGGGCGCTGTTCGTGCTGTGCGCGGCGGTGCTGCTGGGCGTCGCCTGCGCGCCCGTCACGCCGCGCTACGACGGCGTGCGACTGTTCCTGCCGGTGTTTCCGTTCCTGGCGCTGCTGGGGGGAGCGGGCCTGGAGAGTCTGATCCGGCGGATTCAGCGGTGGACCGCCCGCAGCCGGCGATTCCATGACCTCGAGATCCTGCGGGTGGGGCATCTGCTGACGGCGGGGGCGGCGCTGGCGATTCTGGCCGAAGGGGTTACGGCGCTGGTCCTCTACCATCCGTTCTATCTGTCCTACTTTAATCCGCTGGTGGGCGGGCTGGAGGGGGCCGAGCGACGAGGTTTCGAGACGACCTACTGGGGCGAGGCGCTCAATGAAGAGGTGATCGAGACGCTCAACGGGCTGCCGGACCGGCCCGACGGCGCGCCGCCGAGCATCCGCCCGCTGGCGCTGCACGGGCTCAATCTGGCGCACCTGCAGGAATGGGGGCTGTTGCGGGCGGACCTGCGGTTCGACGCCGAGCCGCCCTACGATTACCACCTGCTGCTGATGCGGCGCGGGTTTTTCAATCGGCCCGAGCGCGCGCTGGCCGACACGCGGGCGTTTCCGATTGAACGGCGCTGGCTGAAGTTCGGCGTGCCGATGATCGCGCTGTATCGGACGGGGGAAGCGTTCGAGCAGTTCTGGCCGACGATGCCGCCCAACCCGCCGGTCGGGCAGGAATAGGATTTCCTGGAGGGACGGATGAGACAACGGGATGATCATTGACGACCGGTCGGCGCTGACCGCGGGGCGCCGGCTGCTGAACGGCTCCAGAATTCTCCGGCCACCCCTTGCAGGGGTTCTATCGTTGGGGGCGGCGACGCAGGGTTCCGGCCTTCGGCCTCCACCCTGCGCTTTACTCCCGTCGTCCGCTCCGCGGACTCATCCGGTTAGCAAGTCGGAACCACCTGTACTGGCTGGGCAGCCTGACGGTCCAATGATCCGCAGTCGAATCGCCTGTTGGGGATCGCCCTACGCGGAAATAGCGCGATGACAGCCGCTGTCGGAGATGGGGCGGGCTCTTATTGAGATCTTTCGCGGCACGGGCCGGAGGGGTCTGGCGCATCGCCGCCGGCGGCCGCGTCCTGCGGAGCGGCGTAAGCGGCGGCGAGTTCGGCGCGGAGCCCCCGCAGCCCGCCGGCGCGAATCGCGCTACGAATTCGGTCCATCAGCCGCCAGAAAAAAGTCAGGTTGTGCTCGGTCAGCAGCCGCGAACTCAAGATCTCGTTGCACTGATACAGGTGCCGCAGGTAGGCGCGCGAGTAGTGCCGGCAGGCGCTGCACGGGCAGTCGGCCTCCAGCGGCGCGGGGTCCTCGGCAAACTGATTCTGCTTGATCGAGCGGATGCCGGCGAACGTGTAGACGCGGCCGTTGCGCGCGTTGCGCGTCGGCACGACGCAATCGAACATGTCGACGCCGCGCGCGGCCATGTCGATCAGGTTGAGCGGCAGGCCGATCCCCATCGCATAGCGCGGGCGATCGGCGGGCAGGTGGGCGACGGCGGCCTCGAGCATCTCGAGCATCAGCGGCTCCGGTTCGCCGACCGACAGGCCGCCGATCGCATAGCCGGGCAGGTCGCGCTCGACGGTGCGGCGGGCCGACTCAGCACGCAGCGCGGCGTCGAAATGCCCCTGCACGATGCCGAACAGGTGCGCCCGGCCGGCGCGCGGGGCGTGCGCGGCCCGGCAGCGATCCAGCCAGCGCAGCGTCCGTTCCAGCGCGGCGCGCACGGCGTCGGCGGGTGCATTGAAATCAAGGCATTCGTCGAAGGCCATCACGATGTCGCTGCCCAACCGGTGCTGAATCGCGATCGCCTCCTCCGGCGTCAGGTGAATCCGCTGGCCGTCGTAGGGGGAACGGAACTCGGCGCCGGCCTCGGTGAGCTTGCGCATCGGGGCGAGCGAGTAGACCTGGAATCCGCCCGAATCGGTGAGGATTGCGTGCGGCCAGTTCATGAAGCGGTGCAGGCCGCCGAGCCGCTCGATCAGGCGCGAACCAGGCCGCAGCTCCAGGTGGAACGTGTTGCCGAGAATCAGCCGGTAGCCGATGCGCGCGACCTCGTCGGGGAGCATCGCCTTGACCGTGGCGCGCGTGCCGACCGGCATGAAGACGGGGGTTTCGATCCGTTCGCCGCGCAGGTGCAGGATGCCGGTGCGCGCGGCGCCGGCCGGGTCGCGATGCGTGATTTCGAAAAGCTTCATCAGCGGCGCGCGCTCAGCGGGTTTCCTGGCGCGGAGCCGGCTGCGCCGCCTGCGGCCGATCGCGCAGGATGCGCAGGCGGAACTGGATGATGTCGCGCAGCATCCGGGGGGCGTCGCTCAGCAGGCTTACCTTCGACGCATCGTTGTTGATCCAGCGGACAGGGTGCTCCAGGACGCGCAGGCCGAAGGCGCGGGCCAGCATCAGCAGCTCGACGTCGAACGCCCAGCCGCTCGACTGCTGGTGGGGGAAGATCGTTTCGACCGCCTGGGCGGTGAAGAGCTTGAACCCGCACTGCGTATCGCGGAAGGGGAGGCCCGACAGCGGCCGGACGATCATGTTGAACGCGCGGCCGGCGGCCTCGCGCCACGGCGGCTGGCGCACGTCGAGCCGCGACTCGGGGAGCGCGCGCGAGGCAATGACGATGTCGTAGCCGCCGCGCGCCATCGCCTCCAGCATGCCGTTGGCTTCGCCGATGGGGGTGGAGAGGTCCGCGTCGCTGAACAGGCGGAAGCGCCCGCGGGCGGCCTGCATCCCGCGCGCCACGGCGGCGCCCTTGCCCTTGTTCGGCTCGCCGTCCAGCACGATGCAGTGGGGAAACTCGGCCCGCACCTGTTCGGGCGTGCCATCGGTCGAGCCGTCGTCGGCGACGACGATCTCGACGGGCCACGGCTGCGCCTGAGCCCAGGCGGTCACTTCGCGCAGCGAGGCCGGCAGCCGGCGCGTCTCATTGTAGGCGGGGAAGACAAGGGACAGGTGAGGCGCTGCCGGGGACATCGATGCGCTCAATCCTCATAGCCGCGGGGATGACGCCGATGCCACTCCCAGGCCGAGGCCACGATGTCGTCCAGGTTGACGTGTCGCGGCCTCCAGCCGAGGATGTCGTGCGCCTTTCGGGATGATGCCACAAGCCGCGAGGGATCGCCAGCCCGCCTTGGCGCGGCCTGTTCGGGGATCGGATGGCGCGTCACCGCGCGGGCGACGTCGATCACCTGACGCACGCTGTAGCCGCGACCGTTGCCCAGGTTGATCTGCTCGCTCGCGCCGCCGCGCTCCAGGTGATCGAGCGCGAGCAGATGCGCCTCGGCCAGGTCGTCGACATGGATGTAATCCCGCACGCAGGTGCCATCGCCGGTCGGGTAGTCGGCGCCGAAAACCTGGATGTGCGGCCGCTGGCCGAGCGCGACCTGCAGCGCGATCGGGATCAGGTGCGTTTCGGGATCGTGGTCCTCGCCGCGGTCGGGGGCGCCGCCGCACGCGTTGAAGTAGCGCAGCGCGACGTGACGCAGGCCGAAGGCGGCGTCATACGTCTCCAGGATCCGTTCCACAAACCGTTTGGAGAGGCCGTAGGGGTTGGCCGGCTGCTTCGGATGCGTCTCCTCGAGGATCTCCGTCCGGGGTTCGCCGTAGACCGACGCCGTCGAGGAAAAGACGATCTGATCGGCGCCGGCGTCGCGCATCGCATCAAGCAGCGCGAGCGTGTTGACCGTGTTGTTCTGGAAATAGAGATCGGGACGCTCAACCGACTCGGGCACGGACGTGAACGCGGCGAAATGGATCACCTGGCTGACGTTGAATTCGCGCAGCGTCTGGCGCAGCCGCGCCGAATCGGCCAGGTCGGCCTGAATGAACGGGACCTCCGGCGGAACGGCCCGGCGATGGCCCTTGGACAGGTTGTCGTAGACGACGACCGGTTGCCCGCGGCGCACGAGGGCGGCCACCGTCGCGCTGCCGATATAACCCGCCCCGCCCGTGACCAGGACGCTCATCTCCAGAGGCTCCTTCGCGTTACGCGATCCGCGGAACGATCAGGTTGTCGAGTCGCCGGACGGGTCATCCGTCTCCTCCGCGCGATCGTCCGGCGGGGCGTCTTCCGCGGGCAGTTCCTCCTGGATCTGGCGGAAGAGCGGCTCCATCCCCAGGGCGTAGCGCGTCGAGGGGTTATACACGAACTTGAGGTGCGGGTGGCGCTTCAGATAGACGCGCTGGCTGACCAGATGGCGGATATAGCCGGCGCCGCGGTTCAATTCGCGCACGGTCTCGCGGACGACGTCGTCGGTCTGGTCTTCCAGGAACGTGAACTGGACGACGGCCTCGCTCAGGTCGGGCGAGAGCTTGACATGCGTGACCGTGATGAATTCGGGCAGGTTGGGGTTGTTGAGCTCGCGGTCCAGGATGGTCGCAATCTCGGTCTGGAGCAGATGGGCGACGCGCTCGATGCGGGGGGAAGTCACGTTGAGGCCTTCGCAGTCGGATTGGTCCGGGGGCGCGGCGGAGGGCGGGTTTCCGCCGCTGCGGGCGCGGCCGCGCACCCTCGCTACCGTATCAGAACCCGCCGTGACAAACCAAGCGGATTGGCGGGCAGGGTTGCCGGGCTGAGTTGTTGGAGTGAGGTATGGACGGCTTTTTGAGGACGAGGACGAGAGACGTTTATCGTGTGTGGGGGTAGCGGGGCTGGACAGGGGGCGGGGGGACGGGGTATAGTGGGGGTGTTTATGACCGCGGGATCAAGAATTGCCGTGCCCCGCGCGCATCAGAGCCTGATACCAGAATCCGGGCGGTCCCGCCGGGGCTTCCTGGAAGGAGAAACCGAATGGACTCGCTGTATGATCGCGAAGCCGTGCGACCGCTGTGGGAGGAATTGTCCTACGTGGGGATCGAGCCGTTGACGACGGCCGAGGAGGTCGACGCCGCCCTGGGGAACGCCGAAGGCACGGCGCTGCTGGTGATCAATTCGGTCTGCGGCTGCGCGGCGGGGGGCGCCCGGCCCGGCGCGACCCTCTCGCTGCAGCACACGACGATCCCCGATCGGCTCTATACGGTCTTCGCCGGCGTGGACCGCGCCGCCGTCGAGCGCGCGCGCGGCTACATGCCGGGCATTCCGCCCTCGTCGCCGTTCATCGCGCTGTTCAAGGAAGGCAAACCGGTCTTTACGCTGCCGCGCCACCAGATCGAGCAGATGGACGCGCCGGCGATCGCCCGCGCGCTGGCGCAGGCCTACGACGCGCATTGCAGCCGTCAGGGCCCGTCGGTGCCGCGCGAAGTGTTCGAGAAGAACGTGTCGGTGTCGCAATGCGGGTCCACGATCCCGCTGGCCGGACCGCGCTAGGGAGACGCGCCGAGCGGTCGATGTTTCGGACGGGCCATTCCCGCGACGTGGGGGAATGGCCCGTCTGGTTTTCTTGCCGTCCTCGTCTCTTGTCCTCGTTCTCGTGATCGCCCCCAACGGTCCATCCAAGCGTTCTCCCTTTCCCCGCCTCGGTGATCATCAATTGAAACCCCGCCCGTTCTCTGGCATCGTACCGTTCAGTACTCCCCGGCCGCCTCACGCCGGATCAGGCAGGGCTCGGATGCGCCACGGCTGCAAAGACCAACTGGCCCGAGAATTCGTCTGTCCGAAATGCCACGGGCACGGCGCCCACGTGCAGGAGGTCTCCGTCGGCCGGGCGATGGTGAATCTGCTGCCGCTGCCGGCCAACAGCTACCTGGCCGTGACCTGCGGGCTGTGCGGATATACGGAGTTTTACCATCTGGCCATCGCCGAGAAGGTCGTCGAGTCGGCCTCGGAACTGGCCGACCCGCGGAAGCTGACGCAGAAGACCGACCCGTGACGCCGCGACTTCCTCAGGATCTCGCGCGAGATGCCGGCTGAGTTTTTCCGCGGCGCGGCCGACGTCTGGCGCGGCCTGCGCTTCCTGCTCGGCCATCCGGGGCTCTGGATCTGGGCGCTCATCCCGTTCACGATCAACGTTCTGCTCTTCGCCGGCGTTGCCTGGGCCGTCTGGCATTTCGCCGGCGGCTGGCTGGAGCGGACGTTTTTTGCCCAGGGCGGTTTCTGGGCCGATCTGTTCGGTTACCTGCTGGGCGCGCTGATCTGGATCGCGCTGGGGCTGACGACGCTCTTCGCGTTCGTGCCGATGGCGGCGCTGATCGCTTCGCCGTTCAACGACGTCCTGTCGGAGAAGGTCGAGGTGATCTACGGCGGCGGGACGGTCGAGGAATCGTTCTCGCTCAAGGCGCTCTGGCGCGGGTTACGGGTCGGCCTGGCCACCAGCCTGCGCCTGTTCTGGGTGACGCTGCTGTTGTTCATCTGCACGTTGCCGCTGCATCTGGCGCCGGTGATCGGG
>Ga0116161_1005433_pt1 | contig 10277 bp, 7 predicted proteins | sample AD_JPNAS3_MetaG_FD_89877 | JGI IMG/M metagenome (GOLD analysis project Ga0116161, IMG submission 89877) | Active sludge microbial communities of municipal wastewater-treating anaerobic digesters from Japan - AD_JPNAS3_MetaG | ecosystem: Engineered > Bioreactor > Anaerobic > Digestate | place... | reverse complement strand
CATGATGCAGATTGATGTGCGGGCGTACAAGATTCCCGGGTTTGTGGAGAAATCGAAGAGGGCGGGATGCTCTCAGGTGTTTGTCGGTATGGAAAGTATCAACCCGGACAACCTGAAAGCAGCTGGAAAGACGCAAAACGACGTGGGTGATTACGCTCACATGGTTGAGGTCTGGCACGATGCGGGAGTGGCGGTTCACGTCGGCTACATTATCGGCTTCCCGTTCGATACCCCGGAGTCGGTCGCGGATGATGTCCGCCGCCTGGCGGACGAAATGAAGGTGGACCAGGCTTCCTTTTTCATGCTCACACCTCTTCCGGGTTCCGTTGACCACAAGCGTATGGTGGAAAACGGGGAAGAGATGGATTCTGATTTCAACCGTTTCGATTCATTCCACGCCGCAACGAACCACCCCCGCATGACAAAAGCGCAATGGTTCGAAACATACCAGCGAGCCTGGCGAGATTTTTACCGGTTCGACCGTATGCGGGCCATCATGCGAAGGACGCCACGGCGGCATTACTGGAACGTGTTCACCAATTTCATGTGGTACAAAAACTCTTTCCTTTCCGAAGATGCTCATCCCATGGTAACCGGATTCATCCGCAGGAAGAAGCGTTGCGAACGGAGACCGGGGATGCCGCGCGAAGAACGCTGGAGTTACTTCCTGAACCGTCTCCGTGAAATCAAGAAAGAGCTTGTGACCCGGTGGAGCCTTTCGCGCGAGCTCCAGGAGCTCTGGCTTCAGACGCGCCGGCGCACGGAAGTGGAAAATCGCGTGGCTGATGCACTGCACGAACTTGCTTTGCAGAGAAAGCGAATCCGTTTCCGAATCGAAGACTGGAAAGCGGCATACAGCGCGGCGCAGGCGCAGGTTCCTTCGGCATGGAAAATCGTTGTGGCGAAGGTGAACGTTCTCTCGCTCCGATGGACCTACACGAGGCAGGATCTGGACAACTTCTGGCGTCAGACCCGAAGACAATGGGAATGCCGGGCATTCCATCGGATTAATTGGCCGCTTGCAACGTGGTACGCGTTCCGGGACGCCGTGCTCAGTCTGCGCTTCGCCCTCCATATGGCACTCCGGCTGCAATGAGAATGCTCGCGCGGCGCGTGTCAGAAGCGTTCCTTGACGCCATCTGGCCGCCCGCGTGTCCGGTGTGCCAAAGACCTCTGGAAACCGCTCAGCGATTGTGCGCATCCTGCACGACCCAACTGGCACCTTTGCAGGCCCGCTGCGAGCGTTGTTCCTACCCGATCCCGTGCCACTCGTGCGCAAATCTTCCCACACCTCTGACAGCGTTGATCGCAGCCACGGAATACGTGCGGGCAAGGGAACTCGTCTTTGCCTGTAAGTATGGGAGTAATCGATCTGTCGGGCGTTTTCTTGCAGACATGCTGGCAGAAACGGCCCGACAGAACCCCTACGCGCAGAGCGCCGATGTGATCGCCGCCGTTCCGTTGCACAGGGTTCGTGAACGAGAACGCGCGTTCAATCAATCCGATTTGCTCGCGGCGGCAGTGGCGGCCGCACTCGGAAAGCCCTTGGCAAGCACCGCCCTCGTGCGTACGAGAGCTACTCCCCGCCAGGCAACCATTCAATCCCGCGCTGAACGCATGGCTAATGTCCGGGGTGCATTTCACGTGAAGGATCCACGAGCTATTTGCGGAAAAACGGTTCTTCTCGTGGACGATGTCATCACCACCGGTGCGACGGTCTGCGCACTGGCAGAAACTGTGTTGGAGGCCGGTGCTCTGGCGGTCAGTGCGGCGGCGGTCGCACATCCCTTCGCATCCGGGCCGATGGAGACGTACGATCCGGAAATCTGGACGGTGTGAGAATCACTGTCTTGTAGGTGACGAATTCGGAAGCGAAGGGGATTCGAGCAATGGTAGCGCGTACGGGAGTCGAACCCGTGTTTCCGGCGTGAGAGGCCAGCGTCCTGGGCCACTAGACGAACGCGCCAAAGCGGAAGAATATTAAAGTTAACGCCAAACCCGGCGTTTGCCAAAAGCCGCGGGCCCCGGCCCACGCGAATTGCGATTGAACCAGAACTGGTCGTCTCCGTTTTTCAGGCGTACCGATCGGTACCGACAGGCGGCTGAGCCTGCGTCAGCCACAGGAACTCAACACTGCAAATGAACTTCTCCGCAGTATCCTTCGCATATCTGGTGGATTCCGAGGAGACGGAAGAACAAGCGGCAGTGCTCTCACGCAGCATTCGCGATCTCGGCGGGGGCCTTTGTGCGAGCCAGATAATCGCGATGAGGCCGGAGACATCGCGTCCTTCCCGCAGGTGGAACGCTCTTAAAGACGATTTGCAGGTAATCGAGAGCGTGTTCGCGATGGAAGTGGAGTTGTCCACCCTGCCATTCGCCACGAAGGCGGTCGCGGCGGGACATGCGGAATCGCGGGTGGCAGAAAGTGGCGATCTACTCGTGTGGATGGACAGTGGCTCGCTTGTCCTGAGAGAGCCTGCGGAGTTGTTGCTGGACGATGACCACGTGCTGGGTTGCTCGCCGGTCGACCACACGCTGATCGGGTCGCCGTTTTCAGAGCCCCTGGATGGGTTCTGGGAGTACGTGTACCGGGTTTGCGGGGTGGACCGCAATTCGGTGTTCCCGGTTACAAGCGTTGTGGACCGGCGTGAGATCCGCGCCTACTTCAACGCGGGACTTCTTGTGGTCAAACCGCAGCGCGGAATCCTTCGTGCGTGGGGAGAAAACGTGCGAAGGATTTGCACGGGTGCGGACCTGAAAGGGTTGCTCAACGGTAACCCGCTGCACCGGGTCTTTCTACACCAGGCGGTACTTGCCGCGACGATTCTTGCGCGAGTGGATCGGAACGAGATCCTGTTGTTCACTCCTCATGTGAACTACCCTCTCCACATGCACACGGACCATCCGGCCAATCAAGCAACGAAATCCATGGACGATCTTGTTACGTGCCGCTACGAAGGGTTCTTCGCACGTGACGACTGGGCCGAGACTGCCCCGGTGAGCGACGCGTTGGAGGCCTGGATCAGAACGAATCTGTGTCGGGCCGATTCCTGACGCCACCCGGGAGTCATCGGGAGGGGTTGCAGCCGCACAGACATACACAGAGCATCCGCTTTCATCTCACGTACCGACCTCTTGCGCGAACGCTCTCACTGGGGAAAAATCGGGACGTACGATTGCGCCTTCCTCGTCAGGCATGCTCTCTCGCCTTCGGAAAGAGGCGCGGTGTTGTCCGCGACCCGTATTGCCAACCGGAGCATTTCGGCATCGCCCGGCGGAATGCACGCGGTGACGCCCTCAGACCAGGCGAAACGCAGCGCGAGGCTCGCCGTCGCCGGGTCATCTTCCGGCTGATACCAGCACGCGGGGTACTCGTCTCGGCGCCCGTTCTCCGGCCATTTTTGCCGAGCCATCGCCTTTATCGCAAGAATTCCCATCCCCCGTTCTTTCGCCGCGTGAACAAGGCGAGCGCCAAAACCCGCGTTCGACCAGCAGACCCAGTTCACGGGGAACATCACCGTGTCAAACTGGTAACGGTGCAAAAGCGCAAGTGCGGCTTCTTCGGAGTGCGCGGAAAAACCAGCCAAGCGGGTTTTGCCTTCCGTCTTGGCACGCTCGATAGTCTCGATCGCTCCGCCAGGGGCAAAAATGGTCTCCACCTCCTGCATACTTGACACCCCATGCAACTGGTACACGTCGAAACGGTCTGTGCGCAGGCGCCGAAGCGAACGTTCGAGTTCGCGTTGAGCTCCTTCTCGGGTGCGTTCTGTCGTTTTGCAGGCGAGGAAGATGCCTCCGCGTTTGCCCTGCAAGGCGGGTCCCAGGCGTTTTTCTGAATCCCCGTAGGTCGGGGCGACGTCGAAATAAGTTACGCCCGAATCCAACGCAAAGCTGACCAATCTGTCCGCTTCAGCCTGTGTCTTGCCGGCGACAACTATTCCCCCGAATCCGATGACTGAAAGCTGCGTTCCAGTTCTACCAAGGGTTCTCGTTTCCATTTGAAGCGACCTCCAGACCCGCGCTGCAACTCCTCGTCATTTCTCGTGATGGATGGTCGTCATGGAATATGGTCACGCCACGAAACGTGCGCAATAAGGCGTTGAAGACACAAGGACGGGAGACAAACGAAAAACGGCACAGGCAGACCGAAACACCTGTGCCGTTCAAGGAGTACCCCCAGAAGGACTTGAACCTTCAACCAACGGATTAAGAGTCCCTCGCAGACCGCACATCGCAACAAACGCCAATCCATATCAACAATCACATGCGCGACTTATGAAAAACGCATTATTGTTGGCGTTCGTCAATTATTGGCATTTGTTGTTTTACAGTGTGCCATGAGTGTGCCACATGGATCGGTGTAAGTATTTGTTTGTAATGAGAAGAGATAGGAATAGTTCAATTTGGTCCACTTGGAACTTTCGGTACAAAAGGTACAAAACCCCGTCCCTGTTCGGAAATCCCCTTGCGAACCGGAGGCGCTGGGAGGAGGGGAGTGAGTTGTCGGGAAAATGAGGGTGGAAGCCAATGTGATGACGAACTGTTGAGCTGGGCCAGTGGCCGCCTGTGTTTCGTTTTCGTGCGGGTCGCGAGAAACGCCCGAATGCGCCGAACAGGATGCGGTGCGTTTCCCGCCTACCGACACGCAATCCCACAAAACCGCCACCTGGCATTCACCCCCCTTGACAATCCCGTTTCCCCGCGCCACATATTTGCGCATGTGCGTGTAGGTTTCACGATCCCACCATTTGAACGCGGCAGGCGCCCCGATCCCCTTGGGGACGCGCCGCTCGTTTGAGGAGGCATGCCATGCGTGCGATAAGCCACGCGCTTGCCGTTTTGTGCCTGTTTGTGGGGCTCCCATGTGTCACTCCAGCTGGCGAACCGTTGGTTGCTCTGTACGGGCATACCGATGCCGTGCACACCGTGGCTGTCACTGCTCATGGGCTTACAGCAGTTACGGGGAGTTCCGACAACACGGTCAAGCTGTGGCGACTGTCGGACGGTGCGCTCTTGCGCACTCTGACCGGGCACACGTCCTTGGTTAGAAGTGTCGCCATAGCACCGCACGATCAGACGATTGTGTCGGGAAGCGCCGACAAAACCATTGGGGTGTGGCGGGTTTCTGACGGTGAACTACTACGGACGCTAGCTGGGCACACCGGCCAGGTGAGGAGCATCGCCATTTCACCAGATGGGCAGACCATTGTGTCGGGCAGTTCGGATAACTTGGTCAAAGTGTGGCGCCTGTCCGATGGCGAGCTATTGAGGACGCTCGCGGGACACACGGGTTTCGTTCAGGGAGTGGCCATTACTCCGGATGGTGAAACAATCGTCTCCGCAGCTTCCGATGGAGCCAGAGCGTGGCGGTTATCAGATGGCCAACTCGTGGGTACGCTCACCACCATGAGTTGTCAAAGTGTTGCCGTTGCAAATGATGGCCGTACCGTAGTTCTGGGGGGAGTGGACTACGCGACCTCAAAGCCGGCGATCGAGGTCAGGCAATTACTTGACGGTGCGCTCTTGAACACGTTGATCGGAAGCGAATCTGACGCCGTGTCGGGTCTTGACATCACTCCGGATGGTAGGACGATTGTTTCCGCCGGGGGAGATGGTATGAGGGTATGGCGGAGTCCCGACGGCCTGTTGGTGCGAACGCTGCCAGTTGGCGACGCAAGTTCCGTCTGTGTTTACGGCAATGGCCAAGCGTGTGCCGTCGCGTGCCGCGACCACACAACGAGAGTGTGGCAGATGCCGGTTCTGGAGTCCGACACGTTGACGGACCCAACCTGGACGGCCACGAACAGCCCCTACCGGCTCACGAGGAATGTGGTGGTCCCATTCGGTGGTTCACTCTCGATAGAGCCCGGCGTGGATGTCTTGTTCGACGCGGATGTGGAGTTCGTGATTCACGGTGCACTGCGTACCGTCGGAACGTTGACGGATAGTATCCGTTTCATGAGAGGATCCGCAACAACATGGGGTGGTATCCGTATTTCGGGAGGGGACTCCAGTACGCTTGCGTACGTGCGGATTGCCGATGGTTACGCGTACGAAGGTGGTGGCTTGTCTGTTGCCGGCGCGACCACACGGGTCACGGTGAGCCACTCCGTGATCAGCGGGAATTCATCCGGAGTGAGTAAGGGCGGCGGCATTTTCAATGGTTCCGGAGCATTGGTGATGGAAAACTCCAGCATCTGCAGCAACATGTCGAATGTCCAAGGGGGAGGCGTTTTCAACGATTCTGGGACGCTGACGCTGGTTGATTGCGCCATAAAAGGAAACGGAGCTGGTGACTACGGCGGCGGCATGTTCAACCAAGGTACCGCTTTTCTCACTGATTGCCGGATCAGTGGAAACAGCACGTATGCGGAGGAAAGAGGAGATGGTGGCGGCATCTACAACATCGGCTTGTTGACCTTGGCACGTTGCGTTGTGGATGGCAATACGGCAGCAATGGGCAAAGGTGGCGGTATTGCCAACACCGGAGGAGGGTATCTCACGGGGACTCGCTGCACGATCAGTGGCAATCTCGCTCTCGTTCGAGATAACATGTACAACGCCGTGGGGGGGATTTACAGCGTCGGGGTTGCGGAGTTGAACAGCAGCATCATCTGGGGCAACCGTGACGTGGACATATTCACCGCCAATTCATTCTCGATCTCTTACTCGAGTTTGTTGGGGTATTATCCAGGCACCGGCAACGTTCTGGCTGACCCGCTTTTCGCAGATCCGTCCTCCGGGGACTACCGCCTGCTGCCGGGTTCGCCCTGCGTTGACGCAGGCGATCCCAATTCACCGTTGGACGCGGATGGCACCCGCGCCGACATCGGCGCATTGGGTCTGGCAGTTCCCGCCAAACCCGAACCGTTCGTTCGGTTGACCCACGTGGAGTCATTGCCCGGCCGCGCTATTGACCTGCCGATCATCGCGTCGGTCAACGACGCGCGAAGTATGGAAATGGCATTTCTGGCGGACATGACGGCTGTGGAGGGCGTGGAGGTCCTCAGCCATGCCTTCGCCGCTGATCCAAATTCGATAGTGGTTGCCAACATCTCAGGCGACACGGTGTTCGTTGTCCTGTCGGGAACGGAAAACGTGACGCTCAGCGATGGGGTGGCGGCGATGTTGAGCCTCACGGTGCGCATGGATGCTGACACCGGGACGACTCCGTTGTCGTGGGTGCCGTACCCCGTGACCAATGTCGACGAGGAGGCCGTTGGCCTTGCTGACGGCAAGTTGTCAGTTTCGCCCGCGTTGTACGGGGATGTCACGTCAGACAGCCTTATCACAGCTCAGGACGCCACGTGGATTCTTCAACACAGCGTCCGCTTGCGTCCCGTGATCAACATAATGGCGGCCGACGTGTCCAAAAACGGCAGGGCAAGCGCGTACGATGCGGCCCTCGTCCTTCATAAGGTCGTTCACCCGGAATACGCGTTCCCTGTCCTTGACGGTCCGCTGATCAAGCAGGCACTCGCGCCGCCCCGTTCGCTCGCCTTCGTTCCGGCGGAGGGCGGCTGGAACCTCGTCGTCAGCCAGCCGGACGGCATCATCGGCTGCGATCTCGAACTGCTGCTGCCCGACGGTGGGAGTGCAACCTTCTCCGGCGATGGCGCGATCGAGCACGCGATGGACGGCCAGACGGCGCTGGTCGGTATCGCCCGGGCAGAGTTCACGAACCCGGTGCTGCTGCACGTGGCCGGCGCTGCCGGCCTGCCGCAGATCGTGAGCGCGTCGCTGAACGAGGGGGCTATCCCCACGCTGCTGCCGGAACCGGTGGCCTTCACCCTCTCCCAGAACATGCCGAATCCGTTCAACCCGTCCACCACGCTCCGGTTCGGCCTGCCCGAGGCGGGGCACGTGACGCTGGCGGTGTATGACGTGAACGGCCGCCTCGTCCGCAATCTGGCAGCCGGCCGTTTTGAGGCCGGCAGGCATGAGGTCGTGTGGGACGGGAAAGACGATAACGGCCGTGAGGTTGCGAGCGGCGTGTATCTGGCGCGGCTGACGGCGCCGCAGGGCGTGGTGACGAGGAAGATGATGTTACTGCGTTGAGATGCAGTTTGGGGAGATAGGGCAATCGGCGTCGTAAGGTGAGTCTTTCTCTTCGTGGTACCTGAGGGGTACAGGAAAGCAAAAACGAGAACTACCCACCCATCGTTTTGCCCGCGGGAAACGTGCAGGTGCTGGGTCGAGTGGATGGAAGCCATCCGCCGGCAGAAATGGTAACGCGCTTGTTCATCCGTGGGACAAGCGCGCGAAACGCCCAATGTTCGGCCATCACCTTTCAAACCGGTACCGTGTCAGAACGTCCGCCTGCCTTCCGGGGAACACCCTCTGGCTCCCCCGTCAGGATCGCCAGAAGCTCAGCGTAGCGCCCTTCCTCCTGTCCTGCGGGCAAATCACTGGGCATCCAGTTCCTCGAGCGCATCCCGTTGTCCCCTCGTCAGCCCACACATCTGGCAATGACTCCCTTCGGAAGCGCCCGGTGCAAGGTTCGCGCTGGCTCACCCAGGTTCGCTCAGCTCACGCGGGCTCGCGGCGCAGACGGTCTATGGTCCTGAGAACGGCGGTTTTCTGAAGACCGGGGCTGAACGGATGCCCGTCGATCTCGGCTTCGGAATGCCCGCACAGCTCAATGAGAGCCACGCGAGCGACCACACGGGCTTTGGCGACCATCTCCCCTTTTGGCGGCTTCATGTCGTGCGCGACATCATTTCGCGCATGGCGCAAGGCGTCAATACCTTCCCATCCGCCCGCGGCGCCTTCCACAGCGAGCCAACGTTCGTCGGGTTTCGTGTGAGCCTTGTCCAGAAGGTCTTTGAGCGGAAGCTTATCCTCGCGGAGGTAATCCTTGAGCGCGTTTTCGAGCGCCTCAACGGCAAGAAGCAACGCGGCGATCGGGTCGTTTCGCGCGATCCTTCTTTCCGCTGAAAAGAAGGTGAACACCCTCGCGTTTCGGGGATTGTTGCTCGGGAACGGATCCAGCTCCCGTTCCACTAGCTTCCTGACGGGCTCGCATGCGGGGTGCTTGCTGAGGGGTTTCAAAGCACCTTCCAGCCGCTCTTCGCCTCCCGGGAAATCCCATCTGTCGCACGCGTCCCACCCCTCGAGGACACGGGCAAGAGCGCGCATGGCCTCAACTGACTGCGTCTGGGGAACGGAGTTGCAGAAAAGTCGCAGCGACCTCGCCGCGCGTGAGAACTGGAACACGCCCACCGCTCGTTGCACTTCATCCAGGATCGTTGGGCGTCGGAACCCGTGCAGGCTGATCTCGCGCACACGTATCCCGTCGGCAACCGGCTCGTTCGGGCTCATCACCTGCCATAGTGTGGCGCTGCCAAGAAGTCCGAGCATGGCAAGCACCGACCATGCCTGCGCCATCTGTGGTGTCCCGGACGACACCCCGACGTGAATGTCCGCATCCGGGGGAAACGACGCCGTCTCCGCGGTGACGGCGGCCCGCATCGCGTTGAAAACCTCGTCAGCAATAGCGGGATTGCATTCCGTGAGGCGACAGATGGAAATCGCCTCAGCCGCAATCCCCACCGAATCGGAAAGCCAGAAGGCCGTTTCTTCCGCCTTTGTCTCCAGGCTGTTCGCGCCCGTCGTTACAAACAGGCTCACCCGCTCAGGTTTTTTGCCCATTGCCAGTAAGTGCCGCGTGAGCGACACTATGGCGCCCTCGCTCATGTCCTGTTCGTTGTGTGGGTCCCGTCTCCCCACGCACGAAAGCAGAATGTTCATAGCAAGCCCCCACCGAACGTCCGTTGCCTTTCTCGAGGTTATTAGCCAGCTCGTCATCCGGCCCAGAAACGTACCGCAGGAAATTCCTTCCAGCAACTCCGATGGCAGAGCTGCCTCGGAGTCGGAACTGGGACTCATAGGCAGGGATCGCAACCCTGTCCGCTTAGAGGGATTCGCGGAAGATGGATTCCTGCCTTCGCAGGAATGACTGAGCAATCGGCGGGGTGGCGTTTGAAGACGCGCGAGCGGACTGCCACGGGTGCCGGTCATGACGGGGCGGCGTCCTCTGACGAGGACGTTTTTGGAACGCAAATGCGTTCCCCGGGTCGCTCCGCGCTTCCCCTCCCGCAGCCACCTGAGCCGGAGTGCCGTCAGGCACTCCAAACGCGGACGTCAGTCCGCGCATCCCCTTACACGGGGCGAACTCAACTCAAGCCATCCCCGGTCCAGCCACCCGCCGCTTCCGGCACAGGTCGCAATCCCTGCAACCGTTCCGGTTGCCCACACGGGGCGTGGTTCGACAAGCT